>ERZ808044.501-NODE-501-length-40803-cov-5.568457_pt1 | contig 40803 bp, 32 predicted proteins | sample MGYA00380195_ERZ808044 | MGnify/ENA primary metagenome ERZ808044 (study PRJEB31490, sample SAMN06133423) | mouse gut metagenome | isolation source: Z7_2 | host: mice | place: China: Chengdu | collected 2015-05 ...
ACATACTATAAAAAATGATACCATACTATAAAATCTTACCATTTTATGTATCATTTTATTGATATATTTTTGTGCAAATTACACCGTATAAAATGGATATATTAGAAATAAATTCACAATATTTTACATTCTATCACACAATTTTAAAACTTGCAATATTATAACAATACAGCATTTCTAAACAATATCATAAATTATTCCTGTAGTTCTTTTATGGAAAATGCTACCTCTGTTTTTGATTCATTATAATAAATAGAATACTTGGGTATTTCTAAAATGTCCATTAAAGTATTAAAAGGAATATGTATTTTACCATTTTTAATTTCTGCTTCTGCTGGCATAGTAATATTTTTGCCATTTACTATAATCATGTCACTTCCTGCTTTTATAATAATATCTTTTCCCAATACATTCCATATTTTGATATGTAGTGTTTTTTCTGCATCATTCCAATTTGTTTCATGACAAGTATCATATAAAAAATAAGGTATTGTTTCATTTAACAAATAAAGTTCCGTCATAATTTCACCATTTTTGATATAACTAGATACTTCTTTTACAGCAACATCTTTTGTTTTTATTTGAAATGCTCGTCCTTTTTCTGTGCTATCAATACGTTCTTTTTTATCTACTTCAAATAATTGACATTGTAGTGCAGATAATCTATATTTTTTATCTATTTCTTTATATTGTTTAATATCTATTTTTTCTCCTTTTTTTCCTCCATTATATAGCCAGTAGGCATAATCTTTTGTTTCTTTATATTGTGTTTTCACAATAGTAAACAATGTTGGTATATCTTTTGCTGAAATATATACATCATGTTCTGTAATATAAGGTGTTGTATATAAATATTTTGTTTTTCCATTTATCCAAAATTCCTTTTTGCCTTCAAAAAATACAATCGTATTTCCTTTCCAAAATAATGTTATTGTTTTTTTATTTTCATCTTTCTGCAATATAACATCAGGACATTCTTTTTCTTCAATACGAACTAATTTTGTAATACGATTATCTTTTCCATATTCTTCTTTTAATACAATCGTATTATATTGTTCCCTCATTCCAATATCAATGATTTCTTTTACAGGAATCATAATACAATTTTCATTTGTAAAAATTTTATTTTTCATATCAATCTCATAGTCACTAGTTTCTACTACCATACCCTTTTCTGGTTTATAGTATATCATAAGCTCATCAGGAAACCATGCTTCTTCTGTTGCTGCAAATGTTGACTGACAAAAAAACATCTGAACAATAAATAATATACACAATATTATTTTTTTCATTATAGTACTCCTTTCTACACAAGTTCATGTCTTTGATATTTCAAATAAATGTCATGATGAATATTGTTTAGCCATTATAGAAATCGTAAAAAAACAGCATGACATACATAGTGATATTATAAATAAAAATTTTTTCATAACGTTCCCCCTCAAATAAAACATCACGAATATTGTTATTATAAATTAGAAAGCATTTTTGTTTGTTTTTTCAATTCTTCCACAATATCTTTGTTAATATCCATATGACTTGTAATATCTGTCATATTTCGTACCATATTTCGTGTACTACCTGCTACTCCCGTAATGCCAGTAGCGCCCTCATCTAATGCCTTTGTAATATTTTCAATAGAATATGCAATTTCATTCATAGAACTCTTTAAACGTTCTGCCCTATTATGAAACGCATCCATAGCAGATTGAATATATTCTGCATCTTGTTTATACTGTTTTCCTGAATCTACAAATTTGCGAAATTCTGTTAATATAGATTGATTCAAATAATCTACCAAATATTGCACACTTTCTGAAAGGTGATACACTGCATCTGTTACATTTTTATTGACTTGCTGTATATTTTCCGCCGTTTCACCACAAGAGTCAGCTAAAACACGAATTTCTTGTGCCACAACTGCAAAACCTTTACCAGCATCTCCTGCACGTGCTGCCTCAATATAGGCATTGATAGCAATTAAATTTGTATTTGCAGCAATATCCAAAATATCTTTTGCTAACATACTAACTTGGTCTACACTTCGGCTATTTTCAATCGCCTTATCCAATACATCTAAAATATCTACTACTTTTGTATTGATTGTATCCATATTGTTATGTGCAGACTGTTCCATATCATCTGCTCTACATTTCATATTTATAGAATAATCTGTTATGGTATTACATTCCTCTGCCATATTATGTACATCATTTTTAATATCTGATGCATTATTATTAATAGAAAAAGCATTATTTGCTACCTGATGTATTGTGTCTGAAAGTTTTTCTGCCAATACAGATAAATCTTTTGCACTTTTGCTGGAATCCCATGTCTTTTTTCTGACTTCATCTACAACATTATCTACACTCTCCGAGCTATTCTGTAATGTTAATATCATAGTTTTCATTGGTTTTACAACATATTTTTTAATCATTTTCATAGCAACAAATATCAATAAAATACAAGCAATCATAGATGCTATACTAATCACAATAGAAATTATATATACAATAAAAAGTTTCTGCCTTGCGCTTTCTGTTCTTGCAGTAATAGAATCATATAATTCTTTAATATCCCTTTCTATTGCATCTCCATAATTTGCCACATCTCCATTAGCAAGTGCATAAGCCTCATTTGTTTTACTGTCTGCACTAGCACATACTAAAAAAACCAATGCATGTTTTAATGCATCATAATGATTTTGTAATTCTTGATATTTTTCTTGTTCCTCTTTTTCAACATAATTACTATATGACTGTAATGTATTTTCAACATTTTTTTCTTCTTCTTTTATTTCTGTCACAACATCTATCATAGTGCTATAATCCGTTGCAACAATATGTGACAAAGCCATTTTATGAATTTTCATAGTAGAACGGCGGATTTCTGTTAAATATGTTTTTCCCACCATATAATTATCTACAATATTAGATGCATTTGCGTTGACATTATGTATGCTAAATATAGCCAAAGCGTTAGAAAAAAATGCTACAACACCTAGTAGTATAATAGGCAATATCAGTCTTTGTTGTAGTTTTCCATTCATACGTTCCCCTCCTGCAATTTCTGTCAAATATTCTATATCATTTATCTTTCTATAATAGACTCTACCATTTTATTCAACTGTTTTTGTAAATCTTCTCCTGTAGCATTTCCAGACGCCATATTCTCACCAAATATAGTAACCGGTTCCCAAAACTTTCCTCCTACTCTTTGTGGTTGAGAAAATTCTGACTGCTCCAAAAGAGCAGCAATTGCTGGTGATTGTTGTACCTCACTAGAAGCAGCGGCTTGTATATTAGATGGACTTTGTCCACGCATTTTAAAACGTAATTTTTGATTTTGTTCATTTGTAATCCATTCTGCCAATTTACATGCCCATTCATATTGTTTAGAATAAGCATTGACACCAATTAACTTACAGCCAGAAAAAGATGCCATTTGTATTTGACGGTCAGCACAAGTATAAGTAGGTAATTTTGCTGCACCTATATATTCTCCCCATTTTTCTTCTATTGCGACAGCATTCCATACACCGCTAACACCTGCAATTACTGTACCATCTTTTACCCCCTGCAAAAATTCCTCATCTGTTCTATTTGAAAAGGCTGGCTTTCTAGCAATATTCAACATAGCTTGTGCTACATCTATACCTTTTATATCTCCGTCCTGACGATTCCATGTACAATAATTTGTAATACCATCTTCATTTAAACCAACTTCCATGCCAGTATTACCAAAAAAAGAATAAACATACCATGCCGACGACCAATCCATTGCAAACAGTCCACCATTTTCTGCCGCAACATCTAATATACGGTCAAGTGTTTGAATGTCCTCATCACTAAAATAACGTTTATTGTAATATAAAAAATATCCATTATCTGCTGTCAAAGGATATGCATATATTGTATTTCTTATTGTTGCAGCATCTACTGCTGCTGATAAATTATTTTGTTTTATATCATCAGCATTTTGTATAGCATTTAATGCACCTGCAGCTGCTAATGCACTTACTTGGTCATCTGCAAATGTGAATACATCTGCTCCCTGTTCCAACCCTGCTAATAATACATCTTTACATTGTGCCTCTCCTTGTGCCTCAATTGTAATTTGAAAATTTGCTTCATTTTGATACTGCTTTTGAAATGTTTGTACTATTTCATTTAAAAGTGCCTTATCTTCTTCCGAACCCCAAAGTAATAATTCAACCGTTTCTGTACTTTTTGAAGAAATATTTTGCTGTACATTATCCTTTTTGCACGATGATAATATTATGATACATAAAAATACTAACAACATTACTACAATATTCTTTTTCATTTATGTGCCTCCCCCTTAATTTATCATATCAGAAGCATTGAAAAACACTTTATTTTCATTACATTTTTGCAAAATATTATAACATTTTTACAATTTATTGACAATATTGTTTTATTATTTCATAATATTGATTAATAAAAAAACATTAGTAATTATCTACTATATGCAGTAATATTTACTAATGTTTCTTTGTTTCAATCACAGATACTATAATCTAACTGGAATTTGTTTTTGTTTTAAATATTCTTTTAATTCTACTATTTCCAATTCTCTAAAATGAAATAATGATGCTGCAAGTGCTGCATCTGCTTGTCCTTCTGTTAGTACATCATAAAAATGTTGTTTGTTTCCTGCCCCACCAGATGCAATCACAGGTATTCTTACATTTGACGCAATGGTTTTTGTCAATGCAATATCATATCCATTTTTTACACCATCACAATCCATACTTGTAAGCAATATTTCTCCTGCACCTAAATCTTCCGCCTCCAATGCCCATTCTAGTGCATCTCTGCCTGTATTCACTCTACCTCCGTTTAAATAAACATCAAAACCGCCATTTTTTCTTGCTTTTGCATCAATGGCAACCACAACACATTGATTACCGAATTTTTCTGCTGCTTCTTTTATAAGCTGTGGTCTTTTTAGTGCTGCACTGTTTACTGATATTTTATCTGCTCCTGCACTTAATATTCTTCTAAAATCTTTTAGTGTTCTAATACCGCCTCCTACTGTTAAAGGTATAAATATTTGTTCTGCTGTTCTTTTTACAACATCTAATATAATATCTCTTGCATCAGATGACGCTGTAATATCTAAAAATACAATCTCGTCCGCCATAGAACGGTTGTAATAAGAGGCAATTTCTACAGGGTCACCTGCGTCTTTTAAATTTACAAAATTAACTCCTTTTACTACTCGTCCGTTTTTTACATCTAAACAAGGAATGATTCTTTTTGTGTGCATAATTTTATTCCTTTCTAATATCATTGTTATAACTGTGTTCGCATAATATAAAGTTTTTGCCTCGCTTTTTTCAAAAAGCGAGTGGAGTTTGAGGCAAAGCCTCAATGTTTTTAAATTATTATTTTATTTGCAAAATACTTTCCGTTTACACTTCATTCTAAACTATAATTGTGTTCGCATAATATAAAGTTTTTGCCTCGCTTTTTTCAAAAAGCGAGTAGAGTTTGAGGCAAAGCCTCAATGTTTTTAATAATATTATTATTTTATTTGTAAAATACTTTCCGTTTACACTTCATTATAAATAATAATTGTGTTCACAAATAATAAGGATACTGTTCTATTCAGTTTGTTAAAAACCCTTGAGACTTCGTCTCAAACTCTACTTCCTTTCTTAAAAGAAAGGAAGCGAAAGAACTTTAAACAGAAACTTCGTTTCATTATTACAAACAGAATATTATATTATTGAAATTTCTCAACAATATCTTTTAAATGTAGCGCTCCCTGATAAAGTGCCTTACCCACAATCACACCAGATACATTGATATTTTTCACATTTTCCAAATCCTGCATACTAGAAATACCACCAGATGCAATAATATTCATACCTGTTTTTTGAATCATTTCTTTTGTAGATTCCAGATTTACACCAGACATCATACCATCTTTTGCAATATCTGTATAAATAATGGTTTTTACACCATATTTTTTCATAGTAAAACATAATTCCAATGCTGAAATATTACTAACTTCTTCCCAGCCTGCAATCGCCACTTTACCTTGTTTAGCATCAATACCCACTACAATTTTATCTGCTCCAAATTTTTGCACTGCTTTTTGTACCAATTCTTGCTGTTTTACTGCAATGGTACCCAATATCACACGAGAAACGCCTTTTGATAATTTTCTTTCAATATCCTCCAAACTACGAACTCCTCCACCCGTCTGTACTGGCACATCACTCAATTTTACAATATCTGCTATGATTTTTTCATTCTCAGAGTTTCCCTGTTTTGCGCCATCTAAATCTACAATATGTAAATATGTCGCCCCTTGTTCAATCCAATTTTGTGCTGCTTTTACGGGATTTTGTTCGTATATTGTAACATTATCAAAATTACCTTGTTTTAATCTTACACATTTGCCATTTTTAATATCTACTGCTGGATAAATTTGCATATTTAAAGCCTCCCAAAATTTTCTAGTATTTTTAGTCCAATATCACCACTTTTTTCTGGGTGGAACTGCAATGCAAATACATTTTCTTTTTGTGCTGCAACCTGTATTTCCTTTCCATAATATGTTGTTGCACTAACAATATCTGCATTTGTTTCTAAATAATAAGAGTGTACAAAATAAACATAAGGCTGTTCGGGCAGTCCCTCGAATAGTGGACTTTTCTTTTGAATATGCAAAGAATTCCAACCCATATGAGGAATTTTTACAGTATTGGGAAGTAATTTAATTTCCCCCTGCAATATGCCTAATCCTTTATGTTCTCCATATTCATAACTTTTATCAAAAAACATCTGCATACCCAAACAAATACCAAGTAACGGTTTTTTGCTGTCAACAATATCATATATCACTCTATCAATACCCTTTTGTGTAATGGTTTCCATAGCGTCACGAAATGCTCCCACACCAGGTAACACCACTTTATCTGCATTTTGTATTACAGAAACATCATCAGTGATAACGGCATGATTTCCCAAGTATTCAAATGCTTTTTGAACACTTCTCAAATTACCCATACCGTAATCTATTATTGCAATCATAGTCTATCCCTCCAACATTCCTTTTGTAGAAAGTACACCTTCCACTCTTTCGTCATAACTCATAGCAATATCCAGTGCTTTACCAAATGCTTTAAACATTGCCTCTGCAATATGATGGTCATTTTTTCCTGCAAGCATTTTAATATGCATATTTAATCCACCATGCAGGCAAACTGCTCTAAAAAATTCCTCTATCATTTGTGTATCCATTGTACCTATTTTTTCTGTTTGGAATGTTGCATCAAAAGCTAAATATGGTCTGCCAGAAATATCCAAAGCACACAATACAAGTGCCTCCTCCATAGGTAATATAAAACTTCCATATCTTTTGATACCTTTTTTATCGCCCAAAGCACTTGTAATTGCCTTTCCCAACACAATTCCTACATCTTCTATTGTATGATGGCAATCAACATATAAATCGCCCTCTGCTTTTAAATGTAAATCTATAAAGCCATGTTTAGAAACATGAGTCAGCATATGGTCAAAAAAACCTATACCTGTATCAATATTATTTTCTCCCTTACCATCTAAATTGATATTTAATGTGATATTTGTTTCAAATGTGTTTCTAGTAATTTCTGCTGTTCTCATGGCTATTGCTCCTTTCTTACTTTTACAGCATTTGCGTGTGCTGTCAGTCCTTCTCCTTGTGCAAATGTGATAACATCATCTGATAAATTCATAAAAGCACTTTTACTGAATGATAATATACTTGATTTTTTAATAAAATCGTCTATAGAAAGTGGAGAGAAAAACCTTGCTGTACCTCCTGTAGGTAAAACATGGTTTGGTCCAGCCATATAATCACCCAAAGGTTCTGGAGTATATTCTCCCAAAAATATCGCACCTGCATTTTGTATATGAGGCAAAAGAGCAAAAGGCTGTTTTGTACAAATCTCCATATGTTCTGGTGCTATCATATTTCCCAAATCACATGCCTCATTCATATCTTTTACAATCATAATCAGTCCATATTCGCACAACGACTTTTGTATGATATTTTTTCTTTCTAAATATTCTGTTTGTATTTGCAGTTGTTTTTGTACTTCTTTTGCAAGTGTTTCACTGTCTGTAATCAGCATAGCAGATGCCATTTCATCATGCTCTGCTTGAGAAAGCATATCTGCTGCTACATAAACAGGGTTTGCACTATCATCCGCAATGACAAGTATTTCGCTTGGTCCAGCAACAGAATCAATATTCACCTGTCCATAAACACTTTTTTTCGCCAATGCAACATAAATATTACCCGGTCCACAAATTTTATCCACTTTTGGTACACACGTTGTACCATATGCAAATGCTGCAATAGCTTGTGCGCCTCCTACTTTATAAATTTCATTTACACCTGCTTCTTTTGCTGCTACCAATGTTGTTGGTGTAACTCTACCATCTTTTTGCGCTGGTGTTGCCATAACAACACGAGATACTCCTGCTACATATGCAGGTACTGCATTCATAAGCACACTAGACGGATAAGAGGCTTTTCCTCCTGGAACATAAATTCCTACTTTTTCTAATGGGCGTATCAGTTGTCCCATCATTTCGCCATTTTTAGAAGGCTCTAACCAACTATTTAATTTTTGTTTTTGGTGAAATTGTCTAATTCTTTTTGCTGCTTTTTGTATCACAGCAATCAACTCTGGTGATACTTGTTTATATGCATATTCAAATTCCTGTTCTGTAACTTTTATATTTTGCTCATTGATTGTAATGCCGTCAAATTGTTTTGTATATTGAAATAATGCCTCATTGCCATTTTTTTTGATATTGTATAATATGTCATCTACAATTTGCTGTGCATTGTTTTGTTCTGTATGATTTCTGTTCAGTATTTGTTTTAATTTTTGCTGTATATTTTCGTTGCTTTTTAATACTGTTATCATGTATTTTCCTCCTGTAGTGTTAGTATTATAATACTGTACATAATAGGGAAAACGGAGTTTTCCCTTTAAAAGTTTTGCCTCGCTTTGGGGGAAGCGAGCAGGGGGTGGGACAGCGTCCCACGGTCTTAATGCTTTTAAACATATTTTTAAAGGGGTGCAGAATGCCCAGTGAACATTCTTGTCTGATTGAAGCAAAGTATAGACAAATTGCGCTTCCTTAAAAAACATTGATTTTATAAGGAAAAACGTTAGTTTTTCCAGTAAAGTTTTTTGCCTCGCTTTTTTTCAAAAAAGCGAGCAGGGGGTGGGACAGCGTCCCACGGTCTTGCTTACTTTTTTCAAAAAAGTAACAAGCAATATACTAAAAATATTGAATGATGTTATAGGAGTATTATATAAAATATTTTCAAAAATCAATTCAAAATAACGTGATATTTGTGGGTTTCACCCACACCCACCAACTTTCTTGAAAGAAAGTTGGACAAAGAACTTTATCTTTTGCGTTCGCTATTTTTTCGTTATTTTACTATTTCACACATTTATATAAAATATTTTCAAAAATTAAATTCAAAATAACGTTATATTTGCGGGGTTTCACCCCTGCACCCCACCAACTTTCTTGAAAGAAAGTTGGACAAAGAACTTTATCTTTTGCTTTCGCTATTTTTTCGTTATTTTACTATTTCACGCATTTATATAAAATATTTTCAAAAATTAAATTCAAAATAACGTTATATTTGCGGGGTTTCACCCCCGCACCCCACCAACTTTCTTGAAAGAAAGTTGGACAAAGAACTTTATCTTTTGCGTTCGGAATGATTTCGTTATTTTACTATTTCACGCATTTTATCTACAATATCCATAATTCTTTTATGTTCCATTTTCATACTTCCTCTATTTACAATGACCCTTGCAGAAAGCGGACAAAACTTTTCAAACACCTCAAGACCATTTGCTTTCAATGTAGAACCTGTTTCTACAATATCCACAATCACATCGGAAAGTCCTACAATAGGTGCTAACTCGACAGAGCCATTTAATTTTATTACTTCCACTGTTCTATGTTGTTTATCAAAATAATCCTTTGCAATACGAGGATATTTTGTAGCAACACGTATATTATTCATTGTTTTAATCTTTTGTTTATTTTCTGGTTTTCCTGCAACAGTCATATCACATTTTCCCAAACCCAAATCTAATATTTCATACAAATTTCTTTCTTCTTCCAATATCGTATCTTTCCCCACAATGCCCACATCTGCCGCACCATATTCTACATAAGTTGGAACATCGCTTGCTTTTGCAAGAAAAAACTTTAATTTCAACTGTTCATTTACAAATATCAATTTTCTTGTTTTTTGTTTCATTTCTTCACAAGGCATATCTATTTTTTCAAACAAATCCATTGTTTGTTCTGCCAATCTACCTTTTGCCAATGCAAATGTCAAATATTTCATTGTTTTTCCTCCTCCACATTAGGCAATATCAATTCTGATACAGCAATATCTACTGTAAATCCTCCCATTTCATCAGCAATACTAATTACCTTCATATTTTCGCTATCTATAAAATATAATATATGGCTCATTTGTTTTGACTCTGCATAATTCATATTTTTTGCTATATCCTCGCCCAAAAGACTCATTTCTATATACATACCACTTTCTCTATATAAGCCAGCAATTTCTATTGCTTTTTGTCTACCTTTTTCAGTAAATGCAACGAGTGTTTTTGCTTTCTTTTGCTCTATCACGACACACTGTTTTTGCAATGCAGAGAGTACCTCATTCAATTTTAACACCATACCCACAGCAGGCATATCCTCCCCATACTGTGCTACCAAATTATCATAACGTCCGCCACTTAATATACTATATCCGCTACCATCAGCATATCCCCTAAATATAATACCTGTATAATAATTCAACTGTCCTACCATACCCAAATCAAAGGATACATATTTCTCTAAATTATAATACTGCAATATAGTATACAAGCATTTTAAGCGTTCTATTGCTTTTATCGCTCTTTGATTTTTTGTCAATTTTTCAGCATACTCCAATACTTCCATTCTTCCCATTAATTTTGGTAAATCTATAAAAAGCTGTTTGATGTTTTGTTTCATATCATATTGTGTTACAATTTTTTCTACTGAAACATAATCTCTATAACCTACACGTATTTGCAGTTCTTTACAAATATCATCTGATAACGCCGTTTCCTCTAATATCCCCTTAAAAAATTCTACATTTCCTACAATAATTTGAAAATGACACAGTCCTGCTTTTAAAAGACTCTGTATTGCTGCCACAATCACTTCTGCATCGGCGTCTGCTCCATCTACTCCTAACAATTCTATACCAGCATGATAAAATTCTCTTTGTTTTCCCTGATATTCTTCATTATACCGAAATACATTTCCAAAATAACTAAACCTCATAGGAAACTCTTTTTTTTCAAAACACGTTGCTGCAATACGTGCAATAGGAGGTGTCATATCTGTACGCAATGCAAGTATAGAGCCATCTCTATCAAAAAAACGATACATTTCTTTTTGTTTTGTGCCTCCCAATTTTTCGTCTGAAAATACCTCCATATATTCAAAAGTAGGTGTTTCCACTTGTTCATAGCCAAAACTTCTAAATATTTCACCTATTTTATAAGATATATGTCTTTTCATATCACATTCTTTAAAAAGAATATCTCTTACACCAACTGGTGTATAGAGTTTATTATCTCTCATAATATACTACCCTCTTTCGCTTTATCACTCTACTTAAATAAAGTATATCGGCTATTATAATACTGTTTTGTTTATTTGTCAAATAGATATAAAAATAGAAAACCCTGACAAGCGTCAGGGTATGATATTTATAATGTTGTTTTTTCATTGACTATTTTTTCTAATGCCTCACGAAATGTATTAATATCTTGAAATTGACGATATACAGAGGCAAAACGAACATAAGAAACCTCATCTAAATTTTTAAGTTGTTCTATTACCATATCTCCAATTTTTTGGCTTTCAATTTCTTTTTTTTCAGAATTAGCAATTGTATTTTCAATATTTTCTACCAACAGCTCCATTTGATGTAAAGAAACTGGTCTTTTATAACACGATTTCATAATACCGTTTAACAATTTTGTTTTATCAAATTGTTCTCTTGTGTTATCCTTTTTAATAACAGTAAGGGGAATGGTATCAATTCTCTCATAAGTTGTAAAACGTTTTCCACATTTTTCGCAAAGACGTCTGCGACGAATCACAGAATTATCTTCTTGACTTCTTGAATCAATTACTTTTGTATCTTCATAACTACAAAATGGACATTTCACAAAAACACCCTCCCTTCAAACATTGCTATTTACATGATTGTACACTTTATAGTATATACAAAAATAATTTATCAGTCAATCATTTCTTTTTCTCAGCAATCATAAAATATCATTTTTATTTTGCAACATACTTGAGTAACCATTTTTTTTATTTATCATAATATAATAGTAATTATTATTTTTAATGATTGTTGTTGTATAAAACCATTCACAAAGGGGGAAATATTTATGTATTATTTTGGAAAAGATTTTTTAAAAGAAACAGATATTAAATTTCTTCTGGAAGATTTTTTGAAACAAAAAGAAATGAAAAACAATAAGGATTGTCCTCCTATACAGAAAGAACAAAAAACAGAAAGTATTGCTCCATAAACATAAAAATACCATTATCACAATATAGTAGAGTGCATTATACCATAAATTTTATTTGACAGAAAGTTTTTTTAATTGTAGAATGATATGTGGTGTATGCACTCTTAGCTCAGGGGATAGAGCGTTCGGCTCCGGACCGAAAGGTCGCAGGTTCGATTCCTGTAGAGTGCGTGAAAGTGTGCTGAATGATACAGTACACTTTATTTTTTTGTTTGATTTTATAGAAAATGCAAAAAAGATTGTAGCATAATAAAAAGCTGTCAATGTTTTTACACTGACAGCTTGACATGAGTCACTCGGGGTTCGAACCCGAGACACCTGGATTAAAAGTCCAGTGCTCTACCTACTGAGCTAGTGACCCGCAACGAATATTATTATATGATATAAAATATAAAATGTCAACACTTTATATCAAAAAAATTTATTTTTTTATAAAATTTCTGTATTTGTTTTTTATATAATCAATATGGGCTTGTATAAACGGTATATATTAAAACAATGTGTTATAAACTACCCTAGCTCTCACAAAACTAGGGTAGTTTTCATACAATTATACAATTATACAACATGATGTTTTATCATTTTATTACTGTAAAAATTCTTCTGTATTCCCTTCAATCAATACAATATCATCTCCAATTTTTTTAATACAATTCCAAGGGACATAATATTCCTTGCTACTACTATTAAATAAACTCCACATTTTTCCATTTTCACATGGTATGATTAAAGCAATAATATTTCCAGTACAGCTATCAAATTCCAAATCTGTAGCATATCCTAAACGACAGCCATCACAAACATTGATAACCTCTTTTTGTTTTAATTCACAAAAGCGTTCCATATATTTCCTCCTTCTATAAAAATCATTTACATAAAATTATTTTATATTATCAAAAATTTTTTTATATTACATTATATGTTTATATCATGCCTTTTCTACATATTTTATACCATATTTTCACAAATCACTCTATTGACGAATTTATTATTCTATACTACAATATATACACATTTGAAATGAATTGATTGCTATATATTGTGGTTTTTCGACAAAATATAGCACTTTTTTTACGTGATAACTATGGGAAGGCAGGGATTTTTTAATGATTACAACCATACAAAAGCGAGATGGACGACTAGCAAATTTTGATATTGATAAAATCGCAAATGCCATACAAAAAGCATTTTGCTCCACTGTTGGGAAAAAAGATTATAGTACCTGTTTACATTTAGCAAAAACAGTTACAGAGCATTTACAGCAAAATAATTTATTTTCTCCCTCTGTAGAACAAATACAAGATATGGTAGAAAAAGTGTTGATAGAAAATGGACATATTGGCACAGCAAAGGCATATATACTTTATAGAGCAGAACGAACACGTATTCGTAACATGAATAGTCGTTTAATGAAAACATTTGAAGATATTACATATAAAGATGTCAGTGATAGTGACATCAAAAGAGAAAATGCAAATATAGATGGTAATACTGCTATGGGTTCTATGTTAAAATATGGCTCAGAAGGTGCAAAACACTTTTACGAAGAATATGTATTAAATCCAGTTCATTCTGAAGCGCATCAAAATGGTGATATACATATACATGATTTAGATTTTTATACATTAACAACAACTTGTTGTCAAATTGACTTATTAAAATTGTTTCACAATGGTTTTTCAACAGGACACGGTGTAGTCAGAGAACCTAACGACATTGCTAGTTATGCAGCACTTGCCTGTATTGCCATACAGTCCAATCAAAATGACCAGCATGGTGGACAAGCTATTGTCAATTTAGATTATGGTTTAGCACCTGGTGTCAAAAAAACATATTTAAAAAGATACCATTCCAACATGGTTTCTTCTATAGAACTGATTGTTAATGCAGAAATGGCAGAAAAAACAAAACAAGCATTAAATGAACTTTCACAAAAAGGTATTTATGCCACAATAGATGAAAACGAATGTTATACACAGCAAGAAACAGAGGCACTTATTAAAATAGGTCTTTCTACAGAAGCAATACAAAAAGCACAGTGCTTTTCAAAAAAGAAATCACTTGAAGAAACAGACAAAGCAACTTATCAAGCTATGGAATCACTGATACATAATTTAAACACAATGCATTCTAGGGCAGGAGCGCAAACACCTTTTTCATCTGTTAACTATGGTATGGATACCTCCACAGAAGGTAGAATGGTAGTCAAAAATCTTTTACTTGTAACAGAAGTAGGACTTGGAAATGGTGAAACGCCTATATTCCCCATACAAATATTTAGAGTAAAAGAAGGCATTAACTTCAATCCAGGCGAGCCAAATTATGATTTGTTTCGTTTAAGTTGCCGTGTCAGTGCAAAAAGACTTTTTCCAAATTTCTCATTTCAAGATGCACCTTTTAATTTGCAATATTATAAAGGTACTCCAGAAACAGAAATTGCTTATATGGGCTGTCGTACAAGAGTAATTGGTAATGTTTATGATAAAAGTAAGGAAGTTTCTCCAGGAAGGGGAAATTTGAGCTTTACAACAATCAATTTGCCTCGTATTGCAATATTGTCTAATGGTAATATTGATTGGTTTTATAAAGAACTAGATAGAAAAATTGATATTGTAATAGAGCAACTTTTAGAGCGTTTTGAAATACAGGCAAAGAAAAAAGTATGTAATTTTCCATTTTTAATGGGAGAAGGTGTTTGGATTGACAGCGAAAAATTGAATAGCCATGATGAAATTAGAGAAGTATTAAAGCATGGTACACTTTCTGTAGGTTTTATAGGGCTTGCAGAATGTTTAAAAGCACTGATTGGTATGCATCATGGTGAAAGTGAAGTAGCTCAAAATTTAGGTTTAGATATTATCAGTCATATGCGTCGTCGTATGGACGAAATTTCACAAGAAATGAAATTGAATTTTACATTGCTTGCTACTCCTGCTGAGGGACTTTCAGGAAGATTTTTAAAATTAGACCAAAAACGTTTTGGTATATTAGAAGGTATTACAGACAGAGAATATTATACAAATAGTTTTCATGTACCTGTATATTACCCTATCAGTGCATTTAAAAAAATAAAAATAGAAGCACCTTACCACGCACTGACTAATGCAGGACATATCACTTATATTGAATTAGATGGTGACCCTACACAAAATGTAGATGCCTTTGAGAAAGTAATACGCTATATGAAATCTCAAAATATAGGATATGGCTCTATTAACCACCCTGTAGACCGTGACCCTGTATGTGGTTATAATGGCATTATAGGCGATGTATGCCCAAAATGTGGTAGAACAGAAAAAGATGGTATTCCTTTTCAAAGAATCCGTCGTATTACAGGCTATTTAGTTGGTACGCTTGACCGCTTTAATAACGCCAAAAGAGCAGAAGAAAAAGACAGAGTAAAACATAGTATATCATAAAATACAGTATATGGAGAAAAATATAAATGAATATTCGATTAAGTGGCATTGTAAATGATTCTATAGTAGATGGAAAAGGTATACGATTTACTGTATTTACACAAGGTTGTCCTCATCACTGCCCAAATTGTCATAACCCCCAAACGCACGACCCTAATGGGGGGTATGATGAAAATACAGAAAACATACTTGCTATGATAGCAGAAAACCCCTTACTGGACGGCATTACACTTTCTGGTGGAGAACCCTTTGAACAACCTGTACCTTGTGCTGTAATTGCACAAGGTGCTAAAAATATGGGGTTAAATGTGTGGGTGTATACTGGTTATACATGGGAAGAATTGCTTGCTAAAAATGATAGTAATATACAAAAATTGCTTGATTATACAGATGTACTTGTTGATGGACATTTTGTGTATGAACTTCGTTCTTTGGAACTTCATTTTAAAGGTAGCTCTAATCAAAGAATAATTGATGTACAGAAAAGTATTATAGAAAATAAAATTGTGCTTTTTGAATAAAATAACAAAAAAAGTTGGATAGAAAACTTTACTGAAAAAACTAACGTTTTTCTTTTTAAAATCAATGTTTTTAAGGAAACGTAGTTTCCTTTTAAAAGTTTTGCTCCGCTTTTTCAAAAGCGGACAGGTGTTTGAGGACAGCGTCCTCAAGGTCTTTAAGCATTATTACTTGCGAGGTTTCAGTCTACGCTTTGCTCCAGTCGGTGCTAGGCAATTATGTCACATATTTAAAAATTTTTGCCAAGCTTTTTTTAAAAAGCTTGCAGGTGTTTGAGGACAGCGTCCTCAAGGTCTTTAAGCATTATTACTTGTGGGGTTTCAGTCTACGCTTTGCTCCAGTCGGTGCTAGGCAATTATGTCACATATTTAAAAATTTTTGCCTCGTTTTTTTTAAAAAGCGAGTGAGAGCTTGAGAGCGTTGCTCTCAAGCTCTTTTCTTTTGTGGACTCTGTCCACACCTGCCAACTTTTTTGTAAAAAAGTTGGACAAAAAACTTTATTTTTTGCGTTCGGAATTGTTTTGTTATTTTCATTCACCGATACCAGACGCAGGGGATTGTTAAGGGGGTGCAACCCCCTAACTCGTTAGGGGTGTGGGGCGATTCGAAACGCCCCACGTTTTTGGTTACTTTTTTCAAAAAAGTAACAACCGATATACTAAAAATATCGAATGATGTCATACGACTATAACATAAAACATTCTTTAAAATTAAATTCAAAATAATTATTTAATTGTGGACGCTGTCCACACCTGCAAACTTTTTTGAAAAAAAGTTTGACAAAAAACTTTATTTTTTGCGTTCGGAATCATTTCGTAAATTTCTTTTGCGTTCGGAAGTGATTCATCACTTTTATATTTTTAACATTCAACGAACACGGGGGAACTTTTCACTTGTGAAAAGTTCCCCCTAATCATTACATTATTAAATTTTTACGAACACACCATCAAGCACCCAAATATGCTTTTTTAATGGATTCATCTTTCATCAAATCTTCTGCTTTTCCTTCCATAGATATTTTACCTGTTTCCAAAACATATGCCCTATCAGAAACAGAAAGTGCCATTTTTGCATTTTGTTCTACAAGTAAAACTGTCACACCAGATTGATTGACTTCTTTTATAATTTCAAATATCTCTTTTACCAAAAGGGGTGATAACCCCATAGAAGGCTCATCTAATATTAACAATCTAGGTCTTGTCATCAAAGCCCTTCCCATAGCAAGCATTTGCTGTTCTCCTCCAGAAAGCGTTCCAGCAAGCTGTTCTTTTCTTTCTCGAAGTCTTGGGAATTTATCATAAATATCTTTTCTTGCTTGCCTCAATCCCTCAAAAGAATCTTTTACAGTATAAGAACCCATTTGTATATTTTCCTTTACTGTCAAATTAGCAAATACTCGGCGTCCTTCCAAAACCTGTGCAATACCCAATTCTACAATTTTATGAGGTTCTGTTTTCATCAAATTCCTTCCCATAAAATCAATCGAACCACTTTTTGCTCTCAAAAGTCCTGATATTGTTTGCATTGTAGTAGTTTTTCCAGCACCGTTTGCACCAATCAATGACACAATTTCTCCTTCTTCTACACGAAGTGATATACCTTTTATAGCATGAATATGTCCATAATATACATTCAGATTTTTTATTTTAAGCATATGCATATACTCACCCCCTATCAATCCCCTATATACGCTGTAATAACAGTAGGGTCATTTACAACATCTAAAGGAAGTCCCTGCGCAATCACTCTGCCATAATCTAATACAACCAATTCTTCACAAATTCCCAATACTAAATTCATATCATGTTCAATCAAAAGTATTGCAATATGAAATTTATCACGTATATTCCGAATGGTATCCATCAATTCCAATGTTTCTGTAGGATTCATACCTGCGGCTGGCTCATCAAGCAAAAGCATTTTAGGGTGGGTAGCAAGTGCTCTTGCAATTTCGAGTTTTCTTTGTTTACCATAAGGGAGATTATCCGCAATAACATTTGCTTCTTTTTCTAAATCGAAATCTTTTAATAAATCGATTGCTTTTTCGTCCATTTCTTTTTCCATTTGTCTATATTTGGGTGTATGCAACATACTATCTAACAAAGAATATTTTAATTGATTATGGAGTGCCGTTTTAATATTATCCAATACTGTCATTCTATTAAAAAGACGTATATTTTGAAATGTACGAGCAAAACCTTCTCTACATATTTCAGATGCTGTTTTTCCTACCAAATTCACACCGTCTAATTCAATACTGCCTTCTGTAGGGCGATATACTCCTGTAAGCAAATTAAATATAGTTGTTTTTCCTGCACCATTTGGTCCAATCAAACCATATAATTGATTTTGTTCTATACTAATATTGAAATCGTCAACGGCTCTCAATCCACCGAATGATATACTTAAATTCTTTACCTCAAGAAGCGCCATTTTGTACCCCTCCCCTTTTTTGAAAGAGTTTTGACAATGTTCTATTTTCCATCAATCCCTCTTTGATTTTAGAATGATTCAATATCATAATCAATATCAATACAACAGAATACAATAACATTCTGTAATTGTCTGCTCCTCTTAATAATTCTGGCAATACTGTCAATATAATTGCTGCAATAATAGAGCCTTGTATACTTCCCATACCTCCCAATACCACAATAACAAGTATTTCAATGGATTGGTTATAATCAAATGTAGTAGGTTTGATAATACCGACATTGTGTGCATATAATACTCCTGCAATGCCTGCAAAAAATGCAGATATGACAAATGCTTTTATTTTAAATGCACTTACTTTAATTCCTATAGACTCCGTTGCAATATCATTATCTCTTACTGCACAAATTGCACGTCCATCTCTGGATTTTACAAGATTTGTTATCATCAATACGGTGATAGCCATAATGATATATACTACTGTATAATTTTTATAATTGGAATAAATGGGAATTTTAGAAAGTCCCTTTGCACCATTTGTAATACTTCCCATAGAAATCAATATGGATTTTATAATTTCACCAAACGCTAATGTTACAATAGCAAGATAATCTCCTCGCAATCTCAATACAGGAACACCTATTAAAAATCCAAATACTCCAGCAACAATACCACCTATTGCTAATGCAATGGTAAATTGTAATATAGCAGGCATATTTGTGTTTACAGTAAATATTGCACTACTATAAGCACCTATGGACATAAAACAAGCATGACCTAATGACAATTCTCCCAAAAAACCTGTTACCAAATTAAGTGAAACAGCAAGCATAATATTAACAGCAATCGGTACAAGCAATGATGTATACTGACGATTTAAAAATCCGCCTTTTATCAATATGGTAATCAACACATAAGCTATTACTAATATTGCTATATTTCTGATTTCTTTTTTATCTAATGAAATTTTCATATACTCCCCCTCCTAAACTTTTTCATTTTGTTTTTTGCCTAATATTCCAGAAGGTTTTACAAGAAGTACTACAACCAACACACCAAAAACAATAGCATCTGATAATTCAGTAGAAATATATGCCTTTGATAAACTTTCTATAATACCTAATACAATACCGCCTAACATTGCGCCTGGTATACTTCCTATTCCTCCCAATACAGCGGCAACAAATGCCTTTATTCCGGGGAGTGCGCCCATTGTAGGCTTTAATGTTTGATACTGACATATGTACAATATACCTGCAAGTGCTGCAAGTGCTGAACCGATTGCGAATGTCATAGATATTGTTTTATTCACGTTGATACCTACAAGCTGTGCTGCGCCTTTATCTTCTGATACTGCACGCATAGCAGTACCTGCTTTTGTTTTGTTTATAAATAATGTCAATGCAATCATAGATATTGTTGTGACAACCAATGTTACAATGGTAATACCTGAAATATTTAAACTCCCTAATCGAACGGATTGTATATTGATAACCGAATTAAAAGGGATTGGATTTGCTTTAAATATCAAAAGAGAAACACTTTGTAAAAAATAACTTACTCCTATTGCTGTAATCAACACCGCCAAAGGAGGTGCATTTCTCAATGGTTTATATGCAATTTTTTCTACTGCGACACCTGTTACAGAACAAACAACTACTGTTAAAAGTATTGCAATGGGTATAGAAAGATTTAATAGTGATATTGCAATATATAATGTATAAGCACCTACCATAATAATATCACCATGAGCAAAATTTATCATTTTCGCAATACCATAAACCATAGTATAGCCTAAAGCAATTAAAGCATATATGCTTCCTGTTCTAAGTCCGTTTATTAATTGTTCTAGCATACTGATTAACATACTATCACACCTCTTTTACATATATTTAATATAATGAAACAATTCCGAACGCATAATATAAAGTTTTTGCCCCGCTTTTTTCAAAAAGCGGGTAGGAGTTTGAGGGCAAAGCCCTCAAGGTCTTAACAGAACATGAACATCCACCAGACGTTCAGCACCCCCCACGTTTTTGCTTACTTTTTTCAAAAAAGTAACAACCGATATACTAAAAATATCGATTTATGTCATATCACTATAACATAAAACATTCTTTAAAATTAAATTCAAAATAACGTTATATTTGCGGGGTTTCAGTCTACGCTTCGCTCCGGTCGGTGCTGAGCGAACGTCCACTGGACGTTCAGCACCCCCACGTTTTTGGTTACTTTTTTCAAAAAAGTAACAACCGATATACTAAAAATATCGAATGATGTCATATGATTATAACATAAAATATTCCCTAAAATAAAATTCAAAATAATGTTATAAGACCGTGGGACGTTGTCCCACACTCTACAAACTTTCTTGAAAGAAAGTTTGACAAAGAACTTTTTCTTTTGCGTTCGGACGTGTTTCATAAACTTTATTACATCCCATCTATAAACAATGACAACTGATTTGTTTCTGGTATTCCCTTCAACACACCATTTTCTTTCAACAATTCTATCAATGTTTTACCTACAGATGTCATTGACCTAAATTCTTCTATTGTTTTAAATTCTCCACATTGCTCTCTAGCTTCCACAATACTTTGTGCTGCTGTAATGCCCAGCCCCTGCAAAGAGTTAAACGGTGGTATTAAGCCATTTTCTTTTATAATAAATTTTCTTGCATCTGACTCATACAAATCAATAGGCAAAAAATGAAATCCTCTTGCATAAAATTCCACAACAATTTCCAATACTGTCAATTTATTTTTATCTTTTGTACTTGCTTCCATACCTTTGGCATTGATGTCATGTATTGCTTGTTTTGCCACTTCCTCACCCAAACACATAGAAGTATAATCAAAATCATCACACGCTCTTACTGTAAAATACGATGCATAATAAGCAAGAGGATAATTCACTTTAAAATATGCAATACGAAACGCCATCATAACATATGCGGCTGCGTGTGCTTTTGGGAACATATATTTGATTTTTTGGCAGGATTCTATATACCAATCTGGTACATCATTTGCTTTCATATCTGCAATATCATTTTCATCTAATCCCTTACCTTTTCTCACTTTCTCCATAATTTTAAATGATTTCTTTTTTTCTACTCCTTTATTGATTAAATAAATCATAATACTGTCACGAGTAGATATGGTTTCTTTTAATGTTATCACTTTATTTTCTATCAATGTCTGTGCATTTCCTATCCAAACATCAGTACCATGAGAAAGTCCAGATATTCTTAGTAAATCTGCAAATGTTTTAGGTTTGGTATCTAAAAGCATTTGTCTTACAAACTTTGTACCGAATTCGGGTATACCCAATGTACCTGTTTCACAGCCAATTTGTTCCGGTGTTACTCCCAACACTTTAGGAGATTCAAACAATGACATGGTATCTTTATCTCCCAATGAAACACTTTGAGGATTGACTCCTGTTAAATCATATAACATTCTAATTACAGTAGGGTCGTCGTGTCCGAGCAAGTCTAATTTTAACAAACGTCCACTAATAGAATGATAATCAAAATGAGTGGTAGTAATGGTAGAATTCATATCATTTGCTGGTCTTTGTATCGGACAAAACTCATATATATCGTGGTCACTTGGTACAATCATAAGTCCTCCAGGGTGTTGTCCTGTTGTTCTTTTAATTCCTGTACAACCCTTCACCAATCTGTTAATTTCCGCATTATGAGGTGTAATTTCTTTGCCATCAAAATATTTTTTTACAAATCCATATGCTGTTTTTTCTGCCAATGTACCGATTGTACCTGCTTTAAAAACGTGTCCTGTACCAAATAATTCTTCTGTATAACTATGTGCTGTTTGTTGATATTCCCCCGAAAAATTTAAGTCAATATCAGGCTCTTTATCTCCATCAAATCCCAAAAATGTTTCAAAAGGAATGTCATGTCCTTCTTTATTAAGCAATGTGCCACAAACAGGACATTTTTTATCGGGCATATCGCACCCGCTTCCTTCTTCCATAGCTGCGGCTTTTACTACATCAGAATCAAAATCAGAATATTTACATTTCGGACAAACATAATGAGGAGGTAATGAATTTACTTCTGTAATACCTGCCATATTTGCCACAAATGAAGAACCTACCGAACCACGAGAACCTACTAAATAACCATCTGCAACAGATTTCCAAACCAATTTTTGTGCAATGATATATAACACAGCAAAACCATTTTTAATAATAGAATTTAATTCTTTGTCTAGTCTTTGCTGTACAATTTCGGGTAGTGGGTCACCATATATTGATATTGCTTTTTCCATAGTAATTTGTTTTAATTCCTGCTCTGCACCATCAATTTTGGGTGGAAATGTTTCATCTGGTATAGGTTTTATTTTTTCAATACTATCTGCAATTTTATTTGTATTTGTAATCACAATTTCTTTTGCTTTTTCACTACCTAAATATGCAAACTCTGAGAGCATTTCTTCTGTTGTTCTATAATACAAAGGTGGTTGATTGTCTGCATCTGTAAATCCTTCTGCTGTCATAATCACTTTTCTGTATACAGCATCTTCAGGGTCTATAAAATGTGCGTCACAGGTTGCCACAACCAATTTATGATGTTCTTCTCCTAATTGTATTATTTTTCTATTAAAGTTTTTAATATCTTCTACACTATTTACAGAATCTATTTTTTGCGATGCTATCATAAAATGATTATTTCCTAAAGGCTGTATTTCTAAATAATCATAAAAATTTACAATTTCTGTAATATATTCTTTGGGTTTATTGTCAAGCAATGCTCTATATAATTCTCCTGCTTCACAAGCGCTCCCTATCATAAGCCCCTCTTTTAATTTTAAATATTCACTTTTTGGTATACGAGGGCGTCTGAAATAATAATCAATATGTGCTTTTGATACCAATTCATATAAATTTCTTAAACCAGTGTAATTTTTTACTAATATAATCGCATGATATGACTTTAATTTATTATAATTCACTGTTCTACTTGCTAAAACATTGATTTCATCAATATTTTTAACACCCTTTTCCCGCAACATATCACACAATTTTATAAATATTTCTGCTGTTGCCTCTGCATCGTTCACCGCTCTGTGATGTCCTTCTAGTGAAACACCCAAATGTTCTGCAACAATATCCAATTTATGTTTTTTTAATTCAGGTAAAAGCGTTCTGGATAATTCTACTGTATCTAATATCGTATTGTCTACGGAAGGCATACGTAATGTGTCTGCATTGTTTCTAATAAAACCCACATCAAAACCTGCATTATGTGCTACCATAACGCTATCGCCACAAAACTTTAAAAATTTAGGCAATACTTCCTCTATCAATGGTGCATCTTTTAACATATCATCTGTAATATTTGTCAATTTTACAATTTCATCGCTTAAATGTCTTTGAGGGTTTACAAATGTGCTAAAACGTTCTGTAATACTGCCGTTTTCCACTTTTACCGCACCAATTTCAGTAATTTTATCATTTTCTTTAGAAAGTCCTGTTGTTTCAATGTCGAATACTACAAATGTATCATTTAAGCTTTGTCCTTTTGGACACATTACAACATTACCCAAATCATCTATCAAATATGCTTCTACACCATAAATTACTTTTAAATCTGTACCATTTGCTGCATTCATAGCATCTGGAAAAGCCTGTACCACACCATGGTCTGTAATTGCAATCGCCTTATGTCCCCATTCTACTGCCCTTTTAATATATGTTTTGACATTTGTCACACCGTCCATGCTACTCATTTGTGTGTGCAAATGTAATTCTACTCTTTTTTGTTCTGCATTATCTTTTCTTTTTGGGGGAGCTTGTGCCAGTACAATATTTTTCGCCATAATATTGATTTCTTTGGCGTATTTATCAAATTGTACCTCACCCTGCACACGTAAATAAGCATCATCTTTTATAAATGATTTCAATTCTTTATCATATATATTTTTTTTCACAAAAAATTTTACTGTAGTAGAGTCGGATAAATCTGTCATATCAAATGAAACAATATATTTTTCTCCTTTAATTTCTCTTGCTTCCACATGAAATACATTTCCCTCTACAATAATTTTTTCTCCCTCTATTTTGCTATCATATATTTTTGAAACAGTACCATGAAATTCCTTTCCAAAAAGAATCCCTTTTGAAACACTTTCACTGACCTCCTGTATTTGCTGTGCAGAATGTATTTGTTCTACTTGTGCTTGTCTGTTATTGATATTGTTTAGTATTTCTTTTTCTTTTGAAATTTGTTTTTGTGATAATTCTTGTTTTTGCTGTTCAGAGAGTCTAACATCTTTAAACATCACACGAATATCTAAATCTGTTTGTTGTTGTAAGTATTTCTGTATTTTTTGTTCTATTCCTTTTTTATACATATAATATGCTGTATTATTTTTTACAAAAATCACTAATTTTTTTTGTTCCAGTTCCCAATATGCTTCTTTCATAATTCCCTTGCATATAGGACTTTCTGATGAAATTTCACAAACGATATTATCCCAACATTTTTGAATGACTTCTTTTTCTTGCAATTTTTGTTTTACATTAAAAAAAGGTGTGATATTTACCTCATTTACACCAGGTAGTTGTTTTAATAATTCCTGCTGTAACTGTTGTATCATATTGTGTTCTAGTATTTCATCTGATGTTAAATGTATTTCTACATTTTTTTGCTTTTTGTGTATAATAATGTTTTCTACTATACTGTTGCAAAAAGTGTTTTGTATTGCTTGAGAAAAAGATATTTTTTCAAAAACAATAGGAAATGTTTTTGCTGTCACAAAACCCCTCCTTGTATCATTAACCGTATAAATTCCGTTCGCAAAAGATAAAGTTTTTGCCTCGCTTTTTTCAAAAAGCGAGTAGGAGTTTAGGTGCCAAGCCCTCAAGGTTTTAACAATTTAACTATTTAATATTATTTAATTTGTGGACGCTGTCCACACCTGCCAACTTTCTTGAAAGAAAGTTGGACAAAGAACTTTATTCTATGCGTTCGGAATGATTTCGTTATTTTTTGCAATTACATCAACTTTATTTCATTCATAAGCAATTCTACTGCTTGTGATTCTGGTACTTTTTTTACAATTTCACCTTTTTTAAATATAAGACACTCCCCTTTTCCACCAGCAATACCAATATCTGCTTCTCTTGCCTCTCCCGGACCATTCACAGCACAACCCATAACTGCTACTTTTAAATTTTTATTGATATTTTGGCATCTTTTTTCTACTTCATTTGCAATAGAAATCAAATCAATTTGTGTTCTACCACAAGTTGGGCAAGAAATCAATTCTATACCATTTTTCCCCATGCCAACACTTTTCAATATTTCTTTTGCGACTCTAATTTCTTCCACAGGATTCCCCGTTAATGAAACCCTTATGGTATCCCCTATACCATTTAAAAGTATTGCACCAATACCCACAGCAGATTTAATAGAACCATTAAAAATAGTACCTGCTTCCGTAATACCCAAATGCAGAGGATAATCTACATTCTGAGAAAGTAATGTATATGCTTGTACACTAAAAGGCACATTGGACGCTTTAATGGATATGACAATATCATAAAATTGATATTTTTCTAATATTCTTACATGACGTAATGCACTTTCCACAAGTCCCTCGGGTGTCACACCGCCATATTTTTGTATCAAATCCTTTTCCAAAGAACCGCTATTTACGCCAATACGTATCGGTATTTGTTTTTGTTTTGCCTTTTCCACTACGGCTTGTATTCTTTTTTCCTCTCCAATATTTCCGGGATTGATACGCACTTTATCAATTCCCAAATCCATTACTCTTAATGCTAATTGATAATCAAAATGAATATCTGCAACAAGCGGAATATGAATATTCTTTTTGATTTCTCCCACTGCCTCCGCAGCAATACTATCTGGTACAGCAACTCTTACCATTTCACAACCTGCTTGTTCCAATTCCAATATCTGTTTTACTGTACTTTTGACATCTCTTGTATCTGTATTACACATAGATTGTATCACAATAGGGTGATTTCCTCCTATTGTCAAATCACCTATTTTAATTGTTCTTGTTTGTTTTCTTCTGATTTTCTCCATCAGTATACACTCCTTTTTTCACAAAAAAACACTTGCAATCATTATATCATGTGCAAGTGTTTTTTTTAATATTATCCTATAAAAATTTTAGTAATATCGTTGTATACAATAAACACCATAAAAAGCATCAGACAAACAAATCCTGCAAAATGGACTCTCCCTTCCATTTCTGGATTGATAGGCTTTCTTCGTATTGCCTCTAATATCAAAAACAATAGTCGTCCTCCGTCCATTGCGGGTATAGGAAATAAATTTAATACACCCAAATTGGCACTTAATACTGCACCAATATACATAATATTTTGTACTGCTGCACCTACACTATGTTTGATGCCAGCCTCATAGCTATCCCCTACAATTTGAAATATGCCTATCGGACCAGAAATTTCTTCTTTTGTTGCCTGTAATGTAAATACTTTAGCCAAACCCATAGCGGTATATCTAATATAAAATACCATAGTATCAAAACTATATGTTATGGTATCCCATATACTTGCTTTTTGATATTGTGATATTTGTTTTGAAAAAATACCACTTTTAATAAGGGGAGAAAAACCAATTAAATACCTTCCTGTATCATCTTTTTGAGGTATCAATGTTGTTTTTATAGTTTCGCCATTTCGATTGATTTCTAATTCAATTGCTTCTCCTCTATTTTCTGCCATAATCATTTGCAAATCGTCATAAATATAAATACCTTTATTATCAATTTTGGTAATCACATCACCTATTTGCAATCCAGACTGTTCTGCTGGATAGCCTTCTGAAAGTGCAGTAATTTCTGGTTTTACAACAATGGTAGTAGAAACAATACAGATTACTAATATCATTGCTAATACGAAATTCATAAAAGGACCGGCGAATATGACAGCAATTCTTGTCCAAACTCCCTTTTGTGAAAAACTTCTTTCTGCAATTTCTCCTGTTGTATCTTCCCCCATCATACGGCAAAAACCGCCTATTGGTAATGCTCGAAATGAGTATACTGTTTCTCCTATTTGTTTTGATAGAATTGCTGGACCCATGCCAATAGCAAATTCTTTTACTAATATACCGCTTTTTTTTGCTACAATAAAATGACCAAATTCATGTATGACAACGATAATACTTAATACAATAATAGAAATCAATATCGACATCATATTTTCATTCCGCCTTTCTTATAATATATCATTTTCTTCTGCGAAATTTCTTGCCCACCTATCTGCTGCAAGCAAATCTTCTAATGTATAATCTTTTTTTACAGTATATGCATTCATTGTTTTTTCTATTAGTAAAGGAATATCTAAAAATCCAATTTTTTTATTGATAAATTTTGATACCGCAACCTCATTTGCACTATTCAATACGGCTGGCATAGTACCACCTATTTCTAATGCTTTATATGCTAGTGATAGACATGAAAATGTTTCAAAATCTGGCTTTTCAAATGTCATTGTATTTCTTTTTGTAAAATCCATTTTTGGATAATCATTTTTTTCTCTTTTGGGATAAGTCAAAGCATATTGTATTGGCACTTTCATATCTGGTTCGCCCATTTGTGCTATCACTGCACCATCTTCATATTCCACAGCAGAATGAATGATACTTTGAGGGTGTATCAACACTTCAATTTGACTGGTATCTACGCCAAAAAGCCATTTTGCTTCCATCACTTCTAAACCTTTATTCATTAATGTAGCAGAGTCTATTGTTATTTTTTTACCCATACTCCAATTAGGATGTTTTAGGGCATCTTCCACTGTTACATTTTGCAGTTGTTGTTTTGTTTTTCCTCTAAAAGGACCACCTGATGCTGTTAACAATATTCTTCTAACAGCATTGTTTTGATTTCCCTGCAAACATTGAAATATTGCAGAATGTTCACTATCCACAGGATAAAATGTTACATTTTTCTTTTTGATTTCGTCCATAACAAGTTGTCCTGCTGAAACAAGTGTTTCTTTATTTGCAAGTGCAATATCTTTTCCATGTCTGATTGCTTCAAATGTAGGTGCAATGCCTACATTCCCCACAACAGATGTAACTACCATATCCACTTCTTTCATGGAAGCGATTTCCATAAGCCCTTCCATACCCCAAAGCACTGTAACAGGCTCCAAAGCTAATTTTTCTCTTAACTGCAAAGCCCTTCCCATATCCATCATAGCAATTTTAGAAGGACGATATGTATAATACTGTTCCTCCATCAATTTTACATTTTGATTTCCCGTTAAACCTGCAACTTTAATATTGCCCAAATGTTTTACAACATCTAATGTTTGTGTTCCAATAGAGCCAGTAGACCCCAATATACTTATGGTTCTCAAAATATCACCTCTAAAAATTACAATTCCACACGTATTAAAAACATCATAATATAGTATACAACAGGAGCTGTTAAAAGTACACTGTCAAATCTGTCTAATATACCGCCGTGTCCGGGTATCAATTTGCCAAAATCTTTTATATTGGTATATCGTTTCATTGCTGAAGCTGCTAAATCTCCAATTTGCGACAGCACAGAACCAAATACCCCTGTCAATCCGCACAAAAGAAATACATTTACTTGTTCTAAAGGGAATTTCTTTTCTATCAACCAACCATATAACAATGCTAAAAGTGTCGCAGTAATCACACCGCCAACTGCTCCTTCTATTGTTTTTTTAGGGCTTAATGTAGGTATCAATTTATGTTTTCCTATAGCAACACCTGTAAAATATGCTCCCGTATCACAACCCCATGCAGAAATAAATGCAAGCCATATAAAAACATTGCCATAAGTATAAGAACGGATTAAAAATACATGAGATAGCAAAAACATGACATAAAAAAAGCCAAAAAAGCTAAGCATACCTTCCTCTGCATTTGTTTTGCCATGAAAAAGAACAGTATAAATAAGCAGTATCAATAAAAATAATGAAACAAATACATTAAACATATTTTGCATATTGATAATACTATCAATAAAAATCATATATATCACTGCAAAAAAATATCCAATATATTGTACTCCCTTACTTTTTAAACCAAAAGCACTGTAAAATTCATGCATACCAATTAACCCTGCAAGTAATATCACAGCCTGTAAAGGTGTCCCCCCATATGCTACAAAAAAAATCAATATAGGCAAGCCAACAACACTTGAAAAAATTCTAATTGCCATATCGTTCCTCCTCCTATTGGTGTTTTGTATCATTTGTATTCACAAAAGACATTTATAACATTACCCTCAAACACCCATTTGAAAAAAACAAAAAATAATATTACTATTTTCTGCCTCCGAAACGTCTTTCTCTATTTTGATATTCATAAATTGCTTGTTTTAAATCTTGTTCTGTAAAATCAGGCCATAACTTTTCCGTAAAACTAAATTCTGTATAAGCAATCTGCCAAAGCAAAAAATTACTAATACGTTCTTCTCCACTTGTACGAATCAAAAGTTCAGGATCTGGTATTTCTTTTGTATCCAGATATTGTTCTAGTTCTTTCTCTCCAATTTCTTCAGGTTGATATTTTCCTTGTGCCACATCTTCACTTACTTTTCTAATTGCTCTTAACAATTCATCTCTACCGCCATAATTCAGCGCAATATGAAGACTCATACCTGTTTTATGTTTTGTTAGTTCTTCCAACTCCACAATTTGCTGTTGTATATCTTCATCTAAACGTGTGATGTCCCCTATAATATGCACACGAACATTGTCTTTTTTTGCTCTGTCAATATAATTTTTTAAATATTCTCTCAGTAAATCCATAATCCCTTTTATTTCTTCATCAGAACGCTTCCAGTTTTCGGTGGAAAAGGCATATACTGTTAAATGTTCTATACCTAAATCAATTGCTGCTTGAGAAATGTTTTCAAGTGTTTTTGCACCTGCTCTATGTCCTGCTTTTTTGGGTAATGCTCTTTTTGCTGCCCATCTTCCATTGCCGTCCATAATAATTGCAATGTGTTTTGGTATATCTTTTAATTGTAATTCCTGTTTGTTATTATTTACAAAAGGAAACATAATATCCCTCCTTAATTTAATATGAAAATAACGAAATAATCCCGAACGCATATTCAAAAGTTCTTTGTCCAACTTTCTTTCAAGAAAGTTGGTGAGAGTTTGAGAGCAACGCTCTCAAGGTCTTAACTGAACAATATCATTTTATTTGTGGGACGCTGTCCCACACCCTGCAAACTTTTTTGTAAAAAAGTTTGATAAAAAACTTTATCATTTGCGAACGCAATTATAACGAAAATACAGTAAGGACAGGAAGGTATATGCTTCCTGTCCTTCATTACAATACAATTATACAGACAATATATCTTTACATTTTGCTTCACATTTTGAGTCAATTTCAGCAACATACTTATCTGTCATTTTTTGTATCTTTTCCTCTAAATCTTTCAATTCATCTTCTGGAATTTCTTTTTTCTTTTCCATTTTTTTAAATGTATCAATAGCATCTCTACGGATATTACGCAATGCAACTTTTGCACCTTCTGCTTTCTTTTTGACATCTTTTGTCAAATCTTTTCTGCGTTCCTCTGTCAATTCTGGAAATACCAAACGAATCACTTTTCCATCATTATTTGGATTGATACCCAAATCAGATGCAGAAATTGCTTTTGAAATTGCTTTTAACATAGAAGCGTCCCAAGGTTGAATTTGTATCAATCTTGCTTCTGGTATAGTAATATTTCCCACTTGATTGATAGGTGTTGGAGTGCCATAATAATCCACTGTAATTTTATCCAAAACATGAGGGTTAGCACGTCCTGCTCTAATAGTAATATATTCTCCCTCAAGTGATGTTAATGTTTTTTTCATTTTGTCCTCATAAACAGCTGTGTCTGTTGCCATAATCTCATTCCTCCTACTTTTTATATTGTTTATGCTGTTACAATCGTACCGATTTTTTCGCCACTAACTGCACGAATAATACTATCCTTTTCATTCAAACCAAATATTACAACAGGTATTTTTCTTTCAAAACAAAGATTTGCTGCAGCCATATCAATTACTTTTAAATTATTTTTCACAATATCTTCTGATTTGATACAGTCGATTTTTTTTGCATTTGCATTGATAGCAGGGTCACTATCATATACCCCGTCCACATTTTTAGCAAAAAATAGACCATCTGCATCTAATTCTGCACCTCTTAAAGCTGTGATAGTGTCTGTAGAAAAAAATGGGTGTCCTAAACCGCCGGCAAATATCACGACATCACCATTTTGCAAATGTGATAAAGCACTTTCTTTTGAAAACAATTCTGTCATTGTACCAACTACAAAAGGAGTCTGCACCACTGCGCCGATACCTTTTTGACGAAGTGCATCTGCTACATAAATCGCATTCATCACTGTAGCAAGCATACCAATTTGGTCTGCTTTTGTTCTATCCATATGAGAGTTTGCACTTCTACCACGCCAAAAATTGCCTCCTCCAATCACAAGGCTGACTTGTGTACCTTTTTCCAAAACCGCTTTTACTTGTCTTACAAGCTCGTCCACTATAGGCTCAAAAAATGGAATACCCTGTTGTTCTCCTGCTAATGCTTCTCCACTGATTTTTAATACGATTCTTTTATACATTGCAACAGCTCCCTTCTTTACTAATGTACCACACAACTATTTAAAATGCTATATTTTTTTCATATTCTGTCAAAATTCTCATAAAATATCCTAAAAAAAGGAAACACGTTTGTATCATGTTTCCTTTACTGTTGAATCACTGACACTCCAACGGCTAAAGCTCGTTGGGTTCTTATATACATTCACTTCCAAATATACTCGAAAGTATATAAAACTAATGAGTTTCTATAAGACTTTCACTATCAAAGATACCTTTGTATCCATTAACGATAGCATTAGGCTTGTGTCAAAACCTTTTATTCTTATTTTCCATATTATAATTATACTATAATCCAACCTATGCATACACGTTTAATTATAAAATAAGTGTGCTATCCATTCCACCCCTAAAGGGGTAGACTTTTCGCACTTTTACCTGTAAATTTCATTTACCGATAGCAGACGCAAGGGATTGTTAAGGGGGTGCAACCCCCTAACTCGCTAGGGGTGTGGGGCGATTGCGAAACGCCCCACATTTTTGGTTACTTTTTTGAAAAAAGTAACAACCATTATACTAAAAATATCGATTTATGTCATATGACTATAAATAAAATATTCTCTAAAATTAAATTCAAATAACGTTATATTTGCGGGGCGTTGCCCCAGTCTACGCTTCGCTCCGGTCGGTGCTGGGCGAATGTCCACTGGACATTCAGCACCCCCACCAACTTTTTTGAAAAAAAGTTGGACAAAAAACTTTACCTTTTGCGAACGGAATTTTATTATATTTTTTATTGTATTTGTTTTGCTACTTCAGCAGCAAAATCTTCTTCTTTTTTAGCAAGTCCTTCGCCTGTTTCAAAGCGTACATAACGTGTAATAGAAATATCTGCACCTACTTCTTTTGCAACAGAGTTAATATACTGTTGTACTGTCATATCGCCATCTTTTACATAAGCTTGTTCTACTAAGCAGATTTCTTTTAATTCTTTTTTCAATCTACCTTCAATCATTTTTGCAATGATATTATCAGGTTTAGACGCATTTTTAGGATCTTCTTTTGCTTGTACTGTTAAAATTTCTGTTTCTTTATCAATAAATTCTTGTGGAACATCTTTTGTTGCAATAAATTGTGGATTTAATGCTGCAATCTGCATAGCAATATTTTTACCCAATTCTTCTAAAGCATCAGATTCTTTTTCACAAGCTAATTCAATCATAACACCAATTCTTCCACCGCCATGAATATAAGAAACCAATTTACCTGCATTTTCTCTTGTATATCTTTCAAAACGTCTGATATTCAAATTTTCACCAATTACTGCAACTTGCTGGCTCAATTCTTCTTTTACTGTAAATTGAGGGTCATCTGCCCATGTTTCAGCAAAAAAAGCGTCCATATCTGCTGCACTGGAATTTGTTACTTGTTTTGCAACAGCAGAAACATAGTCACGGAATTTTTGATTTTTTGCAACGAAATCTGTTTCAGAATTTACTTCTACAATCGCACCAACTTTATTATCATCAGATAAATGGATTGCAACAATACCTTCTGCAGCAATTCTGCCTGCTTTTTTTGCAGATGCTGCAAGACCTTTTTCTCTCAAAAGTTCTACTGCTTTATCCATATCGTTATTTGTTTCTTCCAATGCTTTTTTGCAGTCGAGCATACCTGCGCCTGTCATTTCTCTAAGTTCTTTTACCTTTTTCATATCTGCTGCCATGATTTCAAAACCTCCATATTTTATTGTATGTGAATACCCATTTTAAAAAAAAGCCTCAACCCATTGAGCAGGCTGAGGCTTGGGCATATATTTTTACTTATTGTTCTGCTGTTTCCATTTCCATTTCTGCTTCTTCCTGTTCCACACCAGCCATTTCTTCGCCTTGTTTGGATTCTATAACAGCATCTGCTATTTTAGAAGCAATCAATTTTACTGCTCTAATTGCGTCGTCGTTTCCAGGAATGACATAATCTACTTCTTCAGGGTCACAGTTTGTATCAACAATGGCAACAATAGGAATACCCAATGTATGTGCCTCTTGTATTGCAATTCTTTCTTTTCTTGGGTCAACAATAAACATAACATCTGGTACTTTTGTCATTTCTTTAATGCCGCCTAAGTTATTTTCCAGTTTTTCTTTTTCATGCAATAATGCAGCAACTTCTTTTTTTGTCAATACATCAAATGTACCATCAGCCTGCATTTCTTCTAATTCTTTTAATCTAGCAATTCTTGTTTTAATTGTGCTGAAGTTTGTCAACATACCGCCCAACCATCTTTGGTTAACATAGTACATACCGCATCTTTCAGCTTCTTCTTTAATAGAATCCTGAGCTTGTTTTTTTGTACCAACGAAAAGGATTTCGCCACCATCTTTTATGATGTCACTTACAGCAGTGTATGCATCATCTACTTTTTTCACTGTTTTTTGCAAGTCAATGATATAAATACCATTTCTTTCAGCAAAAATGTATTCTGCCATTTTAGGATTCCATCTTCTTGTCTGATGTCCAAAATGTACACCAGCCTCCAATAATTGTTTCATAGAAATTACGCTCATATTTTTACCTCCTTGGTTAGTCCGCCCCATTTTCCATTTTTCCAAACGACTTTATAAAAAGCACCTGTTTGGGGTAGTAAAATAGGTGAGTTATGAATTTATCTTGTGCATTATATCATAGCTTTCAAAATATTACAACTATTTTTATATAAAATTTGTAAAAATTCTATATTGAAATGCAATATGAAATAAAAAAGACATCTTATTTCTAACTGCTATACAAAATAGGAATTGTATTACATAGTAAAAACTGCTATACTATATATAGAAATGATAGAGAGGAATTTTGCATATGAATAGTAAACACTTTCATCAAAGTGAAGAAATAAAACATAATGAAAAATATAAAGATGCTTTGTTTCGATATTTGTGCAATGAGGAACAGGAAGCATCTAAACTATATGAAGCAATCACTGGAAAATATATTCCTCCTGAAAATATAGAATTAGAAAATTTAGATTCATTAGTCATATCAGATTGGTATAATGATGTATCATTTAAAACAAAAGATAATCATATCATTATTTTGTGTGAACAGCAATCTACAAAATGCAATAATATGACATTAAGATGTCTTGTATATTATACAAATTTGATTCGTAAATTGTATGAAGAAAATAGAGATGGTTTTAAAGATAAACTCTATCGCTCTACTATACTAAAAGTACCAAAACCTGAATTTTATGTTTTATATATTGGAAAGGAAAAAATAGAATGTGAAGAATTATTTACAGAACATAATGCAGGATATGAAAATATAACTGGATTTACAAATGATATATTTTTGCAAATACGTGTTAAAAACATAGATATTCATTATAATAAATTAACAGAAACTCAAAAAAGAGCATCCCATACACTTGCAGGATATAGCTACATCATACAGCAATATGATATACACGAAAAAGAATTAAAAAATAGTATCAGTAATGACAATATTAGAAAAAATACGGCAATGTTGATGGCAATAGAAGATTGTAGAAATATAGGTTACTTATTAGATTATTTGGATAGAGAGGAGTTTAAAGTTATGTTGGAAAAAGAATATACCATGGCTGATTATATTGCATCTTTAAAAGAAGATATAAAAGAAAGTATAAAAGAAAGTATGAAAGAAGATATGAAAAAGCAGGCAGAAAATATCAGGAAGCAGGCTTTAAAAGAAGGTATGGAAGAAGGTATAGAAAAAGGTATAGAAAAAGGTATAGAAAAAGGTATAAAAAAAGGTATAGAAAAAGGTATAGAAAAAGGTATGGAAAGAGAGAGAGAATATAGCATTAAGAATTTAATCATTAGTTATAAAGAAGATGATTTTAGTAGAGAGAAAATAGCAATCAAAATTATAAAATTATATCATGTAACTTCTGAAATTGCTGAAGAATATTTAAAAAAATATTTTGATTGAAAAAAGAGCTTATATTAAGCCTCTGAACACTACCTTATTCTGTTTTTATGAATAAAAAATAAAAGTAGCTCATTATAAAACACAACCCCCTCTTACAAATGAAGTAAGAGGGGGTTTTAATATTATAATAGTATAGGTAATATCAATGCAAAAAAGAGAAATATTGCAAAAAGTATATCCAATACAAATTCTTTTTTATTTTCAATGCATTTTTTTGTATTCCATTGTTTGATATATTTTATTACTTCATCAAATACAAGAGTGAATGTCATTAACAAAAATAGTAAACATTCTGTTATGACTGAAAATTCACTAGACCACTTTAAATAAATAAGAAAAAGTGTGATATAAATACACCCTGCATCACTTTAAATTGATTTTGACTCATACCCCATCACCTATTTTTTATATAGAACAATATTATTCTGTTTCTTCCTCTTTTTTATCTTCCATGTATCCACACTGCATATTAGAGCAAACAATTTTTACATTTTTCTTTCCTTTTTCTTCCATATAACTACCACACTGAGGACATTTTTTTTCTGCGGGTTTATTCCATGACATAAAATCACATTCCGGCTGATGTTCACAGCCAAAATATTTTCTTCCTTTTTTTGTTTTTTTAATGAGTATTTTACCACCACATTTTGGACAGGCAACACCAGCATATTCATAATATGTTTTTGAATTATGACATTCTGGAAATCCAGGGCAGGCAATAAATTTACCATATCGCCCATATTTAATCACCATATTTCTGCCACATTTTTCACATATTATATCTGTCACTTCATCTTTAATATCTACTTTTTTGAGTTTTTCTATAGCGTCCAACACTTCTTCGTGAAAAGGAGGATAAAATTCTCTTATAATTTGTTTCCATTCTCCCTTTCCTTCTTCCACTTCATCTAATTTATTTTCCATTTCTGCTGTAAAATGAATATCCACAATATCGGCAAAATACTGTTTCATAATATCATTTACTACCTCACCCAATTCTGTAGGAAAAAGCGTTTTTGCTTCTTTTGTGACATAATTTCTTGCCTGTATTACGCCCAATGTAGAAGCATATGTGCTAGGACGTCCCACTCCTATTTCCTCCAATGTTTTTACAAGTGAAGCATCTGTAAATCTTGGGGGTGGCTGTGTAAAATGTTGCATTGCTTTAATTTCTTTTTGATACAATATTTGGTCTTTTTCTACTGCTACAATTTTTTCTGTTTCTTCTTTTTCTTTATAATCATATACTTTTAAAAATCCATCAAATTTTAATACAGAGCCATTTGTACGAAATTGATACTCATCACATTTTATTTTAACAGACAATGTATGATATATAGCTGGACTCATTTGACTTGCAATAAATCGTTTCCATATCAACTGATAGAGTTTAAACTGGTCTTTTGTCAAAGACTCCTTTACATATTCTGGTGTATAATAGGAATTTGTAGGTCTAATTGCCTCATGAGCATCTTGTGTTTTTCCCTTTGATTTATATAGTATTCTTTCCGCATTGATATACTCTTTACCATACATTTCCTCAATAAATTTTATAGATTGCTCATATGCTTCATCGGAAATACGGAAAGAATCCGTTCTAATATAAGACACAAGCCCTACTGTTCCTTCTCCCTTTACATCAACACCTTCATATAATTGTTGTGCAATCATCATTGTTTTTTGTGCTGTCATATTGAGATATTTACTTGCTTCCTGTTGTAATGTACTTGTTGTAAAAGGTGCAACTGGTTTTTTGATTCTTGTTCCCTCTTTTACATCTGTTACAACAAATTCTTTTCCTTCCATTTGTTGCAATATTTCATCTGTTTGCTGTTTATCATAAAGTTCTATTTTTTTATCTTCTGTACCATAAAATTTTGCTTTGATTTCATTTTGATGTGTATCTATCAAATTTGCTGTAATTGTCCAATATTCTTCCGGTATAAAGCTATTGATTTCTTCTTCTCTATCGCAAATGATTCTGAGCGCAACAGACTGCACACGTCCTGCACTCAATCCTCTTTTGACCTTTTGCCAAAGCAAATCACTTATGGTATAACCTACCATTCTGTCAAGCATTCTTCTTGCCTGTTGTGCATTTACTAAATCCATATCAATTTCTCTTGCTTCTGAAATGGATTTTTTTACTGCATTTTTTGTAATTTCATTAAATGTAATACGACTGATAGGTTTTTCTTTCAAATTTAAAGCATGAAGTAAATGCCAGCTAATTGCTTCTCCTTCTCTATCGGGGTCTGTAGCAAGATAGACTTTATCTGCTGATTTTGCTTCTCGTCTTAACTTGCTCAACAATTCCCCTTTTCCTCTTATTGTAATATATTTTGGTTCATAATCATGTTCCATATCAATGCCAAGCTGACTTTTTGGTAAATCTCTTACATGTCCCATAGATGCCTCTATTTTATAAGTATTGCCCAAAAATTTTTTAATTGTTTTTGCTTTTGCGGGAGATTCCACAATTACAAGATGTTTTTTGGATACCTTATTTTTTTTGGGCTTTTCCACTTCTTTTTTTTCTGCCATAAACCACACCTCTTACGATTCTCTAATATAGCCTATTTGAGGCAATTTTTTGATTCGTCCCATAACTTCTAATAATGTCAAAGAATATTGTACTTCTTGTATACTCCTCTTTAGTGTTCTGCTAATGGTTTCTGCGTCAATAGCCTCTTTTCCAATACAATCATAGACTTCTTTTTCTTCTTTTTCCATATTTTCTGACATATTTCTTTGAAATGCCTGTTTTTCATTTTCATTATAAGCAATGCCCAATGCATATAATACATCGTCAGATTCTGTAATAATAGGACAACCTTGTTTTATCAAATCATTTGTACCTTCACTTAATGCGCTTGTAATATTTCCAGGCACAACAAAAACTTCTCTGCCATTTTCCAGAGCCTGGTCTGCTGTAATAAATGTTCCGCTTTTTTTGCCTGCTTCCACCACAATGGTCATAGCAGATAAACCGCTTATAATACGATTTCTTTTTACAAAATTTTTAGGATAGCCTTTTGAACCTGGAGGATATTCTGATATAACACACCCATTCTGTATAATACGCTCCATCAATTCTTTATGTTCCAAAGGATAGCAAATATCTACTCCTGTACCTAATACAGCAATGGTTTGTCCTCCGCCATCTAATATGCCCTTATGTGCTATGCCATCTATTCCTGTCGCCATGCCACTTACTACAACAATATTTGCTTTTGCTAAATCTTTCGCTAATCGATATGCTACTGACGAACCATAGGAGGAACATTTCCTTGCTCCTACAATACTCACTTTGTCAATATTATCATCAGGAAAAAATCCTTTTACATATAAGCCAATAGGCGGGTCAAAAATTTGTTTTAATAAATAAGGATATTGCTCATTTTGAATGGAAATATACTGAATCTCTTTTTGTTCCAGTTCTTCTATCCATTTCTCTAATTGTGTTTCATTTTTAGCATATTGTATACATTGACTGATTTGACTACCAATTCCTTTGACTTGTTGTATTTCTCTTTCAGATGCTTTCCATATTGCTTCTGCTGTTCCGAAATAATTCAGTAAAGCCTTTACTTTGTGAATACCCACATTTGCTATACGAGAAAGCCACATCATATAATACTCTTCCAAAATTATTGTCCTTTCTTTTATCATATATCATAATGAAATCTGAAATCTATCCTATCATAAAGCCTTTTTCAAATAAATTCAATATAAATTTTTTAAAAATTATATTTTTTATAAAAAAATGTGCTGTTTTAATATAGTATAGATAAAATTTTTTATATCAATCATCATTTTATTACAAATGAAAAGACTGTTTAAAAAACAGCCTCAATCTGTCAAAAAACATTGATTTTATAATGAAAAACGTTAGTTTTTACAATAAAGTTTTTTGTCAAACTTTTTTTCAAAAAAGTTTGCTGGTGCGGACAGCGTCCGCAAAAAAAACTTTTTCCATGCTCTTTATCTGTTAAAAACCTTGAGACTTCGTCTCAAACTCTACTTCCTTTCTTAAAAGAAAGGAAGCGAAAGAATTTTTAACGGAAACTACGTTTCCTAAAAATATTGATTTTACAATGAAAAACGTTAGTTTTTACAATAAAGTTTTTTGTCAAACTTTTTTTCAAAAAAGTTTGCTGGTGCGGACAGCGT
>ERZ808044.503-NODE-503-length-40760-cov-11.610599_pt1 | contig 40760 bp, 34 predicted proteins | sample MGYA00380195_ERZ808044 | MGnify/ENA primary metagenome ERZ808044 (study PRJEB31490, sample SAMN06133423) | mouse gut metagenome | isolation source: Z7_2 | host: mice | place: China: Chengdu | collected 2015-05 ...
TATTTGAAAAAAGCTAAAAATTCCCTGAAAACAAGCGATTTTTGAGAAAAATAGGATTGTAATACTTTACAATACCTACATTAAGAGCAGGAGGCTATTATGAAAAGAAAGTTTTTATGTACGATTCTTGCCGCAGTTATGGCAGGTGTTTTGCTGGCAGGATGTGGAAAGTCTGATTCAGGAAGTGTCTCAGAGAGCGAATCAAAGAGTGGAACGGAGAGTAGTTCGGAAGAAGATGGGGATTCTGCAGAGAAAAAAGATGTGATCAGGATAGGAATCCGTGCGGATATGGTTAATCAGTTAGAGTCTGTCAGGGATAAGATAGAGGGACTAGGATATAAAGTTGAAGAGAGTGTATTTGATGACAGTGTGCAGCCGGATGTTGCGCTTGCGGAGGGAAGCCTTGATATGAATTGGTATCAGCATGGGCCATATCTTGAAAGTTACAATGCAGAAAATGGTACAGATCTTGTTATGATCGAGCCCAAGACATTCTATCCTCTATTCGCCATGTATTCAGATAAGTGGGATTCTGTGGATGACCTTCCTGACGGTGCGACCATAGGGCTCTGTAATGATGCTACTAATCAGGCACGAGGGTTGAATATGCTTCAGTCACAGGGACTTATTAAGTTAGATGAGTCTGTAGAGATGCCGACAATGTATGATGTGAAAGAGAATCCACATAACTTTGAATTTATTGAAGCTGAGATGTCTGTACTTCCCCAGTCATTAGGCGATGCAGATGCAATCTGTCTTGCGGCGGGACACATGGTAAATGCCGGCCTTTCGGCAGAGGGGTATCTGTGCCAGTCTGATGATAATGATGTGTATGCGGTTGGTTTTGCTGTAAGAAGTGAGGATAAAGACGCAGAATGGGCAAAAGAAGTTGCGGAAGTTGTACAGTGCGATGAGCTGGCGGAATATTTTAAGACGGAAAAAGCCGGCACACAGATTCCTTGTTGGGAATAATCTATAGGACGAAAGGCAGACACTTGTTGCCTGCTTTTTGTTTGTAAAAAAATATGAAATTGCTACAGTGCCGTTGATAATATTGTTTTGTTAACCAGGGAAGGAAAAGAAATTATGGAATTGATCAGATTGGATATGACCCCAAAAGAGCGAAAGCTTGCTTATGCAAGGGGGGAGGAGGTAGACAGAATACCGACTACTTTAAGTGCGGGTGAGACTGCGCCGCCTCTGTATGGGATAGATATTCGGGACTATTATTTTTCGGCTGATGCGATGGTAGAGGTTGAGACTGCGCTGGCGGAGGATTTTCAGGCAGATAACATGGGGATGGGACTTGGTCTTAGAACTTTGGTAGAGGCGCTGGGCACTAAGCTTGAATATCCAAGAAAGAATGTGGCCTATATCCTGGAACCAGCCATAAAGTCATTTGATGATGTTGAGAATATGGAATTAGTAAATGTGGAAAAGGACGGACGTTTTCCGATTATTACGGAGGCATTTGAACGGCTGCAGGAGAAGTTTGGCGAAGAATGGATTTTAGGAAGCGGGCTTGCGGGACCGCTGACAACAGCAGCAAGCCTGATCGGGACAGAGACATTTCTCAAAGCGACTGTTAAGAATAAAGAGGGCGCGCATCGCTTGCTGCAATACAGCACGGATTGTATAGTAAAATGCTGCCAGGATCTGAATCAGAAGTTAGGGATTGGATTTGCATTATCAGAGCCAATGGCGGCGCGTAATCTTCTGAGTAAGAAGCAGTTTAACGAATTCTTTTTGCCGTATCTTGAACAGACGGTAAAAAGGCTGAATGAGTTCCAGGGTGCCACATCCATACATATCTGCGGGAATACAAGAGACCGCTGGGAAGAGGTAGTGAACGCCGGAGTCAGTGGCTTTTGGGTAGATAATTGCGAGAGCCTGAAGGAATTAAAGGAAGCGTATGGTGATAAAGTGGCGATAAGCGGTAATGTAATACCGGTAGAAGTGCTCCGGGATGGAACACCGGAAGAGATTGCAGGGAATGTCAGGTCCTGTATTGAACAGGCGGCGGATAATCCCTGCGGGTATAATCTGTGTCCGGGGTGTACGACTCCGGTAGGTACTTCAAAAGAAAATATGACAGCGTTCATGAATGCCGCTGCTATATACGGAAAAGGGGCAAGAAAAGGATGTATGCCGAAAGGAATGCAATCCAGGCAATAATAGAAAGTATCTTTCATTTGCTCCTGTGTTATAGGGAAAAGTGACTTGATTTTCATATCATCCTGCTTTAAAATAATTTTTATAATAATTTGAATAATCTGAAAGAGTGAAACAGGAGGCGGCTGTATGCGGAGGAGTATTTTAGTAGTGGATGATGACTCTATGAATCTGGTGAGGACGAAGATGATTTTGGGCAAGTATTATGATGTGACCTTTGCAGAGTCAGGGGAAGAGGCTCTTGATAAGCTTAAGAGCGAGAAGATCGATCTGGTTCTTCTTGACATTGAGATGCCTAAGATGAATGGAATTGAGACTTTTGAACGTATGAAGGATATCCCTGTTGAGATTCCTGTCATCTTTCTGACGGCGTCGGGAGATGAAGATGACGTGAAGAGCGCGATTAAACTGGGAGCGGTAAACTATTTGAAGAAGCCATTTCAGCCGCATGAGCTGATGAGACGGGTTGCAAAGGAGTTTGAGAGTTAATGGAAACAGATGGACAGACAAGTCAGCATTTGTTTCTGGCTGTTATCATTACAGTGTTCAGCGGGATGCTGATTCTGATCACAGTGGCTATGGCGTGGGAGCTTTGGATGATTCCGCTGATTTTGGTCGGTAATTTCAGCGTATGGTTCCTTCACATCGGAAGATTTGCTCTGGGGACATATTATGAGAATTTGTGCGCCGGGGTTATGATGGTGGAATTCTTTTTCTTTGGAGTTCATAAAGCCAGTCTGTACGACATGCCTGCAGTGGCATGTGTTATGGTTCTCTCTTTGTTTATGCTGAATAAAAAATGGATGCTGCATATGATAGGAGCCCTGTATCTTCTGGGGCTTTCGTATCATTTCCTGGTTCTCCATACCATAACTTTGGATATGAAGATCGAGGAGACAGTGCGCCTTGTGCTTGGAACGGTTGTGACGCTGGGCGGGACGACGCTTGCAAGATACTGGATTAACAGACGATGGGAGCAGAGAAAAAGATATGAGAATACATTTGCAGAGCTGGAGAAGACAGGACGGCAGAATGCGGTTTTTCTGTCGAATGTGTCCCATGAGCTTAGAACTCCCATTAATATGGTGATTGGGCTTAGTGAAGTGACATTGGGAAAGGATATTTCTCCTGAGGTCAGGGCGGATGTGCAGTCCATCAAGATGGCGGGCAGGCGGTTGTCCAATCAGATCAGTAATATGATTGATTATACGGAGATCGTAGAAGGTACCATGATGTCTGCGAGAGAAGAGTATATGATTACTTCGGTGCTTAATGATGTGATTACTATGACGGCGATGCAAAGCAATATCCATCAGTTGGAATTGATATTCGATATCAACCCGAGGATTCCGGCGGTTCTTATAGGAGACGCGGAGAAGATATCCCATGTACTTAAGATTATGGTAGAGAATTCCCTGAAGTTTACGGAAGAGGGCGGTATCGATGTCCGTATCGGTTACCGGCAGGAGAGCTATGGGATTAATCTGATCATAGATGTCATGGATACCGGTATTGGCATGACCGACTCGCAGCTTACGCAAGTGTATGATGAATTTTATCAGGCTGATACCGGAAGCGACCGCTTCTCGGGCGGACTTGGTCTTGGTATTCCTATTGCAAGGGGGCTTCTTAGAGCCATGGGTGGATTTTTGCATTTTGATAGTGAGTGCCAACGGGGGCTTAAGGCTCATATTGTAATTCCGCAGAGAGTCGCTGATGAGCAGCCGTGTATTACGCTTTCTGATGCAAAGAGACATTGTATTGCCTGCTATTTCAGACCTGAGAAATACAGTTGTGATGAGGTTCGGGAATACTATGACGGATTGATTTTGAATCTGATGGAAGGACTTGGCATTGAAGGATATCAGGCCCATAATTTTGAGGGGCTGCGTAAGCTTCTGCGTACATATGAGTTGACCCATGTATTTATCGCGCAGGCAGAATATGAGGAGGGCAAAGAGTATTATGAGGAGCTGGCGAAGGCGCTCAGGGTAGTTTTGATTGCAGAGAAGGAGTACACCCTGAGCCAAGAGAGCAGGCTTCTTGTGATTCATAAGCCGTTTTCCGCGCTCGCTGTTGCGAATCTGCTGAACGGTGAGGTGGTAGAGAGCGGATTTGAAGAAGCCCAGTTTGCAGGACGCAGGGCGTTTGTATGTGAAGGGATCCGGGCTTTGGCAGTTGATGATGAAGAGATGAATCTTGTTGTTGCCAAGGGAGTCCTGGGCAGCTATGGGATGGAAGTGGACACCTGCTTAAGCGGGCAGGAGGCAGTGGAGCGCTGTGCCGAACGTTCTTATGATGTAGTCTTCCTTGATCATATGATGCCGGGCTTTGACGGCGTGGAGACGTTAAAATATATTCGGGAGGTCAATCAGGGAATGTACCAGGATATTCCGGTGATTGCCCTCACAGCCAATACTATCAGCGGTGCAAGAGAGATGTTCCGTATAGAAGGTTTCACGGAATTTATACCGAAACCGATTGAACGCGCGGTTCTGGAACGGATACTGCGGAAGGTCCTGCCCAAGGACCGTATACGGTACTGTACTGAGCCGGCAGTTAAGGGAAGTACGGAGAAGCCGGAATGGACAAAAGAAACGGAGAAAGCCGAGACAGATTTTGCGATAGAAACAAGTGAGCCGGAAGAGGCAGTATCGGGTATAGATAGCGCCGGTTTGGACGATGAAACGGCTTTGGGAAAGTCCGGGCTGCCTTACGACCGTCTGGTGCAGGCAGGCATTAATGTAGAGACAGGGCTTGATTATTGCAGCGGTGAGGAAGAATTTTATCTGGAGATGCTGCGGATGTTTTATTCCCAGAGCGAGGTGAAGCGGGAGGAGATTATCTCCCTGTATGAGGATGCCAACTGGGAAGATTATGCGATCAAGGTTCATGCGTTGAAGAGTACGTCGCTGACGATTGGAGCAGAAGAACTTTCCGTGCAGGCGAAAGCGCTGGAGATGGCGGGAAAGAGCCTGGATGTGGAATATATTCAGGAAAATCATCCTGTGCTGCTGCGTATGTATGAGGAAGTCTGTAAGAGTATTGCCGGATTATAGAATTTTCCGGGGTGTGCTCTGAGTGCGTCTGCATGCAGAAAGGAGGAAGCGTTGAGTGTTAAAAAAATGGTTTGAAATCATCTCTGACCATGGGGTCAGCCTGCGTGAGCGGATGTACCGTGTTGTTACGGGCATCTGTATGATTGCGTTGATCTGCATCCTGCCTCTGGGCAGAAATATTCTGAATCTGCTGATATTAGCCGCAAGCCTTGTTATGATATCGGTGATTGTGAAGCTTAGTATCCGAAGGCAGTGTATCAATTGCGGAGCTACAGCTATATCGGTGCTGCTGCTTCTGCTTTTTCCGGTCAGTTTTTTTACGGCGGGCGGTTTTTACAGCGGAATGCCGGAGTGGTTCGTGCTCTGCTTTATTTATATCAGTATTACCCTGGAGGGGAGGCGGATGCTCGTATTCTTCGGGCTTTGTACGGCAGAAACGCTTCTTTGTTATTATGTTGCCTTTTATTTTCCGGAGATTGTCGCGCGCAATTCGGTGAAACATTCCTTTTTTGATTCAGCGTTTTCGGTTATCGTGATCGGGATTCTGACCAGTGTGCTGCTTATGTTTCTGAACAGGCTGTATGAGGAAGAGAATGAACTGTCAAAACGCCAGAAGAAGGAGATCGAGGAGCTTAACAAGGCTGAGAACCATTTCTTCTCCAGTATGAGCCACGAGATCCGTACACCGATCAACACGATTATCGGATTAAACGAGATCATTCTCCGGGGTGATATCCCGGAGGAGGTCGCCGAGAATGCAAGGAGCATCCAGGGCGCCAGCAAGATCTTGCTTACCCTGATCAATGATATTCTGGATATATCCAAGATCAAGTCCGGAAAGATGGAGATTGTTAATGTTTCTTACGAGACAGGAGCGCTTTTTTCTGAGATTGTCAATATGATATGGATAAAGGCGAAAGAGAAGGGGCTGGAGTTCAGGCTCCATATAGATTCTTCCATTCCGAGTATGCTCTGCGGCGATGAGGTGCGTATCAAACAGATTCTTATCAACCTGCTGAATAATGCAGTGAAATACACAAGTGAAGGATCTGTTACGCTGACTGTACGTTGTGAACGGCTGAATCTGAACCGGGTGCGTGTCTGGTATTCTGTGGAGGATACGGGACAGGGAGTGAAGAAGGAGAATATACCTTATATCTTCAGTGCTTTCCGAAGGGTAGATGAGGAGAAAAACCGCCACATAGAAGGTACCGGCCTGGGACTTAGCATTGTACAGCAGTTAGTGGAGCTGATGGATGGTGAGATCAGTGTCAACAGCATCTACACCAAGGGATCGAAATTTATCGTTATGTTAGAGCAGGACATTATTGATGGGAGGGAACTGGGAACCTTTGCGCTGACCTCACATGTGAAGGCACATGACGGAGAACAATACAGGCAGAGCTTCGAGGCTCCGGATGCACATATACTTGTGGTGGATGACAATGATATGAATCTGGTGGTCGTGCGGAAGCTGCTGCGTGAGACAAAGATTCAGATAGATACGGCGTCAAGCGGGGCAGAATGCCTGAGACGGACACAGAACCAACATTATGACTGTATTCTTATGGATCATATGATGCCGGAGATGGATGGTATCGAATGCCTCCATGTACTGCGGGTGCAGCCGGGAGGGTTATGCCAGGACGTGCCGGTAGTTGCGCTGACCGCCAATGCGGGGAGTGATAATCAGCTTCTCTATCAGAAAGAGGGATTCAGCGGTTATCTGGCGAAACCGGTCAGCAGTGTGCTGCTTGAGGCGATGGTGTTAAGCCTCCTTCCCAGGGAGCTGGTGAAATTGAATGAGGAAGCCGGCCAGACAGAGATGGCGAAAGATATTATGATTTTTGAGCAGGCGAAGAGAGTTTCCCTCATGGTTACAACGGACAGCGTGTGTGATCTTCCGGAATCCATTAAAAAGAAGCTGCACATATCCGTGTGTCCGTATTATGTGTATACGGATGAAGGAAGGTTCCAGGATGAACAGGAGATCCAGACGGATGAGCTGTTGATGCATGTTGCAGAAGGGTGGAGCGGGTATTCCCAGCCTCCTGAGGTGGAAGACTATGAGAGATTCTTCGCAAAAAAACTTACTGAGGCCCAGAATGTAATACATATCACTATGGCAAAGCATGTAAGCCAGGGATATGATAATGCTTTTGAGGCTGCGAAATCTTTTGAAAATGTTACGGTATTTGATTCCGGTCATCTCTCCAGCAGCATGGGGCTGATGGTGCTGTGCGCTGTTCATATGGCGGAACATCATGCGGCAAAGGCGGAGATTATCAAGTCTTTAAAAAAGCTGAGATCTTCCATTTCTTCTGCTTTTATTATTGACAGTACGCATATGATGTGTCAGGCAGGGAGGATACCTAAGAGAACGCAGGTAATCTGCGATGCGTTGCTTCTGCATCCGGTCCTTGTTCTCCGAAAGAGCAGGATGGTGGTTGGCAGCATGGAGATGGGGGATTTTTCGCATGTTGCGAGACGCTATATCAGAAAGACGCTTCGGGATCCAAGGAGTATTGACCAAAGAGTTTTGTTCATCACATATGCGGGCATGGATGAAGCCAGGCTGCAGCGTATTCAGGAAATAGTATGGCAGTATTGTTCGTTTGAACGGGTATATATGCAGAAAGCGACTTCTGCAATTGCCAGTAACTGCGGCCCGGGATCTTTCGGGTTATTGTTTATGAGGAAAAATGAAGTTATGAATAACCTTTCTCGGACATCAGGGCCGGACGGAGCGGATTAATCTGCTTCGGCCGGCTTTGACGCTGTATAAAAACTTACTTTTTACATATTGGCAAGGCCGGTGAATTACGTTATAATAAAATCGACTAAGTGCAGCGGACATGTGAATTATTATAATATGCACTGGCTTATGGAGAAAGGGAAACAGAATGGAAGACAATATTTTTTTTAAGGAGAGAAAAGAGCTTTCACTTACAGACTACATGAAGGCACAAGAGAACGGCAGGGAGAATCTGGGTACAGAACTTCCGGTTGCCGTATACAGACTTTTGGAGTATTCAATCCGCGAAGAATTAACTGCGAGACTTGGAAAGAAAGAACAGGTCAGTATTTTTCGGAGTGCAGGGTATCGCGCGGGGATGTATTTTGCGGAGAAGTATCTGGATTCGTCGCTGTCACAGGCTGAATTTACGTCACAGCTTCAGAAGCGTCTGGAGGAGTTCAAGATGGGGGTGCTTCGAATTGAGAAGTTTGATGAGGAGACCGGCAAGATGATTCTTACGGTTTCTGAGGATGCTGATTGTTCCGGTCTGCCTCTTCTCGGGGAAACAGTGTGCAATTATGACGAAGGTTTTTTGGCCGGAATTCTTACTTCATATACAGGGAAGCCTTATAGTGCGACAGAAGTGAACTGTTGGGCGACCGGAGACAGAGTATGCCGGTTCCAGGCAGATATAGAGGAATAAGGAGGACGGGGTCTTGGGAACAGATGCGAACAAGAATTGCGAGCTTTTATTTGAATATTTAAGAGGGATACTATATGATTCATGGATAGAGCATTTTGATGTAAGTGAACTTAGCGAGCCTTACAAAGATCTTGGCCGGGGGCTTCAGTATCTGCAGAATGAGGTGAATGAGCTGGTGACGTATTCTGCGGAGCTTTCGAAAGGCAATCTGTCGGTGGAATTTCCGAAAGAGTATAACTTCCTGTGTGAGAATCTGAAGAATCTTCATTCGAATCTGAAGCATCTTACATGGCAGGCGCAGCAGGTTACGAAGGGGGATTATTCCCAGCATGTAGCGTTCCTGGGAGAATTTTCCGAAGCATTTAACGAGATGACGAAGCAGCTTAAGGAAAGGGAAGAACAGCTTAAGGAAGCGGCAGAGAAGGCGGAGCGCCGGGCGGAGATGATCGAGGGCTATAACGGACTTCTGGTAGAGATGTTAAGCAAGCGTAAAGAGTGGCTTCTTGTTGTGGACAAGGACAGTAAAGAGATCATATATTGTAATAAGCGCAAGCAGATGGGAGTGATGGACAGTTCAGTCTGCAAGACCTGCAAGCGTCGTCTGTCCTTTCAGCCGGAGCTATTGAAATGGGGAAGCGACGAGCAGTATAAAGTGTGGGAGATGGAGGGCGAGGCAGGTACATGTTACCGTGTTACTTCCTTCCAGATGGAATGGAAAGAACGGATTTCTTATGTGCACGTTGTGATTGATATTACGGACGAGAAACGCAATGCCCGTAATATGACCAGTACAGAGTACCGGGATCCGCTGACAGGGGCCAAGAACCGTCTGTTCTTTGAAGAATATATGGGAATTGTCCTTCGTGATGAATTGGAAGCAACACTCTGTTATCTGCAGTTAGATGGATTAGAGTATGTGAATGAGATGTTCGGCCATCAGGAAGGAGACGAGTATATTCAGAATTTTGTGGAGATTGTCAAGAAGAATTTCCGCGGCGGCGATACGTTTGCACGGATAGGCGGGGATGAGTTCTGTGTCGTTCTTTCCGGTAATATGGCTGAGTTGATCAATCGGAAGCTTGCCGAAATCATGAAGGAATTCCAGGAGAAAGTCTATAGAAAATACCAGTGCAGTTTCAGTTATGGTGTTCTGGAGATCGAGGGAAAGGATAATAAGCTTACTTTGGAAGAGATTCTTGAGAAAGCAGATGATGTGGTGTATGAGTGCCGGCTTAGGAATATTGCAAAGTATCCGTTGATATTCTCGACTTTGGTAGAGTAATACCCGGCTCATAGCGTGAGAAAATACGCCCGGACAGTTTTGCTGATCCGGGCGTGTATTAGTATTAAGAATGTCTCCCCTTTCCTTTGTCACGGGGATTCTTCCATATGATCAGGGCGGCGATAATTCCTACGATATACAGGATACTTATGAGAATTGTCGGGTTATCCTTCAACAGGTATGTAACCGCGACGATCGCTGCCAGTGAGATCAACAGTTGAAATGCCATAAGAAGCCGTTTCTCACGGGTTTCTTTTGCCTGCTGCAGGAATTCTACCCGGCGTTGTTCCAGAGTAAGGTACTCCATAAGATCCTCATCCCTGATACGGGAAAGAATCAGAGCATCCCGTGATTCTTCTTCGCGGCGGGAACGGAAGAAACGCTTCCTGGGCCGTTCGTCTTCATCAAAATCAAAACCGTTGTCCGCGTCATCTCTGTGTGAGGATGATCTGGAGCTATGTCTTGAACCGGTGTCAGGTCCCTGTATTCTGGCTGCTGACGGCGCTTCTGATGAAGAAGCGGCCGAAGGCGTTGGAGCGCTCACCGGTTCAACCGGCGCAGAAGCTGCAGAAACAGCCGGAGCCGGTGTTGGCGGAATCTGAGCAGCTGCCGCTGTTGTATCCGTATCGGCTGTCGGTACCGGCGCACTATGATCGAAAGCCGGCTGGCTGATCGGTTCGGTTGGTGTGCTGACCGCCGCTGTATTATCAGCAACAGTAGTTCCGGTTTTATTCGCGATCGGAACAATCTTGTTGCCGTCTGTACCCCCTGTACTCTCCCCTGCAGACGTTTCTGCGGCATTTTCAGCAATATCTCCACTGGTAATATTCAATTCATTAGACACAAATACTCCCTCCTTTTTGTGCTGAATTTCTATTGCTCATGTTATATCTTTTCTATCATAACAATTTTCGACACGGAATTCAAGAACTTGCCTTGATAAATTTGATATTGGAAGTATCAAAATATTATCCTATAGTGATGGTATGCGGACAGCGTCTTCCTTCGTGTAAGTTTCTTTGTCGTCTACATCCAGCATTAAGCGGATTTCATAGATTGTTGAATTTTTCACTATCTTAATTTCGTCTTTATTCATTTCTTCTGTTACCTCCATTATGTTTTACTCCTTTCATCCGACAAACCTTGTGATAAGTATACCTTGTTTTTTTTCTTTTTCAAGCATTAGCGATATTACTGCAGTCTTGGCTGATTTTGTTTGGTTTGGCTTTTTTTGTCAGGTTGCAGACAGTGTCTGACGTATGGTATACTTATCATGTTTAACAGGAGATTATGGCCTTTTGAGTGAGAAGATGAGGTTGAATATGAGAAACGTAAGTATTAGAATGCGAATGACGAATGTGCTAAGAACGATGCTGGTGTCTGCAGCGCTGTGCATCCTGTGGCCCGGGATGCCGGCCAATGCTGCCGATGACATAGAACTGGATCTGACGAAGGGCGATATTAAGATCAGTTCGGACGGATACATACAGGGAGACGGCAAGAAACAGGCCGGACCGGACAGTGGAGACGGCTATATTATCACCACGGACGGCAAGGAGACGGACCATGTGATTACGGTGACAAGCGGTAAGAAGCATGATATCCTGCTTGACAGGGTTAAGATCAGTACTGTCTCCGGGGGATACAATCCTCTATATATCGCACCGGATGCGAAGGTGAGCCTGGCCCTTAAGGGGGAGAATGTCTTACATTCCGGCAGTTATGCCGCTGTCGCGGTTCCTGAGAATGCGTCGGTAGAGATTACCGCGCAGAGGGGCGGGAGTCTGGAAGCCTGGACGGATGCGGCGGACTCGGGCTCCGGGATCGGCGGTACTTCCAGAGACAACGACGGTAATGCTGTGAAGAATACCGGATGCGGAACGATTAAGATAAACAGCGGCATGATCAGTACAACGAAGATCGGCGGCACCGGCGGCGGTTCGCTTGTCTCTGATAAGGACGGGACGGCATGGATCGACGCCGGAAGCGTGAGCGCGGGCAGGGAAGGATTCACGACCGGCGTACTGTTCGAGGGAAATGCCGGGCAGGTCTATGGAAATTATACACTGAACAAAGAAGGATTATCCGTCCCTGCAAACAAGGTGCTGACGATCGGGAACGGGCAGACACTGAAGATTCCGTCCTCTTACTCGCTGGCGCTTAACGGTAATCTGATGAATAACGGGACGCTGAGGATCGGGAGCGAAGACTGTATCACCGGCAGCGGGTATATCGGCGGAGACGGAGCCTTCTATATACTCAGCGGCATGACAGAGAATATGTTTTCCGTGCCGGATAAGGTGCTGTACGGTACCGGAGAGGACCACACGGAATATGTGAAAAAGTATGTGGAGGACAGCATCACGGCAGACGGTACAGTTGTAGTTAAGAACCGGATATTCAACCGTACGAAGAGTGATGACTGGAAGATGGAGATCAGCCCGTCACAGGTCATTGAGAAGGGAACCTATACGGTTACCTTTACGAATCCGGAAGATGGGGATGATCAGGTGTCGAAGTCTTTCGAAGTATTAGATGCCGGTGAGATGACGAATATTACGCTTACTACACCGCCCAGTAAGACTGCATACACCTACGGGGAACGGTTTGACAAGACCGGTATGGCAGTCACGGCAGTCTACAGCTCAGGGGCAACAAAGAGTATAGCTAATAACAAAATCGGGATTAAGGAAGGAGGCCTTACCGTAGGGCAGACGTCTGTAACTCTAGTCTATAAGGAGAATGGAAAGGAAGCGGTATGTCCGGTGGACATTGTGGTATCGCCAAGGGAGATCGATGTCTCGAAGATAAACTGGGAAGAGAAAACCGTTACATCTTATGAATATGACGGCACGGAGAAGACACTGCAATTTAAGGCGGACCTTCCGGAAGGCCTGAAAGTATCGGTCGGGGGAATGATAAGCGCTACAGAGGTTGGTACCTATGGAGTCACGGTAAACTTTTTCCTGGAAGAGGGGTATGAGGGTAATTACGTGATTGCGGGTCCGGCAAGTGTTGCAAAGGAGTGGAATATCACGCCCAGGCAATTGGAATGGAATACCGGGGATCTGGAAGTAGCCGGGAATACCAGAGACGGGGATGTGTACGTCTACGGCGAATTACGCGTGGAAGGGTACATGCCTGCCGATCAGGATGACGAGATGCTTCCGAAGAGTTTTCCGGCAGGATTGATCACCGGCAGATCCGTTAAAAACCCGGGGAATGAGCAGGAGATACAGCTTGTCTGGAAAGATGAAAGCATGAGGTTTACGCTGGGCGACAGCGCATCTTCTGGGAATTATGTCCTGCCGGAAGAATTACCGGTCGTCTATGGTGTTATAAATGAAGTGGTGAAAAAACCGGTTCCTCATGGGGTGGCGGCAGTAAAAGGTCGAATGTACCGCCTGGATCTTGAGAGCGGGGTGTCCAGGATACCGGATGGTTTAAGGAGTGTTTCGGATTATGACCTGCCGAGTGAGATTGAGAAGGGTCTGATCGCGGCGGTTATGGAGAAGGGAATCCGGCAGACCTATGTCTATACTTATGATCCGACCCTGATGCGAAAGCAGCAGGACGCTGCAGAGTGGGAGCGTGCGGATGCAGACGAAGTATCTTCTGAGGGGCTTACGATTACGGTGCCATATCCCAAAGGAATCAGTAAGAGAAGCCATAATGCGGTTGTTGCATATATTTATCCGGATGATATAGAGGGAATTGCGGCAGGGACGATCATTTACCCGGATGCTGAAGAGACAGAAGACGGGCTTGAATTTGTGATTCCGGCAAGTGCACCGGTCGCAGTCGGCTGGAAGGAAGCCCCGGAGAAGAAGAAGAGTTTCTGGGAGATGATCTTTGGTAAGGAGCGGTAAAGATCTATGCGGCTTAGAGAAGAGATCCCGGATACATTTTGGAGCTTGTTCCGAAGTGTAAACCGGGAGATTTACATAGAAGCACTTATGTGTATTAATGAAGAATATCAGTACAGCAATTATTTCCTTACCCGGGAAGTATGTGTCCAGGCGCTGAGCGACATGAATGCCAGAAGGTGTTTTGAACTGAAAGCGGAGGAGAACGAGACGGAGAATGATATGCTTAAGACGCCTTCTTCCAGAATTCTTGGCTGGCTTCTAAAGACAGGCTGGCTTAAGCGGATCGAGGATTATCATACTCTGGTGACGAATATTGTGATCCCGGATTATTCGGCGGTATTTATCGATGCGTTTGAGCGGTTAGATTCGGATGAGATGGAGGAGACAGATATCTATATCCAGAATGTCTATGCCACCCTCTTTTCTTTCAGGAATGATCCAAGAGCGAATCTGGGTATGCTCAGGACCGCTCTTGTGAATACCAGAAGGTTGAATAAGGCGCTTCAGGACATGCTTCACAATATGGATAAGTTCTTTCTGCGTCTGTTGGATCAGGAAACTTACGGAGAGCTTTTAAGAGAACATCTGAATGGGTATGTGGAAGCGATCGTGCGTAAGAAATACCACATTCTTAAGACTTCTGATAATTTCTATATCTACAAGATGGACATTAAGAAATGTCTCAGGGAAATGCGGGAGGACGAAGCATGGATTGAGGATGTGCAAAGATCTGCCAGGGCTATGGGAGACACGTCGGGGGATGTTTTTGAACTTCTGGATCTGATCGAGAGAGGATTTGATGATATTGAGCACCGCATTTCCAACATGGACAAGGAGCATACGAAGTATGTGCGGGCAACGGTGACAAGACTGGATTATCTCTTAAGCGGCAGGTCGGATACGAAGGGGATGCTGGTTCAGCTCCTGAACCGGATGGCAGCCGGCAAAGATCCGGAAGAGATGCTTAGGAAGACCGGGGAGAAGATGAATCTGTCCGTGGTGGAGATGCTGTCGGAGAAACCCCTGTACAAACGAAGAAGGAGCCGGAAAGAATTCACGGAACGGCTGGCTCTTGAGGATGCCGGGACAGAGGATCTGAAGAAGGAAGAGGTACTTCGGCTGAACCGTATCCAGGTGCGTTACAGTAAAGAGCAGATCGAGGAATTCATTGAGACGCACATGGAGGAAGAGGTTATGGATGCATCCAGGATCGGGATATCAGACGAAGGGGAGTTCGAGAAACTGATCCTGGCATATGATTACAGCACCAGAAAGAACAGCAAGTACATGATATTGGAAGAAGAGCCGGAGCTGGTAGAGGAGAACGGATATCGGTATCCGGCGCTCAGGTTCGTGCGAAGGAGAGTATGATGGCTGTGACCGTGCATGAATGTCAGCTTTCAGGTGAAGAAGAGAAAGGTTTGCAGATGAATGCATATCTTAGAAATTGTACGTTATGCCCCAGGCAGTGCCATGTTAATCGTCTGGAGGGGCAGCGGGGATACTGCGGTAAAGACGCCGGGCTGGTTGTAGCCAGGGCGGCGCTTCATATGTGGGAGGAGGATTGTATCTCCGGGAAGAATGGTTCCGGTACGGTGTTCTTCTCCGGCTGCAGCCTTGGCTGCATCTTTTGCCAGAATTATAAGATTTCCAGAGCCGGCCAGGCAGCAGATAAGACGGGACGTTTGCAGGACGCAAAGGAAGGAATCGGAACCAGGGTTACGGTCAGACGGCTGGCAGAGATATTTCTGGAGCTTAAGGGGCAGGGAGCGAATAATATCAATCTGGTGACGCCGACACATTATGTGCCGCAGATCATAGAAGCGCTCGATATGGCCCGTGAAGAAGGACTGAATATTCCTGTCGTATATAATACGAGCGGTTATGAGAAGACAGAAACGCTTCGGATGCTTAAGGGCTATGTGGATATTTATCTGCCGGATTTCAAATACATGGATAGGGATATCGCGGCAGAGTATTCCGGCGCACGGGATTATCCGCTGTATGCGAAGAAAGCAGTAGAAGAGATGGTTTCACAGGTGGGAGAGTTTCAGATCGATGATGAGACCGGGTTGATGACGAGAGGCGTTCTTGTGCGCCATCTTGTACTCCCGGGCCATGTGAGGGATTCAAAAGAGGTGATCCGATATCTGCATGAGACATACAAAGACAGGATCCTGCTCAGTATCATGAATCAATACACCCCCATGTCTCAGACGGCGGACCATAAGCTTCTCGGACGGAAAGTAACGAAAAGAGAATACGGGAAGGTGGTGGACTATGCTCTGAAGCTGGGGGTAGAATGCGGATATATCCAGGAGGGTGAAGCCGCCCTTCAAAGTTTTATCCCTGAGTTTGGGGGAGCATGAACTTGTTGATTACATGTAATACTCCGCCGTCGTCATTTGATTTTGTGATATAATCTGCCTTCTTGAGCACCGCGGGCTGTGCGTTTGCCATGGCAACGCCAAGACCGGCTGTTTCGATCATTGTCAGATCGTTATATCCGTCGCCGCAGCAGATCATCTGGTCTGCGGTCAGCCCGATTCCGCTAAGCAGCCGCAGCAGAGAATGAGCTTTGTCGATTCCGCTGGGCATGATTTCCAGGAAGAAGGGATCGGAACAGTAGACGGAGAGATAGGAATGGAAATAATCTGTCACTTCTGCCTTTACAAGGGGAATGATCTCGGGCGACCCGGTAATCAGAAGTTTATTCTCTTTTCCGGTCAGCCGGGAAGGAAAGTCTTCCACCTCAACGACAGGCATATGGTTGATTCTTGATTCCAGTTCTGTATATTGATTGGATCGGATTCCGGAGATGAGGGTGTCGGGCGTGTAGCCGACAATATCAATTCCGGAATATTTTTTTGCAATATGAAAGACCGGTTCCGCCACACCGGGCGGAAGCAGCTTCTCATAGATGATATTCCGGCTCCGGCAGTCTGTAATCCGGCCGCCGTTAAAGGAAAGAATGTAGCTGCCGTATTCTCCCAGGCGAAGCTGCTTCGCAAGGGGGATAACGCCCTTTGTAGGGCGTCCGCTTGCAAGAACGACTTTCTTTCCAAGTTCCTGTATCTTAATCAGTGCCTCCAGGGTGGGTCTTGTAATCTCCTTTGCGGAGTTGGTAAGTGTACCGTCCAGGTCCAGGGCAAGAATCTGATAATCCATAATGTACTCCTCTTCTGTTACTTAATTGGTCTGCCGCCGTGCAGCAAAGAGCATGGCCTTATAAAGAGTTACCGTATTCTTTCAGTGATTCCACGATCTCGGGAAACTGCATGCCGTGAGAAGCCTTGACAAGAACATTGTCCCCGTCTCTGATCAGATCTTTTGAAGCTTCAAGGAACTTTGCCTTTGTCTCGAACCATACGGCTTCGGCAGGGCTGGAACATTTCAGGGCGCCGTCTACCAGATAACGGGAGAGCGGGCCGATTCCGCAGATTAAGTCTACGCCCTGCTGCGCGGCGTATTCTCCTACGTTCAGATGGAGTTCCTGTGCGTCCTCCCCAAGTTCGCCCATGTCGCCAAGGACGGCAACTTTGCGTCCGATCGCCATATTTAACACGTCGATAGAAGCCTTTGTGGAGACCGGGTTGGCATTGTAGCAATCGTCCAGGATAATCAGGTGTTCGGTCTTGATGATGTTGTTACGGCCCGGAAGTGAGGGAAGTCCCTCGATTCCTGCCTTGATCTCATCGGGAGTCAGTCCCAGCGTGTAACCGACGGCGGCGCCGGCAAGTGCGTTGCTTACCATGTGTATCCCCGGCAGCGGAACAATACATTCAAAAGAAGTCTGATCCGGCAGAGATATGGTGCAGGAAGTCCCCTTAAGGCCTAAGGCTTCCATATTGCGTGCACAAAACTGGCTGTTGTCTCCGAAACCAAAAAATAGCGGGGTTACTCCTTTTATAGGGGCTGTCTGCGACAGAAGGTCATCATCCCCGTTCAGGATGATGGTGCCTCCGTTCTTCATGTCCTGGATCATCTGGATTTTCTCGCGGAAGATGCCTTCTCTTGTCTTGAAAAATTCCAGATGCGCCACACCGATATTGGTGATTACGCAGATATCAGGAGCTGCGACAGAAGAAAGGCGGCGCATCTCGCCGAAATGATTCACACCCATCTCCAGGATTGCGACCTGATGGGTCTCGTTCATCTCAAAGATGGTGATCGGGAGCCCCCATTCGTTATTAAAGTTCCCTAATGTCTTATGCACGCGGTATTTCTGCGCGGCAACGGAAGCGATCATCTCCTTTGTGCTCGTTTTACCGGCACTTCCGGTGATTCCGACAACCTTTATATCGAAGGAATCCCGGTAGAGCTTCGCAATATCAAGAAGTGCCTGGCCTGTGGATTCTACCAGAATATAGGGGAAATCCGTCTCGCCCAGGTCTTCGTGGGATACGACACAGAGCGCGCCGGCCCGAATTGTATCAGGAATGAATTGGTGTGCATTGACTTTTGTGCCGTCAATTGCAACGAAAAGGTAGCCGGGCTTTACCTTCCGGCTGTCGATTACGACCCCGTCCGCTTCCCGGTCAAGAAGTGCGGGATCGCCGTGGTAGGTTCCCTGGCAGGCCTGTGTGATATTTTTCAGTGTGAGGTTCTTCATAGGATCGTCTCCTTAATAACGCGCTTTGTAAGATTCTTCGATAATCCGTTCGCACAGAGTGCCGTACTCAAGACCGGCTGTTCTGGCAGCCTTCGGAAGGAGGCTTGCAGGGGTCATGCCCGGAAGGGCATTCACTTCCAGACAGTAGAAACTGCCGTCTTCGTCGTCAACAATAAAGTCTGCGCGTGAATAGACATCCATCCGCAATGCCTCAAAGGCCTTCTCGCCTGCCTGCTGAATCTGCTGCTGGGTCGCCGTATCGATAGATTCAGGCGGACAGATCTCCTGCGCACCGCCGTCCTGGTATTTGTTCGCGTAGTCGAAGAAGCCGCTTTTTGGTATGATCTCGACCAGTGGAAGAGCTTTGCCGGCGATGATGCCGCAGGCAAATTCACGGCCCTTAATATAAGGCTCGATTACAACTTCTTCTTCCAGGTCAACGTCAAACGAGCGCCGGAGTGCTTCTTTATATTCTTCCTCCGTATGGACAATATATACACCGATGCTGGAACCGCTGGCACATGGCTTGATCACCAGCGGAAGATAATAGCCAAGTTCTGCAAGGGGCGTGTCTTTGGTCTTCCTGGTCAGGGAAGTTCCTCTTGGAGTCGGTACACCCGACATCTTGAAGATCTGTTTTGCCACAAGCTTATTCATGGACAGAGAGCATCCAAGGGCATTCGGGCCGGTATATTTGATTCCCAGGACATCGAAGGTTGCCTGCAGTTTACCGTCTTCTCCGATGGAGCCGTGAAGTCCCATGAATGTAATATCCGCCATCCGGCAGAGTTCGATGACATTAGGGCCAAGCATGCAGTCGGACTGGTCCGGACGGGATTTTTTAAGGGCGTTAAGATCCGGTGCAGTGGTTTTGATGCCTTCTGCAATCTCAAGGCCTGCCCCCGGAAGGTCGAATACCTCCTCAAGTTTATCGGAGTCATAAGGGAATCCGAAAAATACGTCCAATAAGAAGGCTTTATGTCCCTTCTGGCGCAGTGTTTTGGTGATTCCGGCCCCTGAAGTCAGGGAAACATCGCGTTCCGGGCTCAAACCGCCCGCTAATACAATAATCTTCATACTTAATAGTCTCCTTTTTGTAACCGGTTTACTCAGCAATGCTCATCTTGTTCAGCAGAGCTTTTTTTACTTCATAAAGCTTTGGTGAAAGATCCACATAGACTCTGTGAGGATAGAATAGCCGCTTGGTCTCTTCCCACAATGTCTTTTTTTCCTGCCGGCAGTATTCTGCGATCTCTTTGACAGACGGCGACTTATAGATACATTCGCCATTGCGGAAGACTGGCACAAGAATCTCACGCATAGTGTAAGATCCGCCCGGAAGTTTCGTCTTCTTCCATGTCTCGATCGGATCGAACAGAAGCATATCTTCGCTGGTGTCAAAAATTTCATCGGCAAAGCAGATCAGGTCAGCTTTTACCTTCCCTGTTGTTTTATCATAGATTCTAAATATCGTTTTGTTACCGGGATTCGTAATTTTTTCTGTATTTTCGGATATTTTGATCTTCGGTACAAATTCGCCGTCTTCGTTCTGGATCGCGGCAAGCTTGTATACACCGCCAAAGGAAGGATTATCCTTTGAGGTGATCAGGTTCGTGCCTACGCCCCAGGAATCGATGGCTGCCCCCTGGATCTTAAGGTCGTGCAGAAGATACTCGTCCAGGTCATTGGAAGCACAGATCGTCGCATCGGTGAATCCGGCCGCATCCAGCATCTTCCGTGCTTCTTTGGAAAGATAAGCAAGGTCACCGCTGTCCAGGCGGATTCCGTATTTCCTGAATGACTTTCCCGCATCCCGGAATTCTTCAAATACACGGATCGCGTTGGGAACGCCTGATTTCAAGGTATCATAAGTGTCCACCAGGAGTGTACAGTTGTCGGGGTACATCTCGGCATAGGTTTTAAAAGCCGCATATTCGCTTGGAAAACTCATAATCCAGCTATGGGCGTGGGTTCCCATCACGGGAACGTCAAAAAGCTGGCCGGCCAGAACGTTGGAAGTTCCGACGCATCCGCCGATGATAGCGGCACGGGCGCCGTACAGGCCGGCATCCGGTCCCTGCGCCCTTCTCAGGCCGAATTCCATGATACCGTCGCCGGCGGCGGCAAATACCACGCGGGAAGCCTTGGTGGCGATCAGCGACTGATGGTTGATGATGTTCAGGATCGCAGTTTCCACCAGTTGGGCTTCCATGATTGGGGCGACGACCTTTAGGATCGGTTCCTTGGGAAAGATAACGGTTCCTTCCGGAATTGCATAGATGTCGCCGCTAAAATGAAAACCGCTCAAATATTGCAGAAAATCTTCGCTGAATATGCCAAGGCCTCTCAGGTAGTCGACATCTTCATAGGTAAAATTCAGATTCTTGACATAGTCGATCACCTGCTCAAGCCCTGCGCAGACCGAATATCCGTTGTTACAGGGATTCTGACGGAAGAATACGTCAAAGATGACTCTTTCCTGCTGGCCCTGGGCATAATAGCCCTGCATCATAGTCAGCTCATACAGGTCTGTCAGCAAAGTTAAATCTCGTCTGTTCATTTTTCTAGCTCCTTTGGATTGGAATGTAAACTGTAGCGTGCTTTTTATTATATCACCAGCAGATCATTTCGTAAATTAAATATTTTAATCGCGCTGGTATTGTACCAGTACGTTATACTAACTCCTGGTTTCGGTTAATGGTCTCCTGAATGATGTTCTGGCAGTAGCTTCCGATGCGTTTTCTGGTTTCCTTGTCGAGTTCTTTGGGATAGATAGGTTTTCCGTATTCTATCACCACATGGGTCTTTTCGATCCTTGGAATATGCATTTCGAACATGGTGTGAGTATTATTCATGCTGATCGGAATGATGGCGCAGCCGGACTTTTCCGCGATTTTAAAGGAGCCGCTGTGGAAAGGAAGCATGCTGAGTTCTTCGCCGTCGTTGCGAGTTCCCTCCGGGAAGATGCACACGGATATCCCGTTTTTTACATAATCGATCGCTTCAAGGATACTTTTCAGACCTTCCTTGGGATTCTCGCGGTCAAGAAAGAGACAGTGAAGTCTCTTCATCCAGTCCCGGAGGATGGGGTAGCGCAGCATCTCCTTTTTCGCAACATAACCGGTCAGCCGTTTGCAGCGGGAATAGGTCAGCAGGATATCAAAATAGCTCCGGTGGTTGGCGATAAAAAGTACCGGTTCGTCAGGGATGTTCTCCTCTCCGATTACGGTTGCCGTTACGCCGGTAATCTTAAGGATCCTGCGAAACGCCCACTGGACGATCCGCAGACAGCGGTAGTCGCTTGCCTCCCGGTTGAATTTCATTCGGATCCGCTCTACGACCAATACCGGAATTCCGAACAATAAGAACCCAAACAGGAACAACACTAATAATATAAATCTTATCATCTGTCAATCCCTCCAATCGGCCGAATTTCTGGCCGCGCAGATCCGGCGGGAACCATGGCCGGTGCAGCCGAATCGGGAACAGCATGCCAAGCCGTGGAAGCCGGGACTGCCTCAGTCAAAGGATCGTCCTCGCACGGTTCCCCCTCTTCGTCTGGTTTTGTATCTTCGTCCGGTTCTGCGTCTTCGGTCTGAGGTTCTATATGCCGCCCGTACAGCATGGTGATCTCCTTTAAATCTCTTGCGAGCTCATCCCGAAGGACGCCGGATACAAAGCGCCAGTCCCAGTTGCCGGAGGCTGTTCCGGGCGTATTCATCCTGGCGCCAGAGCCGTAACCAAGAACATCCTGCAGCGGAAAGACAGCATAGCCCGCGATGCTTGAAAGAGCAGTGCGAATGAGCGCCCATCCCGGCTTCAAATCATCCGTACAGTGGGTATACAGGCGTACTTTCCGCTGACAATCAGGACTTAGGGTCTGATACCATCCAAGGGAGGTATCGTTGTCGTGGGTGCCTGTATAGCATACGCAGTCGGTGGTCGTGTACCGGTGGGGCAGGTAATCGCTCTCACCCAGACTGTCAAAAGCGAACTGCAGTACTTTCATCCCCGGAAAATGGAAAGCCGTCCTAAGAGCATCGACCTCAGGTGTAATGATGCCGAGATCTTCCGCGATGATCGGCAGATCATCTCCCAATGCGTTCTGGATTGCCTGAAAAAGTTCGTATCCGGGAGCAGGTATCCATTTACCATTGATGGCGGTCTTCTCGCCGTAAGGGATCGACCAGTACGCCTCGAATCCGCGGAAATGATCGATCCGAAGAATATCAAGAGACTTAAGCTGGTGCCGGATACGGGAAATCCACCAGGCAAAGCCTTCCTTCTTGTGTGCCTTCCAGTCGTACAGAGGATTCCCCCACAGCTGTCCGGTCGCGGAGAAATAATCCGGCGGAACACCGGCAACCTTAAGCGGAAAGCCTTTGGAATCCAGCTGGAACAGATGCTGGTTCGCCCATACATCCGCACTGTCCATGGATACAAAGATCGGAATATCGCCGATGATCCGGACCCCATGTTCGTTGGCATAGGCCTTGAGGGCAAGCCACTCTTTGTAGAAGATAAACTGTAGGAACTGGTAGAAGCCGATCTGCTCTTTTAAGGTGTTTTTAAGTCTTGCCTTGAAGGCTTCTGTGGGAAGCCGGTACTGATCTTTCCATTCTAACCAGCTAACTCCGCCGTTGGCCGCTTTACACGCCATGAAAAGTGCGTAATCGTCAAGCCAGTCCTTCTCTTCCTGTGTGAAAGCCGTAAATTCCTGATAAAGTGGAAGCGCCCGGTATTCCTTGCAGGTAAAGCGTGCATAGGCTTTCTGAAAGATATTCTGTTTCCAGGGAATGATCCTCCCGTAGTCAATATGTTCCGGACTGCATTCCGGTACATCGTCAAGATCAGTAGAGCTTAACAGTCCAAGCTCCGTCAGATGGTCAGGGCTTATCAGGAGCGGCTGTCCGGCATAGGCAGAAAAACTCTGGTAAGGAGAATCGCCGTATCCGGTATGCGTCAGCGGAAGAATCTGCCACAGATGCTGCCCGGCTTTTTCTAGGAAATCTACAAATTCGTAAGCTGACTGCCCCAGGTCTCCGATCCCGTACGGGGAGGGAAGAGAAGTCGGATGCAGTAAAATTCCGGAAAATCTTTCTTTATCTCTCATAAAAATCTCCTTCATATGTCAACAATAAGATTAATTATACTACAAAATTGGAATTTTTCATAGAGTTACCGTGTATGATGTAGAGAGAATATATTTTAGGAGTACCTGTGAGGAAAATATCTCTTCTTCTGCTGCTGTGTTTTCTGACACTGACAGCGTGCTCTGTAAGAAAGACAGATGATAAAAAGCTAAGGGACATAGAATTTACCGTACTTGACAAGGATGATATTCCCGAAGAATTCATGGTTCAGATTGAGGAGGCGAAGGAAGGGCAGGTAAAATTAAGTTATGGGGACAAGGGATATCTGTATATAGCCAGGGGATACGGACAGAAGGAGACCAGCGGATACAGTGTGGAAGTCAGCAGATGTTATGAGACGGAAAATGAGATACATATAGAAACCGGTCTGTTAGGACCGGGAAAGGAAGAGAAGATATTAAAGAAAAAAACCTGTCCTTATGTGGTGATAAAGATGGAGTATACAGATAAGGCGATAGAATTTGATTAGGAGGTTCGGTCATGGAATATGTGACAAAGCAGATGCAGACTTACAAGACGGGGAATACGATCACCGATCAGTTTTATATTGATGATGACTACAATGTACCCGATGCCAAAAATGACGTAAAGAAAGTAATCTTAGGCGAAGGCACGCTCTCTGTAGAAGATTTGAAGGTGGTAGAGAATTACATAAGAGTTTCCGGGAAGCTGAATTTCAAAGTTTTATATGTAACGGATGAAGGAGAGACAAGGCTGTCCAGCCTGGAAGGAAGGATTCCTTTTGAGGAAATGATCTACTTAGAGCAGGAACCGGCCGGCAGCCTCTTCGTACAGTCCTCAAACGCGGATATCACGGTTACGGCGATTCATTCCAGGAAACTTAGTATCAAGACTCTTGCGGAGCTGGCCATTTGCTCGGAAGGAAAGCAGGAATCGGAGCTTACGGTGGATATCGACTGTGAGACACCCCTCTACAAAAGATTCGAACAGAAAGAATTTTTGAAAGTATTTTCGACGAAGAAGGATACCTACCGGATCAAAGAGGAAGTATCCATAGGAGGAACCAAAGAGAATATCGGTACGCTGCTCTGGACAGAGGTTACAAGCCGGAAGCTGGATACCAGGCTTGAGGCGGATGAATTGCGGCTTCAGGGAGAGCTCCTTTTGTTCTGTTTCTATGAATCACTGGACGGTAAGACGGACTGGATTGAGCAGACAGTTCCCTATGAAGGGCGTATTGAGTGCTACGGCGCACAGGACGGTATGTATCACCAGATCTACCCGGAGCTTATGGATGTGAATATTGATGTAAGGATGGATGAAGACGGTGAGATGCGACTGATCGGAATCGAGGCGACCCTTGAGGTACGTCTGACCGTATATGAGGAGGAGCGGCTGGAGATACTTGCAGACGCCTATTCCCTGAATCAGAACTGTACACCGAAGATCTCGGAAGAAGAACTGGAGCGGCTGGTTTTGCAAAATCATTCCAAATGTAAAGTCTCCGAACAGTTATCGCTTCCGGAGATCAAGGACGATATGCTCCAGATCTGTCATAACAGTGCCAGAATTCAGATAGAGCATACAGAGATCACAGCGGAAGGCATCCAGATTGAGGGAGTGCTTCATATCAGTTTCTTATATGTCAAAGCCGATGATGCAATACCTTTCGATACCTGGCAGGGGATGGTACCGTTCTCTTATCTGCTTGAGAGCAATGAGACGGCAAAAGATATGAAATACGGGCTTACCTATGCGGTTGAACAGCTGTCGGTAGGTTTGCTGGGAACCGATGAGATCGAGGTTAAGGCAGTCCTGGCATTCAACAGTTTCCTGAAAGCGCCGGTTCTGATACGAAACATAAAAGAGATAGAATTTACGCCTTTTGATATGGAAGAGATGGAGAAGCGTCCGGGTATCACAGGGTATATCGTCCGTGAGGGGGATATTCTGTGGGATCTTGCCAAGAAATATAATACAACGGTAGAAGGAATTATGGAGGTCAATGATTTAGAGTCGGATGAGATAAAAGTTGGAGAAAGGATATTGATTTTTAAAGAAAATATGAGTATACTATAATACCATAGCACACAGTATACAAGATACAAAATACATAATACGAGGAGAATACATATGGACAAATTAGAATTGAAGGCACTTGGGAAGATCAATCTGGGGCTGGATGTTCTGGGGAAGAGGGAGAATGGGTATCATGATGTCCGCATGGTTATGCAGACTGTTTACCTCTATGATCAGATCTGGATCGAGAAGACGAAGGAACCGGGGATTCGCTTATCTTCGAATCTTTTCTATCTCCCGGTCAATGAGAATAATCTGGCGTACCGTGCGGCAAAGCTTCTTATAGAAGAGTGCCGGATACAGGAGGGTGTGGAGATTACCCTTAAGAAGCACATCCCGGTAGCGGCAGGGATGGCGGGCGGCAGTTCCAATGCGGCGGCAGTTTTGTTTGGGATGAACCGTATGTTTTCCCTGGGTTTTACACAGGAAGAACTGATGGAGCGGGGAGTGACGCTTGGGGCGGATGTACCTTACTGTGTCTTAAGGGGTACCGTACTTGCGGAAGGGATCGGGGAGGAGCTGACTGTGCTGCCTGCCATGCCCAAATGTTATGTATTGCTTGCAAAGCCGCCGATCAGTGTCTCTACGAAGGCGGTATATGAGAAGCTGGATTCCTGTGAGATCTCCGAACACCCGAATATCGACGGGATCATAGGAGGCCTTAAGAGGCAGAACTTAGATGAGGTGGCGGCCTGCATGGGCAATGTGCTTGAGAAGGTGACCGTAGAAGAATACCCGGTGATCGAGGAGATCAAGGAGGCCATGCGCAGGGAAGGTGCGCTGAACGCGATGATGAGCGGCAGCGGGCCTACGGTTTTCGGACTGTACGATGACAAGAGAAAGGCACGCAGGGCAGCTTTTCGGATTAAGGAACGCAGACTTGCGAAACAGACATACGTTACCAGCATACATAATGCAAGGAGGAGATAAAAGATGGAACTGAAGGTGAATATGAGCGAATATCTGCCCCTCAGGGACGTGGTGTTCAATACGCTGCGGCAGGCGATCCTCAGGGGAGAATTAAAGCCGGGAGAGAGGCTGATGGAGATTCAGCTTGCGAATAAGCTGGGGGTCAGCCGCACACCGATCCGGGAGGCGATTCATAAGCTGGAGCTTGAGGGGCTTGTGCTTATGATTCCGAGAAAGGGAGCGGAGGTCGCGGATATCTCGGAGAAGAGCCTGAAGGATGTTCTGGAAGTACGAAAGGCATTAGAGGAGCTGGCGGTCACGCTCACCTGTGACAAGATCACCAGAGCCCAGATTGCGGAGCTTAGAGAAGCCGCGGAAGAATTCAGGAAGACCCTGAAGAGCGGTGATATCACACAGATCGCGGAGGCAGATGTGAGGTTTCATGATATTATCTATCTTGCTACGGATAATCAGAAATTGAACCAGCTTCTGTATAACCTAAGAGAACAGATGTATCGTTACCGTATCGAGTACCTGAAGCGGCCCGAGGTTTATCCTAAGCTTCTTGCCGAGCACGAGGAGATCATCCGGCGGATTGAGAAGAAGGAGAAGGAGCAGGCAGTCGATATCGTGTGTAAGCATATCGACAATCAGGTAGAGGCGGTTATGGATGTGATCCGCACGAAAAATAATTGAGTATCTGAATAAATCCCGTGTCATATGTCAAGACTTCTGATAACAGAATAAACGCCGAAAGAGACGGCGGTTTCTGATATTATGAGAAGGAGACGGTTACATATGAATATGGGAAAAGATTTTTTAATCAGTTATAGAATCAGACAGGTGATCTGTGCTATACTGGGTATCTGTATTGCCGCGATATTCACAGGGATGTTCGTGGAGCGAAGAATAGAATGGGTGGAGGCGAAGGTGTCCCGGACACAGGAAACACTGGCAAAAGAGGTGCTGCGTTTCCATGTTCTCGCCAACAGTGACGGTGAGGAAGACCAGACGGTGAAGCTTAAAGTGAGAGACAGGGTTCTGGCTTATATGGAAGAAAATATGACGTCAAAATCACAGGAAGCGTGGGATACCGCGAAGACGAAAACATGGGTTAAGGCACATCTTGAAGAACTTGAAGATACGGCTGATCAGGTGCTTAAAGAGGAAGGGTATCCATACCGCTCAGCGGCGGAACTGGAAGTAACATATTTCCCGGATACGCAGTACGGAGATATCTTCTTTCCGCAGGGAGAATACGAAGCTCTGAGGATCAGGCTTGGAGATGCGCGGGGACATAACTGGTGGTGTGTCCTGTATCCGAATCTATGTTTTACCGATACTGCCTGTACGGTAGTCAGCGACGAGGGCAGGAAAGGGCTTAAGGAGGTCCTGACGGCGGAAGAATACGAGATGGTCACGGCGGCGTCAGATTTTAAGATAAAATGGTTCTTTTTAGGAGACGGAGAATAGGCAGGATTACAGCGCCGGAAAAAACATGGAGGTCAAAGTTATGCGGCCAGTACAAAAGAACAGTAAGGAATGTTTGAACAGATATACGCTGGAGGGAAAGATACGGTTCAGCGAAGTGGATCACACCAAGAGGATTACGCTGCCTGGGATCATTAATTATTTTCAGGACTGCAGTACCTTTCATTCGGAAGAACTGGGAGTGGGGATCGATTATTGTGCCAGGCACAAAAGAGCATGGATACTGTCCTCCTGGCAGGTTGTGGCAGACAGATATCCGGTTATGGGAGAGAAAGTCTATGTAAGCACCTGGGCGACGAAGTTTGACGGATTGCTTGGGACACGTAATTTTTGTATGCAGGACGGCGAAGGGAATGCGGCGGCATATGCGAATTCTGTGTGGGTCTATATGGATGTAGAGAAAGGGAGGCCGACGAAACCGGATGAGCGGGAGATCATGCTTTACGGGACCAGCGAACCTTTCCCGATGGAATATGCGCCGCGCAAGATCGCCCTTCCGGGAGAATGGAAGGAAGGGGAGCCTTTTCCGGTACGCAGATACCACATCGATACCAATGAGCATGTGAATAACTGCCAGTATGTACAGATGGCGCTGGAATGTCTTGAGAGTGCGCCCACGGTGCGGCAGCTTCGGGTAGAATATAAGAGATCGGCAGTGTATGGGGATGTCATCTGTCCCAGGATCGCCATGGAGGAAGACCGGACGGTGGTGGAACTGTGTGATGAAGCAGGAAAGCCTTACGCGGTGGTGGAGTTTAGAGTACTACAGAAAAGAAAGGGTATATCATGACATTATCAGAGAATTTGGGAAAGAAAGTAAGATTGATGATCGTTAAGGAAGTGGAATTCGGCGTATATCTCGGCAGCAGCCAGGAAAAAGTACTGCTCCCTAAGAAGCAGGTGCCGCCGGGGGTGGAAGCAGGGGATCCTGTGGAGGTATTTCTTTATAAGGATTCTTCGGACAGGATGATTGCGACCACGAATGAGCCGAAGATCACTCTTGGCGGGCTTGCAGTGCTCAGGGTTGTGGATGTAGCAAAGGTCGGGGCTTTCCTTGACTGGGGACTTGAGAAAGACTTGCTGCTTCCATTCCGGGAGCAGACGGCAAAGGTCAGGAAGGGAGACCAGGTGCTTGTTGCTCTGTATGTGGACAAGTCCGGCCGGCTGTGTGCGACCATGAAGGTCTATGAAATGCTGCGCCAGGATTCTCCGTATCATAAGGATGACCAGGTAGAAGGCATTGTCTATGACACCAGCGATAATTTTGGAGTGTTTGTGGCAGTGGATGACTGTTATTCTGCCCTGATACCTAAGAGAGAGGCCTACGGAAGCCTTAGTGTCGGAGAGAGGATACATGGAAGAGTCATCCGTGTCAGGGAGGACGGGAAGCTGGATCTTGCCGTAAGAGAGAAGGCATTTATCCAGATGGATGCGGATGCCCTGATGATTATGGAGCGGATAGAAGAAAATGATGGGAAACTGCCTTTTACGGACAAGGCAGATCCGGAACGGATCAAGAGAGAGTTTAGCCTGAGCAAAAATGCGTTTAAGAGGGCAATCGGGCGGCTGTTGAAGGAAGGAAAGATTGAAATTCGTGAAAAATCTATTGAAATCCTCAGAAAATAGGATATAATAAATGCGTATCTAATGGATTCACACAGTATTCGTGTATGAAAGGAGATTGTAACTATGAAAGTGCAGAATATATCAAATATTGATAAGTTCTTTTCCGTGATTGACGACTGTCAGGGAAAGGTAGAGCTGGTAACAGGCGAGGGGGACAGGCTGAATTTAAAATCGAAGCTGTCCCAGTATGTGTCTATGGCGAATATCTTCTCGAACGGAGAGATCCCGGAGCTTGAGATCATTGCATATGAGAAGGAAGATATCGACAGGCTGGTCAAGTTCATGGTAGACGGCGAATAGGACGAGGTGTTCCCTGGCGCAGGGGGCACTTTTTTTAGGAACTGATTCAGATAGGAGGAAGTATGAGTTTTGCACATCTTCACGTCCATACGGAATATAGTCTGCTGGACGGTTCGAATAAGATAAAAGAATGCATTGCGCGGGTGAAGGAACTGGGCATGAACAGCGTGGCAATCACGGACCATGGCGTCATGTTCGGGGTGATTGATTTCTACCGTGCGGCAAAGGCAGAAGGAATCAAACCGGTCCTTGGCTGCGAGGTATATGTGGCGCCGGGCTCCAGGTTTGATAAAGAAGCGACGGGAAGCGGGGATGACCGGTATCATCATCTGGTGCTGTTAGCTGAGAATGATACCGGATATCATAATCTGATGAAGATTGTGTCCAAAGGATTTACTGAAGGCTACTATTATAAGCCCCGTGTGGATCTTGAAGTACTTAGAATGTTTCATGAGGGAATTATAGCGTTAAGCGCATGTCTGGCAGGGGAGGTCCAGAAGAATATCCTGCGGGGGATGTATGAGGAAGGAAAAGAGGCAGCCCTTCGGTATCAGGAGATCTTCGGGGAGGGGAATTTCTTCCTTGAGCTTCAGGATCACGGGATGCAGGAACAGAAACTGGTGAACCAGTCTCTGCTTCGGATGTCCCGGGAGACCGGGATAGAGCTTGTGGCAACCAATGACATCCATTATACTTATGCAGAGGATGAGAAGCCGCATGATATCCTTCTTTGTATCCAGACCGGCAAGAAGCTTTCAGATGAGAACCGTATGCGTTATGAGGGCGGCCAATATTATATCAAGTCGGAGGATGAGATGCGAAGCCTGTTCCCGTACGCTTTGAATGCGCTTGAGAATACCCAGAAGATCGCCGACCGGTGTAATGTGGAGATTGAATTCGGGGTCACGAAGCTGCCGAAGTATGATGTGCCGGAAGGGTATACTTCCTGGGAATATCTGAACCATCTGTGCTACGAAGGACTTAAGATGCGTTATCCGGATGGGGACCAGTCGCTGACCGGGCGTCTGGAATACGAATTGTCAGTGATTAAGTCTATGGGATATGTAGATTATTTCCTGATCGTATGGGATTTCATCAGATTTGCGAAGGACAACGGGATCATGGTAGGGCCCGGCAGGGGATCGGCCGCCGGAAGTATTGTGGCGTATTGTCTTGAGATTACCAGTATTGATCCGATCCGATACCAGCTTCTGTTCGAACGTTTCCTGAATCCGGAACGAGTATCCATGCCTGATATCGACGTGGACTTCTGCTTCGAACGGAGACAGGAAGTGATCAATTATGTGGTGGAAAAATACGGTACGGACCGGGTAGTGCAGATCGTTACTTTCGGTACAATGGCTGCCAAGGGAGTGATCAGGGATGTGGGAAGAGTCATGGATCTTCCATATGCATTCGTGGACGGAATTGCGAAGATGATACCGAGAGGGCAGAATAACCAGCCGGTTTCGCTTAGCCGCGCCCTGGAGATGAACCCCGATCTTAGGAAAATGTATCAGGAGGACGGGCAGGTTCAGGAACTGATCGATATGTCTAAGAGGCTTGAGGGCCTGCCAAGACATACGTCTATGCATGCGGCGGGCGTCGTTATCAGTCAGAAATCCATCGACGAATATGTACCGCTTTCCCTGGGGGCGGACGGTTCGGTGGTTACGCAGTTTACCATGACGACATTGGAAGAACTGGGGCTGCTTAAGATGGATTTCCTGGGGCTTCGGACACTGACGGTGATTCAGGATGCCGCGAGGCTGGCGGGCGAGAGTACCGGCAGTGTGATCGATATGGATCAGATCGACTACGATGATAAGAAGGTGCTGGAGTCTATCGGGACCGGAAAAACGGACGGGATATTCCAGCTTGAGAGCGGCGGGATGAAAGGGTTCATGAAGGAACTAAAGCCTCAGAATCTGGAAGATGTGATCGCAGGTATCTCTCTGTACCGGCCGGGGCCGATGGATTTTATTCCTCAGTATATTAAGGGGAAGAATTCTCCGGAGAGTATTACCTATGACTGCCCGCAGTTAGAGCCGATTCTTGCGCCGACTTACGGCTGTATCGTTTATCAGGAACAGGTCATGCAGATCGTGCGTGACTTGGCAGGGTATACACTTGGGCGAAGTGACCTTCTTCGCCGGGCCATGTCCAAGAAAAAGGGCGAAGTCATGCGCAGGGAGCGGCAGAGCTTTGTGTATGGAAATAAGGATGAAAATGTTCCCGGCTGTATTGCCAACGGAATCCCGGAAGATATTGCCAATAAGATCTATGATGAGATGATCGATTTCGCGAAGTACGCATTTAACAAATCCCATGCGGCGGCTTATGCGGTGGTGGCATATCAGACGGCGTGGCTTAAGTATTACCATCCGGTGGAATTCATGGCGGCGCTTATGACCTCCGTGATCGATGTTCCGAGTAAGGTGTCGGAATATATTTATACCTGCCGCCAGATGGGGATCGATATCCTGTCGCCGGATATCAATAAAGGTGTTGGGAATTTTTCGGTAGATAACGGAAAGATCCGGTACGGCCTTACCGCTATTAAGAGTATCGGGCGGCCGGTGATCGCATCGATCATAGAAGAGAGGGATGCGAGAGGGGAATTCAAGAATCTGAAGGACTTCATTGAGCGGCTGTCCGGGAAAGATATCAATAAGCGGACCATCGAGAACTTTATCAAATCCGGTGCCTTTGACAGTTTAGGAGGAACCAGAAAGCAGTTCATGGTTATCTATGTACAGATCATGGACCAGGTGAACCGGGAGAAGAAGTACTCCATGACCGGCCAGATGTCTCTCTTTGATATGGTCTCAGACGACCAGAAGGCGGAGTTTGATGTTCCGCTTCCGAATGTAGGGGAATACGAGAAAGAGACTAAATTTGCCTTTGAAAAAGAAGTGCTGGGCGTCTATTTAAGCGGGCATCCCATGGAAGAGTATGAGGAAAAGTGGAGAAAGAATATCACCAGGACGACTCTCGACTTCCAGCTCAACGAAGAGACAGGAAGAACCAAGGTTTATGACGGGGCAAGAGAGACGATCGGCGGTATGATTACATCGAAGACCATAAAATATACGAAGCAGAACAAGGTGATGGCGTTTGTGACTCTAGAAGATCTGGCGGGCTCCGTGGAGGTGGTAGTCTTCCCGCGGGACTATGAGAAGAATCAGCAGTATCTGAATGAAGAAGAGAAGGTCTTCATCCGGGGCAGAGTATCCGAGGAAGATGAGGCGGCAAGCAAGCTGATCTGTGAGAAGGTTATCCCGTTCGAACAGACGAGAAGAGAGCTGTGGCTTCAGTATCCGGATAAAGATACCTATCTTGGGCAGGAGGGAGAATTATTCGATGTGCTCAGGGACTCAGACGGACAGGATACGGTGGTTATCTACTGCAGGAAAGAGAAGGCCATAAAGCGTCTTTCCATGAACAGAAATGTGAATGCCGATAAACTTCTGCTGAACAAATTGACGAATTATCTGGGAGAATCTTGTGTAAAAGTGATAGAAAAACCCATTGAAAACCTTAGTTAATTCATGTAAAATATTGACCACATAGATTAAATGACTACAATGGAGGAATGATTTATGGCAAAAACAATACGTACAATCGGAGTATTAACCAGCGGTGGGGATGCACCGGGGATGAATGCGGCGATCCGCGCCGTTGTCCGTACAGGGCTTACCAAAGGCCTGAGAGTCAGAGGAATCCGAAAAGGCTATCAGGGACTGTTAGACGAAGAGATCATTGACTTGTCTGCCAGAGATGTTTCTGACACGATCCAGCGGGGCGGCACGATCTTACAGACTGCCCGTTGTGAGGAGATGCGTACAGAGGAGGGACAGCAGAGGGCTGCTGCGATCTTGAAGAAGTACGGGGTTGACGGGCTGGTGGTAATCGGCGGGGACGGTTCTTTTGCCGGAGCACAGGCATTGGCCAACCTTGGGATCAATACGATCGGAGTTCCCGGAACGATTGATCTTGATATTGCCTGCACCGAGTATACGATTGGATTTGACACTGCTGTGAATACTGCGATGGAAGCGATCGACAAGGTACGTGATACATCTACATCTCATGAGAGATGCTCCATTATTGAGGTTATGGGAAGAGACGCCGGTTATCTGGCGCTGTGGTGCGGAATTGCCAACGGTGCGGAACGCATTTTGCTGCCGGAGGAACATGGATATGATGAAGCTGCAATTGTGGCGGATATCCAGGAATGCAGGAAGCGCGGCAAGAAGAACTATATTATCATCAATGCCGAAGGTATCGGGGGCTCCATAGAGATGGCGGAGAGAATCGAGGCGGCGACCGGCATGGAGACCAGAGCCACGATCATCGGACATATGCAGCGCGGCGGAAGCCCAACCTGTAAGGACAGGGTATATGCTTCTATTATGGGGGCGATGGCGGTTGATCTTCTGATCGAAGGGAAGTCCAACCGTGTTGTAGGATATAAGCATGGGCAGTATGTTGATTTTGATATTAATGAAGCTCTTGGCATGCAGAAGGGAATTCCGGTATACCAGTACGAGATAGCGAAGGTGCTGGCACTGTAAGAGCAGACAGTTCCTTAAAAGGAGGCAGTCATCTTGTTGGACTGTCTCCTTTTCCTGCGTAGTTTGCAAATTTTTCTTGAAATTCTATGTATCAGGCGGTACAATGAGTATTACGAATGACGTAAAGGAGATTCTGAATGTGAGTAATTCGAATAGGACGGCTCCTATAGGGGTCTTTGATTCCGGTGTGGGAGGCCTGACGGTTGCAAGAGAGATCATGCGTCAGCTTCCGCGGGAGAATATGGTGTATTTCGGTGATACGGCGAGAGTACCGTACGGGAGCAAGTCCAGGGACAATATCATACGGTATTCCAGACAGATTATCAGATTCTTGAGGACGAAGGGTGTCAAGGCCATCGTGATTGCCTGCAATACCGCAAGTGCACTGGCGTTAGATACTGTGAAGGAAGAGACCGATATTCCGGTCATAGGAGTGATCGTGCCGGGAGCGCGGGCGGCCATACAGGCGACGAATAACGGAATGATCGGTGTGGCCGGGACGGAAGCAACCATACAGAGCGAGACTTACACCAAGGTAATCAAAGAGATGCGGCCGGATGCGGTCGTGATCGGCAAGCCGTGTCCGTTGTTTGTACCGTTGGTGGAGGAAGGTTTTGCCAAACACAGGATCACGGAAGAGGTGATAGACATCTATCTGTCGGATATGAGACAGACGGATATAGATACGATGATTCTTGGATGTACACATTATCCGCTGCTTCGATCGAGGATCATGGCATATTTCGGAGAAAAAGTACATATAGTAAATCCAGCATATGAGACAGCGATGGACCTTAAGAAATTACTTGATGAGAGTAAAACGGCGAATGTGTCGGATGAGCCGGCGGCTTATGAATTCTATGTAAGCGATGCGGCGGAGAAGTTCACCAGGCTTGCGAACACCATCCTTCCATATGATGTGGCAGCAACGAAGGCAGTCAATATAGAAGAATATTAGGTGAGGTTATGACGAAGGAAGTATTATTGAGAATATCCGGCCTGCACTATGAGACGGCGGGAGTGCCGGAGGACGACGGGGAAGAGCCTATCGAGGTGATTACTCCTGCGACTTATTATTATAAGAATAACAAGCACTATGTGGTCTATGACGAAGTTGTCGAGGGGATGCCGGGAACGATCAGGAATAAAGTGCGTATCACGGAGAGCGGGAAGCTTGAGATTCTTAAGAGCGGCCTGTCGAACACCCATATGGTATTTGAGAAGGATAAGATGAATATCACACAGTACGAGACTCCTTACGGGGAACTGTTGGTGGGGACGCACACGAAGGATATGCAGGTGGATGTGACAGACAGGAGTATTGATGTCCATGTGAACTATGCGCTGGATGTCAACAGCGAGACGATCGCGGACTGCAACATAGATATGAATATAAAAGCATTGGATCGGTGATCCAATGCTTTTGCCATATTGTATCCGGTAATTATTTGCTGTCCGAACTCATCCTGGCCTTATCACGCAGCCTTGCGAAGAAGCCTTTCTTCTTCTTAGGTGTCTCCAGAGGGCTTCTTAAGCCCTTGACTGCTGTGATGTAGATTCCGCTTATGGTAGCTTTTACTTCTTTCTTGACTGGAATCAGCGGGAAGATGTCTGCGTCACACATTAACGTCATGATCTTCGGACCGATCTTCGCTTTGACAATCGGAACCTTGGAACGGCGGAGATACTTGGGGGTGTTCTCCACAACAATCGCGGGAAGGCCGGCATCTCTCAGGCGCATTGTTCCTTTGTCAATAATAAGCATGGATACAGTCTGTGCCACGGCGGCTAATTGCTGCTGCTGTTCGTCCCGCTTCTTCTCTGCCTTTTTCCCAAGAAAATATAATACGACACAGGCAATGATCAGAATGGCTAATATGACAAGCATTACGATGGAAAACGTACTCATGGGTGAACCTCCTAAAATCTATTATATACTTCACATTGCATTCCACGAAGAACATTGTACCATTCTTTGACAGCAAGTGCAAGAGATTTGTAGGCGGGAGGAGATATTGTTGTTGCTATATTGTCTTAACTTTTAGGACGGGACGGTCGATAGTTTTAATAAGTAAGGGTGAGAGAGTGGTGGTATCACATGAAGATGTATGGCGATTATACATTTCTGCTGGACAAGTTGAACGTCCGGAATCATACACAGGTTCAGACTTTTCAGAATGGTACGCAGATCGTAGAATTTGCGGATCAGTTTATCGAATCCCAGAAGGCTGTGTCGAAGGATAAGGTCATGATCTCAAAAGAAGGGATGAATTACCTGCATGACCAGCTGTCGGATATGGCATCCCTGGATGACGGTTCTGTATCCCGGGAGGGCACGCAGCTGATCCTGAATGACGGCCTGTCGTTGATGGATGGTCTCTGCAGATCTTATATATTGAAAAGACTTGACAATATCGGCGTCGGCGGCGCGAGCAGCAATCACTACAATGAGATGATGAAGCGTTACGAAGACGAGATGGAACTGAGAGACGGAAGAGAGCTTGCGGACCATGCCAGGAGCCTGGCAAGCGCGCATCTGGCCGCGCAGGATAAGATCAGGGAAGGCTATGCCAATGGCACGAGAGAAGTGTGGGTGTTAGACAGCAGCACGGGCGAGGATTTCAGCGGTGTTGAATTCGAGATCGACGGCCATGCCGTGCGCTACCGTAAGCTCACCATGGAGGAAGAGCTTAACAGCATGGAGAAGGCTTTCGGCCTTCTGACGGAAGACGTCGCCGTGCGGATTGCGAAGGAGAATGCCAGGAAGACATATTCTTTTGAGGAAGGAGCCGACAAGAAGGATGCAGAAGCCTGGTCGGCGGAGGATGCGTTCTGGAAGACATCGAAGGTAACTCAGGCGATGATCGATGAATTGGAGAAGTTGATTGCAGAGATCGAAGAGCTGCTGAAAGAGGAAGCGGCTAAGCCGGAGGATATCGGTGCAAGACTTACGGAAGAGATGCGTAACCATGGCATCGAGACAGCAGCAAGCGGACAGAGGCAGGCACAGTGTGCGAATTATCGGAAAATGAGCAGGATGGCAGAGGATGTGCAGGCGCTGTCGCTTTTGGGAAATATCAGAGCATAATGGGAGGCGGCGAATGCTGGAGATAATAGGAGAAGGAGCCATCGGCGGATATAGTTGGATGTTGGACCATCTCTTTTTGATTAATATTGTATTTTCATTGCTGATCATTTTCTTTCAGCGGAGGAATCCCACGACAGTATGGGCGTGGCTTCTTCTGCTGTATTTTATTCCGGGACTGGGGTTTGTCCTGTATTTGATCCTGGGGCAGAACTTCCGCAAAGAGCGGATGTTCAAGATGAAGGAGATTGAGGGTGAGATTAAGTATGCCGTGCGCAGGCAGGAGGAATCCATCTACCGGAAGAAGCTTAAGCTTAGGGATCCGGAGCTTGAACGGTTCAAGCGGCTGATCCTGTATAATCTGAATGAAGGGGAGGCCGTGCTGACGGATAATAATGATATCCGTATCTTTACGGATGGGCGGGAGAAGTTTCAGGCCCTTCTCTCGGAGATGGATCACGCAAGGAATTATATCCATGTACAGTATTACATTATAAGAAATGACGAGCTCTGGAAGGAGATCGAAGAGGTCCTTGCGCGGAAGGCAAGACAAGGCGTGGAGGTCCGCGTCCTCTTTGACAGTATGGGATGCAGGGGGATGCATCGCTCAGACTGGGCCAGGATGGAGAGGGCCGGTATCCAGGTCGCCGAGTTCTTCCCGGCGCTCCTTGGGAAGCTTCAGCTTCGCGTGAACTACCGCAACCACAGGAAGATCGCAGTGATAGACGGAAGGATCGGGTTCGTCGGCGGATTTAATGTGGGGCGGGAGTATCTGGGGAAGAATAAGAAGTTCGGCTACTGGAGGGACACGCATATCTGTATAGAGGGTTCCGCGGTGACGTCCCTGGCCGTGCGGTTTGTGCTGGACTGGAACTATGCGGCCAGAGAGAATCTGTTCCTGGAGGACCGGCTTTTTGAGATTCCGACCTATGTGAGAGGAGGCAGGGATCCTGTTCAGATCATCTCCAGCGGTCCAGATTCCAGCAGTCAGGAGATCCGGGACAACTATATGCGGCTGATCCATATGGCAAGGAAGAATATCTACATCCAGACGCCGTATTTCATACCGGATAATGATATCAGGGATGCGCTTGTGATCGCGGCAAAGTCTGGGATAGACGTCCGCATCATGATTCCCTGCAAGCCGGATCATCCATTTGTATATTGGGCGACCTATTCTTATATCGGGGAGATGATCGAGGCCGGGGCAAGATGTTACACGTATGACAACGGATTTCTCCACGCGAAATGCATGTGCGTGGACGGTCTGGTCACCTGTATGGGGACGGCCAATATGGATATCCGAAGCTTCAGCCTGAATTTTGAAGTCAACGCGGTGGTGTACAGTGCGAGGACGACGGAGAAGCTGATGGAGGCGTTCGAGAATGATATCACCAGGAGTACTCTGGTGACAAGGAAGAATTATGAACAGCGGGATCTTGCGGTGCGTGTGAAGGAGCAGTTCTGCAGACTGTTGTCGCCGGTGCTCTAAAAGAAATGGTGAAATATATGTGAAAATGCTTTGAAAGTTGGGGCAAATGTGGTATAACATAATAGGATGCCCGGGCGGGTATCTCAAAAATACACGTAGAAAGCGTAGTTTTGCAGACGATATTTATAGTATGATTCAGATGAGGTGCAGTATGAAGAAAAAATTTGCAATGTTATTAACAGGCGTAGCGGCAGCTTCTATGATGCTGTCAGGCTGTTCCGGCAGCAAGGGGTTGGAGACGGATGAGATGACGATCTCTGTCTATAAAGGAGTTGAGATTACCGAGGTGGCGAAGCCGGGAGAGGTTACGGATGAAGAGGTAGAGAGTGCGATCCAGGCGACGCTCCAGACGAACGCAACACCGGAAGAGATTACGGACCGTGCGGTAGAGTCAGGAGATACGGCTACTATTGATTTTACAGGGAAGATCGACGGGACGGAATTTGAGGGCGGAAGTTCTACGGATTATCCGCTGGTGATCGGTTCCGGTACATTTATCGAAGGATTTGAAGACAGCGTGATCGGCCATAATATCGGCGATGCGTATGACTGGCAGGGGAAGTTCCCGGACGATTATAATAATGCAGAATATGCCGGTAAGGATGTTGTATTTTCCATTACGGTCAAGGGGATATCCAAGCAGTCTATTCCAGAGCTTACGGATGAATTTGTCAAGAGCGTATCCAGTGAATCCAAGACTGTGAAGGAATATAAAGAAGAAGTTAAGAAGCGTATCGCTTCAGATAACAAGAAGAATTATGAAGATAGTATCAGCCAGTCCGTATGGCAGAAGGTGCTGGATAACACGGAGATCAAGAAATATCCAGAGAAAGAGGTTAAGAAGATCTCAGATTCTCTGGTTGACCAGTATAAGACAACGGCGGAGTATTACCAGCAGGATTATGAGACGTTTATCCAGGATCAGATGGGATACAGCGTGGAGGAATTCGAGAAGCAGGTGGACGACGCTGCAAAGGCCAGCATTAAGCAGACCATGGTGACAGAGGCGATCGCTGATAAGGAGAAGATTAAGCTGAGCGATGACAAATACAAAGAGCAGCTTAAGAAGATCGCCAAGAGCTTTGGCTATGAGGATGTAGATGCGCTGAAGGAGTCGGCGGAGGAAGATGACCTGAAGGATATGGCTCTTAACAATATGGTCAAGGAATGGCTGACCGAGAACTGCGTCCAGGTGAAGGCGGAGTAAGGAACTGTTAAGGATTATAAAAATAATGCATTGACCTATAAAAAGGATTTTACAGTTGACTATTCCAACTGGAATTCAAAGAATGAGGGTGTCTATACCGTAACGGTTAAGCTTATGGGTAATTACGCAGGCTCTCATACATATAAGTATTATATCAATGACCCGAATTATCTTCCGCTGAATACAACAGCTACCCATATCAGCCACGAATATTCTAATGTAAAAAAAGAAATTTTCGGCAAATCTGTGCAGGGCAGAAATCTTGAAGCGTTTATCATTACGCCGTCAAACGGAAAATATACCAAAACCTTTTTTATGACCTTTGCAATTCACGGTTTTGAGGACAGCTACAGCAGGGACGGACAGCTCCTGACTGCTGAAGGCAACAAGCTTGTTGAATACTATGCCAAAAATCCTAAAATGCTTAAAAACTACAGGCTTGTTAT
>ERZ808044.505-NODE-505-length-40677-cov-12.040567_pt1 | contig 40677 bp, 36 predicted proteins | sample MGYA00380195_ERZ808044 | MGnify/ENA primary metagenome ERZ808044 (study PRJEB31490, sample SAMN06133423) | mouse gut metagenome | isolation source: Z7_2 | host: mice | place: China: Chengdu | collected 2015-05 ...
TGCAGAACATTCCATTGAACGATGTCTTTGCATTGGTAGGATAACTTTGTGCAATTTTCAGATTTGCTCATTTATAGTTATATACCTTCCTTGTCTGATATCCAATACCTTACAGGTAAAGCACTGGCAGAAGGCTGGGGATAACATAACGCTGGAAATTCAGGCTTCAAATACTAGTACCCCAGTACCCAAAGAAGCAGTCATAAAAACTGACTGCTTCTTTTTCTGCCTCCCTGTTTTACGTAAAACCTCATATAGCCGGACACTTAAAATATTTACCTGCCGTAAAACGCTTCTATCGCCTCTCCCATATACGAAGCCGCACCGGCTCCATATACACTGTCAAATCCCTCCTGAATCTCCTGATTGGTTTGGTACGCCCCTGCCAGTTCAATCATAAGTTTTTTTACATTCTCCATCTGATAGAGCTGTCTGGCAACAAAATCATATTCTCCAATCAGCTCCCGTACCTCAAAGGAATTTACATCCGTTCCAATCTTGCCGGCTATCTTCTGCTGAATTGTTCCCATACGTTTCTGATAAGCAGTCATAACCTCCGGGACACCCGGATTCTGAGCCGCCGCCAACGCAGCGTCCTTGCTTCCATACCACTCAACCATCTTTGCAAAGTTCTTCTGAGCCTGCTTAGAAGCTGCACTTTCCAGATAATGTTCCCTGAATGCTTCCATACTCCCATAACGGTCAATGAATATCTGCTTTTGTTCCTCATTCATGTTCTGAACCATGCTGTCATACATAGTACGGATTTCTTCTTCACTGAATACGGTAAAGTCCATCTTATTGTCCCCTTTCAGAATGTCATCAATACAGTCGATCAGACGCTCCATACGTTCCTTTTTTGCCGTAAGCATCTTTCTCTGCATCTTAAGAATCTGGTTTCTGTCAAGATCAGGATCTTCCATAATGGCTTTGATCTCTTTCAGAGGAATATCGAACTCCCGGAAAAACAATATCTGCTGTAATGTTTCCAGAGCCTTATCGTCATAAAGCCTGTATCCCGCCTCACTTTTGGATGTCGGCACAAATAAGCCAATTTCATCATAATAATGAAGCGTGCGCGCGCTGATACCCGTAAGTTCTGCTACTTCCTTTACTGTTCTCATTATGTCATACCTCCTGCCCTTGATATGACCATTCTAATCTATGACGTTCCGTGAAGGTCAATAGTTTTTTATATATTTAAGCGTTTCACACCACAGCCTCTACCAATATCTTATTTCCCAGCACAATCTCCTGAACGCCTATCTTCTTCTTTTTATTAAAGTTAAAACTAATCATATATCCTTTATTAATATGATAGTCATCAAGATATCTTATTAGCTGTTTTTCTCCTCGTGTATTATACTCATTGCCACGCCAAATTTTCGCTTCAATTATATATTGTTTTCCACAATAATCCACAATCACATCTGTACGTCCAAGACTTCTTGTACGAGATTCTATATAATAATTCCCTGTCCCGTTGATAATCGGTCTCAGATAAAGGAGAAAATACTTTCTGCCTACCTCCTCAACAAAAGCTTCTTCACTATCATGATATAAGTCATCAAAATGCTCTACAAACTTCTCCAGAATCCGTCTCATATTCAGATGTCCGTCTATAATAAACTGGCTCTTATCCTCTAAAGAGGCCTTGTAGAGTTTCTGCCTTTGAATATCAGCGGTTGATAAATATCTATTATACAATCTCATTTCAAATATACGATTAGAGACCGCAACATTTCCATCCTGATCCCTGATAAATCCAAACATCAAGGCCATATCAATTGCCGGCTCATCCGGATTATATGTGATACTCTTTCCTGTAAAAAGCAGTGTCTCCAGCATATCATCCAACTCCGGAAAATCCGTTAATTTCCCAATCAATGACTCAAACAGTGTATTTTTCTCCGCCAGAATCATACGAACTGCATCGTGGAATCCCTGACGCGTCCATGAAGAATTTTTCGACAGACTTTTATCTTCTCTGTTCAGATCTTCATCCATAAATTTACATAACCTTGACACAAGAAACGGGTAGCCAGACGTATAATCATAAATTAATCGTGCCATCTCTTCCATGTCCATCCCGGTATGATAGTCTGCCTCATATTCTTCCAGCATTTCTAATATACCTCTCTGCGGCAGGCTCATATCGATCTTAAAATCAGCAGCAATGTTCCATGGACTATTAACGATATGCTCATCTTCCGAACGTAATTTTCGCTTAAGATTTTTCACATCATATACTCCGGCTAATATGACAGACTGGAAGGTCGGCTGCATACTGCGCCTGATATAATATGCCCTCAGTTGTGCCAGAAAGTCAAGAAAAACCTGATTATTCTTTGCGCTGTCCACTTCATCAATCATCAAGACAATCTTTTTGTCCGACACACAACAAATATCACTGATATATTCAAATAATCGTTTCAAACGAAAATTGGACTGCTCTTCATCAACAATCTGAGACAGGCTGTCTATTACTTTAACATATTCAACCTTATAAGAAATTTTAATCCTCTTTAATGCCTGTAAAAAAGACCAGGCAAAAGAGAGTGCAAATACATTTTCATTATCAAATTCTCCGGTTCCAAACATCTGAAAATCCAGCGAGACAACATCATATTCTCTTTTTAAATATTTTTCTAATGCCAACAATGTTGTCGTCTTTCCGTATTGTCTGGCTTTGTTAATCGTAAAATATTTCCCAGAATCGACCAATTCTTTAATGGCCTTAAGCCGTTCATCAATATTTACCATATAATGCTCGTCCGGCATGCATGCTGCTGATACATTAAATATTTTGGACATATGCCGTATCCCCCTCTTTCCCGTCCTGTATTTACAACGCTATCTGTACCATCTATTCTATAAACCTTTTCGCAGATATGCAACCCCAAAAATAATTCAAATAGATACAGGGCAAAACGCAATTGGGGACGCAGTAAATTGAATTTTACTACGTCCCCGGTCAAATTTTTAACTATCTTCTAACAGAACAATATGATTAACTGCGAGGCCAATACTACCGCGATCAGCGCGATCGGATAGGTCGCCGCATATGCGGAGGCAATATCCTCTGTCCCGGCCATATTGATCAGTGTTCCGAGTGCCGGCGTACTGGTCATACCTCCGGTCAGTGAACCGAGATTGTTGAGCAGCGGCAGCTTCAGCACATTCTTCGCAATGATGAATCCAATGATCATCGGCAGAATCGTCATAATCGCTCCGTAGAGGAAATAAACCGGCTCGAAATACTCTACGAACTTCGCACCGCCTGACACTCCCGCTCCGATCAGGAACAGCATCAGCCCCAGCTCTCTTAACATCTTAAGCGTAGCGCTCTTCGGCACGATGGATATCTTCCCTATGTGTCCGTAATGCCCGAATACAAGTGCTGTCAGCAGGCATCCTCCGGTCGTCGTCAGCGAGAAGTTCCTGTAACTGATACTTCCAATCAGGATTCCCACAACTGCTGCCAGTGAGAATGCCATAAACCCAAACTCATCCACCTCTGTCAGGATCAGGCTCTTCTTCTTACTGCTTCCGCCTTCTTTTGCGGCAATCTTCGCCACCTCTTCATTCATATCTGCCTTCATGATCTTCGGGACGATCTGTACAAACAGCACGACCCCAATCACACCGAACAGATATGCGATACCGTACCCTACGGATACCAGCGCCTCTAAGTCCGCCCCTACGGCCGCCTTCGACGCGGAAAATGCCGGTGTACTGGTCAGCGCACCCGAGAGGATACCCACCAGGATCGCTTTGAACTGATCGTGCTCAAGATCCGTAAAGTTACCGCCGATAAAGATACATAATACACAGGTTACCGCCGCCGCAAGAATAATAATTGCGCCAAGCAGGACATAGGACTTAAAATTCCGCTTCAAATTCCCGAAGAAATTCGGTCCCGCAATGAATCCAACCGAAGTCACAAAGAACACCAGGCCCATATTCTCGACGATCTTGAGCGCATCTGTGGCAAATGACACTTCCTCCACCGTCAGGTTATCCGACAATCTTGTGTATAATAAACATCCATAGACCAGAGCAACGATAAATACTCCGGCAGTCCCAAGATCAATTCCCTTAACTTCAATCCTGCCGATCGAATATCCGACGGCAGCAATTATGAAGATTGAAAATGTCAGAAATGTTACAGCTTTAACTGCCAGTATCCCTCCAAATAACTCCATGTTATTTGACTCCCTTCTATAACTATCGTACTAAACCTCATGCTCCTTCAGATAAGCGGCCCGGCCGCTCTCATACAGGTTATTTCCCTCGCTGTCGATGATGACCACCAGCGGCATATCCTCTACATACAGCTTCCGAAGCGCCTCTGCGCCTAAGTCTTCGTAAGCAATCAGCTCTGCCTTCTTGATGCATTTTGCAAGAAGCGCGCCTGCTCCGCCGATAGCGCCGAAGTACACTCCTGAATACTTCTTCATCGCATCTACAACCTCCGGAAGGCGTGCCCCCTTGCCGATCATACCGCGCGCGCCGACAGACATCATAGTCGGAGCATAGGCATCCATGCGCCCGCTGGTTGTCGGTCCCGCGGAACCGATGACCTGTCCCGGTTTTGCCGGAGTCGGCCCTACGTAGTAGATCGTAGCGTCTGTCGGGTCAAACGGAATCTTCTCCCCCCTGGCAAGAGCCTCACACATTCTCTTATGGCCCGCGTCACGGGATGTGTAGATTGTTCCGGTTACGAGTACACTGTCACCTGCGTGCAGCGTCTTTGCAAGCTCCTCTGTAAGTGGTAACGTAATCTTCTTTGCTGCCATCTAAATCACCTCCGATTTGTGGCGTGTCACATGGCAGTTGATATTGACTGCACATGGCATGCCTGCGATATGGGTCGGCAGAGTTTCAATATTTAATCCGATCGCCGTGGTCTTTCCGCCAAAGCCCTGCGGTCCGATTCCAAGCTTGTTGATCTTCTCTAACATCTCTTTTTCAAGGTCTGCATAGAACGGATCCTGATTGGAAGAATCGATCGGTCTCATCAGCGCTTTCTTTGCAAGGAGTGCCGCCTTGTCAAAGGTTCCGCCGATTCCGACGCCGACTACCATCGGCGGACAAGGGTTCGGCCCTGCCGTCTCCACAACTTCAAGGATGAAGTCCTTGATCCCCTGCAGGCCATGGGATGGCTTAAACATACGGATCTGACTCATGTTCTCGCTTCCGAAGCCTTTAGGTCCGACAGTAATCTTGATCTGTTCGCCCGGAACGATCTCCGTGTAGAGCATTGCCGGCGTATTGTCTCCCGTATTTCCGCGGCGCACCGGATCCTTTACGACTGATTTCCGAAGATATCCCTTGTCGTAGCCGCGGCGTACACCCTCGTCGACCGCGTCTGCAAGATTGCCGCCAATTAAGTGTACATCCTGGCCGATCTCAAGGAATACGCACGCCATACCCGTATCCTGGCAGATCGGCACGCATTCTTCGTCTGCAATCTCGAAGTTCTCAATAATATTATCTAAGACGCCCTTCGCAATCTCCCCGTCCTCACAGGCGCGGCAATCTCTGATCGCACACTTTACGTCCTCGGGAAGATGCTCATTTGCTTCGATACAAAGCTTTTCTACGACATCCGTAATCCTGCTTACTTCTATCTCACGCATAGTCTAATCTCCTTATATACTTTTTACAGCCCGTACAGTTCATTATTTGCCGTTCTCAAAATCAACTGCACAGGCATACCGTTAGAATTTCTTATCTCTCATGACGCGCATACTTTGGAAGCAGTTTCGGAGACACTTCCTCTGTCACAGCGCCGGCGCTCTTAAGTTCCTCGTCATAGGCTGCCACATGATCAAGGTTCATAACGCCAAGCTCTACTTCTTTTGCTTTTGCCGCCGCTTTCTTACCCGCATTCCGGCCAAATACAATCACGTCAAGAAGAGAATTGCCCATCAACCGGTTTCTTCCATGAATTCCTCCTGCAACCTCTCCCGCTGCCAGAAGATTCGGAATCGTCTTCGTAAAGCCTTCCCCGTCAATCTCAAGACCGCCGTTCTGGTAATGCAATGTAGGATAGATCAGGATCGGCACTTTTCTCATATCAATTCCATATTTCATATACATACGGAACATTGCCGGAATCCTCTTCTCGATCGTTCCCTCTCCTCCGAGGATCTCAATCATAGGCGTATCAAGCCATACGCCCATCTGTCCGCTTGGCGCCTCTACGCCGCGGCCTTCCCTGCACTCGCGGATAACTCCCGAAGCATTGACGTCACGTGTCTCCAATGGATGAATATAAGCTTCACCGTCGGCATTGACAAGCTGCGCGCCCACAGAACGAACCTTCTCCGTAACAAGCGCGCCCTGGATCTGCACCGGATGAGCGACACCTGTAGGATGATACTGGATGGAATCCTGATAAAGAAGAGGTACTCCTGCCCGGTATCCTAAGATCAGTCCGTCTGCTGTCGCCCCGTAATGGTTTGACGTGGGGAATCCCTGATAATGCATTCTTCCTGCGCCGCCGGTTGCGATCACAACCGTCTTCGCCCTTGCAACAGAATAATCTCCTGTCTCCATGTTGAGAAGCACAGCGCCTGCAGCCTGGCCCTTCTCATCCTTGATGATCTCCACTGCGGAAGTAAATTCTATCACCGGAATCTGACGGTTTATAACCTCATCGCGGAGTGTACGCATGATCTCTGCTCCCGAGTAATCCTTACATGCATGCATTCTCTTTCTGGAAGTACCGCCGCCGTGAGTGGTTACCATACGTCCGTCCGCATCTTTGTCGAACATGACACCGAGTTCATTGAGCCATTTGATCGCATCCGGTGCCTCCATTACAAGACGTTTTACCAGTTCGGGCCTTGCAGCAAAATGTCCGCCGCCAAAGCAGTCCAGATAATGCTGAACCGGAGAGTCATTCTCCTTATCCGCCGCCTGGATACCGCCTTCCGCCATCATCGTATTAGCGTCGCCGATACGGAGCTTCGTCACGATCATAACATTCGCCCCCGCGTTGTGGGCTTCGATGGCACAGGAAGAACCGGCGCCTCCTCCCCCGATTACGAGTACGTCCACGTCATAGTCAACCTTCGTTATATCAACCTTCTCACTTACCAGACGGCTTGTAGAATGAAGCATCTCAGCCAGTTCAAGCGGCGCTTTCTGTCCCTTGTTAGGACCTACCTTAATCTCTGCAAAAGCATCTGGATTATAATCCGGATGGAATTCCTTAAGAAGGGCGTCTTTTTCATCGGCAGTCAGACGCCTTGGTTCTGTAGACATACGCTGCGCTCTTGTAGCCTCTACCTTTTTGACGGATTCCATCATATTCTCTGGATATGGTGTATACATGATTCACGGCCCTCCCTTATTTCTCAATCTCTCTTGTATTATAAAGCTCCTGCATCTCTGTGATCGGTTTCTGCATGATCTGCTCAATCAGCCCGTCGTACTCTCCTCTGTTCACCTCATCTACACGCTCTTTCAGGTGCTCTGTCTCAGGTGCGATATACTTTCCTGTAAGACGTCTTGCCAGAACGCCTACATGGGGATGGGAAATACCTGCCGGACATCTTACGGTACAGCAGCCGCATCCGATACAGTCAAAGGATTCCTCCGCACACTTCTCGAACTCACCTCTCTGGGCATATGCGATGTACTGCATAACGTTAAGATCCTGCGTACAGGCCTTTGTACAGGCGTTACACCCAATGCAGCTGTAGATCTCCGGATAGAGCTCCATCATGATCTGCTGGGTCGGCCTGATATCCTCGATCTCATAGGTTCTCTTATCTGTCGGGAAGAACGGAATACTTGCCACATACATACCCTCTTCTACCTGTGTCTGGCATGCAAGGCAGGTCTTTAATTCATTCTGTCCTTTGATCCTGTATACGGTCGCACAGGCTCCGCAGAAACCATGACGGCATCCGCAGCCTCTTTTCCATGTATAGCCGGCGTATTCCATGGCGGTCATAATTGTGAGATCTGCCGGAACACTGTAACGCTTACCGCTAAAATATACATTTACCATATTTTCCATGTTATTCGTATCCTTTCTCTGAAATTATATATTGAACATGTCTGAACTGGTGCGCCTTAATACTCGTTCGGCAGCTCGTCGATCTCATCATACCGGAATACCGGGCCGTCCTTACAGACATACTTCGAACCGATATTGCACCGTCCGCATTTGCCTACGCCGCACTTCATACGCAGCTCAAGCGTCGTATACACCTGCTCTGTGGTAAATCCAAGCTCCTTAAGTCCCGCTAGTACAAACTTGATCATGATCGGAGGACCGCATACCAGAGCCGTCCTGTCTGTATCGAATCCCAGCTCTTTTACATAGTTCGGAACAAATCCGACATGACCGTCCCAATTATCCTGCTCTCTGTCGATGGTCAGGTAGACATTCACGCCCTCAGCCTTCATCCAGACCTCCTGAATCTCCTTTAACTGAACCAGGTCCTCTGCCGAACGGGAGCCGTAAACGATATCTACCGTACCGTAATTTTTACGGTTATCCAGGACATAATTGATCACGGAACGAAGGGGCGCAAGACCGATACCGCCTGCAATGAACAAAAGGTTCTTCCCCTTAAGCTCTGTCTCTACCGGAAAAGAATTGCCGTACGGCCCGCGGACCGTAATCTCATCACCCACCTCCAGGCTGTGGAGATAGTCCGTCAAGATCCCGCATTGCTTAATGCTGAACTCCTGATATTCCTTATTTGTCGGCGAAGAAGTAATGGAAAACATACCCTCGCTGATACCAGGTGCACAGACCATCGCGCACTGCCCCGGCATATGCTCAAAAAGCTTTCCGCCCTCCGGTGCATTCACCCGGAATGTCTTCACATCCGGCGTCTCCTGGCGGATATCCGTGATCACGCCGACCCTGGGAATCAGAGTATCTAATGTATAGTTCTTATGACATGTACATTCACCCATTATTTTTCACCTCCCTGATTCTGAAATGCCTTCACGACCTTTACGATATTGAGTGCCTGCGGGCACTTTTCCACACAGCGTCCGCATCCGACACAGGAGTACATCCCGTCGTTGTTCGCCGGATAGTAAACCAGCTTGTGCATGAATCTCTGGCGAAATCTCTGCATCTGGCTGGTACGGTTATTCCCATGGGCCATCATCGTGAAATCAGAGTACATACAGGAATCCCAGCATCTGTAACGGGATACGCTGCTGCCTGCGGTATAGTCCTTGATATCATAGCACTGACAGGTCGGGCACACGAAGGTACAGGTACCGCATGCCAGACACGGCTTGTATAATTCTTCCCAGACCGGAGAGTCAAACTTCTCAGACAGAGCGTCCCCGTTCCATCCTTCCAGGGAAAGGTTCATATACGGAAGTTTCTCTACGATCTTATGGATCTCTTCTTTCTCAGCCTCTACGGCCGCCTCGCCAGCGCCGTCTTCCGTGAGCAGTTCCTTTACGGTCTCTGTAAGAGCCTCTCCCTTTTCCGTTAACGGTTTCCAGCAGAGGTCTTCCCCGACTGCCCAGGCAGCCACATCAGATGCCGGACTGGCTGCGTCCACGCCGAACACCTTACAGAAACAGGTCTCCTCCGGCTCATGACAGGCCAAAGCAACAATGGTCCCATGATCTCTTCTCGCCGCATAGAACGTATCGATCGGATCGGATAAGAATACATTGTCGAGAACCTCCAACCCCTTCACGTCACAGGCCTTCATGCCGAATACGACGAAGTCCTGCTCCTTTAAGCTCTCCGGCTCGATCGACATCTTCTTTCCTTCTTTCTTCACAGTATAGAGACCTTCACTCTGCGGGAAAAATGCGTCCTTTGCTGATTTTACGGTTTTCAGAGTATCAAGATCTACCTCTGCATCCTCGCTCCACGCCGCAAAATTCGTCTGTCCGGCCGTTTTCACCGGAAGATACAGCTCGTAGGTTTCCGCAATCAACCGGAATAATGCGGAAAGATTCTCTTTTGCTATCTTATACATACATTATCCCCTCTTTCCTACTATACTTGGTTCCGCATCCTCAAACGTATAGTTTGTAAGCGGTGCTTTTGAATCGGTGTCTGCTCCTGCCTGATACTCTCCATACAGTTCGTCAATATCCTTGATAAACTTGCGGTTGAACAGGTGAAGCGGGATTCCCTGCGGGCATACACGGCTGCACTCGCCGCAGTCTGTACATCTCCCCGCCACATGGAATGCACGGATGATATGGAACATCTTCTCTTCGAAAGTGTCCACGTTGGCCTTCTGGGAGCTGTCGAACTTGTTGCTGTCGAACACACATTTGCGGCAGCTGCAGGCAGGGCAAACATTCCTGCAGGCATTGCAGCGGATACATTTGCTCAGCTCACTCTGGAAGAATGCGAACTTCTCTTCCGGGCTCATGGCCTCGATCTTCGCCACTTCGTCAAAACGCTCCGCGTCCTTCGTCTCTTTGGATTCCCCGATCTGCTCGTCGAAGACCATATGATCCTTGCCCTTGCACACATGACATCTCTCCAGCATGGCGTCCGCGTAAGGAATGGACTTCTCTCCATAGATCGTCTGAATCTTCAGGGTGTCCGCTTCATCGGTAAGCTCAGCGCCCTCGATACTCTCGATTCCTTTGATTCCCTGCTTCTTAATTCTCTCGATATCCAGCTTTCCTTTACATCCCACACCCACGATATAGGCTTTCTCCCGGTCTACGCGGTGCTCTTTTAGAAGCTGGTTAAAACTATATGTATCACATGGCTTCAAACAGACCATCGTCTTTCCTTCCAGCCTGGAAGCCTCGATCATATATTTACTTAAATTGGCTCCGCAGAACCCGTTGTATACAAAATCCTTTAAATCCTCTTCTGTCTCGAAGTAAGCCGGTTCCGGATTATAAGGCAAGTCTCCGGCCTTCCAGCCGAGAACCCGTGCCACTGTTCCGTCAGCCAGCAGTTCTTTTGCACGGTTAATTAGTTCTTGCATCTTAGATCCCCCAATCTTACATTTTCACCAAGAGAATAGATCTTCTCCACAAAACTGTTCATCGTCTCAGAGAACTTCACGCCCTCTGCCGCAGATACCCACTCTACACGGGTACGCCCGTTTTCTACGCCGATATAGTCGAGCATGGAGAACAACAGCGTCATACGTCTTCTTGCGTAGTAGTTTCCTGTGCTGTAGTGGCAGTCTCCCGGGTGGCATCCGCACATGATCACACCGTCCGCCCCTTTCTCGAACGCCCTTAAGATGAACATCGGGTTCACACGGCAGGAGCAGGGTACACGGATGATCTTAACATCGGCAGGATAAGTAAGACGGCTGCTTCCTGCCAGGTCAGCTCCTGCATAACTGCACCAGTTACAGCAGAACGCTACGATCTTCGGTTTGAATTCTTTATTCTCTAACGGCATATTGCATCCACCTCCGCTATAATCTGTCTATTCGAGAATCCCTGCAGGTCCATGGCTCCTGACGGACACGCTACAGTACATGCCCCGCAGCCCTGACAGAGAGCATTGTTCACAACTGCTACCCGGCGCACCTCACGGATTCCATGGTCATTGACCTCTTTATCTTCATAAGTGATCGCACCGTACGGACACACATTCTCACAGGTAGAACATCCGTTGCACAGCAGGACATCCGCCTGTGCGGTGCATGGGTTGGTCATCAGCTTATCCTTTGCCAGAAGACCGATTGCCTTCACGGCAGCAGCTCCTGCCTGCGCGACAGTCTCCGGGATATCCTTTGGTCCCTGGCAGACTCCGGATAAGAAGATTCCGGCTGTCGGCGACTCTACCGGACGAAGCTTCGCATGTGCTTCCGTCAGGAAATTATTGGTGTCGATACTTGCAGTCAGCATGGTCGCGATCTTGCGCACATCCGGATTCGGCTCGATGGCCGTGGCAAGGACTACCATATCTGCTTCTTTTAAGATCTGCCGGTTGTCGAGAAGGTCCGAACCCTGCACCAACAGCTTTCCGTCCGGCTTAAGGATGACCTTACCGACCTGCCCCTTGATATAGTTGACTCCATACTGTTCTACCGCTCTTCTGTAGAACTCGTCGAAGTTCTTACCCGGTGTACGCACATCAATGTAGAACACGGTTACATTTACATCCGGATACTTGTCACGGATCAGCATGGCATGCTTCGCCGTATACATACAGCAGATCTTGGAGCAGTAGGGTTTGCCCCTGTCATCGGAGCAGCGGCTTCCCACACACTGGATAAATACAATCTCTTTGGGAGCTTTCCCGTCGGAGAGACGCTCTAAGTGACCGTGAGTCGGTCCTGCCGCATTCATCACACGCTCTAACTCCAGGGATGTGATGACATCCTTGCTCTGGCTGTACGCATACTCGTCATATCTGTCCAGATTAATGGTATCAAATCCTGTTGCGACTACAATTGCGCCGTATTTCTCTGTGATGATCTCGTCCTTCTGCTCATAGTCAATGGCCCCTGCCTGACATACTTTCGAACAGATTCCGCACTTACCGGTCTTGAACTTGATACATGCCTCGCGGTCGATGACCGGCACATTGGGGATTGCCTGCGCAAACGGCGTATAGATCGCACTTCTTGTATTTAAGCCTCTGTTAAACTCACTCGGTGCCTTCCTGGACGGACATTTTTCCTGACAGACACCGCAGCCTGTGCATTTGTCCATATCCACACTTCTTGCTTTCTTGCGGATATCCACAGTAAAATCTCCGACAAATCCGCTTACTTTCTCTACTTCGCTGTATGTATAGATGGTAATCTTCTCATGGGCCGACGCCTCCACCATCTTCGGCGTCAGGATACACGCAGAACAGTCCAAAGTCGGGAATGTCTTGTCAAGCTGTGACATCCTTCCTCCTATACTCGGCGTCTTCTCCACGATATCGACTTCATAGCCTGCGTCCGCAATATCAAGCGCAGTCTGGATACCCGCGATGCCGCCTCCGATTACCAGAGCCCTCTTGGTCACACGGCTCTCTCCTGCCTGAAGCGGAGTGTTCAAATTCACCTTTGCGACTGCCGCCCGCATCAGGATCACGGCCTTCCTGGTCGCCTCTTCCATATCCTTATGTATCCAGGAACAGTGTTCACGGATATTGGCGATCTCCACCATATACGGATTCAATCCCGCACGCTCTGCCGCTTTCCTGAATGTAGCTTCATGCATACGCGGGGAACAGGAACATACGACAATCCCTGTCAACTTCTTTTCCTGAATCGCTGCCGCGATCTTCGCCTGACCAGCTTCAGAACACATATACTGATAGTCTTCGGCATGGACAACGCCCGGCTCCATAAGTGCCATCTCTGCTACTTTGCTTACGTCTACCGTAGCGGCAATATTGCTTCCGCAGTGGCAGACAAATACTCCTATCCTCTGCACGCGAACCTCACCTCCTGTATCTTCTGAATGCACTGACCAGTAACTGCTGCGGAAGCTCCGGGTCTAATAATTCCGGGATCTCGTCTGCCAACAGGTAATTCTGGTCTTTCTGACGGACAACGACCTGCCTTGCAGCGTCGATAAGTTTGCCTGGTTTTACGTCGCGCGGACATCTCTCCACACATGCAAAACAAGAGAGACATTTCCATAATGATTTGGAATTCACCAGGCTCTTGATATCTTCATTGATTACATAGGACACAAACTGATGTGGCTTGATATCCATCTCGTTATAGGATGGGCAGGTTGCAGAACATTTGCCGCATTTCATGCACTTGAGCGGGTTCACGCCGCTGATCTCTTTTATCAGCTCCGCTTGTTTCTTCTGGGAACTCATTACTTCTGCACCTCCTCTTTTACTTCGTCTTTCACTCCTAATGCCTCTGCCAGAAGCTCTGTAAAGTAGACAACAGGAAGCTTCGCCCCTGTGCTCTTGTTCAGATTGTACAGGCAGAGCGGACAGGCCGTCGTCAGCATTCCGGCTCCAAAACCTTCGGCGCTGGCCATGATCTTCTCACACATATTTTTGGACAGATCCTTCTCCTTTAAGGAAATATAGCCGCCGCAGCATTCATTGCGGTACGGATAAATCACCGGTTCTGCCCCGATGGCACGGATAAAATCTTCGATAATCGTTGGATTCTCCGGATCATCGAAGCTTAAGAGCTTGCTTGGACGAAGGAGCAGGCAGCCGTAATAGGCACCGATCTTCTTTCCCGTCAAAGGATTCGTTACTTTCTTCTTCAATTCGTCGAATCCCACTCTGTCACGAAGGACTTCCAGGAAATGAAGAACCTCGGTCTCACCCGCATAAGGCTCCTCAAGTTCCATGTAATTGTTCGCTCTGGTACGGATGTCCTCCACGTTCTTCATATCATCATTGACACGCTTGATCACATGATGGCACGCGGAACACATCGTTACAAGATCCTGCCCCTTCTCCTTCGCCGCGTTAAGCGCACGAACAGAAGACAGCTTCGTAGCGATCTCGTCAGAACCAAGCGGATAGACTCCGCCGCAGCACTGCCAGTCCTCGATTTCCTCGAGTTCGATCCCTAAGGCCGCTGCTGAAGCCCTTGCATAGACATCCAGATCCTTTGCCTTTGTTCTCAAAGTGCATCCCGGATAATAACTGTACTTCATAGTTCTCGCTGTCCTTTCTTAATATATTTTGTCATAATCTTTCCTATTAAATTCTAATATGAACTCTCTTATAAGTCAATTACACTGTAACAATCTGCACTTGTACCCAACTTGCTATAATTCAATCTGAGCGATCACTGCTTTCAGCGCATCTGCACTTGCCTTTAATTTTTCTACCTCTTCCCTGGTCAGAGCCATCGGAATCTTGCCCTGGATACCGTTTGGCCCTACCAGAGCCAATGTACTTAAGCACACATCCTCAATCCCATATTCTCCGTGCATCATAGAAGATACGGTTGTCACAGATTCGGAAGCCGACATCAGAATGCTGCACAGCCTGCAGACACCTCTGGTTACCGCATAGAAGGTTGCGCCCTTGTTCGCGATGATCTTGCCGCCTGACTTCTGCACATAAGTAAGCATGGCTTCCTTATCCAGTTCTTTTGCTTCCTTGCCGAGCTGAGGCATCATCTTCAGATAGTCGTCTACATTGACGCCTGCGATACGCGCTGCCGACCATGGAATAAATGAAGTATCTCCGTGCTCGCCGAATACATACGCATGAATATTTCTCTGTGCAACTTTAAAATGTTCGGAAAGTCCGCAGCGAAGTCTTGCGGAATCTAAGACAGTTCCGGAACCGATGATCTGATTCTCCGGAATACCTGAAATCTTCGTGAATACATAGGTCATGACATCAACCGGGTTGCTTACAATGATATAAAGCGCCTTCGGTGCCGCTTTTACAATCTCCGGTGTGATCTGCTTTAAGATATTAACGTTGGTCTGTGTCAGTTCGATTCTTGTCTGGCCCGGCTTACGTGCAATCCCGGATGTGATGATAACAATATCAGAATCCTTCGCATCCTCATAGTCTCCTGCAATAATAGCTACGGGATCTCTGAAACAGGTCCCCTGCTCGATATCCATGACCTCGCCTTCTACCTTCTCCTTGTTAATGTCGATCATGACGATCTCGGATGCCATGTCCTCACCGGACAATGTGTACGCAATTGTGGCGCCTACGCTTCCGGCACCAATGATTGTGACTTTGCAGCTCATCTTCTCTTCTCCTTCTTTAATGCATTTTTCTGATTCTAGTATACTGTTCAACTCGTCCAAATATTCCAGTATACCTGGCTTAGAAACTGCAGCAAAGCAGCCTGCAGCAGTTCCTTACAGAAATCCGCATAACCTGTCGTTTTCTGTTGCCTTCTGAATGTATCGTACCATATTGACAATAAATTAACAAGCTTTTTGTTTGTAGAAAAATTAACAATATATCCCGTATCTTTTATGTATTTTGCTGAATTTGGAATATTTTTTCAGTATAGTATTTTCATATTTTGCAGATATTACTAGCAACAAGTATTACTTGATTAATAGATAATATACATGAAAGGGAGAGAAAAACATGAAACAGTTGAAAAGAATGGTATTAATCCTTATGTGTACAGGTACCATGCTCGGCATGACAGCCTGCGGCAGCAACGCAGACGACAATGCAGCCAACAATAATGCAGCAACCGATAACACCGGCAACAACAACAGAGACAATGGCACGAACAATAATAATGACAGCAATACCAACGGTGCCACCGATGGTACGGACAATAGCCGCAACAATAACAACAGTGAAGGAATCGCCGATGAGATCGGTAATGACATCCGCGACGGCGTCGATGATGTGGGAGACGCCCTGGATGGAAACGACAACCGCAACAATGATGATAAAGTAAGAAATTAATCTGAAAAGACGGTATAGCTATACATGGCTGCACCGTCTTTTCATTCTTCATCGCTTATTTACCGGCTATCTGCTGCCCGATCCCTGTCTGCCCGCTTACACTCCCTCTGCAATCTGTCCGCTTCGGTAAGCCTGAAGAAGCACTTCCAGATCCGCGATCTGCTCTCTCAGATCTCGACCTACATCGGTGTCGCCTACCCGTTTTCTCTCTAATACCCGGTTCACGATGATACTGTCCGAATGAATATCGCTTTCCTTCTCGATCGCCGCCTCCGTAGACTCAAAAGGCTCATGGGCAACAAGAATCAGGCCATATGAATTCGAGATCAGCGTATAGCCCGCGATTCCCGTCTCTTTCTGATAGGCCTTTGAGAATCCGCCGTCGATGACCATGACCTTGCCGCCGCATTTGACAGGATTTTCTCCGTTCTTACTTTTGACAGGAACATGGCCGTTGATAATATGCGTCCCCTCTGTCGGCAGGCCGAATTCCTTCAGAATCCCATTGACCACTTCTTCTTCCTCTAAGAGGCTGTAATACGGATTCTTCTTCTCCTTATGCGTCTCCTTTTCCGCAAGGAAATATCTCTCGAAGGTCGCCATCTTATCCTTGCCAAACAGCGGCGAACCTTCACTGAGCCAGATATACCACATCATATCTTTCCCGCGCTCTTTCTCCTTGGCATCCAGCGCATGGAATCCCTTCCTCACGTAACTTTCCAGAATCTCATATAGTCCTTTTCCCTGATACGCATGTCCGTAAATCCGCACGGATTTCAGGCTCCCATCCTCATTGAGAGGCACACAGCCATGGTACAGCAGATTGTTATTATATACCTTATACAATGCCCCCTTATTCAATAAGAAGCGCATATGACGCTGTAATTTCTCACAGTTTAAGAACGCCTGCTCAAGCCGTTCCATGATATCCTCTTCTTCTTTCGTAAGCGCATAAGGATGCTTCGGATCAATCGTCGGGAAATTCTTATCCAGCATCTCATAGGTCTTGCCGTCAATCTCTATGGTTCCCTTCTCATAATCGATATGATGCAGAAGATTCCTGTCATCCATCTTAAATCCCGGATTCTTCTTGATGATCTGCCCCTCAACCTTAAACTGGATCACAGAGATCGCCTTGTGCATCTTGATATCTATCAGCATCTCGTTTTTACCATGACCGGAATCTCCCTTCAGCTGGAAACAGCTGCATGGATCGTCCTTATAGGTATTCAGTGCAAATGTGGCCAGCGGAAGCAGATTGATTCCATAACCTTCCTCCAGAATATCCAGATTGCCGTATCTTGCACAGATTCGGATTACATTGGCAATGCATCCTCTCTGTCCTGCCGCTGCTCCCATCCACAGCACGTCATGGTTCCCCCACTGAATATCTACGGAATGGTGGGCCATCAACTTGTCCATGATAATGTGCGGTCCCGGACCTCTGTCATAGATATCTCCTACGATATGAAGGTGATCCACCGTCAGCCTCTGGATCAGTTCACTTAAGGCAATGATGAATTCTTCTGCCCTGCCGATCCTGATGATCGTATCCACAATCGAATTGTAATAAGAGCCTTTATCGGTGATATCTGCCTTCTCCGTGATCAGCTCCTCGATCACATAGGCAAATTCCTCCGGCAGAGCTTTTCTGACCTTAGAGCGGGTATATTTGCTCGCCGTCCTCTTACTGATCTCGATCAAACGGTACAACGTGATCTTGTACCAGTCCTCCATGTTGTCTTCTTCCCTCTTGATCCTGTCCATCTTCTCTTTCGGATAATAAATAAGAGTAGCAAGGGCCTGCTTGGTCCTGCTACTCATAGTATTCCCAAAGACGTCATTGACCTTACGGCGCACTGCTCCCGAACCATTCTTAAGCACATGTGAAAATGCCTCATATTCCCCGTGGATATCCGTAAGGAAATGCTCCGTTCCTTTCGGAAGGTTCAGAATCGCCTGAAGATTGATAATCTCCGTCGATGCCTTTGCGATGGTTGGATAAAGTTGGGAAAGCCTTTCCAGATAACGTACTTCTAACTCTTTCATAACTGTCTTGCTACCAGCTTCATGCTTTTTCTTCTGAGTAGACTCTCCTTTCTTCTCGTACTATAATTCTTATAGTGAACATACACTATTGAATCTGAAATTATTACCTAAAACTGAATCACATCCGACATATCGTATGCCCCGGCCGGTTTTCCTGCCAAAAACTTTGCCGCCTCCACGGCTCCCTTGCCAAAGACCGTCTTGGAATATGCCGTATGCCTGAATTCTATGACCTCGTCCGCCCCGGCAAAGATCACCTCGTGTTCTCCCACAATCGTTCCTCCCCGGACTGCCGAGATTCCCATCTCTTTCTTATCGCGTTGCTTGCGCACCTGGCTCCTGTCATAGACATATTCATACTGCCCGTCCATCGCCTCGTTGATGGAATCCGCCAGCGCAAGCGCCGTGCCGCTTGGCGCATCTACCTTCTGGTTATGATGCCTCTCCACCAGCTCTATATCGAAGCCTGCCGTTCCAAGTACCCTGGCCGCATCCTTCAAAAGCTTCATCAGCAGGTTAATCCCCAGAGACATATTGGCTGATTTTAGAACCGCCGTCTTCTCTGATGTCTCTTTTACCTTCTCCAACTGCTCCTTCGAAAGTCCTGTCGTGCACAGCACAACAGGCACCTGTCTGTCGGCACAATATGCAAGCAGACCATCCACCGCCTGTGCATTGGAAAAATCAATAATGACATCTGCTTTAACATCACACTGCTCTATACTCTCAAACACCGGGTAATCATTCTCGATCCCCATATAAGTGTCAATTCCCGCTACTAATTCGATCCCCTCATCGGCTCTTATAAGGCCTGTGATCACCTGCCCCATCCTGCCGTTGCATCCATGCATAATCGCACGTACCATCTTTTGTCCTCCTACTTTAACTCAAGACCAAAATCCTTCATCGCTTTTGCCAGTGACTCCTCATGGGCCCTGGTAAGCTCGGTAAGCGGCATGCGAAGGCCTCCGCAATCCATGCCGATCAGCTGCATCGCCTTCTTTACCGGAATCGGATTCACCTCGCAAAACAACTGCTCCACCAGCGGAATCGCCTTAAGCTGAAGCCTGGCACTCCCCTCAACATCTCCATCGAAGAATTTCGCGCACATATCGTGCGTCTCCTTAGGCGCTATATTGGACAACACCGAGATGACCCCCTTGCCGCCCAGGGACAGAAGAGGAACGATCTGATCGTCATTACCCGAATACAGGTCAATGTTGCCGTCTGTCAGCGCCATAATCCTCGCCACCTGGCCGATGTTGCCGGAAGCTTCCTTGATCCCTACAATATTATCCACATGATTCACCAAAGCCGCCACCGTTGCCGGCTCGATATTGCATCCGGTACGGCTCGCCACACTGTACATGATAATCGGCGCTTTCACTTCCTTAGCGACAGCCGTATAATGCGCGATCAATCCCGCCTGAGTCGCCTTGTTATAGTACGGGGTCACAAGCAGCAGTCCGTCCGCCCCGTAAGCTTCCGCCTCTTTGGACATGTCAATCGCCGTCCTCGTGCAATTTGAACCCGTGCCTGCGATCACCGGAATCCGGTTCTTCGTCCGCTCAATCGTGAACTTCACACACTCCAGATGTTCCTCCTCCGTCATCGTAGCAGACTCTCCGGTCGTACCGCATATGATAATACTGTCCGTCCCATTCTCACAGTGAAAATCAATCAGCTCATCCAGTCTATCATAATCAATACTCTCATCTTCTTTAAATGGTGTGACAATCGCCACGCCGGCTCCTTTAAAAATAGCCATTCGTAATCCTCCTGACATTCATAATTGATATCCGCTTTACGCAGACTCGTCTGTTTTATAGAGATTCTATCATCAATCAAATATGATGTCAATGAAAGTCAGTTTGATTTTTTTAGTCTTCCAGACATTCCAGTTTGCTGACAGACACCTCATAAGCGACTCTTTTTTCCGTTTCCGTCTCTGTCAGCTTCTTAATATATTCCCTGCTTTGAATCCTCCCGATTATCTGAACATGTTCGCCGACTTCAAAGCCCGATGCAAATCTCGCATTTCTCCCCCAGCAGATACAGGGTATGTAGTCTGATTTCCCGTAAGGCCTGTTCACAGCAAGCAAAAGATCCGCGATCTCCCTGCCAAGCGGCGTCTTCCGGTAAACGGGCAGCTTACAGATATAGCCGTCCAGAAAGATATTATTTGTCTTCGCCCCGTCCAGCTCTTCTTCAATAAATTCTACTTCCCGGACAAACACAGACAGTACAAGCCGGTTCTTCTGCTCATCATGCCGGTTATATGAGCGAAACTGCCCGCTCACCATGATGAACTCTCCGGTATAATCCTGTGATACATCGATCAGACGCTCCGAGATCATCAATGGAATGTTGTCCTCTGAATTGCTTAGTCTCTTCACATGTACATCCACCATATAGAATCCTTCTCCATAAACTTCATGGCTGAAGATAAACGGGGACGCGATCTCTCCCATGATGGTCACCTGGTTGTTTTCAATAATCTTATCTGACATAATCTTACAATCTCCCTTCCTCTGAATCGTATTTTGAGTTGTCAGGCATTCCTGCACCTTTTCGCAGGGTCATTACTTAGTTTATGAGGCAAGTTCCCATTTTAGAACCAAAATACTTGTAAATTTTATAAAATATGGTAAACTAACGGATGGAATCGCAGCTTTCTATATAAAAATGCAGAAAAGAGGTCTCAGATAGAAATGAAAACAAAACGTGAAGACATTAGAAATATTGCAATTATCGCACACGTTGACCACGGCAAGACAACCCTGGTCGACGAATTACTGAAACAAAGCGGTGTTTTCCGGGAGAACCAGGAAGTAGAAGAGCGTATCATGGACTCTAATGATATCGAGCGGGAGCGCGGCATTACCATTCTCTCAAAGAATACCGCCGTCAGTTATAACGGAACAAAGATCAACATTATCGACACACCCGGACATGCGGACTTCGGAGGCGAAGTAGAACGTGTCCTTAAGATGGTAAACGGCGTCATTCTTGTGGTAGATGCCTTCGAGGGCGCTATGCCCCAGACCAAATTCGTATTAAGAAAAGCATTGGAATTGAGCCTGCCGGTCATCGTATGCGTCAACAAGATTGACCGCCCCGAGGCAAGACCGGATGAGGTGATTGATGAAGTGCTGGAATTGTTTATGGATCTGGACGCTTCGGACGAGCAGCTTGACTGTCCTTTTGTCTATGCCTCTGCCAAATCCGGTGTTGCCGTCCTTGATCTTACGGACGAAGAACGGGATATGAAGCCGCTCTTTGAAACAATCCTTAAGTACATCCCTGCTCCGGAAGGTGATCCTGACGCGGATACCCAGGTACTGATCAGCACCATCGATTATAACGAGTATGTAGGACGTATCGGTATCGGTAAGGTAGACAACGGTACAATCCGGGTAGGTATGGATGCCGTCGTTGTTAATGAGCATGACCCTGCACGTCAGGAAAAGGTCCGCATCAGCAAATTATACGAATTCGACGGACTGAACAAGATAGATGTAAAGGAAGCTTCTATTGGCTCTATCGTCGCCATATCCGGTATCTCTGACATCTCGATCGGTGATACGATCTGCTCACCGGAGAATCCGAAAGCAATACCATTCCAGAAAATCTCCGAGCCTACCATTGCCATGCAGTTCATTGTCAATGACAGTCCATTTGCAGGACTCGAAGGCAAGTATGTCACCTCCCGTCACCTGCGTGACCGTCTGTTCCGGGAACTGAATACGGACGTCAGCCTCCGTGTAGAGGAATCCGACAGCACGGACAGCTTCAAGGTGTCCGGGCGCGGCGAACTGCATCTGTCCGTATTGATTGAAAATATGCGTCGGGAAGGATACGAATTCGCCGTCAGCAAAGCAGAAGTCCTGTACAAAAAGGATGAGAACGGCAAGCTCCTGGAGCCAATGGAAACTGCCTATATTGACATTCCCGACGAGTTCACCGGAACAGTCATTGAAAAATTAAGCCAGCGCAAAGGCGAATTACAGAACATGGGTGCTGCGAGCGGAGGCTATACCCGGCTGGAATTCCTGATCCCGGCCCGCGGCCTGATCGGATACCGCGGCGAGTTCTTAACCGATACCAAAGGGAACGGTATTATGAACACTGCTTTTGAAGGATATGCGCCTTATAAGGGTGATATCCAGTACCGTAAAAGCGGCTCTCTCATTGCATTTGAGACAGGCGAATCCGTCACCTACGGCCTTTTCGGCGCCCAGGAACGCGGAACTCTCTTTATCGGTCCCGGTGAAAAAGTTTATTCCGGTATGGTAATCGGACAGAACGCCAAGACAGACGACATCGAGGTCAATATCTGTAAAACCAAGCATCTGACCAATACCCGCTCCTCAAGCGCGGATGAAGCGCTCCGCCTGACACCGCCCAAAATCTTAAGCCTTGAGGAAGCGCTCGACTTTATCGACACAGACGAACTGTTGGAAGTCACTCCAAAGACTTTAAGGATCCGTAAGAAAATCCTGGATCCTAAGATGAGAAAACGAGGTAATAGATCATGACATTTTTATGGCTGTTAGCGGGGATCCGTACCCCTTTTTTAGATAAACTGATGCAGTTGATCACATACTTTGGTCAGGAACTCATTATCATAGCGATTATCTGCGCCCTCTACTGGTGTGCAGATAAGCGCTTTGCTTATCTTCTGGGCTTCACTTACTTCACGGCAGGTCTGTGTGTCCAGTCCTTAAAGATCACTTTTCGGATCCCAAGGCCATGGATACTGGATCCCGGCTTCCAGGCTGTAGAGAGTGCCCTTGACGGCGCCACCGGCTATTCTTTCCCAAGCGGCCACACTCAGGGGGCCACCTGCCTGTTCTTTCCTTTATCTCTCTACACCTCCCGCCCCTGGATGAAGATCCTGTGTATCTTTGCATTCTTAAGCATTGGATTTTCCAGAATGTATCTGGGCTGCCATACTCCCAAAGACGTACTGGTATCCATGGCTCTGTCCATATTTGTTTCCTGTGTGATCTGGCGCTTTAAAGCCGAATTGCTGCAAAGCAGCCGGCATCTGAAAGCAATCACTGCCGTACTGATATGCTTATCTTTTGCCACCGCTGCCTATTCTCTTCTTCTTCTTGAAAACGGCACAATTGAAACCAAATACGCGCTGGACTGCTGTAAAGCTGCCGGCGCCGGGCTAGGGTTTGCCGTTGGCTGGTATATCGAACGGACAAAGATTAATTTCGATACCCGTGCCGGAAATATTGCCGTCCAGATCATTAAACTTGCGGTCGGTCTTGTCGGCGCACTCCTGGTCAAAGAAAGTTTTTCGCTTATCTTTGGAAGTTCGGTCTTGGCAAAAATGTCAGAATACTTTATACTGGTATTATGGGTGCTTGTCATTTATCCATGTATTTTCCGCAAAGTGCTTACAACATCTTTTTAATCCGGATTTTGTGTGACAATTATCCCAAATGCACAAAAAAGAAACGATAAAAGGGAGGTATCTATGCAGCAATATATCGCGCATATACTAAAGAAGATTACTGAATTTCTGGAATTCGTCATTTCCATCATGCTGGCGGTCGGAATCATTCTGCTCTGTCTGCGGATTGCCACATCAATGAGAAATATCCCGAATCTTGATGTCTGGCCCAATTATGCGGATCTCTTAGAGAACTGTTTTAACCTGATTATTGGTGTGGAGCTGATCCGCATGATGTATTACCATACGCCTGATACGGTATTTGAAGTACTGCTTTTTGCTATCGCACGCCAGATCATTACCGACCACTCTTCTATCTGGGGAAGCCTGGTAGGGGTGTGCGCCATCGCGGTGCTGTTTGCCACAAGGAAATACCTCTTCTGCGAATTTGATATCTCTGACGCTATCATCTTCCGTGCAAGCGCCAAAGTAAATGCTATCAACAACCTGCTTGGGCTCAATATCCCCCACGAAAAAAATGATACCCTGATGGATGTCGTAATCCGCACACTGGAAGAGAACAATCAGGTTCCTCGAATCGGGGCTTGTGCTTATTTTAATGATGTAGGACTTCGCGTCGCTAAACTCCATAATGAAAAAATTTCAAGAATTGAAGTAATTCGTTCTATACATTAGTAATCAAACGTGATATACTACATATATCAGATAGATTACTTGTTTGACTAATAATTGTCAGACTAATCTTTTGAAATTGTGTCGAAAAGGAGTTGGACAGCATGAAGTTTATCATTATTGGAAAGAACATCGAAGTAACATCAGGGCTGAGAGAAGCGGTGGAAAACAAATTGGGGAAGTTGGAACGGTATTTCACTCCTGATACAGAGATTCATGTTACCTTAAGTGTGCAGAAAGAGCGCCAGAAGATTGAGGTAACCATTCCTGTAAAGGGCGATATTATCCGTTCCGAACAGGAAAGCAATGATATGTATGTTTCCATCGACCTGGTTGAAGAGGTAATTGAACGTCAGCTTCGTAAGTATAAGAACAAACTGATCGCAAGGCACCAGGAAGGCGGTAACTTCAAGCATGAGTTCTATGAAGGGGAAGATGTTGTGGATGATGAAGGCGAAATCAAGATCGTCCGCACGAAAAAGTTTGGTTTCAAACCTATGTATCCGGAAGATGCCTGCATACAGATGGATCTTCTCGGACATGACTTCTATGTATTCTGCAACGCAGAGACAGATGAAGTGAATGTTGTTTACCGCAGAAAGAACGGAGCCTTTGGTTTGATTGAACCTGAATTTTCATAAAGTCCTGCAGATTAAAATGATCAATCTTATCGAGATGCCAGAGGGATTTTGTCCCTCTGGCATCTTTTTCATCCTGACAGCGCACTAATAATCCAGTATCTGAGACTTTCCGCCTATGTCCGCAAAGTAACAGATCTCACCGTCCTCCATAATAATCTGGCCGTTTGTCCCTTCTGTCAGTTCTGCTTTTACGCCGTCCGCATCCTCCAAGGCCACAAGCACTTCTAATTCTACCTTATCCGTATAGACGGAATCCAGAACAGTAAGCCCTCTCTGCCCAAGAATATACTGGATTTTCCCTAATCCGGTATATTCTGTGGTGATATGGAGTTTGATTCCCTGAATCCTGGTTATAATTACAGATGAAGCAACTCCTTCTTTCGCCGCTGCCGAATATGCCCGCAAAAGCCCTCCGGTTCCCAGCAGCGTACCCCCGAAATACCTGGTCACCACTATAAGGGTATCGCAAAGCTCCTCACCTTTTAATACTTCCAGAATCGGCTTACCCGCCGTACCACCCGGCTCCCCGTCGTCGCTGAATCTTTGAAGTTCCCCGCGCACCCCAAGGATATAAGCAAAACAATGATGCCTTGCATCCCAATACTTCTTCCGTATTTCCTCGATCACCTGCTGTGCTTCCTCTTCTGACCTGACCGGAACCACCGTTGCAATAAACCGTGACTTCTTCTCTGTGATTTCTCCTGTGCCGCCTGTATATATTGTCCTGTATCCTGATGACATATGATCTCTTCCTCCCTGCTCCCTGATATCTACTATAACGGATTTCTTAAGATTTTCCTACTGAAATATGAAGTTTTTATTTTTTTCTTTATAAAACTACGTTTGTTTGCTATAATAACTTGGTATAAAGGAGGCTTCGCACATGAATTATGGTAAGAAAAAAGCTTCACAAAAGCAAAATCAGATAACATCAAAGTCCACGATGCAGGGCAAACGAATCGGTGTTCGGCTTTTTAAAGCATTTCTCCTCTGTATGATAGTGGTAGCAGTTGCCGGAGTAGCCGGAGTCGGTATTTTTGCCAAAAAGATCATTGACAATACCCCGGAAGTCTCTCCTGACGATGTCAAACCAAAGGGCTTTACTACCTTTGTTTATGCGGATGACGGGACGACAGAGATCGAACGTTTCGTATCTTCAGGCTCAAACCGTGTATACAAATCCATCGATCAGATTCCCAAGGATCTGCAGCATGCTTTTGTTGCCATTGAAGACGAGCGTTTCTATGAACACAACGGAATTGATCTGCAGGGAATCGCCCGTGCGGCGGTAGTCGGTATCATGTCAGGAGATCTCTCCCAGGGAGCAAGTACCCTTACCCAGCAATTGATCAAGAATAATGTCTTCCCTAACTTTGTCAATGAGGAGACCTTATATGACAGGGTAGAACGAAAGCTTCAGGAACAGTTTTTAGCAATCCAGATTGAAAAGCAGATGGACAAGGACACCATTATGGAGAGTTACCTGAACACCATCAACCTTGGACAAAACTGTCTGGGCGTACAGGCTGCAGCAAAGAGATATTTCGGCAAAGAAGTCAATGATCTGAATCTGTCTGAGTGCGCCGTAATTGCAGGTATCACACAGAGTCCGGGAACACTGAACCCAATTACGAATCCGGAAGCTAATTCAAAACGCCGAAAGAAAGTACTCGATGATATGCTGGAACAGGGATATATCGACCAGGCTGCATATGACGAAGCGATGGCCGATGATGTATATTCAAGGATTCAGACTGTCAATAATGCCGTTATCGACGACAGCCCTTACAGTTATTTTGTCGATGCGCTCGCAGAACAGGTTATCGATGACTTAAGAAACCAATTAGGATATACTGATACGCAGGCTTATAATGCCGTATACAGCGGTGGGCTTGGGATCTATTCCACTCAGAATCTGGCAATGCAGCAGATCTGCGACGAAGAAATGAATAATGATGCCAACTATCCATATCTAAAAGAATTCGGATTGGATTGCGCTGTCACAGTTACCCGTGCGGACGGGAGCGTAGAGAACTACAGCTCCGGCCACATCAAACAGTACGTCAAGAATGCTTACGGACGGGAACAGGGACTTCTCTTCTCCAGCGAAGAAGCCGCACGCGCCATGGTAGAAGAATGGAAATCTACCATTGCACAGGAAGGAGATACCTATGACGAAGTCATCAACGTCTCTCCGCAGCCGCAGGCTTCCGTCACGATCATCGATCAGACTACCGGGCAGATCAAAGCCATGGTAGGCGGACGCGGCACAAAGGCAACCAGCCTGGGACTGAACAGAGCTTATAAGGGTTCTAAAAGACAGCCCGGCTCCTGTTTTAAGATTCTTGCAGCATATGCTCCTGCCCTGGATTCCTGCGGCAAGACACTGGCCACGGTCATCAAGGACGAGCCCTATACCTTAAGGAACGGCAATGTTCTTCGTAATGCCAACGGACGTTACCGGGGCGATACTACGATCCGAACAGCCATTACCTGGTCAATCAACGTGTGTGCCGTCAAATTGAGCGATGAGATCACCCAACAGCTCGGTTTTGACTACTGTGAGAAATTCGGTATCAGTACTCTTGTCAAGAGCAAGACAACCAGTGCCGGCGTCTTCAGTGATCTTGATAACCAGACTCTTGCACTGGGCGGCATTACCGACGGTGTCTATAATTACGAGATGTGTGCCGCGTATGCAACGATTGCCAACGGCGGCGTGTACAATTCTCCAACACTGTACACCAAGATTCTTGATCATGACGGCAATGTACTCCTGGAAGGAACCGGCGAAACACGCACCGTCTTAAAAGACAGCACAGCCGCCCTTCTGACCAGTGCAATGCAGGATGTTGTGAATTCCGGTACAGGTACCGCCTGTCAGCTTCCCAATATGCCTGTCGCAGGCAAGACGGGTACCACGACTTCGAACAAAGACTTATGGTTCTGCGGTTTTACGCCGTATTATACCTGCGCCGTATGGGGCGGATATGATGATAACAAGGAATGTAATTCCGATACAAATTTCCGATTCAGGCTCTGGAAAAGCATTATGAGCAGAGTCCATGCAAATCTGGAACCAAAGGAATTTACCATACCTCCAACCGTAGAGCGCAAGACAGTCTGCTCTATCAGCGGATTGCTGGCAGTATCCGGAAGCTGTCCGGGCGTTACGGAGCTTTTCGCTACAGATATGCTTATGAATGACCGATGCCCCGGCCACAGCTCCTACTCGGATTATGACGAGGATTATGAACCAGAAGCAGAGGAACCGACAGAAGGCACTGAACCTGGTGATGGTACCGGAACCCCCGGTAACGGAGATGGCAATGGCACAACCAACAATGGGGATAACAATAATAACGGTAATGGTAACGGCAATGGCAATGGAGATACTCCTCCGGCTACAGATCCGACTACACCGCCGTCAGATCCCGGTTCGTCAGATATTCCGATCGATAGCATTATTCCGGGAATTGTCCCTTAATTTAGCACATTATTGCATTAGAAACGGGTTGCCGGGAAATGAAAATCATTTCCCGGCAACCCGTTTCTAATCTTCTATCCGTCTCTTCTATAAGATTAACTTTGCCGCACCGCAAATGCCCGCATCATTGCCAAGCCTGGCCAAAACAAACTTCGTATCTCTATTCGCAAAAAATGCTTTCTCTTTAAAATATTTTTCCACATAACCTAACAGAATGCTTCCCGCCCTGGAGACTCCGCCGCCTATTACAATCACGGACGGGTCAACCACCGCTGCAAGGTTCGCCATGCCGTGTCCCAAATAGGAACCGAATTCTTCCACAATCTCTTCTGCAACCGGATCTCCTTCTTTCAGCGCATCGAACACTGCCTTTGCACTCAGTTCACATCCCCTGAGAGAAGACGGACTGTCATCTCTTTCAAGCCTTCTCCCTGCCAGCCTGACAATCCCTGTCGCGGATGCGTACATCTCCAGGCATCCCGTATTTCCGCAGCCACAATTCTCTGTCTCTTCATAATTCATACAGATATGCCCAATCTCACCGCCCGCTCCGTGCGCCCCTGTCAGAGGCTGTCCATTCACGATGATGCCGCCTCCCACGCCGGTTCCCAGGGTCACCATAATCAGGTTCTTGTTCCCTTTGCCGGCGCCCAGCCACATCTCGCCGAGAGCCGCTACATTCGCATCGTTTCCCGCTGCCACTTTCATGCCGGTCAGCTCTTCCATCTCACGGGTCACTTCTTTGTATCCCCAGCCAAGATTCGCTGTGTTCTGCACGATTCCATTCTCATCCACAGGAGCCGGAAGCCCAATACCGATTCCCAATACCTGATCTGTATCGATCTCCTTCTTTTTCATCTTCTCCTTCAAAGAAGCCGCAATATCCGGAAGAACCGCTTCTCCTTCATTCTCTGTACGTGTCTTGATCTCCCACTTATCAAGCAGTTCCCCATCCGTCTTAAAAAGACCGATCTTTACAGTGGTCCCACCAATATCAACGCCAAAACAATACTTCATCTTACATCCTCCTGTTTCTCCGTATATATTTATCATATCTGCGGTACATCTCTATACCCGCATATATATCGCACCCTGACTGTCCTATTTCCTGGCAAGATTCTGCTGCACCCGCTTATATAATTCCTGCGCCGCATTATATCCCATCTTTTTCTGGCGGTAATTTATGGCAGCCGTCTCAACAATGATCGCCAGGTTACGTCCCGGACGAATCGGGAGCTGATGGCATACGACCTTATTTCCCAAGAATTCTGTATATTCCTCCTCCAGTCCAAGCCGGTCATACTTCTTCTCCTTATCCCAGTCCTCCAGCGTAATAACCAGATCAATGTTCTGAGTCGCCCTGACACTCTGAACACCGTACAAAGTCTTAACATCCACAATGCCGATTCCCCTGAGTTCGATAAAATGCCGCGTAATATCCGGTGCCGTTCCGACCAGCGTCTCATCACTGACCTTACGGATCTCCACCACATCGTCACTGACCAGACGGTGCCCTCTCTTGATCAGCTCCAGGGCGGCTTCACTCTTCCCGATTCCGCTCTCTCCCATAATCAGCACGCCGACACCATAGACGTCCACCAGAACTCCATGGATCGAAATACAGGGCGCCAGTTCCACGTTCAGCCAGCGGATGATCTCTGCTGTGAACTCAGACGTCTTCTTCTCCGTACTGAATACAGGGACATTCGCCTCCTCTGCCATCTCAAGAAGCAGCGGTTCCGGTTTGAGATTCCTCGAAAATACAATACAAGGAATCTGGTAGGACAACAATTCTCCGTATATCTCCTTCTTATGCCCCTCATCCATCTTCTCTAAAAATGTATACTCCACATATCCGATCAACTGGACTCTGTCAGAATCAAAATGTTCAAAATACCCCGTGAGCTGCAGAGCCGGACGGTTAATATCCGGAATCCAAATCATCTTATCAGCCACATCTACATTCGGTGTAAGATTCTTAAGATTCATCTTCTCTACAACTTTTTTTAAACCAACTTTTCCTGCCATAATACTCTCCTTTATCCTCTCTCCTTGTCCTCATTATATCATATCAATGAAAAAAGTTATAGACATCCCGGGCAGATTTTTCATTCATCGACGGAAGGTCCTTCAACTCTTCCACAGTAGCATTCCTGATCGCCTCAATATTTTCAAAATGTCTCATCAAATCCTTCCTTCTTGCAGGCCCTACCCCCGGAATATCATCCAGAACAGAATGCACCTGACCTTTTCCCCTAAGCTGCCGGTGAAATGTGATTGCAAATCTATGAGCTTCGTCCTGTATCCTGGTGATCAGCCGGAAGCTCTCCGAATTCCGGTCAATGGGAAGCTCCACATTCTGATAATACAAACCGCGGGTCCGATGATTATCATCCTTGACCATGCCGCAGACCGGGATATTGATTTGAAGCCGGTCCAGTACCCTAAGCGCAACATTCACCTGCCCTCTTCCTCCATCCATGAGGATCAAATCCGGGAACGATGTGAATCCGCCCATGTCCTTGCCTTCCTCCTGCTCACGCATGCCATGTTCAAACCGGCGCGTCAGCACTTCTTCCATACTGGCGTAGTCATCGGCCCCCTGGACGCCCTTGATCTTGAATTTCCGATAGTCATTGCGCTTTGGCTTTCCTTTCTCATACACTACCATAGATCCCACAGAAGCAAATCCATTCGTATTAGAAATATCATAGGCCTCCATACGCACGATTCCCTGAAGCCCCAGCATCTTCTCCAACTCCTTCACCGCGCCGATGGTACGTCCTTCTTCCCGCTTGAGCCTTTCCTTATCCGTACTTAAAACCATTGCGGCATTCTTTGCTGCCAACTCTACAAGCTTCTCTTTCGACCCTTTCTTAGGAACCCGCAGATGAACACGATGCCCCCGTCTCTTTGTCAGCCATTCCTCAATAAGCTCCATATCCTCCACATCTTCCGGAAGCATGATTTCCGCAGGTATATACGGCGTCCCTGCATAAAACTGCTTGACAAAACTGGACAAAATCTCTTTTTCATCCTCGTCTTTTGTAATTTTCAGATAAAAATGATCTCTTCCGATCAGTCTTCCGCCGCGGATAAAGAATACCTGAACCACTGCATCCTCCTCTTCCACCGCTGCCGCAAGGACATCTCTGTCATCTCCCGCCGTATCCGTGATCTTCTGTTTCTGCGCGATCTTCCTGACACTGGCAAGCAATTCCCGGTACTCGATCGCCTTCTCAAACTCCAGTTCCCCGGAAGCCTTCTCCATCTTACCTTCCAGTTCCTTTAAGATCACATCATAATTACCATTCAGGAAATGCACCACCTCCTGGATTGATCTCCGATATTCTTCCTCAGAAATATATCCCTGACAGGGCGCATTGCACTGGTGAATATGATAATTCAAACAAGGCCTCTCCTTTCCGATGTCCCTGGGGAGTTTCCGGTTGCAGCTGCGGATATGATATAATTTGCGTATCAGCTCTATAGTATCCTTCACTGCTCCCGCACTGGTATAAGGTCCAAAATACCTGGCCTTATCCTTCACCATCCTTCTGGCAACCATGACCCTGGGGAATGGCTCATCCACCGTTACCTTAATAAACGGATAAGTCTTGTCATCCATCAACATGGTGTTATATTTCGGTCTGTGTTCTTTGATCAGATTACACTCCAGCACCAGCGCCTCCAGCTCGGAATCCGTGACGATATACTCGAACCGGACGATATGCGTCACCATCTGTTCGATCTTGACACCTTTGTTCCAGCTGCTCTGAAAATACTGGCGCACCCGGTTCTTCAGGCTGACCGCCTTTCCCACATAGATAATATCATCCCGCTCGTCATGCATAATATATACGCCGGGCTTTCCCGGCAGTTTTTTCAATTCCTCCTGGATATCAAACATTGTGTTGTCTCCTGTTTTCAAAATATTTCATAGCACTGAGAAAAGCCTGGAAATCTGCTGCTTTCAGACTCCCAGGCTCTATGCTGTTCTATTCTGACTCTTCCAAAACGCCTTCACTGGTCTCCACCGGGTTCATCGCGATACGCTCTTCCGACTTTTCTTTCTTCTTCTCAGGATCGATTCCTTCTACTTCATGGAAAATCTCCATGAATTCCTTGCCGGTGATCGTCTCCTTCTCGATCAGGAATGCTGCAATCTTATCAAGCGCCTTCCGGTGCGCGCCAAGAAGCTTCTTCGCCGCTTCATAGGACTCCTTCAGAAGCCTCATAACTTCCTGATCGATCTCCGAAGCCGTCTCCTGCCCGCAGTTCGATACCGGTCTTCCATCCAGATAACGGTTCTGTACAGACTCTAACCCAATCAGGCCAAACTTATCGCTCATACCATACTGCGTCACCATTGCCCTTGCCACTTTGGTCGCCTTCTCAATATCGTTGGAAGCTCCCGTCGTAACCGTATCAAACACAATCTCTTCTGCAGCACGGCCGGCAAGCATTCCCACCAGCATCGCATGAAGCTCCTTCTTGGTATTCAGGAACTTCTCCTCCTCCGGTGTCTGCATCACATAACCCAGTGCTCCCATTGTCCTTGGAACGATCGTAATCTTCTGAACCGGTTCTGCATCCTTCTGTAATGCACTCACCAATGCATGGCCGACCTCATGGTAAGATACAATCTTCCTCTCCTCCTGGCTCATGATACGGTCTTTCTTCTCCTTGCCTACCAATACCACTTCAACCGCTTCAAAAAGATCTGCCTGGGATACCGCTGTCCTTCCGTTCTTCACTGCATTGATCGCAGCTTCATTAATCATATTAGCAAGATCCGATCCTACCGCGCCGCTCGTTGCAAGAGCGATTGCCTCCAGATCTACCGTCTCATCCATACGCACATCCTTGGAATGTACCTTCAGGACATCTACTCTTCCCTTCAAATCCGGCTTCTCCACAACAATTCTCCGGTCAAACCGCCCCGGGCGCAGAAGCGCCGGATCTAAGATCTCCGGACGGTTCGTTGCCGCAAGAAGCACCAGACCCTTGTTACTCTCGAAGCCATCCATCTCTGCCAGGAGCTGGTTCAGGGTCTGTTCTCTCTCGTCATTGCTGCCAAGCTGGTTGTCACGGCTCTTACCGATCGCGTCAATCTCATCGATGAATATGATACAGGGCGCCATCTGCTGTGCCTGTTTGAACAGGTCACGGACTCTCGAAGCCCCCACGCCCACATACATCTCCACGAACGCCGATCCGCTTAAGGAAAAGAACGGCACATTCGCCTCCCCTGCCACAGCCTTCGCAAGCAATGTCTTTCCGGTACCCGGAGGACCTACCAGAAGGGCTCCCTTGGGAAGCTTTGCTCCCACACTGGTATATTTGCCCGGATTATGCAGGAAATCTACCACCTCCTGCAAAGACTCCTTCGCCTCATCCTGTCCTGCCACATCCTTAAAAGTGACGCCGGTCTGCTTCTCCACGTACATCTTGGCATTGCTCTTGCCAATTCCCATCATCCCGCCGCCTTTGGACATCTTCTTTGTCATCCAGACGAACACTCCTACCAATACCACCACCGGAAGAAATGTGAGCAGCGTCTGGGCAATCACCGCAGAGGTCGTATCCGGAATCTGCTGGCTGAACTTAACTTCCGCCTTCTCTAAACGCTCCGGGAGCGAATCATCACGTACAACACCGGTATAGTATTCCCTGGCAATCTTCTGCCCTTTCTCCTTTTTCTCCGTTATGACGATCCGGCTGCTCTGGATCACCACTTCTTCAACCTTGCCGTCATCCACCATCTCAAGGAATTCGTTATAACTGATCTCATTATCACTTCCCGCTCCCTGGAACTGGAACAACGCCATCACCATGATCATCGTAACCACTGTCACTAATATAATAAAAGACAGGCCCTGCTTGTTATTCCTGTTGTTCGGGGTTCTATTATTCTGATTTCTGTTGTTCGGGTTATTATTCTGGTTGTCCATTTTTTTCCTCCTGTATTACCCTTCCATTATACGGACAGCCTACCTAGAAATCAATAAAAACATTATGAAAGATTGATTTTTTACCCTTGTATCAGGTTTATTTAATGCTTTTTATGGAAATTTAAGAATTAAATTCTACTCTTTTTCTATATTATACATATTTCTAGCATCATTTTAGTATCATACATTAAACCGTTTATATACTCAGAAAGCTTCTGCCTATGTGGTTCCCAACATGAATGGGTTTCTTCCCGTTGACATCTGCTGTATTTTCCCCTCTTCTATCATCAATTCGAAAAGGACCTTGCTGTGTGCCAGTGCCTTTATATTGTACGTATTTCCTTTGCTGATTCCACCACCCATCAATCCAAGCTCTGATAACACTTCTAAAAGCGATTCCCTGTTTGCCTGCTTCATCGTAGAAAGCGGAGACACAATTTCCGGCTCCCGCTTATTATCGCCAAGCACGGCCATAAACTCGCGATTCGGTGGCACAACGGTTCCGGTTGCTAGGTATGGTATTCTGCCAGGTGTCCATGTTGGAAGGTTCGGGTGCCAACTTCCTCCGCCTAACCAATCTGGAATATCGAATCCGATACTATTCACCATATTTGAAATGGAGTTCACGCCGGAAGCGATTCCGCTTATCATACGGTTTATGAATCCAATGATTGCGTTGATCGGCGCTTTTACTGCATTTGCTATTCCATTCCAGATATTGGATGTGCTAGTTTTAACAAAATTCCATGCGCTTACAATTGCGTTTTTTATACCCCCGAACGCACTGGAAGCCACGCTTTTAATTCCGTTCCAAACACTGGAAAGAGCGGACTTAATTCCATTCCAGACGGATGAAGAAAGGCTTTTCAGCGCATTCCATATGGTCGATATCACGGTTTTGATTCCGCTGAATGCTGTGGATGCGATTGACTTAATGCCGTTCCATGTTGTGGATACATTTGACTTGATCGCGTTCCAGATGGTTAAAGTTATTGATTTTATTGCATTCCACGCGGCGTTTATTAATGAAGATATAAGCTTTAAAGATGTGTTTATAATGTTCTTTATGTTTTCCCATTTACCCTTCACTATGTCTAAAATTGCATTTATTATTCCGCTAAAAACCTGCTTAATACCTTCCCATGACTTTTCCCAATCTCCTGTAAATGATCCTACAATAAAGTCGATAAGCCCATTTAAAACATCAAAAATATCTCCAATAACTTTTATCATAGTTTCTATTTTATTTAGAAGATTTGTACCTATAAATTCTGCGATTGGTGCGATTATGGGCATAATATTATCTGCAATCCACGAAAAAAACGGAACCAAAACTTCTTCCCATAGCAATTTCATGGAATCAATAATCTTTCCGATAAAGACAGATATTTTGTCTATTGTTTCTCCAAGCGGCCCTGCCATAAGCTCACTAAATCGATCGCCTAGACTCTGCAAAACCGGGACAATATATTGATTATATCCGTCCAGAAGTTTCCCTAAAACAGTTGTAAGACCTTCTGTAATGGAATCAAACAAAGGCTTTAAGTGTTCGTCGTATATCTTTGATACCGCATCTCTAACGGTCTGTATTATCGTAAGGAGACCGCTTGTAAACGGTTCGATTGCTTGCAATGTTCCTTCGAGCGCCGTTTTTATCTTTTCCTTATTATCTATGATTGGTTGCGCAATCATATTGAGGATATCCCGGCCTAGTTTTGCGGCGTTTTCGGATACCATCATACCAACTTCCGCAAACATACCAATAATATTTCCTGATATCTGTTGCGCTATATCTCCGCCAAACACAGAAAATATATCTGCAAAAGCGACCGAAAAATTCCCGGAAATTTTCGCGATTTCAGTACCGATATCAAACATTTCGACAAGATAGTCTTTGATTCGGCTTGCATTTTGCGTCAGATATTTTTCGATTCCGCCTATGATATTTTGCGCAATTGTAAGCCCTATGCTTACGAAAGAACCCGAAATCTGCCCGAGAGTGTATGATAGTTGATTCGAGAATCTGTTCGCCGCAGAAACAACCTCTGGATCAGTAAAAATTTCTTTTAAAGTCCTGCCAATTGACAAAATATCATTCTTCAAATCTTCAAGTCTTGGCCTATAATCACCGAGTCCTTCAAAAAAACCTTTTTTAAACAGTCCTGCCAGTTCTCTGACTCGGTCTATAACTCCAGAAAGCGAATCGCTCATTTTGTCAATGATAGATTCTCCCTCTGCAAGATTTCCATAATCTATATCACCAACAGCACCGCCAACGCCTCCGCCAATACCGCCCGCGCCACCTGTATCTGGCGTTGATACATCGCTTTCCTTGCTAATCTTATTAATTTCATCAAGCGGGCTTAGATAACCTTCCGCCGCTTTCTGAGCGTCCTTTGTCGCTTTTGCCGCTTTTTCTGTCGAGCCCGCCAGATTTTCTGCGGCATCTGCGGCGGCATTATACCCGTCTGCGGCTTCAGTAATGCCGCCGGAAGAAGCGACATTTCCAACGCCATTTCCGCCAGATGCCTTTTTCCCTGTCAAAAGTTCGCTAAACGACCGGAAAGCTCCGGCGGCTGCTGATAGCTTCGAAATCATGGCGGAAAGGGAATTGATAACATTTGCAATAAACTTTACAGCCTGTATTGCGACAGGAAGGACAATCTTCCCGATGCTTGCCATAAGATTCGACCAAGCTTGTTTTAGATTTCCAATTTGGTTTGTCCAAGTATCCGCCTCTCTAGCCGCCTGCCCCATAGCTCCAGACAATTGATTTGCATCTTCTACCATTTGCAAAAGCGTTAACTGTTTTTGTGCCTCTGACAAGTCTTGAAAAGATTTTCCATACAGCTTATTCGCGGCGGCATTCCTTGTAAACTCTGTAGCGGAGAGCCCAAGTGCGGCGTCGTTCTCATAGTTTCCTTTCAAAAATGATTGCAAAGACTCTGTGGTTTCTTCAAGGCTCCTGTCATAAAAGGCCGCACTGTCAGCCACTACTACCATTGCGCGGTTGGCAAGCTCCATGGAACTTGCAGTATCCATGCCGGTAGTTTTTGCGAATGCCGCGATTTTTGTATAACTGGACTTCATTCGCTCTTCCGCGATTCCTGCCTGCTTCGCAATTCCTGATAGGCTTTTGGATGCATCAGCTTCAAGGTTTCCGAAAACCTGAGAAAATTGAGCTTCCATAGCTTCAAAATCAGAGGCGGTTTGAAGAGCCGCTTTTCCAAACTGCACAAGTTTCCCTACAGCAAAAGTAGTGGCGATAACTCCGGCGAATTTTTTCATAACGCTTGACATTCTCTCTAAAGAACTACGTATTTCGCCCTCTCCCTGTCTAAGTCCTCTTGTATCAATATTTGTATTGATTCTTATACTTCCATCATACTGTGCCATAAAATAAGACACCTCCTATAGCAGAGATGCCCTTGCAAATCTGCCTGTAATTCTTTCAGGTTAACGACTGGAGCCTCTTACCAGCCGATCGCTTTATTCTATTCCATTATCATTCATCCGCTTCACCATTCCCCTGCCCCACGACAGAAAAGAGGTTTCTTCTTAGTTCATCATCACTCTTCGGTTCGCACAGCCCGCTTTCAATCAAAAAACCTATGGCTATATCTGCAGCAATGTTTATACTGATTATAATGCCGTTCCTCACCATCTTTGCGCAGGCTATTTCCAAGCTGTCCGTTTCTTTAAGCCCTTGGCAGATTTCCTTCGTCAGCTCCTCTTCTTGACCGGCTAGCTGCCGATCTATTTCATGCGCAATAACGGCCCGCATTAATTCTTCCATCTTATCCGTCATATGCTTTTCCTCAATGCTTCGTCGAAATAGTGGAAAAACAACCGCCTGACGCCATAAAAATCCGTCCTGCCAAGAATACATCGCCCATACTTTTCACTAAACTCAATAAACTCATAAGGAATCCGTTCTTTAACAGATGCAATAATATGCCTTGCAGCTCTTTCATCCGCTGAAAGGGCAGCAGAAAGCACCAGATCATCATACTGACCGGACCTAACAATCTCTTGCAGTTCCTCCAATCTCTTTTTATCGATTCCATAATCAGCATAGGAGGCTCTAATATTCTTCTTCTGTTTCTTTGCTGCATTTTCCCAATATCTTTCTTGGTATTGTTTCACTTTTTCCAAATTATTCGCCCGCCATTCTCGTTGCTGTCTGTTAATCCGATCACGGTTCTTGCGTCTATACTGTCTCTTGTATTCTCTTCGAACCTCTTGTGCTTCCGCTGTCATTCCCATTTCCATATCCTCCGTTTCTAAAGAATTTTCAATGCATCACCATACTGTTGGCTTTGCCTGCACATACTCAACCGGGAAATCCTGCTCAACAGTATCGAAAGTTTCATCACCGAACGGCTTCATCCTTCCAAGGGAATCCTTCGCAAGGTAATTGTAATAATCTTGCCTTGATGCAAAATCAACAGTGCCATTCCTTGGCATAGATCTGTAAGTGCATGAATTGCGGATTGTCTTGGTGAACTTTTCAAAATTCTCCGCCCTGTCCTGCGGGCTCTGGCCGAACTGCACAAACGTCAGGCCATTATTTTTCTGTCCCATTGTCAGACTGTTTCCATCGCTTTTCGGTCTGTTTGCGTTGTATCTCTCCCGGAGAATCCTTGTCATAACATAATTATCCTTATAAGTGTTCGCCAGTTCCTGCCAATCCTCATTTGTAAGCTGCAGGCCGCTGTTCAGCAACGCCATTGTGCCGCTGTCAATCTTGTTTCCATCCAGCCGCCCCAATTCCTGCATCTCTGCGGAATATTCCTTGCTCACTTCATCAATACAACCCAATGCTCCCTCAATCTTAGCATCCCTTTCCTGTGCCAGCTTTTCAAGCTGTTCCTTATAACCGTTTTCTCCCAGAATTCCTCCGTCAAACGCATTCTTCGTAAGTTCACATTCATGTTCATAAACCGACTTAACCGCCTCGATACTCTCCCTTGCGTTCAATGCCCGTGTGATTGCTTTCTTGTAAAAATCAGTTGTTTTCATGATAAATCCTCCATTCATATTTTTATTTTTTATAATACCTGTCCACTTGTTGAGTAACTCTATTGGCAATCCGCTTCACCGCTACTGTTCCCCCATACATCCATTGCCGTACCGTTCAAGGCTTCTAAAAGGGTATCATCAATATCAGATTCTTGTGTTGTTTCTCCAATCTTGCTTTCCAGTTTCAGCAGTTCTATTTCTAATTTTCGGTCAGAAACATCACGTTTTAGAATCTCTCTGCCTGCGGAAATCCTGTCCGGCATGTCTGCTCCCTCGTCACCATCCATCACCCTTGTAAAGAATCTCAGTACATCATCGCCAGATGCTATGCGCTTTTGCTCCGTAGGGACAGTTCGCTGCCGTATATACTCTAAAATGTAAGGTTTTGTAAGGTTCTCTTTTCCCATCTGCCTTGCCGTATTGGCGGAATATCCCGCCTTTCTCGCCGCTTCTGCCGCATTTCCACACTCTATGTAATAATCAGCAAACGCTTTTTGCCTTTCGTTTATCCCGCCTTTGTTTCCCACGCAGACACCCCAATTCCCTTTCAGAATCCAGACTCAACCGAGCAATAAAGTCTATATTATCCCTGCCGCAAAAATCCATAAGCTCATCAATCTGCTTTTCATCCATGTGATCATAACTGGCTCCTGGGATCTCCAAATATTCTGGCGTTGCCCGAAAAAACACTGTCACACTGCCATCACCGCAAAGTTTTCCTAACAGTTCATGCAGTTCCTTTTCCCGCTCTGCATATTCATCATAATTCTGAAACCATATGTGGCACTCAATTCTCCACATAAACTCTTTCATACTGCTCCTCCATAGAATTCTTCTCTTTCCTCTATGGTATCCCAAAACAGGGAACCATTTGTACCAATTTAAACGCCGTTTTTAGATGCCCTCAGACATGATAGGCGGCCATCACAGCCGCCTATCATCTCTGACATTTACTTTTTCTTTTCACGGATGACTGCCGCAATGACCAACGCAACAATCTCCAAAACGATTACTGCAATAGCTCCACAGATAAACTATAGTTCCGCAAATATTTTAGACTTACATTTTGATGCAAGCACCTTGAAAACCGCATAAATATTACAAAT
>ERZ808044.508-NODE-508-length-40341-cov-7.062786_pt1 | contig 40341 bp, 42 predicted proteins | sample MGYA00380195_ERZ808044 | MGnify/ENA primary metagenome ERZ808044 (study PRJEB31490, sample SAMN06133423) | mouse gut metagenome | isolation source: Z7_2 | host: mice | place: China: Chengdu | collected 2015-05 ...
TCATGAAAATATATTTGTTTTAATGGCATTAGATTAAATGGCTGAAGTGAAATAGAAGTGGGGTTCATGTGAAGTTGGTGTGAAATTATTTTTTTAAGAAGCAATCAGAAAATAAAAGAAAAATTCAATTCCGCCTGCAACATTGCGCGCACCGTAATCGACATGATACATAGATAAAATCTGCGCGGCAATGGCAAGCCCCAGTCCAGAGCCTTTACATTTTTGAGCCGGACTGCGGTAAAATTTATCCCATATTCTTGCAATTTCCTCCTCCTTTAACGGCGCACACTGGTTGAAAACCGCAAAATGCAGACAATCCTTCTCACAATTTACAGACAGCCGAATCTCGCCGCCTGTCTGCACATATTTCTTTGCATTTCCAATCAGATTATCCAACACCTGCTCTATACGCTGTCTGTCGGCAGACACATAGACCTTTTCATCCGGAAGCTCATAGGAAAAGCCATAGTCTGCCTCTGGTACGTCAAGCAGCAGACGGCCTGCCACCGTCTCCACCAGCTCGACAAATTCAAACCGTTCTTCCGAAAGGATGGCGGCTCCGGATTCTAATGCCGACAAATCCAAAAGGGAAACGAGCATCTGATCCATACGCTCTGTTGCTCTCAGAATCGAGTGAATATAACGCTGCCGTTTCTCCGGCTCTGGTTCATCTTCAAGCCCTTCCGTATAAGCACGAATCAAGCCGAGGGGTGTTTTCATCTCATGGGACAAGCTGTCAGCCAGCTCTTTCCTCTGTTCAAGCAGGATACGCTCATACTCTACGTCCTTTTCCAAGCAGGCGTTTGCCTCCTCCAACCGATGAAGCGCATCCTGCAAATTAGAAAACATGGTGTTCAGGCTTTGGGACAGCTCACCGAACTCATCCCTTGTATCAATATCGCAATATGCCGAAAAATCCAACTCTGCCATCTGTCTCGCCGCGGCATTAATCCTGCCAAGCGGCCTGGAAATCATCTTCCCCAACAGGAAATCCACTGTCATAATGACCGCTACCAACAGACCAAACCAGAGCCAGAAGCTAATGTCCTCATTAATCGGCAGCTTTTCCGTGACAAGATAAAACGCCACTATGACGCCGCCGGCTAGTTTAGACAGCGCCATAGTCTTACTGCGTATGGTTCCCAAATCATACAATGCTCTTTTCTTCATGCCTTACTCCTCGAATTTATAGCCGGAACGAATCAAGGTCACAATATGGCGTCCCTCGGTTTTTAGCTTCTGCCGCAGCGTCTTGATATGAGTGTCCACAGTGCGGGTATTTCCCTCAAAATCATACCCCCAGATACGGTTCAAAAGCTGCTCGCGGGAAAATACCTGATTTTTATTCTGCATAAACAGATACAAAAGTTCAAACTCTTTGTGCGTCAACTCCACCAGAGCGCCGTTGACCGTCGTTTTCCGTGCGGACGGGTACAGAACAATACCGTCCGCCCGCAGCGCGTCCTGTGAAATGTTCCCTGAACGGCGAAGCAGAGCGTTGACCTTCGCAAGCAATATCTTGAGGCTGAAGGGCTTTGTCACATAGTCATCCCCGCCATATTCATATCCTCTTAACTTATCGCCCTCGTCGCTTTTCGCTGTCAGAAACAGAATCGGCAGATTATTCGTTTCCCTCGCAAGCCTGCACACAGAAAAGCCATCCAGATGGGGCATCATTATATCGAGAATCGCCAGGTCAATGGCATTATTTTTTAGTGCCAGAACCGCGTCCATACCGTCGTCTGCCCTAATACATGTATGGCCATTGCGTTTCATATACTCCACAAGGATATTCTGCATCTCTTTTTCGTCCTCCGCAACCAGTATAACTGCCATATCATATCACCCCCTGTCTATTATAATGCAACCGGAAAGACAGTGTAAATAGAAATGGCGAATTATTCCCTGCTTATGGTATCCACTACGGTCATTCCTTTTATCTGCCTTGCCGGCCCCAGTACCGCCATACAGACAGAAGCAGCCATAACCAGCACAATCACCAGCATCTCCCACACAGGAACCGTCCACGCTTCTCCCCACTTATTTGTCACAATAGTCCGGAACATAAACCAATTAAGAGGGATGCCGGCCAGACACCCTAAGCCCACGCCAAATACCGTATACGTCAGCGTCTCGCCAAATACCATCCGTATTAATTGCCTCACAGTCATTCCAATGGCGCGCATTGCGCCATATTCCCGCATCCGCGCCGAAACGCTCATGGCAATACAGTTAATGATATTAAAAAATGCGATTAAGGCTATCACACCCAGAAAACCATAAAGAAAGATTGCCATAGAATAGTATGCGCCCTTTGTTTCCTGGTTTTTCATCCGTTTATCAGAAAAAGCAATATCGTCTCCACACTCCTGTTCAATCGCCCTTCGGATTCCCTGCACCTGCCCGTCGGTAACGTCTTTTTCAAGCTGTATGTCAAGCACCGTGTAACCCTTCTCTCCCGTAATCTCCTGAAACAACTCCTCTGAGCAGATGATGGTATTGGTCGTGTAATCCAGAACATCGCTCACACTCTCTATGACACCCGACACGCGAATTTCCTGTTCTTTCCCGCCTGCCGATACTAAAACGCTGCTTCCGACGTCAAAAGTATTTTCCTCTAAAAATACAGAAAGTACGCCTTTCCCGTCTATAACCTCCTTAAGCCTGCCTTCAATCAGTAAATCCTTCGCCATCATAAGATTAAGCTCGTCATAAGAGATTGCGACCACCTGCCTGTCGTCCGCCGGCAGCGTAAGAAATGCATAGCCTCTCCCAAACACTCTCTTTACTCCCTCATATTCCTCTAATTCTCCTGCAAGCCCTGACGGAATCTGATTCAGACCTCCCTCTCTGATATTGACGGCAATATCCGGCGCCGACGGACGCAAAGGCGTGACTGCATGGTGCATAAAATCAATGGCCGTGCTAAACGCAAGGAATAAAATGATACTGAACGCAAATGATCCTGTGACCAGAAGGAAATTCTTCTTACTGCCGGACGCATGATGGACTCCCAGAGCCATATCAACCTTAAAAAGCCGTGTATGAGCCGCCCGTTTTGCAGCCTTGACAGTCCCCGCATTTCCGGAAACCGCCGTAAGCGGCGACACGCTTGCGGCACGCTTCGCCGGAGAACGCGCAGCCAGAAGAACCGTAATGAATCCCACAACAATCCCGACTCCTATTCCCAGATAACTGATTCCCAATACCGGAAGCCCGTCAAAAAGCCCTGGGCTTAAAAACCGCAGCATCCAGCATAATGCCCATATTACCACCGTCCCTGCGGCCACTCCCGCAGGTATCGCCTCTTTGCACCAGCCAAGGGCTTCTTTGCGTACAAAGCGGACTACCTGCTTCCTGGTAGCCCCAAGGCAGCGCAGCATCCCGAAAAATTCAGTGCGTCGTGCAATACTGCTGTTCATACTTGCGGTTATCATAAGAATTCCGGCAATCACCACCAGCACCGCCAACATTCCGGCAATCAGGTAAAAGGATAACAGGTAAGAATCCCTGGTCTGAAGCATCATCATAAGAACCTTTACATTCTGCCGCACCTGCTCAGGCCCAATCCCAAACTGTGTCTCAATCTCATCGATGGTCTTCTGAATATTACAAAACCTCCGAAACCGGACAAAATAAAGCCCCTCCTGAGCTGCGCCGGTTTCTTCTGAATGTAATGCCAGGAATCCGTCTGTACTAAGAAATACACAGAAAGCATCCAGTTCTGCCGTCAATGCCGTATTTTTTGCAACTCCCGTAATTCGATACTGGCGTCTCTCTCCCTGAGGCGTGGTCATATCCACAGTATCCCCAATCTGCACCTCTAACTGAGCCATTGCATTTTCATTAAGAGCTATCTCCCGCACATTTTCGGGAAATGCACCCTCCGTAATCTGAGCATCCGGAAGCATTTCCTGAAATTCCCTGTCAAATCCACAGATTCCTGTTTCGACTCCGTTAAGCTGATAACCGTCCCTTAAGTGGTAATTCAAGGTTTCATACCTCGCGATTTCCTCCACCTCCGGACGCTCTCTAAGCAATGCCCCCTGCTCATCCTCCATGGCAAAGGCCGCGTGCCAGCTTCCGTCCGTCTTAACTGCCTGAATATACTGAGAACGCATCTCCATATCCGCCATTCCGAAGATAACTGTTACCAGAAATACCGCCAGAGCAATGCAAAGCCTGGTCATACGGTTCTGTTTCCGATGCTGCCTTGCCGAGATTTTGATTAAGTCCAGATAATGCTTCATTCATTCTCGCCTCCTAACTCCTTAAGCTCGCCGTCTGTAACCCGAAACACACGGTCCGCCGATGCAGTCAGATTCATATTGTGGGTAATCATTAGAACTGTCTGCTGATAGTGGCGGGACGCCTTACACAGAAGATCCATTACATCCTGGCTGCTCTGGGAATCCAGATTTCCCGTCGGCTCGTCGGCAAGCACCAGCGCCGGATGGGTGATGAGCGCGCGCCCGATTGCCACCCTCTGCTGCTGTCCTCCGGATAATTGCGCCGGCAGATGCCTCCGCCTGTTTTCAAGGCCGAGCACCTCCAAAATCTCGTCCACCCGTTCCTGCTCTGGCTTCTTGTAATCCAGCAGAAGGGGGAAAATAATGTTCTGCTCTACATCAAGCTCTGGAATTAGGTGAAAGGACTGAAAGATAAATCCGATATTCTGCCTGCGGAAGATGGTGCGCTCATTCTCTCCCATTGCGAATAAATCCCTTCCGCTTAAGAATACTTTTCCCTTGTCCGCCTCGTCAAGACCGCCAATACAATTCAGAAGCGTGCTTTTTCCAGAACCGGAAACTCCTACGACTGCGCCAAACTCCCCTCTCTCCATGGAGAAGGATACCTGCTTTAATGCTTCAACACGGGCTTCTCCTGTTCCATATACTTTGCTTAGGTTTTCTACTTTTAATATTTCCACTGATTACACCATTCCTTTCTTATGGAATTACAAAAGAAGCATAGCATTTTAACCTTACTGTCTGGTGAATCATAGCTTACAATTCAGTAAGAAAAAGGAGTGCCAATGGCACTCCTTCGATTATTTCTTAAGTCTGAATTTCTCCGTCTGCTGCTTCAGCATCGTCACCTGAGCAAAAAGCTCTTGGCTTACAGCCGCCGACTCCTCGCTGCTCGCCGAGTTCGTCTGAACAACCTCTGATATCTGGCCGATTCCATCTGTAACCTGCTTGATGGATTCAGCTTCTCCCTGAATTACCTCCGCAATCGACCCAATCGCGCTGTTAGACTCAACTACAAGATTCAATGTCTTTTGAAGCGTATTGGATACTTCATCCACGATCTGGCTTCCCTTCTCTGTCACCTGTACAGAGTTACCAATCAAATCCTTCGTGGCCTTGGCCGCCTGGTCAGACTGTGCAGCCAGGCTGCGTACTTCATCAGCAACTACGGCAAAGCCCTTGCCTGCATCTCCGGCTCTGGCTGCCTCTACCGCTGCGTTCAGCGCCAGAATATTGGTCTGGAAGGCAATATTCTCTATCGTAGCAATAATCTCACCAATCCTGTGAGACGCCTGTGTAATATCGTTCATTGCAGAAACCATTTCTTCCATCTGCTGGCTGCTTATTGTCACCTGTTCACCGGTCAGACGCGCATTCTCCTGCGCATTCTGGGCTGTCTCGACATTTCTGGCGGCATTCTTGGAAAGTTCTTCCAGCATAGCATATAGCTGTTCAACTGCACTTGCCTGCTCGGTTGCCCCCTGTGCCAATGACTGCGCCCCGCTGGATAACTGTTCAGCGCTTCCGGATATCTGATGCTCTACTCTGCCGATATTTCCAATAGAAGCAGATAATGTATTTGTAAAACTGTCAATCGAGGTTTCGATTGATTTGAAATCTCCAATGAAGGGCGTGGAAGTGTGTACATTAAACTCGCCTTGCGCCAGTTGGCCCATAATTCGGTTGATGTCTCCAACATATCCTTGGATAACCTTCAGTGAATTGACCAAAATATCTGACAACCGCCCGATCTCATCCTGAGACTCATAGTTCATATTCAACTCAAGCGTTCCTTCCTGAAGTGGAAGGACACATTCACTGATATACATAATCGGTCTGATAACCCTTTTCATTACATAAGTAATAAGGCTTATAAGACAAATAAGCGCTACAAAGAAGCAGACGCCTGCCAGGATCTGTACAACATGGATTGTACGGAACATACTCTCTGAGCTTTCCTCGCTCAGCTTCGCACCCTCCTCTACAATCTCCTCCAGATCTGCCACCAGCACAGCCAAATTTTGACGTATGGTATTCTGATAATATGCCTGTGCCTGCTCTGGGTCTGTCTTTAAAAGCTCAAGTGCATAACTGGCTGATTCATGGAGCTCCTTATGCAGCGGCTCAATCTCGTTTCGCTTCTCGATAACAAGAGCATCGTCTGTATTCAGATCTCCATAGAGCCATTTTCCCAGTACGCAGGCCGTAGGATCCATACTTCCCTCGAACTCAATCCCTGCGTACAAAGCGCTGCTCAGACTGCTGGACCATTTATAATGTGCCGTTTCCGCCTTTTCGATTGTATCCAGCATCGCACTTGCATCACTGCTGGAATTCGCCGCGTCCTTAATAAGAAAAACATTGAATGTTACCACCAGGCTGTACACGAGTACGGCGGCAAATGCAAAAGCTACCCGAATTCCAACCATTGTCTTAATACTTTTACGCATGGATATATATCCCCTCTTTCTTTCAACCTACTCCCTGCTATATTCGGGAAATTTTTCTTTAAAAATATCTGTTTTTCGCTAAAACCTCTCAATAATATATTATTGCTATATCAAAAAAAGTGTGACAATATATCTATTCTGATCTTCTGTCCCCTATGCAGCAACAGATCCCCCATTATCTGTCTGCTGTTCCTTTTCAGGCTGCTCAGGCTGCGGATTCGCTGCGGTTGTAGTTCTCGTTGTACCTCCCGATACATAGACTGTACCGCACTCCGGACAGATTGCTGTGTGCATGGTAACAGACTGGCTGACTACCCTGCGATCCTCGCGGGCTGCCGACGCACGCTCACGCACAACATGCTCCATCTCATGGCCGCGTACCGCTGACGCTGCCTGTTCAGGCGCAATCCGAGTCGGCGTCTTGTATGAAACTCCGGCATCGTCAGATCCATCCTGATATTTTCTTTCCTTGCAGGTCTGGCACTCGCCTTCTTCCGCCGCTTTCTGAACTGCATCCACACCAGCCTCAGCACCGCTGCCGTCTGGTTCAACATACTTAATTCTCATACGTACTGCCAACTCAGCCGGATCCATTCCCTCCCGCAGGAAAGGAATCATGTAGCCAATGCCCCGCGGGGCATCCGCCTCCACTGTCGATACAGGCTTCACCGGCTCTACGGGCGTTCCCGGACTTGCAGAACGGCTTACCGCCAATGCTGCGCCGACTCCTATGCTTGCCCTGACTCCATACAATGAGCCGGCCTTCTGGCCACTCTGAACTCCGGCAGAGCCTGATATATCATGGCTTCCCTGAACTCTGGACACCCCGCTGCTGCCTTCCACTCTGCTGACTCCCTGAACCGCCCCATTAGGCTGTATATTGTTCGTCCGTCCATAACCCCTGTATTGATAAGATGTGCTTATATACGGACTCATTGCTGAGATCCCGCCTACCATAAGCCTTCACCTCCTATGCTTCCTCACTCATACCTACAACATTATCCCAGATATTATTCACTTCTTCTACACATTCCATATAGATCTGTGCCATCTCATTCGTCTTGAGTCCCAATTCCTCTGAAATCTCCTTAATCACGCCCCAGTCAGCCTTCTCATAGCTGAGCACCAGTTCATACAGGCGTCCTGCTTTGCCCTCTTTGCGAATCAACGCATCCTTCACTTCCTCCAGAATTGGAATCTCATAGAGTATCTCTGCAATCGGTGCGTCAATCATATACTCTAACATGGAGAACATACCAAGCAGATAAGCATCCGAGCTGTTAATCGGGAAATTCTTCAGTCTCTTTACCAACGCGGACGTAAAATTCGCACGCATGAAAGATGCTTTCAACAGTTCTTCAGATTCCGACTTATTCTGCTTATCCTCAAAGCTCAGCAGATAAACCCACTGCTTTAACTGACTTATGCCGACACGTACCAACGCCTGCCTGACAGACGTTGTCTCATGGTGTACGGCAAAATATGCGGAATTAGCCATCTTAAGCAATGCATATGTAAGCGACGCATCTCTGATAATCGTCTCCTCCAGAATCTCCACATCAGGCTCATCCTTGGTAATCTCAACAATGAGCTGGTAGAGGTTACCCTGCATGAAATCCATCTTGCTGGTCTTGGATGTCGTGGCTCCGGCAATATAATTACCCTCCACATAATCCACGCCTAGCTCTACGGCGCAATCATACACTTCCTTGCTGTTTACACCCGTTGCGATAAACTGCTTCTGGAACCCATGAGCCATGTCGATTATATTAGCAATCGAGCGCCGCTGCATCCCTTCCAACTTATTGGAAAGATCCATCTTAATATAATCAACATATTCCAACATACTGAAATACTTGGGCGTAAACTGAAAATCATTAATTGCGAAATGATATCCATCCTCCCGATACTTACTGATTAAAATTGCTGCCAGAGAGTGGACAACAATGTTATCCTCAATCTGGATCACAACCTTATCTTTATCGAAGATCTTTGGCGTATTCCGAAACAAAAGCGTCGGAGTAAACGTCATAAAGGTCTTTTTATCCTTGAATATCCTCTCTGAGTTCTCAGACAAGAAAGCGACCATCGTGTTCGCCGCTACATTGTCTGAGCTGGAATTATACAGGCTGCTCTCATCCTCCTGGATCAGTAGCTCATATCCGATGACAGTGTCCTTCAGATCCTTAATAGCCTGTCTTACAACACAATTCTTCATTTAACTATCCCTCCGGTCCAGTAATGCATCCATGACCTCGACCAAACGTCCGATCTCTGGCTTTGACAATTGCTCGTCTGCTCCGAGCTGCTTGCCTTTTATTCTCATCTCCTCATTAATCAGGGATGAAAAGATTACAACCGGCATATTCTTCATTTTTTCATCTTCTTTTACAAGCTTTGTCAAACGATGCCCATCCATCTCCGGCATCTCAATATCAGTGATCAGCAGCGCAGCCCTTGTATAGAAATCCGGCTCACTTCTGATACTCTCAAGGAACTCCCATGCTTCCCGTCCGTTATTGAAGGTCGTAAGATTGGAATACCCCGCCCGAAGCAAGGAATCTGAAATCATCTTGGTCAGAAGAATGGAGTCCTCCGCAAGAATAATACTCTGGTCTCTCTGCATCCTGTCGCCAAGTTTGTCGATCTCCGATACCTGAATACTCGTCTCTGGCGCTATCTCAGCAACAATCTTCTCAAAATCCAGAATTGTGACAAGATTATCTCCACACTGAGCGATACCTGTGGCAACACCGTCCTCACCATTCGTCAGCGCCTTATCCGGCTTCTGGATAGCTTCCCAGGAAATCCTGCTGATGCCAACCACGGAATGTACACGGAATGCAATGTGCATCTTATTGAAATTCGTGATGATAAACAGATCCCTGTCCTTCTTATCCCCACACTCTCCCGTCAGGTATTTCGGAAGATTGATAACCGTCAAAAGAGTCTCCCTTGGCTTGAAGATTCCCTCAACCGCATCGTGAGAATGTGGGATCGGCTTCACTTTATCCGCCATCATGATCTCCAGCACCTTTGCCACATTAATTCCATACAACTCACCGAATATGGTAAACTGCATAACTTCAATTTCATTTGTTCCAGATTCCAATAAAATCTCTGTATTAGCCATACACACTCACTCCTTTACATTCTATGTATATTTATCGACGCAATATTCATCCAGAATAAGAGCTAAAGCATCTTCTCCGGTTTTCCTGCTGACCGGACATATACATTCCCCGTCGCTACATCCAGCAGCATGGTCCTCGCATAATTTGCCCCGACATCTTCACTGGTAACACGTAACCCCTCAGCCATCAGAATCCTTTTTACATTCTGTGCATTTCTCTCCCCGATATTCCCAAGACCACCGCTGCCTTTCATCTCGAACATCTTGGCTCCACCCGCAATCTTGCATACCATCCGCGATTTTGACCCCCCAAACGCAGTAAGCTTGCGAAGCGTCTCACGGATACCCGTATCCGCGAACTTAAACACGTTTCCATCCTTCGCACCACTCTTTTCAGGAAGCATAATATGAAGAAGCGCTCCTAGCTTAATCATCGGATCATAAAAAGAAACACCAATGCAAGACCCCAGAGCATACGTAATCAATGTGCCCTCCTGCCTCGTCATCTTCATATCAGCAATTCCAACTGATATCTTCTTCTCCATCTATCATTCCACTCCTAGCTTTTTCATAAGAACATTCAAAGACTCTACATCAGGCAGAAGCAGCATATTACTGTTTAATGCTTTTCCGTCTATTTTGAATTCGCCTGTTATCATCATAATCCTATCTGAATGTTGGCCCATCATAGCGATTGGCACACTCATAATCCCGCCAAGCATATTCACGGCAAGCTGCGGAACCGATAATTCTACACTCATATTCACCAGAGAGGACATCGCCGTAATATAGGACGAAATAACTATATTACCAATCTCCATAAGGACAGATGAATCAATCTCCTCCAATTCAAAGAAATCCGCATTCGTCTTGCCAAGCATCCTGAACAGTATCTCATCAGAAAACTCTTTCGTCAGAATGAAAAGCATGATGCCGCTTAATTCTCCCGACATCTCCACCAATATAGCCGCGACCACCTCCTCAGGGTCTCCCACATTGACCAGCGCCTCGTTAAAATCCAGAATCTCTACTTTGGGAAGCGACATGTTCACCTTTGCATTCAACATGCTAGATAGGGCTGTTGCGGCGTTTCCGCCGCCAATACTGCCGATTTCCTTTAAAATATCAATCTCTAGTTCGTTCATTTCTTCATATGTTTTTATCCCCATAATCCACCTCTCTATTACCTTAATGTATTAATCGTATTCACAACCTCGTCGGATGTCTGAACCATCTTCAATGCGTATGAATACGCTCTCTGTGCCTCGATAATGCGGGTGAAATCATCTGAAACACTTGCGCCAGACATCTCCAATGCATGGTCAACCACCTTTGCACCTGGCATCAGAAACGGCTGCCCGTTCTTCACAGACGGCGCATACTCATTATTGCCGACACTCAACATTCCGTCCATAATGTTGAACCCAAAGACACCAATCTTGCCACTCAGCTCCCCATCTGTAACCCGAATCGGGTTGCGGTCCTGATCCAATATGAAGTTACCGTTATCATTCACAAGGTAAAACTCATCTCCACGCTTGGACATACTGAAATGTCCGTTCCTGGTATATGTAATCTCATTGGTAATCGGGCTTCTCGTCATAAAAAATCCCGAATCAATGATTGCATAATCGAATTCTCCCTGTGTCGTTACCAGTCCCTTGGGGCTGAAATCCGTCTTAGTCTGCTCTACAAGGATTCCCGTCCCCGCTTTCAGCGGGGTATCGGCTCCGGTATAGTTATTCAGGTTATAATACATCAGATCCGAGAATACCGGCGTCTTCGCTTTATAACCATAATTATTCACATTCGCAAGATTGTTGGCAACCACATCCAGCTTACGCTGTTCCTCCATTGCCCCTCTTGCCGCAGTATAAAATGATGTATACATATGCCTCTCCTCTCTGTTTACGTTACGTTGCGGAACCCATTGTAACCATCTTTGCCTCCAACTGATCATAAATCTTAAGAAGCTGCGCTGAACTCTGCAAGATCCGCTGGCTGCTGATCATCCGTGTCATCTCCTCCGCCATGGAAACATTGGAGTCCTCCAAATATCTCTGTGTGACCGTGGTTCCCGCGTCCGCTGCCTGAGGCTGTGCATTAGCCCTGAACACACTTCCGCTGATCTTGGTCAACTGACCGTAATCCGCAAAATCCACGATCTGCAGCCTCCCGAAGTTCTGATTGCCATCCTCGCTGAAAATATTCCCCTGCTTGTCGATAATAATATTGTCCGTTGTCAGACGGATAGCGCCGTTCGTCCCCTGTACTCTGCCGATTCCCGGCATCGTCAGGTATCCCTCGTTATCCAGATTAAATGAGCCGTCCCTTGTATATACCGGACCATCGCCAGTATCAATCACGAAGAAACCGTTGCCGGTCAGACCCACATCCAGCGCATCTCCAGTCTCCCTGATACCCCCTTCTGTATAGTCCGTTACCCTCTCGGCAGCGGTATTCACCCAGGACACCCTGCCTACCGGAGTCTTGCCGTCCCTGTCATACCGATAGATCATCTCGTCTCGGAAGGTACTCTGCATGATTCTGTCCATCTTATATCCTGGAGTGGATACATTCGTCATGTTATTACTGACAACATTCAGATTGCGGTTCTGTGTAATCATATTAGAAGTTAGATCATAATACCCTTGAAACATTCCTGCTCTCCTTTTCTTCGTTGAATTTCTCCATGTGTTTCCTTAGTTTCTTTATTGCATTCGTATGAATCTGGGAGACACGCGGCTCACTGACATTCAGCACGTCCGCAATCTGTCTCATATTCAATTCATCTATATAATACAGCGAGATCACAAGCTGCTCATTCTCCTTGAGCGTGCCGACCCCTTCCGCCAAAACCTGCGTAAGCTCTTTCTTGAGGAACTTACTCTCAGGCTGCTCACTCTTATCCCCCTGAGGCAGCGTTACTCCGACTTCATTCCCCTGGGCCTCCGCCAGCACCATATCCAGCGAAAGGATGTTAAACAACGATGCCTTGCGCATAGTTTCCTGGTACTTCTCAGGGGTAATGTTCAGATAATCCGTCACCTCCTGCACAGAAGGATAATACCCAAGTTTATTATATAACGTTGTGACCGCTTCTTCAATATCTCTTGTGCTCTTTCTTGTACTTCTTGGCACCCAATCCTGCTTTCTGGCAAGGTCTATAATCATTCCCTTGATTCTCTTGGAAATAAAAGTCTCAAACTTGACATTCTTATCCATGTCAAACTTGTCAATGGAGGACATAATCGCAATGACACCTTCACTGATGATATCATCTACCTGCGAGAAGCTCATATAGATATCCCTCATCTGAAGCGCAATACTCTTTACAAGATAGATATAGCGCATGACGATCTCCTGCTTGACTTCCAGGCTGCCCGTCTCTTTATACAGTTTTAAAAGCTCTTCATTCGTCTTATCTTTATATCGTTCCTGCGTATTCATATTGCACTCCGTTAGATTTACTTCTACATCGTTATATTGCCGACTGCCTGTATCTGAATGTTGTTGCTGATTTCATTAAAGGATAACACATACACATCCGGGAAGAACTGCTCAACCAGACGGTAAACATGAATTCTTACCACCTGGCTGGTCAGAATAATCGGCGACTGACCAAGCTCCTGGAACTTCTTCACTTCCTCTGACATCTGTGTAATCACATTCTGCATTACATCCGGACTTAACGCCAGGTATACGCCGTGCTCTCCGTTTGTCAGGCTGGTAATGATGTTCTTCTCCAGCTCTGCGTCCAGCGTCACAACTCTCATACTGTTGCCCTCACAGAATCTTCTGGTAATGGTACGTTTCAGAGCAACACGGATATTTTCTGTGATGGAATCCAAATCCCGCACCGTCATGGAGGAATCTACGATTGTCTCCATGATCGTCTCCATATCCTTAATCGGAATACCCTCTTTCAGCAGATTCGTCAGAATCTTCTGGAAGTTGCCGTATGAAATCAGGTTTGGAATCAATTCATCTACAAGCTCAGGAGACTGCTTCTTCATATTCTCGATCAGGCGTACAACCTCCTGACGGTTCAGCAGCTCATGAGCGTGCTTCTTCACTGTCTCTGACAAATGTGTCAGCATAACTGATAGCGGGTCGATAACCGTATATCCATAGATCTCAGCCATCTCTTTCTTATCCACGGTAATCCATTTGCTAGGAATACCATATGCAGGCTCAATGGTATCTATTCCATCGATCTCCTTCTCAAGATTCGGCGGCTCTAAGGCGAGGTAGTAGTCTACCAGAATCTCTCCCTTGGCAACTTCCTCTCCCTTAATCTTAATGACATACTGGTTCGTGTTCAGACTGGAGCTGTCACGCAGCCTGATGGATGGGATGACAAGTCCCATCTCCTGTGCATACTGGCGCCGGAAGATTACGATACGATCTATCATCCTTCCGCCGCTTGCCTCGTCTACCAGAGGAATTAGGCTATATCCAAACTCCATCTCGATAGGCTCTACTGAAATCAGCGAATATACGCTGTTGATATCTTTGAAATTCTCCTCGTCCTCCATCATCTGCATCGGGTCTGCCTCCGGCACACCCGGACCGCCCATTGCCATCGGCCCCTGTTCCGGAACCGCTGCAAACGACTGCATACGGCGAAGAAGATAAAAACCGCCGAGCATCATTATAAGGGCTATGACAGCAAGCTGAAGCTTCGGCATCCCCGGAACCGCAATCAGAATCGCAAGAACACCGCCTGCGATCATGATTGACGTTGGCTGTGCAGAGAACTGTTTCGTCACGTCGATATTCAGGCTGTCTTCCGCAACCGCACGGGTTACAATCATACCTGTCGCCGTAGAAATCAAAAGCGCCGGTATCTGGGATACCAAACCGTCACCGATGGTCGCGATAGAATACACCTGAAGTACTTCCGTAAAGCCCATGCCGCCCTGTACCATACCAATGATACAGCCGCCCAGGAAATTGACTGCCGTGATGATCAGGGACATGGTAGCATCTCCCTTAACGATCTTCGTAGCACCATCCATAGAGCCGTAGAAGTCCGCTTCCTTCTGAATCTTGTAACGCCGTTCCTTTGCCTCATCCTCTGTAATCAGTCCGCTGCCTAAGTCAGCGTCGATTGCCATCTGCTTACCAGGCATAGCGTCCAACGTGAATCTTGCCGCTACCTCAGCTACACGTTCTGCACCCTTGGTGATAACAAGGAACTGTACCAATACGATAATCAGGAAGATAACAACTCCGACAACTACATTTCCCTGGAGAACAAAGTCACCCATGGACTGGATTACCTGTCCCGCCGTACCTGAATTACTGAGGATACTTCTTGTGGAAGATATATTGATTCCGATACGGTATAAGGTTGTGATAAGAAGTAGAGACGGAAAGATTGAGAACTCTAACGCCTCTTTGATATTCATACTGATTAAAAGGATAATCAGCGATACCGCAATATTCAAAATAATCATAACGTCCAATAGAAACGGACTTAACGGTATAATCAACAGCAGTACAATCATGACTACAATCAATGACACCGCATTATTTAATATATTTTTCATCCTCTACACCAACTTTTTATTCATTCGGAATACCTCAACCAGTATCTCCGCTACCACTCCGTAATACTCTGCCGGAATCTGCCCTCCAAGCGGAGTCGAAGCGTAGATGCCTCTCGCAAGAGGCTTATTTTCAATCACAGTAACATTGCTGTTCTCCGCAATCTCAACAATCTTAAGGGCAATGTAATCCTGACCTTTCGCAACAACCACAGGGGCATTGTCATGGTCTATATCATATCGAAGTGCAACCGCAAAATGCGTAGGGTTTCGTATAATAACGTCTGCATCCGGAACCGCCTGCATCATCCTGCTTCTTGCCATGCTCTGCTGGAGACTCTTGATCTTGCCCTTAACCTTCGGGTCTCCTTCCATCTGTTTGTATTCTTCCTTAACTTCCTCTTTTGACATCTTAATGTCTTTTTCATACTTCCATCGCTGAAAGAAGAAATCGAACCCTGCAATAGCAGCAAAGATCATTCCAATTCTTAAGACCATACTTATAATCTCATTCAGTACATATGTAGCAGCAGCAATAGGATTTATATCCATCATCTGAGCAATCACTATAAGCTGATCTTTAAGAATCCCATATATAACTACTGCCAGAACAATAATCTTCAGAATTGACTTTAATACTTCCACAAGCTGTCTTGTAGAAAACAGATTCTTAATCCCCTTAAGCGGATTAAGTTTGCTAAGTTTAAACTTTAACGGTTTTTTAGTAAAAAGGAACCGTGTCTGTACTCCGGTGGTTAGTACACCGATAGCCAGACTGATTATTCCAATTGGGAAAATGCACCATACTAGCGTTTCCACCGCTTTCATGCCTACAAGCTGCAGATTGCCGAGGGAAAGCTCATTCATATCTGCAACCGAAGATACCTGAAAGATTAAACTCTCTCGAAGTCTGCGGTAAATCATTGGAAAAAATAACTTTATACAATAGAAACACCCTACAAGCGAAACAACCGCAATAACGTCCTTACTGACAGGAACATTACCTTCCTTACGTTGGTCGTTTCGCTTCTTAGGTGTGGCTTTTTCGGTTTTTTCATCTGACGCCAAAGGTGTTCACTTCCTTTATAAGAATGTCAGTATTCCCTGGACCGTCTTCATCATCGTTGTCATAATCTTTTCGATGAATTCACCTGCCGGCGCATACAGAAGCGCCAAAAGGCCCAGACCAACAATTAATTTCATCTGAATATTAATCACAAATATACTAATCTGCGGCACGACTTTATTTAGGATTCCAACTCCCATCTCCACAAGGAATTCTGCGGCAATCATAGGTATCGAAAGTCTTACTCCCATGCCCACACATTCCAGGAAGATATCAATTATTTTCAACGCAAGCCCCTGGGTAAGTACAATTCCACCATATGGCACAATCTCAGCCGAAGTCAGCAGAATCTTCATCAGCGCCAGGTGGCCGTCAACCGCGAAAAAAAGCATGATGAGCCACGCCTGGTACACACTACCTGTTATGGGCATCTGGGCATTACTCTGCGGGTCATACACCGTAGCCATAGACAAACCAATCTGATAGTCAATGATATAGCCTGCAAAACTAACAATAAAAAAAAACAAGTGCATGACATATCCTATCACATATCCTGCCGCAAATTCTTTAATCAGAAGGAATCCAAACTCAATCGTACTCGCAATCTCTACCGCCTCCTCCATGGAGGCTGAATATACCATCATCGTCAGGATAAAAATAAATCCTCCCTTAACTCTGATTGGTATATTATTTCTTCCCAATATCGGATTCATTAAGATAAACCCTGACATCCGCATCATAATCAGCGAAAACAAGGTAAGCTGTGCGGTATTATCTATCGACATGTCATCACTCCTCGCATCAGCCTTGTATCAGCCGGAAGATCTTCGTAGTAAAATCCTGTAATGTCTCCAACATAGAACTACCGGAAAATACAAGTATGACACCAATTACCAATAATTTCGGCACAAACGTAATCGTCTGTTCATGAATCTGCGTCGCTGCCTGTATGATGGAGATCAGGATACCTACCAACATACTGATTACCAGAAGCGGACCTGCCAGTTGGATGATCAGTATGAATACCTCATACATCAGATCCGCCACTTCTCCATTTGTCATCTATATACCCCTTCCCGTCATCGGAAACTATTGACAATCGTGGAAAACAGAAGTTCCCATCCATTTACAGTTACGAATAACAGCAATTTGAACGGCATTGAGATCATCGCCGGAGGCAGCATCATCATACCCATAGACATAAGGGTAGATGAAACTACAATATCGATCAGAAGAAATGGAATGTATAACAGAAATCCTGCGGTAAACCCTCGTTTCAGCTCACTCGTCATAAAGGCCGGAATCACGACTGTCATAGGAAGATCTACTTCGTTCTCCACTTCCTCCGCATCGGACATATCCACGAACAACTGAAGTGAACTCTTTTCTGTATTCGTCAGCATGAACTCCTTAAGCGGAACCTGCGCCCTGGCAATAGCCTCCTCCTGCGTAATCTCCTGGTTCTTATATGGCGTATAAGCTTCTGTATTGATCTGTTTAATGACAGGATCCATGATAAACAGAGTCAAAAATATTGCAATCCCAACTAATACCATATTAGGCGGTGTCTGTTGGACACCCATTGCATTTCTCAAAAAAGAGAGGATGATCACTGTTCTAACAAAAGACGTCACCATGATTAAAAGAGAGGGCAGAAGTGATATGACTGTCAGCATCAACAGAATATCCAGTGTAGGAACCTGATTGCCATTCACATTAATTAATGAATCGTACACTAATTTCTACCTCCTCTTTTCGTTATGTCACCCAGTTTATCCATCATCGTCTTAAAATCCGGTATTTTCCCTGAGCCTTCTTCTTCATCCGGCTCTAAGGGAAACAGATCTTCATCCGATACTTCGGACAGGAGACTGACCTGGCCTGACGTGACACCAACGAGCAGATATTTTCCGCCCACCTGCATAATTGCAACGTGTCTGTCCTGGCCAAGCGTGATCTGGTCGATCAGGCGCATATAACGGGAACTGCCGCTTCTGCCCAGCCCCTTACCTATGTACTTGCTGGCCAGATAACTCAGATATATAATCACTATTACCGCAACAAAGGTGGCAATCACTCTCCACATATCTTTCCTTCCTTACTCTTTTAATGCTGCTCTAACGCAATCAGATTCACTTTCATGATCTCTGTAATTCTTATTCCAAAGTTGTCTTCCACAACTACAACATCACCCTTTGCAATACACTGGCCGTTGACATACAGGTCTACCTGTTCACCCGCCAGTTTGTCCAGAACCACCAGGGAACCTTTGGTAAAGTCAAGAATATCCTTCACCAGCTTCTTTGTCCTGCCGATCTCAACAGACACCTCCAGAGGTACGCTCATGATCAGTTCCATGTTTTCTTCCTGCTCACCCTCAAGTACAATTCCGGTATCTGCCTTCAGGCTCGGCTGCATCGGGGGCTGCACATGAATCATCTTCGGCTCAGGCGGCGCTGCCACTGGCTTAGGCGCACTGTTCTGCTCCTGCATCTGCTGCTGCATCTGCTGCATCTGCTGCATCATCTGCTGCATCATCTGCATCTGCATCATTGAGACATCCGGACTTACCATCGGCTGTGCTGCTCCCTGCATCATCGGCATCATTGTTGGCTGTGCTGCCGCGCCTGCCATCGGGTCTGCTACCGGAGTCGGTGCAGGTGCTGGTGCCGGACTCGGTGCTGACGCTGGAGTTGGTTCCGGCACGGGTGCTGGCGCTGGCTCAGGTGCTGGCGCCGGAGTTGGCTCAGGCACGGGTGCTGGCGCTGGCTCAGGTTCCGGATCTCCGCCCATCATACCTGCAAGCATGCGTTCAATCTCCTCCTGGGACATCTTACCGCCTGAAGCCTCTGCTGCCGGTTCGCTTACTGCCGGTGCCGGTTCTGGCGCCGGCTCAGGTGCTGGCGCTTCTGCCTGCGGTGCGCTTTCCTGTCCGCCCGGAACATAAGGAACAATATCCTCCGGCGGCAGGAAGCCTTCGACCAGACCCTTCGCCAATGCGATTGGCATTACATTAAAGAATTCACTCTCCAACTTATCTGCAATCTTCAGCGTGAATCCGATTAAGACCTTCGGTTCTTCATCTACAAAATATTTATCAATAAACTGCTGCTCATTCTCCACCTCAAAAGAAATAGGTGTGGAGATATCTACTACTCTTCCCAAGAATTCAGACAACGCTGTCGCTGACGCCCCCATCATCTGGTTCATGACCTCGCAGACCGCACTGATGTTAATCTCATCTAACTCAAAATCTTCATCAGCAATCTCCATCCCCATGGCCATCTCGACGATTACTTTAATATCATGCCTCTTAAGGAGCATAACATTCTGGCCTTCCAGACCAGCAACATAAGTAATCTCCACACAGACTGCCGGATCAACCCTGTCTAATTCGAATTCTTCTTTGTTCACGACGTTGACAATAGGTGTCGTTATATCTACCCTTGCACTCAGCATCGTGGAAACCGCTGTCGCTGACGCGCCAAGGCTGATATTAAGTATCTCGCCTATCGCATCTATTTCCAGTTTACTAAAGCACTCTGAATTCATACTAACCCTTCTCTCCTTCCGGGAAAATCACCCCTTTTTCTATTTGCCGATATCCAACGCTTTCTGCGCCATCAGCTTCATGGCATTAAAGGCCGTAATATTTGCCTCATAGGCTCTCGTTGCAGACATACCGTCTATTGTCTCTTTTACAAGATCTACGTTCGGCATCATAACATAGCCTTCCTCATTCGCATCCGGGTGATCCGGATTATAAACAGGGTTCAGGTCTCTCTGGTCTTCCACGATCTCCGTTACCTTGACTCCGCCCTTGGACGCAGTCCGGTTCAGGAGGCTGTTGAATCTGGTACGGAAAGAGGTCGCCGGAACCTCCTGAAGGACAACCATCTTCCGGCGGTAAGTTCCCCCGCTGGCAGTCCTGGTTGTCTCGGCATTGGAAATGTTCTCAGCCGCTATGTCAAGCCGCTGCCTCTCTGCCGTCATCCCTGATGCACTTATATCAAATGAACTCAAAAAAGACATACTAACCTCCTTAAACTAGCCAAGGATCTTCTTCACCGTTGATAATACACGCTCCGGCTTAAATGGCTTTACAATAAAATCCTTTGCTCCAGACTTGATGGAATCCATAACCATTGTCTCCTGTCCCATTGCGGAACACATAACGACTGTCGCGCCTGGATCCATCGCCTTGATCTCCTTTAACGTCTCAAGACCATCCTTATTTGGCATGGTAATATCCATGAACACAAGATCCGGCTTTTCAGCAGTATAAGCCTCGACAGCCTTCACTCCATCCTCCGCCTCAATCAAATCCGTATACCCTGCCTGTGACAGCGTGTTCTTCAACATCATTCTCATAAACGCCGCATCATCCACTAATAAAATCTTTGCCATTTCTTCTACCTCACTTTTGTTAATGTTATTGTTATCATTATAATTTATTTACTCAGATAATTCCTTGGATTTATCTGGTAGTTATACTGCCACGTCTTCTCCTGCCTCCTCAAGCAGCTTGTTCGGCTCAATCAGACGATCCTCAATCTTGACTGCAACATTCTTGTTATGTACTCCAAGCTGGCCGTTGAACCACGGCTGGCCTGCGATATAAAGGGAAATCAACGAATCCTGCGGCTTGTTCAGGTCGATGACATCCCCGACATGGAGATTGTATACATCGTCCAGGTTCAGCTTTGCCACGCCAAGCTGCGCCATGATATCCATCTTGGATTCCCTGATATTCTCCAGAATATCCTCCCTGGTGTTCCGAAGATGCGCCGCATCGCTTTTCTTTGCCAGATGCTTCGTCTTGTCAATGATTTCAAACATATTACTCAGAAGCGTACCTGGCATACAGATATTCATACTTCCGTCAATTCCACCGAGGGAAATATGCAGCATGATAATTACTACCGTCTCATCCACACTAATCCCCTGGAACATACTTGGGTTCTCCTCCACCCTCTCAAATTCAACATCCAAATTAATATAACCGGCCCACACATCTCTGGTAATCATAACCAAATATCTGATAATCTTCGCATACAGAGCCAGCTCGATATCTGTGTAGGTATAGGACATATCCACTGACATATCCATTCCTGTCCCTCCGAGCATACGGTCAATCATCGACGCCATAAGCATTGGACTGATATGCATCAGCATCGGAGGATTGCTAGACCTGTCGGGCAGGTCGATATTAGCGATTGTGAGTACGTCTGACTCATTCAACGCATTCCCAAATTCATAATACCGCTGCTCCTCAACCCCCATAACTTCAACTTCGCTGGCAGCCCGAAACAGACCGTTGATTTGTGAAGCAGCAATCCTGGAGTAGTTGTCGTAGATACTGCTGAGCATCTTCAGCTTATCCTTCGTATACTTCTTCGGACTGAAGAAGTCATACTTCTTATACTCCTTCTCCTTCACGACCTCCTTCTTTTCCTCTACCACCTCATCCGCACCGGAATTCTGCATGGAATTCAGCAATGCGTCTATCTGACTTTGCGATAATACATCTGCCATCCTAAACTCCCACTTTCCTTACTTTACTCGGTTGTTCTGTTCATCATCTGATAATATTCTTCCAAAGTATGCTCTACCGCATCAGATTTCGTGATCAGTAACTCGACTCTCCGGTTTTTTGCCCGATTCTCCGGCGTATCAAAAGGCGCAACAGGCCGGAACTGGCCGTACCCAATCGGAACTATCTTATCCGGCGTCACCTCCGTGCGCTGTTGGATGAATGCCGCAACCCTTGCCGCCCTTTCCGAAGAAAGAACTCTGTCGTTCTCCGGATTGTTCGGAATTACTGGGTCTGCCTGCGTCGTATGCCCCAACACTTGAATCTCTTTTACAGAGTCCTTGACTCCTGAGAGAATCGACGCAAACTGCGCCAACACATCCATTCCTTCTTGTTTGATCACGGAACTATCCCCGTCAAAGAATACGTTATCCTGAAATGTGATAAAAGTATAACCGTCCCCTTTAAACAGCTCTACTTCACTATTCATATTAGCTTCATCTACTGCGGCTTTCAGGCTTTCATATAAGTCGTCAAATGCTTCTGCCTCCACCGCGCCTGACATATCGTTGGGCGCACCTGGGTCAGTCTCATCCGCAATCTGGGATAATTCTTCTGCCTCCGGATTAAAGCTCTTAACAATCATGATCCATTTTGTCTGGTCAAGAGTAGAGATAGAATATAACAGTACGAAGAAACACAACAGCAGAGTTACCAGGTCTCCATAGGTGTCCATCCAGTTGGCGCCGCCACCGCCGCCGCCTTTGCTCCTTTTCTTCATAGCTCCCTCCTGTTATTCTTCTGCCTTCTTGCTCTTTGCTGCAACTGCATCCGGATCGAGAAGTCTCTGCCGTTCCTTCTGAGATACAAATGTAACCAGCTTCTCACGCAGGAACTTCGGATTATCTCCTGCCTGAATTGCCAGGATTCCCTCAATCATGATCTGCTTATACAGTAATTCTTCATCATTTCTTACTCTCAGCTTCTTAGCAATCGGTGAGAATATCAAGTGGGCAAGTATACATCCATAAAATGTCGTGATCAGCGCTGTTCCCATGGCAGGACCGATATCCCCTGCGCCTCCTTCATCCAGATTCATACCCTTCAGCATGTTGACAAGTCCGACCAATGTACCAATCATACCGAAGGCAGGCGCCTTCGCATCCAAAGTCTCATAAATTCCGATACAGTCCTCGTGTCTCGTCAGCATGGCTTCCACATCGCTCTCCAGAAGGGTACGCACCTCCTCCGGCTCTGTTGCATCCACGATCAACATGATACCTTGCTTGAAAAACATATCATCTAGCTCATTCGCTTTTTCCTCCAGCGCTAGAAGACCGTTCTGTCTGGCAAGCTGAGCCATCTCCACCAGCGTATCGACCAGCTCGCCGATGTTATACTTCTTCCCCTGAAACAGCATCTTTGTATGCCTTGGCAGAGTCAGAAGCATATTGAATGGGTAACTTGCAATCCCCGCTGCAAGCGTACCTCCAACAACAATCGCAATACTGGGAAGATCCCAGAAGTTCCCAAGTTTTGCCGGACCGATACCTACGAATACGATTAGCACCGCTCCGATTACCACGCCTAAAATACTAGTTATGTCCACTTATCTTCACCACCCTATTCCTTAATTACTATACTATCTATCTCCACGGTAGCAATGTATCTTACCATTGTACTCAATTGTTTTCTCGATTATCTCCTCCGCACCCTCTTTTACGATGTAAAACTTGCCGTTTGTCATAAGGATCTTTGATTCCGGTATCAATTCCACAGATTCTATATGCGCACAATTCAATACGATCTTTGTGTCATTTAATTTCGTCAGCATTATCATATCATAGTTCCTCATAAATTTCAAACATATCCCAAGATATGGCGAAGAAGTATTTCTCCATATCTTGGAATATGCTGTCAAAATCACATCTATTACTTGCCGGCGGCTACTAACGCTTCATATTAACAAGCTCCTGTAACATTTCATCCGTTACTGTGATAATCTTTGAGTTTGCCTGGAACCCTCTCTGGGTAGTAATCATGTTAGAAAATTCGTTCGCCAGGTCTACGTTGGCCATCTCAAGTCTTCCGCCTAAGATTTTACCAACCGGACCGCCGTTGGGCTTTATTGCCTCTACATCCCCGCAGTTCGGTCCTACTGAGTAATAGTAACCATCCTGCTTTTCAAGGCCGTTGGGATTCTCTACGGAAACCAGGGCAATCTGTCCAACCGGAATGGTACGGTTGTTTCTGTCGGTTCCCATAATGGTTCCGTCTTCATTCATTCTCCAACTCTGGATATCATAACGCTGTCCGTCCTCCGGATTAATCGGAATACGGATAGCAGTCAATTCATCCGCATATTCTGCCGCAATACCTGGCACTAGATTGTTACCTTGATTCCGTACAGAGGTACTGTCTGTCGTAAGTTTTTCACCTGAACCATCCGGATTTACTACCTCTCCAGCACCCGCCAATGCAAGTCTAAGCGGCTCAATGTTAGTATCAAATGTATCTCCTGCCTCTTTTGCAGTAATCGTTATTGTCGCACTATTGAGCCACCGTCCAATACGGTCTAAGCTGATATTTACTTTCGAGAAATCTAAAAGAGTGCCTCCAGGTGGTATCAAAGCCGGATTGTCAATCATATTTCCATTGGTATCAGGAATCTGGGGCTTCTCTTTTGATACCGCCGTAATCCAATCATTCACCGCATCTTCAAAATCATTCTCTGATTTCACACTTGTGTCGAAGGTAAGACCCGCAATTGTTATTGTCCAACTATCATTTGCAGTCGCGCCCGCCTTTAGTTCAACGGGAAGCTCTTTCACCGTCACCGAGCTGGCTGTTGCCGGTGTCTCTGGCGTTCCTGTTCCCTCAATCGGCGCATATCCATACACATAACTTCCCTGATTATCAACCAGATAACCATTGTTATCTACACGAAAGATTCCCACTCTTGACAAGCTAAGACCAGAGGACTCAATATCGTCAAATGCACCGTTTACCATATTACCTACCAGGAAGAAGCCCGTTCCGTCAATCATACAGTCCAGATTGTTTGAGGATGGCGCTGGCGCACCTGTGTTAAACTCCGTAGAGATAGATGACAACTGTGACCCATAACCTACCTGAGATGCGTTATGTCCGCCGGCAGCGCCTGCTAACTGGCTTCCGCCTGTACTGTTAATTGAGTTTGTATACATTCCGTCCTGGAAGTTGTAGCTGAAGGACTTAAAACTCCATGTATTTACGTTCGCAATATTGTTACCAATAACGTCCAGTTTGGACTGATGCGCCTTGAGTCCTGCGACTCCTGCAATCATTGATCTAACCATTTGTTATACACCCTTTCTTATTTATCCTGCGCTGTCTCTGGGAACTGCGGGTACTCTCCGCCAGTCCCCTTTATGTATCTGCAAGTCACACAGATACGAAACCCCCATCAAATGGTCCGGCTTACATTAAGACCGCGCTGTCAATATTTGTAAATATATTTTCCCTCATCTCTGTTCCTGACATCGTTGTCACTACGACGTTGTGTGGAACATTTACTATAAAAGCCCCGTTCTCGCCGATAATAACCACGTCTCTTGCACCTTTTTCCCTGGCTTTCGATACCGCCTGGTTCAAGTCCTTAAGGAGACCGTCTGTCATCTCGATTCCCCGTTCTCGGACTCTCTGTACCGCATGTTTGGAGAATTGAACGGACTGAGCTTTGTCGGCTTCTTTCTGCAAAACGTCTGCGAACTGCACCTTTGTGGCTGTATTCGCACCAGTGCCTGTGATTCCCTGTGTCTGCAATTGCGCCGATGCATGCTGCAGCTTAAGAACTCCGGCATTGGTAATCTGGTTCATCTTACTCATCACTTGCACCGCCTTTATCTCTGTTCCCCGTGTGATCCCCTCAACTACTCTTTATCCTTGTCACCTGTCGTATTGTCAGTATCCGTCTTATCGGTTCCTTCTGTCTTGTCAGTGTCATTCTTATCCTTGTCTGTATCCTTCACCGGAACATCACCAATACCCATTACCTGTGACAACTCGTACTTCTTTCCGTCGATATATACCGCCGTCGCCCCTGTCAAATCTACGCCTGTTACCGTCCCCTTCTTGGTTCCAATCACTTCTCCCTCGTCATCCGTAATCGCAACGGTTACTTCTTTTCCAAGCAATCCGGTAGAATAGGTGGTAAGCGTTACCTGTGACAGATTATTAGATACTGTCGCAAACTTGGCTACCGCATCCGTCACCTGGGTCATAGCATTCATGGTCGCCATCTGTGTCATCTGGTTCATCATGTCACTGTTGCTCATCGGATTCATGGGATCCTGGTATTGAAGCTGCGCTGCCATCAATTTCCAGAAATCATCCATGGTCATATCGCTCTTACTGGATACAGCCGATGTCTGTGACCCCTTCGTCGCATCATACTGATATTGGGCGGCATCGCTCTTTAATACATCTTGAACTCCTGCCATGTCATCTCCTCCTTATCCTGTCAATCCCAGACGTAATTTCTGCAAAAATTGTTCTGCATCCTCACTGTCCTGATTCTGATTTTTGTTTTCCTTCTGCTGCTTTGCATTCTGGTCTGCCTGCTCATTCTCATCCCGTGTCTGGTTCAGGTAGTCTGTCTCCTGCTTCTCCACAATGATGGTCGTCTCCCCGCCAAGATTCCGGTCAATGATATTGCCGATCTCACGCGCGTTCTGGCTGAGCGCATCCATGGCTCGCTTTTCTGAACAGATAATCGAGATTGTAGCCTGATTGCCCTCATACAACACTTTTACAGCAATCTTGCCAAGGTTTGCAGGCTCGATATGGATCTCAAACTCCTTCACACCTTCCACAAGCTTCGCAAGCAGGGTGTCTGTCACCTTCTCCGGAATCTCCTCCGGCTGCTCTACATAGACTCTGGCAGTCGTCTCCGGTTTTTCCACCTCTGGCTGCGCTATCCTCTCCGCCTCCGGTCTTACCACCGCCGCTGCCTGCTCAGGTGCAAACTGCTCTGACTGCACCTCGCCTTTTTCCTTGGGCTGTTCAGTTTTCACCGCCTCTTTTAAATTCGATGAAAAGTCCTGGGTCTGCTGCTGTGTCTCAGACGTGTCTTGGGTCTGCACTACCGGCATAGCTTCCGCTGCTTTCACCTCTGTTTTCCCTTGCATCTGCTCTGGGTGAGTCTCAGCCTGCTTCGGCAAAACCGTCTCAACCCTTCCTGTTTCCGGCATCTGCATCTGCTGAGCTTCGGTCTCAGGCTGCACCTGAACCGCCACCGGTTCTTTGGCGTCCGTCATCTGCATCATCAGTTCCTCGCCTTCGGTCTCAGGCTGCACCTGAACCGTCATCTCCGCCGCCTGAACCTCAACCTGCTCTCCCGTTTTCTGGTCAACAGCCGCGAGGCCACAAGAGAGGCGTTGGCACATCTGCGCCGCAATCATTGCTTCTGCCTGACTGGTATCTGTCTCTTTACTGTCTGTCTTATCCGTCTTGTCCTTAGACACTCCTTCCTGCTTCTGCTCGTCTGATGCCTCGGTCTTATCTGTCGTTGTATCCTGTTCTTTATCCTTGGTTACTTCCTTGCTGTCCTGTTTCCCTTGTGCATCCTCATTCTTGCTCTGAAGCATCTTCCGGAAGTCATAGTCTCCGGACACATCCCCAGTCTGATTAGGCGCTTTCGCCTTTCCTGCCGCCTGAAATGCGATATCCATCGTCTTCATGCTCAATTTCTCCATGGGCTTCCTCCTCCTTTCTTATTATATAATATTGGTGTAACCCCTGACACTCTAATTTACAGCCACGCCCTATAATATATGAGAGAATACTGCTTTTGTGCCTCAGTTACATTTATAGTAATCTGTCCGGAACAATATCCATCATCCCTGACAGGATTACCCCACAATCCTCGCCATCGCCCTTTTCGTGGCAACGAACTCCTCGATAAACTGTTCTTCTTCCTTTTGAACTTCCTTCTCGTATTCCTTGAACTTCTTTTCCTTTAATTTGTCGATGGAGGAGGTCTCCTTCTTCGCCTCCACCACCTCATTGCGCTTGGCTTCTTCCTTCTCCTGAAGCTTCGCCAACTCCTCATACTTCTTCTTAATCTTAATCCCCAACGCTTCCAGGTAATTCTCATAGGTATGGATATCACAGATCTTCATACCACTCATTCGATTATTCCTGAACTCCAGCGTACAACGGCGATGCTCCTCCTCCATTGTCTCAATGGCGCGCTCACATTCCCTGACCTTCGCAAGAATCCTGGCATGCTCTGCCTTCAGCCCATCAAGCACTTGTTCCTTATAGTTAAGTACCGTATCCAATGAAAAAAAGAATTTCTTCATCGCAATATCTCCTTCATCATCCTTAAGGATTCCTCACCTGGGAAACTCTCGTCAATCTTCTGCATCAAAAAAGCATTGACTCTGTCAATCTTGGAAATAGCTCCGTCAAGCCTGGGATTCGTTCCCGACTTATAGGCTCCAATTGAAATCAAGTCTTCATTCTTTGCATATACACTCAGGATATCCCGCATCTTGGCCGCAGCCTCACGGTGTTCATCCGGTACGATATTCGTCATTAGACGGGAAATGCTGGCATTCACATCTATCGCAGGAAAGTGATTTTCATTCGCCAGCTTTCTTGTAAGTACAATATGTCCGTCCAAAATACCACGGACAGTATCTGCAATCGGTTCGTTGGTATCGTCTCCTTCTACCAACACTGTATAGATTCCAGTAATCGACCCCTTCTCGAACTTTCCGCTTCTCTCCAAAAGCTTAGGGAACTCCGCATATATAGAAGGCGTATAACCCCTTGCAACCGGCGGCTCTCCGGTTGCAAGCCCAATCTCCCGCTGTGCCATAGCAAAACGGGTAAGAGAGTCCATCATCAACAGGACATCCTTCCCCTGGTCTTTAAAATACTCTGCAATAGTTGTCGCCACAAGAGGACACTTCATACGCAGCATCGCAGGCTGATCGGAAGTCGCAACCACAAGCACGCTGCGTTTCATTCCCTCCGGTCCAAGGTCTTTCTCAATAAATTCTCGTACCTCACGCCCTCGCTCTCCAACAAGAGCAATCACATTGATATCGGCCTTTACATTTCTTGCAATCATTCCAAGCAAGGTACTCTTGCCGACACCACTTCCTGCAAAGATACCGATACGCTGACCCTTGCCAACCGTGTTCAGTCCGTCAATGGCTTTCACGCCAAACTCCAACGGGTCTGTAATCGGCGGCCTTGCCAGTGGGTTAATATAAGTATTCTCTACATAATAATAACGCGAAGAAGGAAGTGGTCCTAAATCATCCATGGGATTCCCCGTGGCATCTATGATCCTTCCTCTTAAAAACTCACCTACCGGAATCTTCAAACGCTTCCGGGTATTTCTCACAAAACTGCCGGCAGCCACGCCATTTAAGTTCTCATATGCCATGAGCTGCATCTTGTCTCCGCGGAAGCCCACAACCTCCACTGGAATCTGCCTGTGCTTTTCTTCATTATAAATCATGGCAATATCCCCGATACTCGCGCGGTTTCCGGAAGATTCCATAGCCATTCCAATGACATTCTCTATCTTTCCTATGTAGCTAATTGTCTCTGCTTTCTGTATTAGTTCCGGCAATTTTGAAAACATACTCTCTCTCCTTGGTTACACTCTGACATTGTTCAGTATGTCTTTGATGTTCTCTAACTGCGTACCAACGCTCGCGTCAATAATCTCATCCGGCAGCTCTATAATACAGGTCCCGTCCTCCCCATTGTCCATAGTGACAATCTTGATATTCTCGGACAGTTTCGACAGTTTATCCAGGAACTCCGTGTCTACATCCATGGAAATAGCTGTATCACACTTTGTAATGTAGATCTTCGCCCACTGTTTTTTCGTAATCTTATCGGTAGCCGCAAGAATCATACGCTTCACAATATCTCCGCTGGACTGCAAACTGGTCTGAATCACCTTCTCCGCCACCGTAAGGGAAATCCGCTTCAAATCATCCACGTACTGTTCAAGCAGCTTTTCTTTTTCTACCGAAACGCTTCGGATTACCTCAGATATATTATTCTGAAGCTCATGTATCTCAGCATCCAAAATCCTGCGCTGCTCGTCATATGCTTCCCGCGTGCCATCCTGATGCCCTGTCTCCTGTCCTTCCCGATATCCCTGGTCCCGCAGGTACTCCGCCTGGGACCGGGCGTCGTTGATAATCTGCCTGGCCTGCGCTCTCGCTTCCTCCAGGATCTCCTCTACCGAGACATTTTCTTCTTCATCTTCCCCTGCATCGCCTTCCGAGTCTTCATCTTCCTCTTTCGGTTCTTCAATGAGCTTGAAGCCGGCGAAGAAGTCATACGGCTTAACATCCTGCTTCTTCTCCGGTTCTTTTACAATCCTAGGCAATGATTTCATCCTTTCCACTCTTAACAATAATCAACTCTCCGGCTTCCTCCAGTCTCCTGATTACGCCGACGATTCTCTGCTGTGCTTCCTCCACGTCTCTCAGACGTACATTAACCGTAATCTCAAGGTCGGACTGGATACTCTCAGCCATACGTGAAGATACATTGGAGAATACCAGCTCTTTGATCTTCTCGTCTGAACCCTTGAGTGCGTATACGATATCCTTGACATCGCACTCGCGGATGAATCTCTGAATTGATCTGTTGTCCATGGACACAATATCCTCGAATACGAACATCTTCTTTCGGATGGTCTCCGCCAGTTCCTCGTCGTTCTTGCCCAATTCGTCGAAAATGTACTTCTCGTTTGCTCTGTCCATATGATTCATAACGTCTGCTATGTAATCGATACCGCCAATCGTTGTAACATCAGTTGTAAGAATACTGTCAAATCTCTTTTTAAGCGAATCCTCCACAACCTTAATGGCCTCCGGAGACGCGCTCTCCATCCTTGCAATGGCTTCCACGACCTTAATCCGCTTCTCCTTCGGAAGCTCGCTGATAACCATAGACGCCTGGTCTGAATCCGCATAAGACAGAACCAATGCAATAGTCTGCGGTCTTTCATGCTGTAAAAATGAAATCAGATTCTTCACATTGCTCTTGCGTATAAAATCAAAGGGCCGTATCTTCAGAGATTTCGACAACTTATCCAACAGCGATTGCGCCGTACTCTCCCCAAACGCCTTCTCCAATACCGCACGCGCATACTCCATACCACCGTCGGTCACGACCTTCTGCGTAAGACAGGTCTTATAAAACTCATCCAGAACAAGCTCCATCTCATCCGGACTGATATGGCCTAACTTCGCCACCTCAATCGTGAGCCTCTCAATATCACTCTCACTCAGATGCTTATAGATCTTTGACGCTTTATCGGCGCCAAGAGAAACGACAACAGCCGCTGCTTTCTGCTCAGGCGTCAGCTTACTCTCTCTGGTTTCCTTAGTCTCTTTGCCATCTTTGCTTTCTTTATTCTCCTCCATCTGCAACGCCCCCATTCAGCCAGTTCTTCAATAACTGGGCAGAAATCTCTGCATTCTGCTCTGCGAATTCCCGTACATTCTTCTTAAGTTCCATACTCCTGTCGTTCTGGAGCTGCAGAAGTTCTTCGTTCATATCAAGCACAGCCGGAATTTCTTCTGTCACTTCATCTTCTTCTACGAGTTCCTCAATCTCCTCATCATCCTGCTTCCGTCTTCTGACTACCAGAACAATAATTATGATAATCAGCAGCAATAACAAGGCTGCGGCTGCAATAATCGCCCACAACGGAATACTCTCCAAAATTCCGCCGGAGGATACCTCCTCAGATTCATCATCTGTATCGATTCCATCAAACGGCGCGCTTACAATCGCTATCTTTTCCTCCTGGGCATCTGCCGCGATACCCGCTGCGTTTCCTACCAAAGAACGAATCTGATTCTCCCTTAAGCTTCCATATCCATTTCCATTAATCGCAACAGAAACAGTAAGGTCTTCCAATTCACCCGGATCAATCTGCCCTTCCTCTTTCAGCTCATTGACCAGATAATCCCGAACCGCACTCTCGCTATATGCGTTCGTCCCGTCAGCATCCCCATTAGTATTATATTCCGGTGTATCCGCATTCGTCTCTGCTCCCGCAACTCCGCCTGCGCCGTCGCCTGTTCCAGCCTGCTCCTCGTAAAGCTCCTCATGGCTGATAATTCCCGACTTATCCTCCTCGTTAATCTTATCAGGAGTCGTGTAAGTCGTCTGCTGACGAATCAACCTCTCCATATTCAAACGAGCATGTGCGGTAACGCGTACATTCTCCTGCCCATAGATTGGGCCAAGCACCTTCATGACACTGGCAGAAATAGAACTCTCCACCATCCTGGCAAGTTCTTCTGTGGTAGAGCTGTTGGATGAATTCCCATTCGCATCCACAGATACGTCATTTCCATTCCCATCAATGACTGCCACATCCTCAAGCTCCATACCCGGAATACTTTTCGCCACCAGACGCTGAATCGCAACAACCTGCTCCTCTGTCGGAGAACCACCGTCCTGCATAATCGCAACAACCGAAGCAGTAGACTTCTCCTCCTCATCATTCAGCGCATACTTGCTTTCTTCTCCCAATGCAATCGTAACCTTGGCGTCCTTCACCCCGTCAAACAGACGGATGGTAGATCCGATACGATCCTGCAGCTCATAGAGCTTGTAGGTCTTCTTATCCGAATCAGTGGTCAGCATACTCGCATTATCCTTAAACGTATCATATGTAAATCCACTCTTTGGATAACCCGCCTGAACCAGCGTCGCTTTCGTCTGATCCACCGTGTCTTTTTTGACCATGATCGTGGATTCGCCATTAAATTTATAATCTATGCCATCCTCAGTCAATCTCTGTGCAATCTGCTGCATCTCCTCCTGCCCAAGACCGGAAAACAATTCCGTATACGGCTGATTATTCAGAATGATTGCAATCACTATCGCGCCGCCAATCAGCAGCACTGCGCCGACGATGATCATAATCTTTACTTTTCTGCTCAAATTGCCGACAAATTCTTTAAACTGCCCAAACTTTTCCTTCATTGTCCAAAACTCTCTTACTTTCCGACTCTATGTATCATCGTTATTTTTTACAGTAAAAAATATCCGTCTACCATGTACAATATACATCATCGTACTATAGACTGATACGCATAATCTCATTATAAGCCTCTAACGCCTTGGTACGCAAGGATACAAGCATATCCACGGCAAGCTGAGCCTCTGATGATGCGATCCCAACCGTATGTGGATCTTCTATCTGCCCTGTTGCCAGTTGATACTGCCGCTTTGCCAGCGTGTCTTCTGTTGACCTTACATTATCAATCGCTTCCTCAAAAATAGATTTAAACGCAGAAATCCCTTCCTGCCCCTTTATCGTGTCCGAGCCTGTGACCCTTGCCTCCCCGTTCACAGTTCCCAGACCTGATATGCCTGAGACGGCAGCCATACTCCTCAACGGCTGTAACGGTGTAATGAACCTGTCTTCCATACTATACCATTCCTTTCCAAAACCCCATATTCTATTATTACTTATTACAATCTCTACCTATTATAATGTTTTTATATTGCCGCTTCTTTGCACATCACAGTTCATATATCATATTACTGTGCTTTAATTGCTGTCTGATAACGCTTAACATCATTGGTCACAGACTGAAGTAAATACTGATAATGCAACGTGGTTCTTGCCATCTTAGTATTCTCAACGTCCGCATTGACGTTATTCTCATCCAATCTTCCGGAATTATCCCTGCTGTATACCAGGCAATCCGCCTCGTCAATCGCCTGACGAACCTTCGCATTGTTCTTCGTCTGGCTTGCTGCCAAAAGGCGCTTCCGATAAATCTCCTCAAAGCTCACAGACTGACACTTATACCCCGGAGTATTCACGTTCGCAATATTCAAGTCTATGATCTCCTGCTGTTTCCACAAGAAATCCAACGATTTGTGAGCCATTGAAATCGTATTTCCAAACATCGTATGTCACTTCCTTTTTAATTAATTGATAACCCCTCCAACCAACAGGTTGACATTCTACAACTATTCCCATCCATTATAGACTTTATTCTACAAAAAGTCTATACTTTTCGTTAGAAATTAACATTTACTTGGCATGAAAATCCTGGTAAATTTCTCAGGCTTTATTCATGCTTACAAAAACGTACTCTGATTATTCATCTCGGAGAGAGAACGGGTAATCACGCTCGCCCGATTCATCATCTGGAGTCTCATCATCTCTACCAAATATTGGGCATTCTCCTGAGACAGATTATATGTACCGCTTTTCGTGGTATTATTCTGCGTCTCAGCTTCCTTCCCCATAAAATATGTTCCAGAATTGAACAAGCCTTCTGTTCCGGTATTCTTAACCTTCCCCTCCACCGTCTTGCCAGTCGTCAAGTCAGAATTCATATATCCCTTAATCCTCTGGATATAGTTCCTCGTCTCCTTAAACGGCGGAACTCCTCCATACTTTGCAACATTCCCGCTACCCGCATTGTATGCAGCCAACGCCAAATCTATGTTACCATTATACTTCTTAAGCTGCTGAGAAATATATTTGGCGCCGCCCATTATATTGCTTCTCGCATCAAACGGATCCTCCACTCCAAGAGACCTGGCCGTCGCAGGCATTAACTGCATAACCCCCTGGGCTCCTGCCGAGGACACTGCGTTCGCATCAAAACCAGACTCCGCCTTCCCCATAGCCTTCAGCAGATTCAACGGTACGTCATACAGGTTAGCTGCTTCTTCAAAAATCGCATCCATACTCGTACTTCCAGTCTGTATAGAAGACGTATTCTCTGCCGCACGAGTCTCCTGCATACCATTCAGCCTCAGCATCGTCTGATACATATCCGCAAAGCTCTGGCTTGCAGACGACGTCTGACCCGTATAAGACGGATAATCAGATATTCCCTGGATCTGGTTCAGAACATTGCTCATATACTTGTACCAATTATTATAAATTGTGTAATCCATTCCCATTGCCTCTCTCCATTCTCAGTCTGGTCTTTCAAAACTCTGAATCTATAATATGCTGCTTCTAAGTACGTTTACATATCATATAATATATAACTCAGCTTAAAACATACTTATACCAATCTACATTATATTTATACCACGTTTTTTCTGCTTTGAAAAGGTTTTTTGAGGCAAGTTTTTTACATTTTATGTCATTATACGCTCTAATAAGGGGCAAATAAAGTGAAATTTATCAAAAACAGTGGAAAATCAACACATTTTATTCAGATTTTTCATTTTATAAAATTATTTATTTTGTAGAAAAATTTTACAGATACAGACAAAAATTTACTACAAAATGCGACAGGAAACTTTTAAACAGATATTTACTTTTTCAGTAAAACGTTATAAAATAGAAAGTGCATATTACTCGTTATTTTATATTTTTACTATTATTATTATGTACTAGGAGGAATGAAACGTGTTTAGAAACTTAAAAGTGAGGAGTAAGCTTCTTCTCTCATTTGGAATTATGATGGGATTCTATATTATCTCAGTCATTGTAGCCAACTTCGGACTCGGAAGCGTTCTCAAAGGATTAGAGAATTTTTACGACCGTCCTTATCCAATGGTTCGGTATTCTTTGGAGGCCGAGTCTTCCACCCGCCAGAATCAATTAAATATGTTCCGCGCTTTAACCACGGAAGATGAGGCAAAAAAACAAGAACTGCTGTCACAGGTCAATGAGCTGGCACAGCTCATGAGTAACGCCCTTGACGAACTGACCCAGGTTTACGGTTCGGATGACGCACTAGTATCTGCCGCTTTGGACGCCGCGTCCAAGTTAAAGTCAGCCCGCGAAAAGGCTCTGTCTTATCTGGAAGCACACCAGGGGAATCAGGCGCTTGCCGTATTGAACGGGGAATATGCCGATGCAGGTATTGAATTCCAGGAAGCAATCGATGCAATTATCGAAAGAGCTGAGACAAACGCAGACATATTCTACGAGGAAGGTCATCAGACCAAGAAGTCCTGTACAATTTTGCTAGTAGGCGTTGCTCTTTTCAGCCTTGTTGTAATCTGTATTCTGGCAGTTCGGCTGACTAAGAGCCTTACCACTCCAATCGTAGAGATTGAAGGCGCTGTAAAAGAAATGGCAAAAGGTAATATGCATGCAAAAGTTACATATGAATCTAACGATGAATTGGGCGGACTTGCTGAAAACCTGCGTTTCTTATTAAAGACGTTGTCTAGTTACATTGAACATATCAGCCAGAGGCTTGGTTCCCTTGCAGACGGAGACCTGTCCGTAGAGATGGATATGGACTACCTTGGAGATTTCCAGTCTCTCAAGCTTTCCTGCGGCAAGATTATTGAGTCCCTGAACGATGCCATGAGCCAGCTTCATCAGGCATCTGACCAGGTTGCCGAAGGCTCTGAGCAGGTATCCAGTGGTGCTCAGGCACTTAGCCAGGGCGCAACAGAGCAGGCCAGCTCAGTAGAAGAATTGGTGGCTACTCTTAATGAATTATCCGATAAGGTCAACAAGACCGCACACAATGCCCGTGACGTCAACGACCTTATGGGCCTGACCGTAGGTGAGATTGACAACAGCAACAAGATGATGGAATCCATGATGACTGCTATGACCAGAATCAATGAATGTTCCAGTGAGATTGAAAAGATTATCAAGACGATTGAAGATATCGCATTCCAGACCAATATCCTTGCACTTAACGCTGCTGTTGAGGCTGCCCGTGCAGGAGAGGCAGGCAAGGGATTTGCCGTAGTTGCGGACGAAGTAAGAAGCCTTGCTTCCAAGAGCCAGGAGGCTGCAAAGGATACAACCGCACTGATCAGCAATTCTCTTACCGCTGTTTCAGAAGGAAATCAGATCGCAGCAGATACACAGGAATCACTGTTGAAGGTTGTATCAAGTGCACAGAAGATTTCCGAGAATATGGCTGCTATCACAGAGGCGTCCGATATGCAGGCAGAAGGAATCCAGCAAGTTACACTTGGTATCGACCAGATTTCTTCCGTTATCCAGACGAACTCCGCTACTGCTCAGGAGAGTGCAGCGGCCAGTGAAGAACTTTACAGCCAGTCCAGTCTGCTTAAGAGCTTAGTAGGACGTTTCCGCTTGAAAAAGCTGGCAGGACCTATGACACCGGTTGTAGCAAGAACTCCGGAGCCTGAGCCGGTTCCGGTTGCTGTCCCGACTCCAACTCCAATTCCAGAGCCGGTTTCAGAGACCGTGGTGGTACCTGCACCGACTCCGAAGGCTCCGGTAAGCAGCGGTGCTTTTGTAGATGATATGGCAAAGTATTAAGAATGTTGAATTGATATGCTGACAATATAACAAATGGGGCATTGCTCCATAGGTGACTATTCACCTATGGGTCAATGCCCCATTTTTGTACTTAAAAACAGAAAATGTACTCTTCGGAGTCCGTAATCCATGGTATAATAAATTATGGCCAGTAAATTAAAATACCATAAGAATTATACCGAATTTGGTGAGCCTTATCAACTGGTTTTGCCATTAAGCAGGCTTGAGAATACTCTATTCGTTTCAGGCAAGGGGAGAAGCGGAAAAGTAAGAACCAGCGGTATCTGGAGATGTTCTGAAAATTTCTGGAATGGCAGACCATTTATGTTATGACTGGCATACAGCAAGTTTTCAGGGGAGATACAACTACTGTAAGACAGACCCGGACGCAACCTTTATGCACATGAAGGCGACCATATGCGTAATGTCTAGCTAAAACCGGTATATAACGTATAGATCGGTGTAGACAGCGGGTACATCGTTGCCGTGGATATTTTTCAAGACAGAAACGATGTATGGACGCTGGTTCCATTCCTGAAAACAATGGAAGAAAAACCGGGGTTCCGTTATCCAAGTGTAACAGCAGATTCCGTCTACGAAAGCGAAGAAGGCTACCGCTTTTTAAGAGAGAACAACCAGAGGCCTTATAAAAATCTCATACTTATGAGAAATGGAAAAAACGCAGCTTTAAAAAAGACATCACCAGATGGGAAAACATGGCATACAATGAAGAAGATGATGTTTATACCTGTCATGCCGGCAGAACACTGACTGCCCAATACATAAAGAAATGTACGAAGTCAAAGAAGAACAAACGCCTGTATGTATCCAAAAGTTATATAGAGAAACAGGAAGAATCATACCAGAACATCCTGAGTGAAACCGACTCAAAATACCGCATGAACCGTTCTATTCAGGTAGAAGGAGCCTTCGGAGCCCTGAAAAAAGAACTATGAGTTCCAAAGATTTCTGCTCCGTGGAAAAACCAAGGTAAAACTTGAGGCTCTTCTGCTGTGTTTTGGTTATAACATAAATAAACTACATGCAAAAATCCAGGGAGAGAGGATGAAAAGCTATCTGTTTCCCCTGAAAACAGCATAAACAAGAGGCTGGTAAAAGGCAGCTTTATTAAAGTACGAAAAAAAACAGGTAAGAAACCTACAAAACAGGATTTCCTACCTGTTTTTGATATTTCTTTAGAGCAAGAGTGCCGATCAATCATCTTAAACGATGATTTTGCGACCCCCCCCCCCTTTATTTTTTGCTATAAAAAGTTATGTATCGTCTGTATTCGTAGCTTCTCTATATTATAGCCTTCAAAATCCAATCCACACAATTACCCCATGTATAATTATTCCGAACCTTCTCATACCCTTTTTGAATCATTTTCTCCGCAAGCTCATTGTTTTGAAGGAGCCAATCCGTAATTGCCGGAAGCCGTTCCAAATGTTTCAATTCATAAAGAGCTATATCCTCTCCATCTTTGAAATTTTTTGTTATCCACTTGCTCGAATCTGTCAAAGGGAGTGAATGTTGCAACAATGCGTTGAATATCCTGTCGTGAGTTCCTGCTTTAAACCATGGGAATACGTTCAGATTAATCTTTGTATCTGCCATATAAGACAATGTTTCCTTATACGGGATACGATCATCGATTCTATGTACGTTCGGATGTCCGCTGCAATCGTGGTTTTCCCATCCGCGTCCAAGAAGATAGATATCAAATCCGGCATTAGCGAGTACCTTCACTACTCGTTCGCGTTGATACATGTGGATTGCCCAGTCTACCGGTTCTGAACATCTAAGTAAAATTTTCAATGTTTTTTCATCCATTGAACGGCTTAATCCCAATCCATCTATTGCTTTTAGCATAGCCTGTTCTACCGTCAGGCTACTATCTTCTACAAGGTAATCAAACACATAGCGATAGATATCGTAAATCGGTGTATCTTTTGCAAATGTTTCCTCTAGTTTTGCAAACATATCCTGGGGTCGGTAATATGTTCCGGAAAACAGGATATCATACTTTTTATCTTTATATGGGATTACAGAAACATTTTCTTCCGGTACAACCCCTACATGTGGCATGAATCCTACAAAAGGCACTTCCTTGCCAAAGTACCTCTTTACATATTCTACATGATCTTTATCACAGCAAAATAGCCGGTAATTATGAGGATGTTTTTCAAACGTAGGATGAAACCGTAAAGGCGGATCCATTAAAATGTCTACAACAACTGTCTGCCAGGAGTCCCACAACTCAATAAAGATATCATCTCTTGCACCCAAACCATCAAAGCAGATTGCAGCATCTACTTTTTGGGAAACAAATTCTAAAAATGCCTCTAAAGATCGTGTATCCTCTGCTTGAAAAAGCGTTAGATTTAGGATAAATACTTCATGGCCTCTTATCTGCAATTCCTTTGCCAATTGGTCGGTAAAAAAATTGAACGACTCCGTTGCAGAGTAAAATAAAACAATTCTCATCCTTGAACCTCCTGTTGTAAAATTTCCTGTTTAATCCGCAGACACCTCCAAATCATCCTGTAAAAGAGGCAATAACTATTCCGTTACCCATATACCTCATTCTAGTATTTCCCATTTATCAAGCCTCTTAAAACTTGCTTCACCTGCCTTCCAAGCACAGCTTTCCAGTGACATCTGCTTCAATATTGGGGCCAGCAAAAACTCCCTTGTACAGTTTTTCCATAATTCTTCAGCTTCTTCTAACTCTCTGTCCTCCCAAGGAAGTCTGGAAAAAATCTGGCTTGCCATTTGGTCATCCGCCAGAAATGCCAGCAACCGCCTTAGGACTCCGTGTACCGTTATCTTATATAACAGAGGTCAACACAGATCCCTGCAACAGTTTCTGCCGAATCCTCAAAAGCTCCAGATCACCTGGAAGAAGGGGTGAAAGCTGTGTTATAACAGACAATGCTTCCTCATATTGCCTGTTTTGGAGCATTGTGCCCAAAGCCGACTTCATCTGTTCAGCAAGCACCAGAAATTCTCCCCCTGCGTCCTGTACCGGTTTTTTCATCTTTTCAGTTATCAGACGGCTGAACTCATTGAGCACT
>ERZ808044.514-NODE-514-length-39719-cov-12.285530_pt1 | contig 39719 bp, 41 predicted proteins | sample MGYA00380195_ERZ808044 | MGnify/ENA primary metagenome ERZ808044 (study PRJEB31490, sample SAMN06133423) | mouse gut metagenome | isolation source: Z7_2 | host: mice | place: China: Chengdu | collected 2015-05 ...
AGTGTCCATGATATATGCAACTGTCGGTTAGTGATATTGTAATGGAGCGAGACCAACACATTTATTGACTAACACCATTTGAGTTTAACAAGGAGTTCAGCCAGATCAACCCTGTCGGCACAAGCTATGTCATGTATCCGCAAGGGTATGAACTGAAGGCATTTACCTATGACGCATACTTAAGGCTTATCCTGTCTAATACAACAGGGGATAATCTGCAGGATAAAGATTCACGTTCCTTATATGAGCGTACGATGGAAGATTCCAGTATTACGTTTGGCATTCTGCTTATCATACTGGATATCATATGCGTATATCTGATTCCTGCATTTAAAGTATTTTTTCTGGTCGTGCTGTTCCTGTTAAGTGTCGTAATGATAACAGCCAGTGCGGTGAAGATAGAACTGAACATGCTTAAAGTTACATGGAAGAGCCTTGTCAAGCCGTTGTCAGGATTCTGCGCTGTAAGTATTGGCTTGTCGTTCCTAGTGGCGTTGTTTATGTCGAATGGTGCAAAAGGTGTAACTGGCGAACTGAATCCAACAATCAAATTAGGAGACCCTACAATGGTAACGGCGGTCATGATTTTTATAAATGCCTGTGCGTTGTATCTGTACTGGAAGATTTGCAGGCAGTTGGGAAAAGATTTCGTGACATATACAAAGATAGTTGCGAATAGTGTTGGAGGAGCTGTATCTGGTGCGTTTAAAGCGATTGGGGGTATTGCCCTTGCAGGAGGAGCTGTCAGTACGGCGGTCGGCGGCGGTTTTGGAAGAGGAAGGGTACAGGGAAGTTATAATCCAAGACAACAAGGGAAAAATAATCTGCCGCATCCAATGATGTCTGGACAGCGTTCCGGGGGTATGAGTTCCGGCAGTAATACTGGAAGTCCAGAACCTGCGAGGGCTTCGGGCAACGGTTCTTCCAGACCAATTCTACAGCAAAAGGCACAGGAGGCGAAGAGCAGGGTATCTGCTGATAGATATGAAAACAGGGTGGAAAGCGGTAAGGCAAAAAGAAAGGTCAGGAGAACTGGTGATTATGACGGAAAAAACAGTCTGGATAAAAAACGGGGTATCAGGGCTACCCTTGAGGATGCAAAAAGAAGCTATGGAGATAAGGCAAAAACCTACAGGGAGCGCGCCAACAGCCAGAGGATGGCTTCTGAGTCCGTAAGAAATTCAGACACTACTGCTTTAAAACCTGCACATGCTGTAGGCAATGTGAAAAAACAGGAGGCGGATTCTGCAACTAATCTTAGACCTGTAAAAGCGGTAAGAAAGAATATGTCAGGGTATAAAGCTGTACGGCATAGGGCGGACAGCGGTACGGATAAGAAGATAAATCCATATAAAAAGAAAGGTATCTAGCCGGTATCAGGACTGCTTTGGCAGTCATGAAATAGTGGGGGTATCAGTCATACTGTAGAGTGCCAATCTCCTTGTAATAGAGCACAAATCAGGGCAGGAATTTTTGTGTAATAAGCACAATCATTCCTGCCCTTTGCCGTTTCCTGCCAAAACTGCTTGACTTTTTCCTCATTTGGAGTGATGGATATAAGACTAAAAAATCTATCAAATACAAGGAGGGAACAATATGAACAAAGCTACATTGCCGCAGGGTATCCGTCAACTGGCGAAATGGTATGAAAAGGGTACGCTGAAATTTGACCTGCCTATCCAGAGGGCGTCTGGACAGTGGAATCTCCTGCAGAAATCCCTGTTAGTCCATTCTATTCTGGCAGATTACCCGATTCCTGCCCTTTATCTGGTCAAGTACAAAGATAACGAGACGACTTATCAGGCACTGGACGGAAAACAGCGGTGTACATCCATTTTTGAGTTTATCCATGGAGAGTTTGCTCTCCACGCCAGTACGCCGGACGTGACTGTTGAAGGCACAGAATATGAACTGGCAAACAAATCGTTTGAGGAGCTGCCAGAAGACTTAAAAGACCTGATTCAAGGTTTCCGCTTTACGATTTACGCCCTTGAGAACGCAACGGATGAAGAGATAGAAGAAGCCTTTGCACGTCTGAACGCCAGTGTTCCGCTGACCTTGATCCAGAAAGCAAGAACCGAGATGGGGACGGAGCTGGCGAGGTGGACGAGGGAAATGACACAGATGCCGTTCTTCCAACATGCAGTACCGCTCACACTGGCTCAGGCTCGGCGTGAAAGCGAGCTGGAGATTTTATTGCAGTCCATGCTTTTAATGGATGCGAAGGATGAAGGGTATGAGTACAAGGCAATCTCCATGCGTGAAGTCATGAAATACTGCAGGGATATTCGCGGAGTATATACGGACGAACGGCAGAAGGTCATTCAGTGTGTGGTCGAGTATTTGTCGGATGCATTTACGGAGAAGCATAAATTTTTGAAGAAGACTAACGTTCCGATGGTATTTATCATGGCAGACCTTGCAATGCAGAATAATGTCGCTCCGTCAGACTTTAAGACGTTTATTGATAACTTTGGGAGTTCTGTCTGCATTGAGTATGATGTGAATATGGGAAGTGGAAATATCAAAAGGGCAAAGACGGAAGGAAGGCTTCTCGCTATGTTCCATGAATTTACAAAGTATTTCAAATTAGCAGAAGATGGCGGATGTTCGCCTGTAGGCAGGAAAAAAGAAAACAGAATGGATAGTAATAGAAGCGAAGATACGGAGAAAGAGGATTTAAAGGAAGAAAAAGAAAATGGGGGTATCGGGGCATGAACGCATTGGAATTTTTTGCGAAAGTAACAGGCTATAGCGGTTATGAGGATAACGGGGAAGAGATAACAATTTTATTCCCCAGAGGAGAGGATAACGAGCATACCTATTATCATATGACGGCAGACGGAAACAAATTTTTTTATGAGTATATCGTTATTGAGCCAAGGGATGAAAAATATAAATTGTTTTATTCAGATTTTATAGGAACTTTGGAAGAACTGCCTGATGAGAAGCAGTATGAAGTCATACAACGGATGAAAACAATGGAGATAGAATTTGAACCGGAGATAACATATGATGAATTAAACGGTTGGTATCATGTTCGTTCTGCGACCTGTCAAAAGTATCCGCTGTATTCTGTAAGAGGCACCTGTAAGAGGGAGCATAGCTGTGAACATACTTACTGCAAATTAAATACTGAGCCTTGCTGTAAGGATAAGAAGGTTGGGATTTCTAGGACAAGCGGAATAAAATATCCAGAGTATTATGAATTTCTGCCGGAATTAGTCGTATGGTCTGCGCTTTGTCCAGATTTAGACGCTGTGTATGTGATGCATGATTTTATACCTGTTTATTATATTGAGGCGGAGTTAAGTTTTACTTTTGCGTTCCTGCTCAAGGATAACAAGATTAAATATATCGAAGATGAGGAAGAAGTTAAAAGACTGTATGAGGAATACCATGTAAAGTATCCCTGTGATACAAGTGATGTAGAATATATGATGAATCATCAGTATGACGGCGTATCAAAGTTTTATTTCTGAGTGGGGGTATCGAGGCATGAATGCATTAGAATTTTTTGCGAACGTATCAATTCATGGAGGATATAAATATTATGGTGAGGAGACAACAGTTGCTTTGCCATCTGATGATATGGATAAAGCAGTGTACTATCATATGTGGGCAGAAGGCGACAAGTATTGTTATGAGTACACGACTCTAACACCAAGAGATAAAAAATACGAATGGTTCTTTTCACATTTCAAAACGGAGATAGAGGGCTTACCTTATGAAAAGCAGTATGAAATAATTCAGCGCATGAAAACCATAGAGATAGAATTTGAACCGGAGATATCATATGATGAATCAACTGGTTGGTATCATGTCTGCTCGGATACTTTTGAAAAGTATCCGTTGTATTCTGTAAGAGGCACTTGCCATATGGAACAGGAGTGCAAATGTAAACCTGTATGTTGTAAAGTAAATTATGAGCCTTGTTGTAGGGATTGGAAGGTTGGGATTTCAAGGATAAGCAGACTAAAATATCCGGAGTATTATGAGTTTCTGCCGGAATTGGCTGTATGGATGGCAGTTTGTCCAGATTTAGATGCGGTATATGTGATGCATGATTTTTCGCCTGTCGATAATATTGATGCGAAGCTGAGTTTTACCTTTGCTTTCCTGCTCAAGGATAACAAGATTACATGTATCAAAGATAAAAAAGAAGTAAAGAGGCTGTATGAGGAATACCATGCAAAGTATCCCTGTGATACAAGCGAAATAGAAGATGAGATGAATAGTTGGTATGACGGCATATCAAAGTTTTATTTTTAAGCGAGGAGGATGCATGGTTATGAGGGCTGTAGATTTTTATGCAGATTGTATGAAGTGGGAAGGTACTGTATGGTACAGGAGAGAAGAGACGCTCCGTCTGCCTGCTTCATGGAACAGACTATTCTATTGCAGGCTCCGTTCTGGAAGTAAGAAGGGCGAATGCATTTATGAGTATTATCTCCTTGAGGAAAAGAAGGATGTAGGAATGCGTAGTTTTTTCCTTGCGTTGGTGGGGGTACTGGATCAGTTTACTGCCGAAGAGCAGTACAGTATTTTAAAACGGATGGAAACCATAGAATTAAACTTTGATTTGACGGACAATGGGATGAGAAAAGCTTCTTGGAATCCTAACCCGTTATTCTCTGTACGAGGCACTTGCAGACAGGAGAACATCTGTAAAAGGGATTGTGCCTGCCGGATGATTTACTTTGAGTCCTGTTGTCATGATGGGAAGGTAGGGGTCTCGAAGCTTGCATCCGTAACGAATCCGCAGTATTATGCGTTCCTTACGGATTTGATTGTCTGGAAGGCATTGTGTCCAGACCTTGACGCATTGTTTGTCATGCATGATTGTCCGCCAAACCATTATAATTGTGGCAAGTTGGATTACAGATATGCTATCGTGATAAGGGATGATAGAATCACTTATGTTAAAGGTGCAAAGAAGGCGGAGAGACTGTATCATATTTATAATGAGAAATATCCTTGCGATACAAGAGAAACGGAAAGCAGGATACATGAGTGGTGTACTGAGCCTGTAGATTTTCATTTCTAATGTGGGGGTATCAGTGTCAGGCAGGGATTTTCCCTGCCTTTTGCGGAAAATTGTTTGAGTATACATTAGGAACATGGTACAATATAAAAAAGGGAGAGATTCTTGGGTGAAACTTACATTGTATGTTATTTATTATAGAAGGGGTGGAGATGCCAATGAGCGAGGTGAAATTGACGAATACGCCGTATGACGATGTGTTTCGTACTTTACTAAATGATTGCAGTAGCTTGATTATTCCAGTGATTAACGAAGTATTTCATGAAAGATATTCTGGAGAGGAAGAAGTTGTGTTCTCCGCCAATGAACATTTCCTGAATCAGCAAGGCGGAAATGAAGATGAGCGTATTACGGATTCAAATTTTAAAATCGTAGGAACAGTAACTAAAAAGTACCATTTGGAATGTCAAAGTAACATAGATAACAGCATGTTGGTGAGGCTGTTTGAATATGGCACGCAAATTGCCCTTGATGAGGGAGAGATTAAGGAAAATGTTCTTACTGTAACTTTTCCCCACTCAGCAGTGTTATATTTAAGATGTAATGAATCTACGCCGGATAAGATGAAAATCAGGATGGTTACACCAGGCGGAGAGGTTGCTTATGATATTCCGTTGATGAAGTCACAGCAGTACATGATAGAGGAGATATTTGAAAAAAGACTTCTTCTTCTGATTCCATTCTATATATTTTCTCATGAGAAGCGGTTTGAGGAATATGAGAAGGATGAAACAAAGCTGAAATTGCTCAAGGAGGAATATGAGCTGATAAAGAACAGGCTTGAAGAGCTGATGAATCAGGGCGTGATTGACGAATATACAAAGTGTACGATTCATGATATGTCTAATAAGGTTCTGGAACACATTGCTGTAAAATATGATTCGGTCAAGAAAGGAGTACAATCTGTTATGGGTGGAAAAGTATTAGACTATGAAGCGAAGACAATATTAAATAAAGGAAGAGAAGAAGGGGTTGAAGAAGGTATTAGGGCTATGGTTTCAGCTTTAAAAGATTTAAACATACCGGCTCAGACTATACTGGAAAAACTACAGGAAAAGTTTAGTTTGAGTTTAGAAACCGCTAAAAAGTATATTTAATATTGGCTCTCAACATATGGGGGTATCAGGCAGGGATGACTTTCCCTGCCATTTCTATTTCTGGCTTAGTCCGTCAATATAAGCGTTAAGGAGCATTTGCTTGTTCTGTGGCAACGCTCTGTATTTGTTTATCAGTTCATCTTCATCTGGCGTGAGATTGTCATTTTTCAGTGGATACCGTTCAAAGTCGAAGAAATCAGACAGAGAGATATTCAGCCCTTTGCACAGTTTTTCTAAAGTGCCGACTGTCGGGCATGTACGCCTGTGTATGATATTGTTGAGACTGGAGTAGGGCATATCTGATTTTTTAGCTAGCTTGTACATGGTGAAATGCTTCTTTTTGCATAGGTATTCAATACGTTCAAAGACCTTGTCCTCTATCATTGCTATCACTCACTTTCATTATAATGATTTAAGTATATGCAATGTGAGTAATAATATTTAGACCTTGCGTTGGGTTATATATTGACTAATATATCAATAAAGAGTTATACTATATAAGATAGTGTATCTAGCGTAGGATGTGGAGGAATGAAAATGTACTGTCGGAAATGTGGCAAGGAAATTGAGGAAAATAGTAAGTTTTGTCCTTACTGTGGTTATGAATTGAAAAAGGGGCAGGATAAGACATCTGATACTGCAAAGCAGAATGTACGCCTACAGAAAACAGACAAAATTGTAAGCCCCAAGAAGAGGATAATACCTGTGGTGGTAGTGGCAGGCATTATTATTATAGCAATAGCAGCCTTTCTGGGGGTAAAGGCTATGCGTAAGCCGGAAGAGGAATCAAAACCCAAAATTGTTGAAGAACAGAAAAAGCCTGTGAAGGAAGAACAGAAAGTAGAATATCCGCAGGAAATTACACTGGACGAAGAAGAGAAACAGGGTATTACAGACCTGCTAGATATTGTGTCTCATATTGAAGGAGCTGGTGACTTTAAAGAAATTGAAAATGCATTTGCAGATATTTTTTTAAGAACATCTATAGAACGGGGGATTCCTTTCGTAAATGGTCAGACAGCTAACTGGGATGCGACCCCAAAGGACGCAATAGACGATTATTTGAAAAATTCTATTGGTTATCAGGACTATGATGTAGGTAATGGAGGAGAAGTCAATGATGGTGTTGTTACAATATATGAGGCTTCTGGTGCAATGATACCGCTGAACAGCACACCACAAATCAGCAGGACTACACAGATATCTGATGAAGAGATAGAGATATGGGGAATTGTTGATTACACTGAGTCTGACGCTATGAATTTTCTGCCTTATACAATAGAGTTTGGCGTGGTTATGGCAAAGAATACAGACAGTATGTGGGGCAGATATACATTAAAAGAAATCAGGAGTTGGGAGCAGAAGGAAAGTGAAGATGATAAATCAAGAGCGTGGAAACAGAGTTTTATAGATTATATAAATCCACAAGACCTTTATGCAAAGACGAGCGGTTCTACAGGAGATTTTCATAATGATTGGAAAGCATATAAATTGTGGGATATGGATCAGGATGATGTGCCAGAAGTTGTTTGTACATATTTTGGAGGTACAGCGGCAAGTGCAGTATTACTTGTGTATAATCCGTGGGACAATTCGATTATGGAAAGTAGTTTGGGGAGATTTTTAACCTACAATGAGAAAGAGTTGTGCGGTGGTAATTCTATTGGTGGATCAGCTAGTTTTGAAGTATATACAAAAAATGCTGATGGGAGTTTAGAAGGAAAGTGTAATTTTGGTTGGATGCAGGATACGTCAAGTGACAGCTATCAAATAAAATATTATTTAGATGAACAAGAAATATCTGAAACGGAGTATAAGCAACTGGAGAATAAGTATTCTCAGCCCTTAGAAATGGATATGACATACTCAGAGCTGATACAGGCTATTAAAGATTATATACAATAATCAGACGGATGAATGGAAATGTATTGTAAGGAATGTGGTAAAGACGATATATTAGCAATGTTGCAGAATTAGATGAGGTGATATAAATGAAATGTAGTAATTGTGGTGAATCGTTTAAGGCGTGTAAGATTACTGCCAGTGATATAAAAAATTTGTAATAGGTACAGAAGAAGAACACAGTTTTTATCTTGCTTATTATGTTGGGGTATACAGTCGGATATATGTTGATTTAGATGGAGAAAATTAGGAATGAAATGTACAAAATGTGGAAATGAGTTAAAAGACGGTGTGAAGTTCTGTTCACAATGCGGTGAAGCGGTAAAAGAGGTATGTAATATGAAATGTAGGAAATGTGGTAAAAAATTAAATGAAAATGTGAAGTTTTGTTCTGCTTGTGGTACGAAGGTGGAGTATGATTCTGGTGAAAAAAGTAAGGGTGATGTAGAGAGTTCGCCTGAGCCAAAGAGTGTAATCCCTAAAAAGTGGGTAATACCTACGGTGATAGTAGCAGGTATCGCTATTATAGTAATAGTAGCCTTTTTGGGGGTAAAAGCTATGCGTAAGCCTGAAAAGGTATCAGAATCAGAAACTGTAAAAGGAAGTGTTGAAGATGAAAAAGTAAAAAGTAAAGATAATAGCAATAAGAATGATATTAGTAACGAGGAGTCTAGTGATGATGTATCAGACGAATCTCCAATAACAGAAGTAGATGAGTTGGAATCTGTTAGAAATATGGGGTGTGTAAGTGCTAAAGAACTTGCAGAACGTTCAGAACCTTTTTTCAAAGCTTTTGTAACATATAGGGCTAAGGCAGGTGTGTATCCGGATTCCGTAAGTGATATTATGGGGGTGACTACATCAGGTAATTCTCATGTTGCTTCAAATTATGATGAATCTAAGTTTCATTTTGGCGAAATATCTGAAGGAATTTCAAAAGGTATTGGTATAGGCTCTGAGGGTGGTAAAATAAAATATACATTATCTGTATATCCTATATCTAACAATTTTTTAGATACATATTATTATGATTATACAGAAGGTAGGGCAGAGAATTTAAAAGTTTTAGTTAAAATCAGTATTAATTCAACAGTTGAACACGATTCTAGTCGTGGTGGTAATAATGATGTTTTAGCAATATTGGAGTATGCAAGGATTGGGGGTGATTGGGATATTGTAGGTATGAGTACGCCTAAAAATGAGTTTGCATATTATTATACATCTGCATCTACAACGACATTAAACTATGATGCTTATGCAGATGCCAGAAATATAGCTACAGTGTTGTCAACAAACATCAAAGATACATTGAGTAAAGTGACAGATAGTGATGATAAGAGTTATCATGATTTTTATAAACAATTATATTTAGTGAATAAAATGGAAAACGAAGAGAATAATCAAGTTGTTGAGTATAAATTTTCTTATGGATATATTGTAAATGATATATCACCTCAGTTTATTATTTGGAATATTGATAGTCCAAATTTCAGTTGGGGTATTATTTACCAGTATAATGGCATAAAATTGGACAAGTGGATAGTTCATTGTAGCAGTCCTTCTGATTTCTATTATGGTGTATTGGATTTGAATGCACATTGTGTTTCGGTAGAATATGATGATGGAAAGTCATATTATTGTGAATATGATTTTGTACAAGATAGGGCATATCATGATGTTTTAAGAAAGTCGGTGCTTGTTAGTGATTACGATGATAGTAGTATACAAGAGGTAAAAACATATCAGAATCCACAGAGATTTGTTACAAAAGAAGAAGCACAAAGTGTTGTTGATGAATGGGATTTAACGAAAACTTGTCCTGCATATGATACACTAGACGAAGCATTTGCTAATATATATATAAGATAACATCACTAAATATTGTGCATTTAACGAGGTTATAAAGTAATAAATTTATTTAAGAAAGCCTTTACCACTAAAAAGTGGCGAAGGCTTTCTTTTTTGTTTTTCAAACACTTCAAGTCCTTCAGATAATTTCAAAATTTCCAAGATTTCCGTAAATATTAAAAATACATAAAGGAAAGGTTGTGATGCAAACATGTTAAAAACAGGTGATGTTGCTCGTGAGATTGGAGTTTCCCCAAACACCATACGAGAGTATGTCAGACGTGGATGGCTGACTTGTACGGTAACCCCGACAGGTGTGCGTTTATTCAGTGAGGAGGCTGTAAGTCTGTTTAAGAGCCGGTGCAGGGAAGTGGGGGTATGTGAAGATGAAGAATAAACGTGTGATTGCGTTGATAGCAACGGCAGGTCTGATAGTCTCCGTTCCAGTCACTTCTATGGCAGGCGATACGTTGGGAACTTCTTTCCAGACCTTCATGACGGATGTGGCGGAGGAAGAACAAAGCATAGAAGATACGGCAGATGCTGAAACCGTTGGTAAATTACTGTCTGACAGTGAGACGGATGAAGCAGTACCAGATGCAGATTCCCCAGTATCAGACAATCCATACTCCATACCAGATACAGTAACATCAGGTCTGTCATATGCTGTACCAGACACAAGCAGTTCTATTGATGCTTCTATTGATACATCTGCTTTGCAAAAACAGTCTGCAACGGTTAGCGGAGGTGTGCCGGACTTGTCAGAACCACTCGGCAATGACGGAATTTCCCCACAGGCAGGAGAAGAGGATTTTGTCCTCAGCGGAACAACCCTTACAAGCTACACTGGAACGGATGAAGAAGTCATTGTCCCGGAAGGAGTAACACGTATAGGAAGGGACGCTTTTAAGAATAATACTACGATACGCAGGGTAGTCCTGCCTGAGTCCTGCGACTACATTCAGTATGCTATCTTTACTACCTGTACAAATCTGGAAGAAGTAGTGATTAACTGCAAGACCATTACATTCAGCTCGACAAATATCTTCGGCTCAGTCGTGGTAACGGTATACGGATATCCTTACAGCGAGGTTCCGGCGTACTGTGCCAAATATGCCAATGTTACATTTGTCGCAATGGAACAGCCGGAGTCAGAGAAATTTACGATTGATGCCAGTGGCAAATTAACAAGGTATTGGGGGACAGATGAAGTTGTCACTGTACCGGAGGGCGTGACGTCGGTTTCCGCAAAGGCTTTCCTTAATAATACTTCTGTAAAGAAGGTTATCCTGCCGGATACATGTACGACAGTGAGTACGGGAGCATTTACAGGGTGCTCTGCACTGGAGGAGATAGAACTGCTGTCAAGGAGTACCACATTTGCAAGCGGAGCTATCATTACCCCTGCGCCGTCAGGTATCATAAAAGTTACTGGATATCTCTACAGTCAGCCCTCTTACTACTGCGATAATTACACATATCTCACATTTACGGCAAAAGACACACAGTCAGGAACTCTGACGGAGACGACTGCCGAGCCAGTCAAACTTAAGGATGGCGAGAAAGAGATGGATCTTTACAGACTTGTAGTAAAGGATATCATACATGGGTATGAGAAGGATGTAACCATCATAAGAAATATCCATGTGCCGGAGTTGGACAGATACTGTGAGCATATGGCATTGGACGGGAGCGCGTTCAGTTTTACTGCAAATGAGGATATACTGAATGATTCGCGTGGGTATGTACTGGTTTCTGATGAAACTGTAGCAGGCGTAATCAACGGTAAGGATGTGGAGGTAACATTCCATTATACATACAAAGGAAGCTCATTCAATTTCAGCCAGAAGGAAGAGCCTGTCACAAAGCAGTGCTATACTTATTGCGATATCTCTGTAGATAAAGGTCTGAACAGTCTGTTCAACAGCAATTACTATCTGGCATACAGCCAGTCAAGCGTTGCTTCTGCGCAGGGAGGCAGGATAAATGCATTGCGTTACACTTACGGCTCAGACGGCATATTGAAAAGCCAGACCACATTGACCAGTACCCAAAGCGGTAATATTTACATTCAGGATGGTTATGCGAAGGTGCAGACAAAAACTGGCTCGGCAACTATTTACCAGAACATCCCGATACTGTTTGGCAAGGCAGGACTGCAGGAGAGTCTGGTGCTTGATGAAGGCGGAGATATTGTGGATACGTATGGAAACCATTATTGTGTCGCGTATAATGTAGATGAAAACAGCGGAGAAGATAAATTTACCCTGAAAGGCTCCAGTTCCACTACAGAAAAGACTGGTAATTTCAGTATCAGCTTAAAGCCGATTGTCGGATACATTGCCAGACCTGAACCTGAGTTTGAAATCAAGGCGGAGGGTTCGCTTGCTTCGTGGGGGTATCAGTTTGAAATGAAAAATGTAAATAGTTTTGTTGAGAACCCTGTGACGGGTGAACCTGTGGAAACACCTGACGGCGTACTCCTGTCTATCACTATCAGCCAGCCGATGCTGTGGGAAGAGATAATTGATGATATACGGAGCAAAGGGAGCACTATGATTGATGCAGGCTTCTACATGAAAGAGGATGGGGGTATCGTGTTTGTTCCTGTAGATGCACCGCTTGAGAACCGCAGATATCCGATGGAATATCGTATGCTCCAGTTGCGCGGTATTGCAAAAGGGCAGTCGTTTATGGCAAATAATAATGAATCTGTAATCATTGGTCTTAAAAATCAGGGGAGTTATTGTACGTATGATACGGATTCCTATAAATGGAAGGATGACCATGAACCAGAAACAGGGGAATTATGCAGAGGCTCTGACGGCAAGACCTATGTCTGCCAGTATCCTGTAGGAACTAAGCCGGGGACTTGGGGGTATATAGAAGTTACGGCTGATATGCTTGATGTTCTGGAAAAGCTGTTGCAGGAACAGCCATAACTGCCCTCTTATGTAAGGGTTCAATTAAGATGGTATTGCTGTAATCATGAATAGTGGGGGTATTTAAAAGGCAGGATTTCCTGCCTTATTTTTTGGCGGTTTTATAAGGTTCTTGTCTGAATCTGACAGACGTGGTTAATATAGCGAACCACTTAAATGTGGCAGAACACATACAGACTGATACGGTGTCTCAAGGTGACGGTGAATCACCCTAGCCAGATAAATCAGTGAGACGCACATGAATGGAAAGGAGGTATTTAGGATGATGACAACAGGTGATGTTGCAAAGTGTATGGATGTGTCAATCAGCACTGTAAGGCATTGGGTGAAGCAGGGGTATCTGCCTGTCGCATTGAAGACGCCGACAGGTTATCTCAAGTTCAATGAGGAGGATGTCCTGAAAGTGAAAGAAAGCTGTATAAAAAATGGGATGTCCTTTACGGATGCGAGATGCGGCGGTAACGATTAAATCATTTATGAACCAGGAGGAAGATGAAGTATGAAGAACAAGAAAAGAATTATTACATTAGGTGCAGCAGCAGTAGCAACAGCCGCAGTATTGGGCGGTACATTCGCCTACTTTACTGGCTATGATTCCAAGGATTTAACAGCGAAGGCAGGTACGCTGACGGTTGAGCTTACAGATGCCACAGAAGACTTGACCGATGGTCTGACTGTCATTAACCCGGGAGACTCCAATCCGCTTACATTCACTGTCTCCAATACGGGAGAGAAGTCTATGGATGTGAAGGCGGTCATGAAGGTTACAGCGCCGCAGGCGTTCACAGAGTCTGCACATGAGTTTAAGATTACGGATGATACGGGCGCAGAGCTTACGGGGGTATTGAGTGATGATAAGCAGACAATTACCTACACTGTAACAGACCTTACTCTGGCAGGTTCTATCGAGAATGACGGTACACTGGACGGGACAACGGATACGTCGCATAAATTTGATTACGAGTTTGCGATGGACTCTGGAGCTAAAAATGCGTGGCAGGATGTTACTGGTACTGTAAAGATTGAAGTGTATGCAAAACAGCACAGGAATACGTCAAGCCTTGGAGACGACTGGGTATCTGTCGTTGAAAAAAATTAGTTAACGGCGGTGTCTTGGTACATGATGCTTTCTCATTGAGTCAGTGTCATGTACTTAGCATAAATATTTAGGAGAGGAGAAATATAGCATGAAGAAAACGATTGTAACGGTGTTTTTGGTTCTGGCTGTGCTGGTCACTATTTTCTTAGTGTGGGAGCTGTTCTTTGCTGACGATGGTATTCTCCATACGGTGTACAACGGCATGGTAACGGGTCTGAACGGTCAGTGGGCTAAGATTTCAGGCGATAAGGAGTCAGGACTTATTCCGTTGTGGGATGGCGGAGAGACCGCTGATGAGCATAATAACACGAACGATGACTCCGATGGAGGTTTTATGATTGATATTGAGCAATAGCCTTATGTTTCGATGAGGATGTTTAAATGGTGAGTCGGGATGCTTTTATCCCGGCTCATAAACAGATTACAGGAGGTAATGAAAATGATGGGACGTAATATAGTTATGCAGGATACAGTTGTAGATAAACCAGAGGATGTTAATGTTATGAAGATACATGATAATGAACATTATACGGTTGACGCTCATGTTGAGCTTATCGTAAAGGGTGCGCTGATTGCCGTTGTTGTCCTTACGTTTCTGGCATTTACATGGAAAGGCTTATCAACGACCAGTGTGAACACATCTAATGACTACATTGAAATTGAGAATGTTGAAGTGGATTAAGAAGAATAGAAAACTACTGGGTATGGCTAAAACCATGAAGGCAAAGGAGGCGGTTAAGATTAAAAAGAAATTAGTTCTGTTTATTTCGTTGCTAGTGTTTGCGGCAACGATGAGTATGCAGAGTGCCTTTGCTTGGTTTACGGCATATACGGAAACAGAGTTGAGCGTCACGTCGGGAAAGTCTGCAAGACCTTATCTGATGGCAGGCGAGGATTTTAACAGAACAACCAGTCCAGTGAAATCAGGCATAGAAACGGCGGTATTTGTTGATTATATACCAGAACTGGATGGATATACATATGGCGTAGATAAATTTGATGTATCAAAACAGCAGGATTATACGGTTATTGCATGGGTTGAAGGTACGAAGATGTACATTGGCGGAGAAGGCGGTATCATTGCCGACCCAAGCTTAAATGATATGTTCAGTTATTACACCAGTTTGATAAGCGTCACTTTTGACAGGGTACTGGATACGACGCCGTCTACCTCTGCAAGACGCATGTTCCTTAGCTGTACAAGCCTTACAACGGTTGATTTAAACAATATCACCACTGGGGGTATCACGAATTTTCAGCTGATGTTTGGAAATTGTACTGCGATAAGGAATGTGGATATTACCAGTTGGGATGTGGGGAAAGCGGAGAATATGTCGGGGATGTTCCTGAACTGCAATTACCTGATGAGGGCGGATGTGGGGGTAAAGGACGCACAGAAAGTCATTACGTTTGAAGGCATGTTCAAAGACTGCAACCGTCTGAATAGTGTAGATTTATCCAGTATGCGTACAAGGGACGCAGTCAGTTATGCGAATATGTTTTCCGGCTGTTCGTTCTTGAGAGAACTGGATTTATCAGGATTTCAAATGCGCGCGGATACAACGCTTTCCCAGATGTTTGCCTACAGCGGTCTTGGCACAGTATATGCTTCGGGCAACTGGTCGGAAGTAGTGAAGGTGGATTCCCTGCCGTTCTGGTACTGTGCGAATCTGACTCACAGTACAGTATCTGACTATGAAGGTGTTGATATGGCGAATTATGACGGCGGATATTTCACGTATAAAGCATACACAGGAGAATAGGAGGTATTGATATGAAACGGATACTGTTAAGTCTTATACTTCTTGCATTGTCATTGAATCCTGTGTCTGTGTATGCTGAAGATAGAGACAAGACCTTTCATTTTGAGCTTGGCGGAGAAGACTGGAATCACGATACGATTGCGCCGGGGGAGCTTCTGGAGGATAAGGTGATTGTTGAAAATGCAACAGGATATCCTCTGAAGTTCCGCCTTATCAGGACGGAGAACCTTCATGATTCTGAACTGTATGATGTAATGAAATACAGCATGGGCGGTTCAGAATTTGTGGATTTGGCGGATATTTCCTCTGGATGGGTTCAGGTTGAAGACGGAGAGACGGCAGAGGTTCCTGTTGCCGGCTATATGCCGGAGACATTGGGAAACGAATGGCAGGGGAAAGAATTAAGGGCAAGATTTTACTTCGAGGGACGTCTGGTGGAAGAATCGGATATGTCTAATGCGTCCTATCAGGACAGCGTTTATGGTTTACAGGATAACAACTTAAAAGATACAACTGGAGAATTGCATTTTGCGGATGGTTTTCTGTTTGATGACGGAGTAGAACTGTCAGATGTGCTTGATCTGGAGAGCGTTGGGTTATATACCGCAGACGGTAAACTGGTAAAAATGTTTGTGGGGGTATCGCAGGAAGAAGGCGGAACTGGTACGGACGGTTACTTTTATAATTTCCCGATAACGGCGGAAGAACTGAGGGATATCATTGACAGTGATGGCGCTCTTGAAAAGACAGAGGATTTTTATATCCAGAAAACGTACAGCCTGATAAGAGATTTCGAGATTGTCTGGACTGCCGAGAGTAATAAACTGGCTGAATGGACAGAAAGCGGAGGCACTATCAGATATCCATTTACATACATAAGAGACCAAAAACCAGATGAGCCGGATGAGCCAGACGAACCCGATAAGCCGGATGAGCCGGATGAACCCGATAAGCCAGATGAGCCGGATGAGCCAGACGAACCCGATAAGCCGGATGAACCCGATGAGCCGGATGAACCCGATGAGCCAGAGCAGCCTGATGTGCCGGACAAGCCTGATGTGCCGGACGAGCCTGAAGTACCTGATAAACCAGAAGCTCCTGACACGCCGGATGTATGGAGGGTATCTGGTGATAAGGGAATACATGGCGGTTCTGATGACCATGATGTACCAAAGATAAGGGTAACTGTAGAAAGAACAGAAGACGGCGTGGTTGTGAAAGCTGTAAAAACAGGAGATACGGCGGATGTATATGGTTTTATTATCATGCTGTTCGTATCAGTGGGGGTATTGGCTTATTATGCGAGGTGCAGATGTGAAAGGGATAAAGAAAACAGGAAAGGTGATGTATAAAGTGTTTGAATGGCTTTTAACAATCGCTGCAGCAGTTATGATACTTTATTGTGTAAGCTGTGCAGTAAGCAAAGATAACAAGGATTTCTATGTGTTTGGTTATAAGCCTGTGGTTGTCCTCTCAGGTTCCATGGAGCCATTCATGCAGACAAATTCTCTGGTAATAGTAAAATCAACGAAAGACATTAAAGAAAATGATGTGATTATGTTTTCTGTTGATGATGAAACTATGGTATGCCACAGGGCTGTAGAGATTGATAAGGAAGGGAATATAACGACGAAGGGCGATAATAATGAGACGGCTGATTTCAGCAAAGTCAGTCTGGATGATGTGAAAGGAAAGGTCGTAATGAGGATGAATTTCCTCTCAGGTGTGATTGGAAAATTCAGGCAGAAGTCCTGAAACGGGGGTATCCGGCAGACGCTTGCCCTCTTTTTATTGGGATGAAATATGTTTATAGAGGAGGTATCATTTATATGCTGAGATTTCACTTTGCAAGGCTTTGTATCCCAAAACTGGAAAATGAATATGATTACGGAAGTATCTGGTTTAAAAAGTATGGAGACGGCGGTATGGATACAGGGGTTGATATCTGTAATCAGTATACTTTGCAATATGTGTGCCAGAGCTGTCAGCATGAACCTGATGTCAATAATATTACTATGAGGGAAGTTACTGCATTAAGAGAAAAGGTTCAGGAACAATACAAAGTGACACAGGAAAGAGAAGAATATCTACTGGATATTTCTCTGGACTATGAAGCAGGAAGTCTCCATTTTGAGTTTGTGATAAGTGATTCTAAAATTTCTCTGCGAAATGCAAGATATATCCATCTTCCTGTAAGGAACTATGTTGTTCTGGAGATGGATATAAAAGAGCCTGAAACTATGGATGATATGATTGCGGAGGCAGAATGTTTACTTAAGAGACGGTATGGCATCAGTTTTCTGAAGCCATAATGGGGGTATCAGTCACGAGCCAGATCTCTTTTTATTGGGATTAAATATATGGAGGAGGTATCATTTTTATGTTGAGGCTTCATTATGCGGAACTCTGCATACCAAATCTGGAAAGTAAAGAGGATTTTGGTCATATCCAGTTTAAAAAGTATGGATGCGGAGACATGGATATAGGTATTGAAATCTGTAACCAGTACACATTAATGTATAAGTGTCGGGATTATACACATAAACCCGACATTGGCAACATTACTATGAAAGAAATCACTGATTTAAAAAAGAAGGTTGAGGAACTATACGGAGTAACACAGGCAACGGAAATATACATACTGAATCTTTCATTAGACTATGAAACAGGCAGTCTGCATTTTAACTTTCTGATAGAGGATTCCAAAGTTATTCTGCAGAATGAAAAATATGTATGCCTTTCTGTAAAAAACAGTTCTGTTCTGAGTGCAGATATGAAAGAGCCTGAATCTCTGGATGATATGATTGCGGAGGCAGAATGTTTACTAAAGAGACGGTATGGTATCAGTTTCCTGAAGCCATAATAGGGGTATCAGTCGGGTTTTGTCTGATGAAGATGTATAAAACAGGTTATTTTCTATGAAAAGGGCGGTCTTTTTGGACGGCTCTTTTTTCGGGCAATCCCCTGTAGCGTCCGTATTTGCCCTTTTTAGCCGTTTTACCCCTTTTGTGGGCTTTTCCTCGACTGAAATAGAAAAACCGCTAGAATCGCCAAAAACGCGCGCTATAGCGGTATTGTGGGGGTATCTGAACCCATTTGGCAGGAAAATGCTTTCTGCCGTTTTTGCAAGGATACATAATGACTAATTTTCCTCTGTATTTTTTGTGACATACCGACAAACCTCTCCAGAACTATCAGGTATGACTTGACTTTTTATTGTATCAGAGCGAACCTATGGACACAAAAAGCACTATTGAAAATATAGGATAGGAGGAGCTTATGAGGAAAATTGAATTACTGGCGGAACGGGCAAAAATCATGGAACAAATCTTAAAGTCGGAGTATTATACAATTAAATTAAAGGCAGATTTTGGAGGGGCTGCAGGGAGAATCAACATTACAGAGTCAGAGTTACGAGAAAACTATGAGAACAGCGAAAAACTGTTAAAAAAACTCGACGCTATAAACAATACACTGTTTGAAACGGATGCGCGTGAATATATTGATGTCATGGGAAACCGTTTGAGTGTTGCTACTGCAAGAAAGTATTTGGAAGAATTTTATGAGGATATACTTTTAGATAACAGATTCGACGACGGTATATGCAGGTTTAAGGAAATAGAAGAGATTGATATTGGCAATAACTTGAGAGCAGCTATGTACTGCAGTTGTATTGTCCATGAATTAGAGACCGTTGACAGAGACCCGTTGAATCTGAAAGACCGCAGGAAAGAGTTCAAGAAAAAGGTGGTTGACTGGTATTATGCTCTGAAGACTGCCGTTGCTGTTTCTGATGCGACAACGGAAGTGGAATTGATTTATTAAGGGGATTGGAGGTGTGATTTTCTATGGCTTTGACAGACAGAAGAACGTATATCCAACAGAAAAAAACAGAACTGTTCTATTTGGTCAGGGTTCTGGAAGATATTTATGGTGATAAAGACAAGCTCAGCCTGTCCATCAAGAAATGCGCTGTTCTTGGTGATAATATGTCTGAACTTAGGAAACAGCCAGATAAAGTACTGGAGGTTTTTCTGCCGGTTATTCGTTCGTACGGCGAGGGTAATACAGGGATTGCCAGCTTATATAATGAGACCCCCAGTAATTTTGAACATGCTGTGAATACATTGTTTGAAAATGGAGTAAATGAGTTCTATAATGAACTCCGTAAAGTTACATAGAATGAACTGTTTTTAAAAAGATAAAAATGTGACAGCCAGTTCTTGTCGGTACGATAGCAGGAACTGGTTTTTTATTATACATATGCGGAGGCTGTCACTTGTTTTTGTATCCGGGGGTATCAGTTTCTCATAGAAATCTTTATATTATCTGCGTACTTTTTCTGTTATGGTTGGTAAAATAATAAGCTCTTTTAAGGAGTTCTAAGATAGTGCCGTCTAATCTGCATTGGACACTTATCCATCTTTTTTGGATGAATGAAAAGTGAGCAGACAAAGAATCAAGTGAATGGAAAGGAGCTGTCATTCACTTGATTCTTTGCCTGCTCACTTAATTGTCAGTACTGCTCACCAGATACTTTGTCTGCTCACTTGAATAGCAGAAGTACTTACGTACTGCTTTGCCTGTTCACTTGATTGTTAGTATTACTCACTTGAATGTTAGAAGTGCTCACTTGATGCTTTGTTTGCTCACTTAAATGTCAGAAGTGCTCACATGACGTTTAGTCTGCTCACTTGATTATTGGTACTGCTCACTTGATTCTTAGGAATGCTCACGTAATACTTTTATCTGCTCACTTGATTTATTTTCTCAATCGTAGATGCCTGTCTAATATGGATAAATGAAATAATAAATCCAAATTTTCGGAGGAGGTAAAAAATAATGGAAGACACAAAAAAACTTTACACGACGCAGGAAACCGCTGAGGCAGCAAACTTTTCAAAGCAAACTGTTTTGAACTATGTAAAAGACGGCGTTATCATGCCTGCTATGCAGTTAGCGAATGGACAGTGTTATTTTGATGAGACGACGGTTGTGACTCTGATGACCTTGTCCTGTGCAAAAGACTACAGGAACAATACGCTTGCTGTCTGCTTCGGCAATAAAGAGGAATGTACGGCTTTTGAAGAGGCATACAACCGCAGTCTCAATGAACAGGGGATTTCGCGAGTAGATAATCTTACAGGGTATTTGATGGATTGCCGGAGGATTCCTAAATCAAATAAGCTTCATAAACGTCTGTGCATGGTGGAATCAGTTGAAAAGACGATATCTGCCTGTGAGAATGAGATGAAAGGATTGTCAGACGAACTGCAGAAAAGGCTGTTGACGCACCCAGATATTGAGGATATGGCAATAATCATAAAGAATAGGAATGAACTGGTGGCAAAGAATAAGGAAACCAGTGAACTGCTTCATGAGCATGACCGTAAAATTTTTAATGCTGAGTTGCGGTGGTTTGCTTTAAAGCAGGATAAAATAGAAGAAAGGTATTCCATTGCCGATATGAGAAGGTTATTAGAGGAGTTAAAGAATCTGCCGAAAGATGGGACAATAGAATATGAGCCTGAGAAGCCTGCCGTTAAGTCTGTCTGGCGAAAAGTAGAGCAGAGGTATCTGCGAGAGTATACAAAAGAATACATGAAGAAACGCCTTGCAAAAGGGTATGTTGCTGTCCTTTGTATGGATGGTAAGGATAACGGGGGTATTTATCAGTTGCTCAAAAAAGCAGTGAATCCCTGTATCCGAAGGATAGAGATATACTGTATGGACAGCATTACAGATGAAATACAACAGATTGTCGATTTCCTGCAGGAGATTAAGGAGGTTACTTTCAAATCAGAAATCTGAGGGGAGGATAATAGTTGTGGCTGAATTTGGTATAAAGTATCATGCAGTTATCTATTATGATTTTAGGGATGGAGAGAGGATTATATTTGTACAAAGTACAATGACTGACCCGAAGGATGTAGTCTGGACGTGCAATGAACGTTGTCCTGTAGCAGGCTCTTACTATTGTATTTGCGACTATAAACATTGCGCCCGTCCTTTGCCAATGAAAGACAGCATTTTTAATGATATAGCGGTAGCTTATATGATAGGAGTTACGGCGAAGGAACTTGGGTATTCCATTGATGATGTACCGCAGTGTTACACACAGGTAAAACTTTGCATTGAAGGACTGCCGTCTATCATCTGTGCAAATGAATATGGGATTGTGTTTACGGATTTACATACAAAAGAACCATTGTTCAACCGCTCATCCCGTTTATGGGAAGGACGGGAAAAAAAGTCTCTTTACAGAGTTTTGGAAAAAATGTTATCCAGAATCAAGGATGTTTATAATGCAGATTACGACATCAGTAATTTTATCTGAAACAGTCTTTTCTTTGTAATATATATGGCTTGGTTATGAAGTGAAAAGACAGATATGGATTATTGAGTATGTTATCCCGACGAGTCAGAAGACGGCGGTTTTTTAGAAAAAATAAAATTTATATCTGAATGACGAAAATGCCATGTGGTTTTCATCAAAAAAATATGACCAATTTTCCCTTTTTTGGAAAATTCTTTGGAAAACCGCCGTTTCAGAAAAAAATCAGGGATTGCCGGAAATGAAATGAATGACGAAGCATTTTTGGCGGAAACGCAGATAAAAATGGGGGTATCAGACAGTGTTGTAAACGGAGTTTGAAATAGAAGAGAGGTACAACTTCTGTACGGAAAGATGTACCTCTCTTTCTGTTGTTAAAATCAAAAATTATAATATTTTTCCAGGTATTCTGTCGGCGTGAGAGCAATTATTTGACTCAGTTTGAAATCACGCGCATTTCTTGTAATAATATAATCTGCGCGTCAATCAGCAATCTCATATTTATTCCTCAGTTCTTCTTCAAGAAGTTGTTTATAATCAGTCTTGTTTGAAAGGATTCCAGTCAATGAATCTGTAAGATAAGAAACGGCAGTATCTTTTGGAATGAATCTGCCAATCTCTTTGCCATTCTTTGTCACAATGACTTCATTTCCATTTAAGACCATATTCAGATAGCGACCTAAATTATTCTGCATTTCAGTTGCTGTTGCCATTGTTTTTACCATTCGATATCCCTACTGCTTTTATTAGGTACTTTTATTATACTATTTGTTAGCTAATTTGGGAAGAGATATTCTTTAATCCTCATATTATCTTATTCTGCCAAAGAAGGGCAGTATTGCAGGCTTCTTTTTGCATAGATACAAACCCGACAAATTTCCTATAGAATTTTTGGCTATTCTAGCCCCTTTCTTTTTTCTCATGTCAGAGCTAGGATAGCAGACAAGTTTGTAAAAGTGTTGAAATTGTGCGGAAACCTATGAGCGATAGCGTAAAATTATGGTTTCCTCTGTATTCGCTTCATACAGCCCGTTTCCCTGTCCAGTGGGGAAATCTTTGGCTCATGCTTTAAAAAGCCGATACAGGGGCAAATATGGCGGTATGTTTCTGAACATATTCAGAACTGCCGTACTCGTCCCTGTTCTGGTCGTTCGTAAAACCATACATATACGGAATGGTCGTTAACCCCTCAGAACATGCCGAAAAACCGTCCGTTATCGTGGTAAGGAAAATTAACGAACGTCCGCATTCAGGCAGGACTTTTACGAACGCTCTTATGTTTGTAAAAAATGGAAGGTGGTGAGAATATGGATAAGAAGGTATTTGGTTATGCAAGGGTATCTACGAAAAAACAGGCAGAGGACAGGCAGGTTGAGGCGTTGCTTGAATATGGCATTGATGAGCGCAATATCATTGTAGACAAGGAGTCGGGAAAGGATATGGAGAGGAACGGCTATCAGTCTTTGAAGAACACACTCCTGCGTCGGGGAGACACACTGGTTATCAAGGAACTTGACCGTCTGTCAAGAAATAAAGCGGATATCAAGGCAGAACTGGAATCATTAAAAAGTATGGGGGTATCAGTCAGGATTCTTAACATCCCTACTACACTGGTGGAATTTTCAGAAGAACAGTCATGGATTCTGGATATGGTGAACAATATATTGATTGAAGTCCTTGGCAGTATCGCAGAGGATGAGCGCAAGCGGATACATCAGCGGCAGAGAGAAGGCATTGACTGCGCGTTAGAGAAGGGAGTTGTTTTTGGCAGACCGCAGATACAGTTTCCTGAGAACTGGCAGTGCGTGATGGAACAGGTAAAAAATAAGGAGATAACTTCAGTGACTGCAATGAAGATTCTGGACCTGAAGAAAACAACCTATTATAAACTGCGTAAAATGAGTGACTGTGGACGGATGGGCAGATTGGAAAATGCCTGAGGTTGGAATATAATAAGGCTTGATTTATATGGAGGTAATAAGATGAGTATATATGGTAGAGAGCGATTGACGGAGATATTTAATGACACGTCTTATCTCTGCAGAAATAATAGCCAGCTGAAAGAGATGATAGATAGTGCAAATAAAAAGCAGATGGTGATTCTGGAAGGTGATAAGTTTATCCGTTCAGAAAAGAAATTCAGTAAACCTGCAAAAATAGTTGTTTCCAATAAAAGGACTCTGGAGGCTTCAAAGGCATACAGCGTCAAAGAGGTATGCGTCCATAACTTTGCTTCTGCCACAAACCCAGGAGGAGGTGTAAAGCGTGGTGCAGTTGCACAGGAAGAATGTATCTGCAGGAGCAGTACGCTGTTTTTCAATCTGACCGCCCCAAGAGCAATGGAAGATTTTTATTATCCTCATAGGAAGGTACACAGACCGCTCGGAAGTGATGATTGCATTTATACGCCGAATGTCATGGTATTTAAGAGGGATGTTTCCTTTCCGGAGATACTGCCAGTAGGTGAATGGTACAGTATCAATGTGATAACCTGCGCAGCCCCTAATCTCAGAGCATATCAGGGGCGTATCTCCCAAAAGGAGTTAATGGAACTGCATAAAAAACGGATGAGGCGTATTCTGGATATAACGAAGGAAAGGGGAAACACTGTAGTCATACTTGGAGCCTTTGGATGCGGAGCGTTCCAGAACCAGCCGGAGGTTGTGGCTGAAGCATATGCTTCAATCATAGAAGAATACCGTTATGATTTTGAGGTGATAGAATTTGCAGTATATTGTGCGCCGAAGGACACAAGAAATTATGACGTATTTAAGAGAAGGCTGAAAATATTTCAAAAATAGCTGTGGGGGTATCAAGAAATGAATTTTTATATAGCGGACATGCATTTAGGGCATGAGGCTATCATTCCATATGACAGCCGTCCGTTTCTCAGTGTAAATGAAATGAACCGGATATTGATTAGCAACTGGAATCGAAAGGTAGGACAGGATGATGATGTGTATATCATAGGAGATTTCAGTTACCGTTCGGAGACTGACCCTGTGTGGTATCTGGAACAGCTTAAGGGGAAGAAACATCTGATACAGGGGAATCATGACGGGCAGTGGCTTAAGGACGGCAGAGCTATGAGTCATTTAGTATCTGTGGATAAGATGCTTTTTGTAAGAGATGGCAGAGAAAATATAGTTCTCTGTCATTTTCCTATTGCAGAGTGGAATGGATTCCGTCATGGGTCGTGGCATATCTATGGACATATTCATGCATGGAGGAGCAGAACTTCTGATTTTATGGATGCACAAAGGAAGGCATTAAATGCAGGCTGTATGCTGAATGGGTATGAGCCGGTGACTTTTGCGGAACTGGTAGAGAATCATGAAAAGAAATCTAGCATGTATTTCTGAAAGGGTATGAGGTATTAACAATTAAGATGTAACACAAAAGCATAATGAGTATATTCCTATTATTAAGATAAATGATGAGACAAGGTATTTTCTTCAAATATATATTTTGGAGGAAATGCTTATATGGATGATGAAAGGAAAGAGGTTATGAGTTCAAAAATTGCAATCGAATATTTATTAGAACAAATGAGAAAGAAAAAAATCATAAATTACGAAACATACAGAGAAATTATCAAAAATGGAGCTGATAAGCGTGAATAGGGATATTAGTTATAGTACAAGACAATTTAAGGCAGTGGCAAATCGAGGTGATATACGGAGAGTTGCGGCATTGACCAGAGTAAGTACACAGCATGAACAGCAGATAAATGCATTGGAAAATCAGAATCAATGGATTTTGTCAGAAGTGGCTCGGCATAAAGACTGGAATTTTAATGTAGAAGAAGATTTATATGTGGATGAAGGAGTGTCTGGTACTTCTACAGTTAATAGAATAGGATTTCAGACCATGATTGAACGTGCAAAGAACGGAAAATATGATTTAATCATCACTCGTGAGGTTTCACGTTTTATGAGAAATCTGAAATTAACACTGGTTTTAGTGGACGAGTTGAAATCTCATGGTGTAGAGGTCTATTTTATTAATGATAATATCTGGACATTTAACGATGAAGACTATTTTAAATTAAGTCTTATGGGGAGTATGGCGGAACAAGAGTCGAAAAAAACATCGGAGAGAGCAAGCGCAGGACAAGAGGTTGCAAGAAAAAAAGGTGTAATTTTTGGTAATGGTAATATCTTAGGATATGATTTAAAACGTGGAGATAAATCAATAGATAATACTTATGTAATTAATGAAGAGCAGGCTGAAACTGTCAGGAGAATATTTACATTGTGTCTGGAAGGCAATGGATTACGGAAGATTTCACAAATTTTACGAGAAGAAAAGAGGAAAAATAGTGTAGGCGAGGTAAAATGGTATGATTCAACAATAGGTAGGATATTGAGGAATCCTACCTATTGTGGGCGTATAGAATATCTGAAGAGTTATACAGAAGACCCCATCACACATAAGAGAAGACATCAAAAGGATAAGACTAAGCGTCCATCAGTAGAGGGGAAATTTGAACCTATTATATCAAGGGATATGTGGGAAAACGTACAAAGGGAACTTGATAGTAGAATTAATCATAATCTGGACAATAATCAAAAAAGTAGAGGTATTATGATTAGTGAAGATATATATTGTAGAAAAATGAGATGTGAATGCGGGAGGAGGTTTAGAAAAGATAAAGGTCGTAAACAAGGTATGGCAAATTATCGCTGTTATAACATTATAGATAATGGAAGTGTAAGTATGCGAGAAAAACGTGGTTTATCCACAGAAGGATATTGTAGTTTGCCAGGAATTATCGATTGGAAGTTGAATTTGTACACAAAGAGAGTATTTGAAAGGTTATCTATTAAAGAGGATGAAATTAAGAATGTGATAATCAAATCTATAGAAGAGTCATTTGTCGATAAGGAGAATGAAAAAATGTCTCCAAGAGAAGTTAATCGCATTAATCAGGAAATAGCAAGACTAGAACATAAAATTGATAATCTGATTGATATGCGTTCTGATGGTGAGATTACAAAGGAACAATTTAAAGAAAAGAAACAGGAAGTTGAATTAAAAATCTTGGAGAAGCGCTCACTGTTAGAGAAGAATGAAAATACAGCAAATAAAATTAAAAATAAAGAAGACTGTATTCGCAGAGCTAAAGAGTATCTTGATGAGGTGTTTGATTTTGAATCTGGAATTGTATCAAAAGAATTAATAGATATGTATGTAAACAGTATTAAGGTATATAATGATAATACTTTTGAATATAACATCAGGCTACAGAAAGATATAGTATCAGACAGACCTGAAACGGACAATGATAATTACCGAATATGCAATGCGGATTCAGTACATATAATAGATAATTCTGAAGCTGTGGTATTGGATGAATTTACTATTGAGTATGAAGAAGCAAAAAGGTATGCTAACAATCTGAATAGAAAAGTGAATAGATTACATTGGCAAAAAGTAACTATTCGTATTGTTGTAGATGTGTGAGAAAGGGGTGTCTTTGAAGACATCTCTTTTTTTGAAGGAAAAAGCTTGACAACTGATTAGTATATGTGTATTGTAAAAATGGTGAATTTTAGGTATGGCATTATTGCGCACAAGTGTACGCCACAGCACAGGCGGCTATTGCACAGAAATAAAACAATAGTATTACCAGATGGACCTTGGGGGATCACACCTTCAAGGTCCTCTTCTTATCCTTTTTTTCGTAGAGGCTGTCATAAAAAAGAGAGAGCCTGTGTTCTCTTGGTGCGTGTGGCGCTGCAAAACCTTCTGATAAAAATGAGGAAGTAAAACAATCAGACGAAGCTGACGTCTTTTCATTGTACCCGTATAAGTGCTTATGAAAAATGGGTATCTGCTTATTGAAACAGAAGCGGAATTTTAGTATAATATTTGGAACATAATTTTGGAGGTGGGCTTATGAATCGGACAAAAAAAGTCATAAGCGATGTATTTTGGCAGCTTCTGGAAGAAAAACCTTATAATAAAATTACAGTGCAAAATATTGTAGAACGGTGCCAGATGAGCAGGAACTCATTTTATTACCATTTTCAGGATATACCGGCGCTTGTTGAATATTCTATTCAGGAATGGACAGAGAAGGTGATTAAAAATAACTATGATTTTGAATCACCTTCTAAATGTATCATTCCAATTGCCCGGGAAATCGTAAAGAGGAAGGCTGCTTTTATCCATATATACCGGTCTGTCTGCGGAGAGTCACTGATACGGCACATGAATCAGGTTGGTCTCCATATCGTGCAATCTTACATTGGTGCTGCAACAAAAAATATCAATATATCGGAAGAGGACAAGGCTGTCTTTTCCAGATACTATAAGTGTATCTTTGCAGGCACGGTCTTAGACTGGCTGGATTCAGGGGCTTCCTATGACCTTCTTGCCTTCTGTGAAAAAATCTGTGATGCTTTTGAAGGCTCAGGAAAAAGAGCGCTTCTTAAGCAGGCAAGAGGATAACGCGGCCCATCCAAATCAGGAAGGAGAGAGACGGAGCCGGCGAGGCATAAATGGACGGATATTTATCCTGGTATTTCTTGACATATCCCTGAATTTGTAATATTGTAATTTCAGGGTTAAGAATTCGGCTATCAACGGGAGGAAAGGCAGTATGGTAAATTCTGTCATCATATTAGAGTGTTTTGGCATATGTTTGATCGTTATAGCTTTACTTCTGCTGCTTAACGGAGAGGGAGCCAAAGAGCAGAAGGTGCTGATTATCATAATGTGCGGTTCGTTGATGCAGAACATAGGCTATTTGCTGGAGCTGGTAGCTTCTAATGTGGAGGCGGCAATGACGGCAGTGATTGTGGAAAAAGTGGGATCTGCCTTCGTGCCGTTGTGTTATTGCTGGTTTCTTTATATCTATTGTTATATTGACCCGCCGAAAATGTTTTTGAAAATTCTGGGCATCATCAGTTTCTTATCTCTGCCGGCGGTGGTTTTTAACTGGCAGGGCCTATTCTATCGGGAAATCCAGTGGTTGGAGAATGCAGACGGATTCCATTATATCAATCTTATCTATGGCCCGTGGTATGTGTTTTTTACGATCGCTCACATTATTATTCCCTATACCCTTTGTATGTACACATTGACGAAGGCAATCCGTGAACGCTTGGATCAGCAGATCAGCCGCCAGTATAAGACAATCCTTGCGCTTTCCACCCTGCCTGTCATTGTACTGGCAGCTTATGTCTGTAAGCTTGTGAATGTATTTGATTTCACACCGGTAACGTTGGGGATCACCATGGCCATGGTGGTTATTGTGGTCTGGAGCCGCCGTAATTATGATTTCAGACACCTGGCGGCGGAGAAAGTTCTGGAAAGTATGGGAGACGGCGTGATTGCACTGGATGCCCAGGACAGACTGGTAAGTTATAACCGGGCGGCGGCAAATATCTTCTTAAGTCTCTCATCCCATAAGCGGGGGGAAAATATACGGGTAGTGGAGGACTTCCGTGAGGAGATGCTGAATGAGAATATTCCCTATAGTTTTTCAATCAGCGGGCAGCACTATGAAAGCCACAGCAAACATATCGTAGATGAAAACGGAAAAATACAGGGCAGCGTTATCCTGATCCTGGATATGACCGATATCAAGACATATATCAATGAAATCAAGCGGGTGCGGCGTCAGGCGGAGAAGGCCAGCATTGCGAAAAGTGAATTCCTTGCAAATATGTCCCATGAGATACGGACTCCGATGAACGCCATCATCGGGATGAACGATATTATTATGGAAGAATGCGGTGATACCGAGATATATGGTTATGCCAAAGACGTGCAATCCGCTGCAAAGAATCTGCTGACAATCATCAACGACATTCTCGATCTGTCCAAGGTAGAGGCAGGGAAAATGGAACTGGTGCTTGTGAACTACTACATAAAAGTACTGACGGATGAGATTGTGGGAATGATGGATATGGCGGCTTCTCAACGCGGGCTGTTCCTGAAATATGAATGTGACGCAACGATCCCCTGCCGCTATAACGGCGATGACGGCAGGATCAAACAGATACTGCTCAATATACTTAGCAATGCGATTAAGTTTACAAAGAAGGGGTATGTACGCATATATATTACCGGAAAACCCGGAGAGAATGCCGATGAAGAACTGCTTACTTTCTGTGTGGAAGATACCGGCTGCGGCATCCGTGAGGAAGATCTTTCCAAGATTTTCGAGGATTTCCGGCAGGTGGATTCCAAGCGGAACCGGAGCGTAGAGGGCACCGGATTGGGACTCGCTATTGTAAAGCATCTGGTGGAATTGATGGCGGGGACTATTAATGTAGAAAGCACTTACGGGAAAGGGACGAGGGTTACATTAACGATCCCACAGAAAATCGTAGACGGCCGGCCGATTTCAGAGATGCCGGAGATTCCACAGGCAAAACAGGAATCGACGGATATGTTTACCGCGCCCGGAATGAAGGTATTGATCGTCGATGATAATATGATCAACCGCAAGGTAGCCAGAAGTTTCTTGAAAAATTATGCCTTTGACCTGACCGAGGCGGAAAGCGGGCCGGAGTCTGTCGAACTGGTGCGTGCCAATCGGTATGACCTTATATTTATGGATCATATGATGCCGGATATGGACGGCGTTGAGGCTGCGGAGATTATTCGCAGGGACTGCGGTGAGAACGGAATGGCTCCCGTGTTGATTGCGCTTACTGCCAATGCCATGGAAGGGATGCGGGAATATTTTCTGGAATGCGGTTTTCAGGATTTTATTGCGAAACCGCTTGACAGGGCAGAGCTGAATCAGCTTTTACTGCGCTGGGTGCCCGAGAAGTACCGGCAGAGGGAAGAGGAAGAAAAGGAGATCAAACCGCTCAATCCGTCATTATTCCAGATCGACGGAGTGGATATGGACGCGGCCATGCAGTATTATTCCGGGGATGAGGATGGTTTTGTCGAACTGCTGGAGCTTTTCTGTATAGACGGCAAACGAAAGACGGGGCTTCTGTGTGACGTTGTTGATACCGATATTTTACGCTATCAGATAGAGGTACATGGACTTAAAAGCGCCTCTGCCAATATCGGTGCGATGGAAGTCTCTGCTATGGCCCGTACCCATGAAAATGCTGCGGTGCAGGGGGACAGGGAATTTATCGGCAGAGAGTTTCCGATTTTGTTGGCGGAATATGAGACGCTTGTGGCAAATATCGAGCATTTTCTGGAATGCCGCCGGCAGGAGGACGGAAGGAAGGAAAAGCTTCCCGGTCTGACAAGGCAGGAGCTGAAGGAACAGACAGCGGCGGCCCTGGAAGAATTAAAACATTTCCGATCAGAAAAGTGCATGGAGAGAGTGAAGGAAATGTTGGCGCATGAACTGCCCGCAGATATGGAGACGCGCCTTTTGGAGATACAGGAACAGTTGAAATTATATGAGGACGATTATGCGGAAGTGCTGTTTGGCCAGATGATCGGCATGCTTGAAAAGGAGGAAGAAGGGAAATGAGGCAAACGGAAAGATTCACGAAAAAGCGTATTTTAGCGGTGGATGACAGCGCCATTGTCTTAAACCGTATTAAAGATATATTGAAGAATGATTATGAAGTAATCCCTGTCAATTCAGGAGTACGGGCTTTGAAGTATCTTAGAGAGGAAAGGCCGGATCTGATCCTGCTGGATATTCGGATGGTGCAGCAGGACGGGATTGAGACGCTGCGGGAGATCCGCGCTATGGAAGAGTGTAAGGACATACCGGTGATCATGCTTACCGGTGTGGAAAACAGGAATTCAGTTTTGGAGAGTTCCAGGCTGGGAATCTCCGATTATATATTGAAACCGTTTTCTTCTGCGGATCTGCCTAAAAGGATTCAGCGGGTGTTTGAGCAGGAAGAAAAAGAAAACAAGGGACTGCAATAAAGAGAGGAGGGGTTGGGAGATGAATAGTGCTATGGCAAAAGAAGAACTTGAGCGTATATTGGATCAGGCGGTTCAGGATGTGACGGAATGTACCGCGGGCGTGCGCCTGCGGCAGGGTGATCATTCGCCGGGAGAAGATCTTTGTACGGTTCAGGTAACCTTCGACAAAGGTTTCCGTACCAGTCTTACCCTCTGTGCCGATACCAGGCTTTTGTGCCGCATGGCAAGCAATTCCTTCCATGAGGAATCGATCAGTTCCGAGGATCTTGAAGAGTTCAGCAAAGAGTATTTCAATGTACTCTGCGGAAGGATAGCCAAGGCGATGTTCCAGGCCACGCAGATTCCCGCCCATTTCGGCCCGCCGGATTTTTACCGCGGGCGTTATGAGCCTGAGGGACGAGAAATACAATTTATGCTTACATATTCTGATGAATACAGTCAAGGCGCGCAGTTCATTCATCATGTTCCGTGTTCCGATGAGTGCGGGGATTGGGATAAAGATTAAGAGAAGGGAGCGTATAAAATGAGTAAACGAATTATGGTGGTTGATGATTCTCGATTGGTACAGGTTCAGCTGGGCGACGTTTTGAAAGGTACGGATTACGAGATCGCGGCATACTGCCGAAGCGGGGAAGATGCAATTGCCCGGTATGCGGAAGTAAATCCTGATCTGGTGACTATGGATATTATCATGCAGGGGATGGACGGCCTGGACGCTTCAAAGATTATTCTGAAAGAACATCCGGAGGCAAAGATTGTCATGATTTCCTCTCTGGCATATGACGATACATATGAGAAAGCTAAAGCCATCGGCGCCAAAGGGTTTGTAGATAAACCTTTTCACCAGGAGCAGCTTCTCAAGGTGTTTGACGAGGTGCTTAGTTAAGGCATTGCCGGTGCCTGGTCCGATTAGAATGAGAGGGGATATGCTATGGGTTATCAGGATGAATGGCTTCTCCTGGAAGCGGAAGACGATATCGATGAAGTGGAGCATCGACAGCCAACAGAAGAATTTTTATTTTATCAGGCAGTGGCCAGGGGTGATACAGAGGCGGTCAGAAAGAACTGTGAGCAGGAAAGATTCCTTGATAGTGAGGGAGTTGGAGTGTTGTCCCGGAATTCGGTTACAAATCTAAAATATCATTTTGTGATTACGACGGCAATGATTACCAGGCTGTGCAGGCAGAAAGGCATGGAATTGGAGCAGGCGTTCAGGATGAGTGATTTTTATATTCAAAAGCTGGACGACATACATACGGTTCAGGGGCTGCGGAACCTGCATGATGAGATGGTCCTGGACTATACGGAGAAGATGCACAGAATCTGCCACAGCGATACGCATTCCAGGCATATCAGTGTCTGCAAGGAATATATTTATTCTCATATAAAAGAACGTATTACGATTGAGGATCTTGCAGATGTACTTGGAGTGTCCGCCAGTTATTTATCCCGATTGTTTAAGAAGGAAACCGGCGCGTCGGTCAGTGCATACATACGGAGCCAGAAGATTGAGATGGCGAAGAATCTTTTGCAGTACAGCGATTATTCGATGATTGACATTGCAAACCGGTTATCTTTTTCTTCGCAGAGTCATTTTATACAGCAGTTTCGGGAATATGTCGGTATGACTCCGAAGAAATACCGGGATTTGAATCATATGATCCAATGGGATATAACAGCAGGAGCACCGGATGACATATCTGAAGAATAAAATATATGGGAATAAGAAGGACGCTGCATATTGTAAACGCAGCGTCCTTTTATGACTGCATATATCAGAGGATGAAACGAATCTCGTTTTCGTCCTCGAGAAGGCCGGCGGGTATATAATTGCCGTTCATTTCTTTACCGTTCAGTATTAATTTTTCACATCCGGATTCCCGTTTGTTCGGATTTTCAATAAGAATGTGCAAATGCTTTTTGCGGAAATCTTTTTCTATCTCCAGATGAGTCCAATCCCCTGGGATGGACGGAGACAGGGTTATGCCGTCAGGGTCGGGACGCAGGCCCAGGATACCCTCGATGCATCCGACCATCATAGTTGAGGCGGTCCCGGTCAGCCAGTGTACATGGGAGCGGCCTTGATGTCCGCTGGCACGCCCTTCTGTGAACTGCCCATAACAGTAAGGCTCCAGACGGCGGAGTTCTGCCCGGTCATTCCATGCGGCGGGGGCATTTTCCATGAAGTATGTAAAGGCCCGTCCTCCATGTCCGCGCAGTGCTTCCGCGAGAATCAGCCATCCCTGGGACTGAGAGAAGATTCCGGAATTCTCCTTTGTCCCCTGATTATAGATAACCGCCAGAGCGCCGTCGAAAGCATCGGCGTGATAGGGCGGATCCATCAGGAGAACGCCGTATTCGGTATTTAATTGTCTATAGACATTTGCAAGCGCCGTATCGGCCTGTTCGTCAGAGGCGAGCCCGCTGATGACAGACCAGCTCTGTGGATTCAGCCACAGGCTGGCTTCTGCATCCCCTGCGGCGCCAATCCGTTCACCGGCTTCCGTATATCCCCGGATATAGCGGTCCTGGTCCCAGCATAAATTCTGGATTATGGCGCCTGTCTGTTCTTTTTTGGCTTCAAGATATTTTGCATATTCCGTCTCTTTCAGATATTCTGCAAATTGTTTTAAGACTGTTATCGCATAATAGAACTGCATCGCAACAAATGAGGATTCACCGTCGGCACCCAGACGCAGGCAGTCATTCCAGTCTGCGTGGAGTCCGGCAGGCATGCCGTGTGGGCCGAGATGGTCAAATGAGAATGCAATTGCACGTTTCAGATGTTCATAAATGCTGGCTTCGCCTTTATCCGCAAAGGGGATTACTTCTTGCAGGAATTCCAGGTTTCCGGTCTCAGCGATATATTTGTAAATGGTCGGGAAAAGCCACAGTGCGTCGTCGGCGCGGTAGGCAGGATGGCCGGTTTCCTGTCTGTAGGAAGCATCGTCCGGCGTATCTTCATGTCCCGGGTTGTGTGAGAACTTTACAAGGGGAAGCCCTCCGCCGCTGCTTACCTGTGCGGAGAGCATAAAGCGGATCTTCTCTGCGGCGGTCTCCGGTGCAAGATGGATGATTCCCTGAATATCCTGCACGGTATCGCGGTAACCGTAACCATTTCGGAGACCGCAGTAGATGAAGGATGCGGCGCGGGACCAGATAAATGTCATGAAGCAGTTGTAGGCATTCCAGGTATTAATCATTGTATTGAATTCCGGGCTGGGCGTGCGGACCTTAAAGCGTTCTAATTTTTCATGCCAATACTTTTTAAGTTCCGACAGATCTTGTTCCATCATCGCCGCCGGGTCCGCGTAAGAATCAAGGAGGGCGGATGATATTCCCAGGCCGCCTGCCCCCAGCAGGAAGGCAATGGTCTTCGTTTCGCCCGAAGCCAGCGTAATGCTGCAGGAGAGAGCGCCGCAGGAATTTTCATTGTAGTTGGTTACATTTCCAAGATTGCCTGACAGGATTCCCTGTGGGTTTCCATAGCCGTGATATCTGCCCAGGAAATGTTCTCTGTCTCCGCAGTAGGAGGATACGGGAACCCCTGCAAGGCCGAAGAAACGCTCGGTCACGTTTTTTTCATCTACTTTTCCGTTCTCTGGAAGGGCATCCAGATTCCCGTGAATCTGTTGTATAATCTGATTTTTTTCGAACAATGTTCTTGTGATAAACAGGGAGTACTGCAGGTTTACCTGATCCTGTTCGTAATTGCTGTGATTTGTAAATTCGGCATAGCCGCTCAAGGTCAGGCTCCTTGCATGCGCCGAGTTATTTGTTACGGAAAGTCCCCACACCTCGCAGGATTTCCCTAAGGGAACATAGTAGAGGGCTTCGGAAAGGATATTGTCATAACTGGCCGTCATTCGGGTATAGCCCATGCCGTGGCGGCATTCGCTTTTGTAATCGTTAAGATTCTTGCCAACCGGCTGCCAGGAGGCAGACCAGTAATCCTTAGATTCGTTATCGCGGATGTAGAGGTATCGTCCGGGCTGGTCGAAGTTGTTGAAAATATAGCGGAGGATTCGTCCGTTTGCACCTGATTTTGCAAAGCTATAGCCGCCTGCGTTGTTGGAGATGATTGCCCCATATTCCGGAGAACCAAGATAATTTACCCACGGCGCCGGTGTATCTGGCCGGTCAATGACATATTCACGGTTTACATCATCAAAATATCCATATTTCATATCACACTGTCTGTCCTTTCATTTATATATTTGGCTTAGAACATTTTAGAGGAAATGACATATTAAAAAAATAAAAACCATGTGAAAAATATCAGAATCATGACCTAAAATGAGGGAGTAAAAGTAAAAGATTTAAAATGTGTCATGAATCTGATATTTTGGTAAGAACTTTAGTATAACCGAAAAAATATTTACGTTATAATCCGTTCATCAACAAAATTGAAGGAGGATTTTTCAAATGAAAAAGAGAGTAGTTAGTATCCTGTTAATTGCAGTGATGACGGCAAGTCTGGCAGCAGGCTGCGGCAAGTCATCGGATTCTGGTTCGGGAAGCGGTGAGGAAGGAAAGGTAATTAATATTTATAGCTGGAATGACGAATTTCGTGAACGTGTGGAGGCGGTTTATCCGGAAGTGAAGGAAACCTCCAAGGACGGTACGGTGACTACTTTAAATGACGGTACAGAGATCCATTGGATTATCAATCCCAATCAGGACGGCGTCTATCAGCAGAAGCTTGACGAAGCGCTGATGAAACAGGCGGACGCCTCTGCCGATGATAAAGTTGATATCTTCTTGTCAGAGACGGATTATGTCAATAAATATACGGACGCAGAAGCAGACGCGGCTATGCCGCTTAAAGATCTTGGCATAGATCCGGATACGGACCTGGCGGATCAGTATGATTTCACAAAGATTACAGCTTCTGATGCAGATGGTGTCCAGAGAGGTTCCACATGGCAGTGTTGTCCGGGATTATTAGTATATCGCCGTGACATTGCAAAAGATGCATTTGGGACAGATGATCCGGAAGAAATAGGCCAGAAGGTGAAGGACTGGGATACTATCAAAGCAACGGCAGAAGAGCTGAAGGCCAAAGGATATTACACGTTTGCTTCTTATGCAGATACATTCCGTCTGTATGGGAACAGCATTGAAGACTCATGGGTAAGCCCCGGAGAGACGACGGTTAAAGTTGATCAGAAAATCATGGATTGGGTAGACAGTTCAAAAGAATGGCTTGATGCGGGCTATCTGGATAAAAATGTAAAAGGCCAGTGGAACGATGACTGGAATAAAGCAATGGGTTCTGCATCCAAAGTGTTCGCATTTCTGTTCCCGGCATGGGGAATTGATTTTACCCTGGATCCGAACTGGGACGGTGAAGACGGTGTATGGGCCGTTACCAATCCTCCGCAGGAGTATAATTGGGGCGGTTCTTATGTACATGCATGTACAGGTACGGATAATCCGGAGCACGTAAAAAACATTATTCTTGCGGTAACGGTAGATAAGGATAATCTGCTGAAAATTTCAAAAGAATATTCGGATTTTACGAACACAACAAGCGGTATGAAAGAAGCGGCCAAAGACGACTCTTTTGATTCAGAATTCCTTGGAGGGCAGAATGCGTTTAAATATTTTGCGCCGGTTGCAGAGAATATCAAGATTGCCCCGCTTTCTGCTTATGACCAGGGATGTGTAGAATTGATCCAGAATGCGTTCAGCGATTATCTGCAGGGGAAGGTTGACTATGATAAGGCGAAAAAGAATTTTGAGACAGCGATCATAGAGCGTTATCCTGATATTACCGAGGTTCAGTGGCCAGAGCAGAGTGAAGAACAGTAAGGCTTAGAAAAGAAAGGAATGACCGTTTATGAAACCAAAGCATAAAAAAGTTGACTATTCAAAATGGGGTTATATCTTTATCCTCCCATTTTTTATCAGTTTTTTCATATTTTCTTTTATTCCGCTGGTAGACACCATCCGGTATAGTTTTTTTGAATATTACCGTTCAGGAATTAAAGAGATTGGGCCGAATTTCGTCGGTATGCAGAATTATATAAGCCTTCTGGGTTCGGACATGCTGAAATATGCGGCAAATACCCTGATTTTATGGATTATAGGATTTATCCCGCAGATCGTGATTGCGCTGGTACTTGCGGAATGGTTTGTGGATGCGAGGCTTAAGATTCACGGAACACAGTTTTTTAAAGTTGTAATCTATCTGCCGAACCTGATTATGGCGTCGGCATTTGCAATGTTATTTTTCACCATGTTCTCTACAAACGGACCGGTCAACTCGATTCTTATGTCTGTCGGCTTAACCAGCCAGCCCATCGACTTCCTGGGTTCTGCGCTGGGAACCAGATCGTTGGTAGGGTTTATGAATTTCCTGATGTGGTTTGGAAATTCGACGATTATGCTGATGGCTGCAATTATGGGAATCAGCCCGGATGTATTTGAGGCGTCTGAGTTGGACGGGTGCAACAGTTTCCAACGCTTTTTCTATATCACACTGCCGCAGATACGCCCGATCCTTGCGTACACATTGATTACGGCTATCATCGGCGGCCTGCAGATGTTTGATGTGCCGCAGATTCTGACGAACGGGCAGGGAACGCCGGATAGGACATCGATGACCCTGATCATGTTCCTGAACAGTCATCTGAAGAGCAGAAATTATGGTATGGCTGGCGCACTGTCGGTTTATCTGTTTATTGTCAGTGGTATTTTGTGCTTTTTTGTATACCGGATGACAAATAATGATGACCCGGATGGTTCAAAAGCAGCGGCAAAAAAGGCAAAAAAACAAAAAAGGAGAGGATAGATTTATGAAATCAAAACAGCCAAGTCACTTACGGAGTATAATTGCACATATTGTATTGATTATCCTGTCGTTTATGTGTTTGTTTTTCTTCTATATCTTGTTTATTAATGCAACAAGATCGCATGCGGACCTCCAGAAAGGCTTTTCAGCATTGCCAGGGAATTATTTGTTTAAGAATCTGAGTAATGTTGTCAATGACGGAACATTTCCGATGATTAAAGGGATTTTAAACAGCCTGATTGTTTCGGGATGCTCTGCGGCTATTTGTACATATTTTTCGGCATTGACGGCATATGGCCTGTATGCGTATAACTTTAAACTAAAAAAGGTTGCATTTACATTTATTATGGCGATTCTTGTAATGCCTACACAGGTAACTGCAATGGGATTTCTGCGGTTGATCACGAATATGGGAATGTATGATTCTCTGCTTCCGTTAATTATACCGTCGATCGCTTCTCCGTCTGTATTTTATTTTATGTACAGTTACCTGCAGTCGTCGCTTCCGCTGTCACTTGTCGAAGCATCAAGAATCGACGGATGCGGGGAGTTCAGAACTTTTAATCAGATTGTCCTTCCGATTATGAAACCGGCGATCGCGGTGCAGGCAATATTCAGCTTTGTAGGTTCCTGGAACAATTATTTTGTTCCGGCTCTGGTTATCCAATCCAAAGATAAGATGACAGTGCCGATTCTGATTGCAACACTTCGGGGAGCCGATTATATGAATTTTGATATGGGTAAGATCTATACGATGATTCTGGTAGCAATTGTACCGATCATTATCGTATACCTGTGTCTTTCTAAATTTATTATCGCAGGCGTAACGCTTGGAGGTGTAAAGGAGTAGCCTAAGAAACGTAATTCTGTTATTGTTTTTTCGCTCATAATGAGATATAATAAAAAAAGTGAAAATTATAATATGCCGCGGGATGTTGCAGCATCTTCAGGGGCAGAAGGAATTGGAGGAATTAATATGTTAGTATCAGCAAAAGAGATGCTTGAAAAAGCAGTAGCAGGCCAC
>ERZ808044.525-NODE-525-length-39066-cov-7.096130_pt1 | contig 39066 bp, 31 predicted proteins | sample MGYA00380195_ERZ808044 | MGnify/ENA primary metagenome ERZ808044 (study PRJEB31490, sample SAMN06133423) | mouse gut metagenome | isolation source: Z7_2 | host: mice | place: China: Chengdu | collected 2015-05 ...
TTATTCAGTTTTCGATGGCGCAGAATGAAAGAAAGGGGCTAAAATTATGCCTAAAAATCAAGTTTTCGGACAGTCTGGGGGGGGAACAGGTAAAAACTACTCCTGCTTGGTTCTTTGTAGAAGATGAGGCATCGGCCAGAAATATGGCCAAAACTGTGTCTGACGATATTACGGCGGCAGGCGGTCAGGCCTGGGTGGAAGTGCTGGAAGGGACGAATCACAAGACGGCCAGTGAACAGATGAGGAGCGATGCGGGAATTAAAGGTTATGGGATTTATGACTGGATGGTTTCTGTCAAAAAAAAGAGGTAAAGAGGATGATAAGGGGCTGTCGGGAAAAGACAGCCTTATACAGGGGCAGGCGCGGTCCATGCGGACCACACCTGCCCCTGAAATTGTGTGCCGAGCATGGCACTAATCTTGCTGGTGAAAGTCCAGCCACGGGTTTTTACCGCCAAGTGTAGTGAACCACAAGTCGGTACCAGTAATGGTATGGATGGAGGAAGTGGTGTAGCAAAGTTCTTGAGCCTACGAACAGAAACTTGATAAGGCGATTAGGTGGGTAAGGTTGCAAATCAAACCGAAGCCCGAAAGGTAAACGTAAACCGAAGTTGTAAATCAAGAGGTTGTGGAACGAAAGATTAGTGTCTTACCTCGGGAGGCCCTACTCACATACGGAGAGGTATGGTCGAAAAAGGTTTGGAGAGGGAGTCAGATGATGCCATAGTAGGCGAGAGCCGAAGGGCTGAAACGATTTATAGTACAAATCATTATGTTTAAAATAGTATATGAGCCAGAAATCGGGTGGACAGGAAAAGTAGGAACGTAACCAAGGAATACTGTTTATACCCAGAGGGGTGCTATGTACGAATTTTGGGATAAGTCAGAGGAGTAACAACGATGGAATTAATTGAAGTGATTTTATCAAAAGAAAATCTGAACAGAGCCTATAAAAAGGTAGTATCGAACAAAGGAGCAAGTGGAGTAGATGGGGTTACGGTGGAGGAATTAGGAGATTATATAAGAGAGAATAAAGATAAAATCGTGACATCTCTTAGAAACAGAACCTATATCCCGAAGCCGGTACGAAGAGTATACATCCCGAAGAACAACGGAAAACAGCGTCCGTTAGGGATACCCACGGTGACTTCATACTGCACACCTCCCAACGTTGTTTTGGAATGCTGCCTCCGGCTATCATGAAGGCAGCCGGTTTATTGGAAAAAAATATCATGTGTAAAGAGCTTTTATGGATTCCAGGTTGGAACCATCGATCAGGACTTCCCATGGCCAGCCCTGATGCTGCTTCCTTGCAGGAATCTTACCGGCAGATATACCGTAGTAGACCCTGTCGGCGGATATGCCGAGCAGCCCTGCGGCCTCAGCGACAGATATGCCCTGCCGGTTTCTTTCATAGGGGCCGGAAATATCATATTTATAACGGATCCAGCGGACCCCGGCATATGTGAAGGGTTTTCCTTCCGGGGTAACATATCCATCCTGGTTTAACCGGTCTGCGATCCCGGAATCGTCCAGGGCCTGGGCCAGTTCACGGATTCTGGAAACGGTACTGTCAGTGTGTCGCCTGCGGTCGCTATAGGGAAGGTTCTTTTTTAAGGAAAGCTGTTCGCATTTCCCGCTGCGGAACCGGATGCCTACCCAAAAATCAGGGCATCGCTTTTCTGCCAGGACAGTGATATCGTCCACCAGGATACGGATGACACGTTTCTTTTCTTTTGGTGTAGAAGTTGGTGCATTCCAGATCGCAGGGATCTTTTGTGCGAGGTTCAGGATATCCTGTTCTTCTTTTTCGGAAGGGACCCAGGATTTTCTGGAACTGTATATGGCATAGTCCTGTTTTGCTCTTTCCAGTTCTTTGAGCTTCAGGTTCCAGTTGGACTCCAGGGAGCGGACGACCAACCTGTTTTCCGGGTCTGCGAGCATGAACTGTCGCTCTGCGCGGTCAGCTTCATACTGTGCACGTTCAATAGAGAGGAGCCATTGTTTATCCGACATCCTGTCCGCATCATTTATGCTGTGCATGACTTTCAGGGAGAGCTCCAGTTCTGAGGGCTTCATGATGGCGAGGATCTTTTCGGAGACTGCCTGGTCAAGGGGTTCGGCAGGGACAGAGGAACAGGTTGCCTTATTGCCATGTTCCCAGCGGCCAATGCATTCGTATAAAGGACGTATGCCGCCGGTTCCCGTGTAACGGACTGTCATGCGGCGGCCACATTTCCCGCAGAGAAGGACTCCTGTAAGGAGGGCAGCCCCCTCACGCGCCGGGCCGCAGCGCTCCATATTCGTCTGATTGGAGGCAAGGCGTTTCTGGTTCTCCTCGAATTCTTCCCAGGAGATATAAGCCTGGTGATGGTCGGGGAGAAATACTTTCCAGTCTTCTTTGTCTGGGAGACGGATGGGGTGGTGTTCGAAGTGTCCGTCGGCGTCAATGGTTTTATTATCACGATAACGCCCATACACATACGCCCCGGCATAAGCAGGATTGTGGATGACGCCAAGGACGCGGCTGTGGGTCAGCGTCCCCCATGTGGCCTTTCCATCCCATGCGCCTCCATAAGCGCGCTTGGGGAAAGAAAGCTTGTTTTCGGCGAAATACCGGACAACACCGTAGGCACTTCCGGAAGTGCGGAATGCCCGGAACAGAGTGGAGAGGGCATGCTGTACCTCTTCATCGGGATCCATGATGGTCCTGCCGCTGGTGTCATAGATATAGCCAACAGGCAGCGGGAAGCGTAGTTCTCCCCTGGAAGCGGCGTTTTCCTTCCCGCCGATCATACGGGCATGGAGGAAGTGGAGTTCCGCTTCGCCCATGGTGCCCTTCAGGCCGATCAGGAGCCGGTCGTTAAAGTCGGACATGTCGTAGATGCCGTCTTCGTCGATCACAAGGGTGCCGAACAGCCCGCAAAGCTCAAGGAGCTTCATGAGGTCGGCTGATGACCGGGCAAGGCGTGAGATCTCCAGTCCGAGCACTGCGCCGACTTCGCCCGGTGATACGCTTGTCACGAGCTGGGCAAAGCCCGGGCGCTTGGAACGTCCGGAACCGGATATGCCCAGATCCCCGTCGATCACGCGGATGTGTTCTTCCGGCCAGCCAAGCGATAACGCCCTTTCCCTGAGGGCGTACTGTCTCTGGGTGCTCTCCTGGTTGAACCGTACCTGGGCCATCGTTGACTGGCGGACATAGACCAGGGCTTCCCGGTTCAGGTGTTCCGCCCGCACTTTGGACGGAACCTGCAGGTTCTGCTTCATTTTCATCCTCCTTTCCAGCTGAAAAGAAGGATAGGCGTTTGCGAAATGCCAGAACCCGCATAAATACGGGATTCTTTTTGTTACAAATTAAAACAACTCCTCAATGGTTTGTGGTAAAATTGAGATGACGAGTAACAATCAACCATCCACCAGAAAGGAGTTGTACCTACATGATACCATACAAACAGCTTTCTTTGGCAGATATTTTTACCGATTGCCAGAATAAATTTGATAACGATAAATATGAGTTTCTTTCCATACTCGATAAATCCATTAACCTTGATGAAATTGTTCCGGTGTCTTTTGTTTCCCATTTCCATGCTGCCACCGGCAGACCCCGCAAGCATCTTCTTTATCCAATGCTCAAGGCTCTGTTATTACAGCTTATTTTCTCGATTCCTACTACTTCCCTCCTGATCATTTTCCTCAAATATTCTCAGGAATTGCGGGATTTCTGTGGCTTTGATGTCGTCCCGGACGCATCTAAATTTACCCGGTTCAAGCAGGATTTCTTATTGGACTTACAATCCATGTTCGATCACCTTGTCCGCCTTACCGAACCGATATGCCAACGGATTGATTTGGAAAAGGCATCTATGCTGCTCTTCGATACCTCCGGCATTGAAGCCTGGGTGACAGAAAACAATCCCAAATATTCCAATCGTATTATCAAACAGCTCAAATCCTTTCAAAAAGCCAACAGCCTGGATGATTCCTTTGATCCCTATAAAGCCGCCTACGGTTCCATGCCTTCCCATGCCGCCGCCAGCCCCGCAATCCAACAGATGTATATCAATGGGCATTTCTGTTATGCTTTTAAATTCGGCATCATTACAAACGGGTTAGGTATCGTCAGGCATATTTCCTTTTACAACAAAGATTTTCTCGAATCCCATCCTGAAATCATTGTTGAAAAGAAACCGGATTCCCCAGATGAGGACAAGAGCCTTGCCGATTCCAAAGCGCTGATCCCGACACTGAAGGATTTCTTCCGGAAACATCCGCTTATCAATCCCAAAACGTTTCTGGGAGATGCCGCATTCGATTCCGTTGAGATTTATAAATACCTGCTGCAGGAAGCATCCTTTGAAAAAGCGTATATTCCCCTGAAAAACAAACTCAAAGTCGAAGGAATTGATTACACTGTAAATGATGACGGTATTCCCTGCTGCCCGCATGACGCTTCCCTTCCCATGAAACGGGAAGGAAGTAAATCTCATTTGCGCTGTGGTCTTCCAACCATGAAATTTGTCTGCCCCAAAATGAAATGGGAACGGGACAGCATCACAAAGAAAACCAAACGTGTATGTCATTGTGATACTCCGTGTACAGCATCTTCCTGTGGAAGGATGATCTACATTTATCCGGAACAAAACCTTCGCGCTTATCCTGGAACAATCCGCGGCACCCAGGAATGGGATTCCACCTACAAGGTCAGAGGAAATGTTGAAAAATCCATCAACCACTTCAAAGACAGTTTTTGTGTTGCCGGTCGTAAAACCCAAAATGAGAAAACGCTTCATGCCGACCTGCTTCTGGCTGGAATTACTCAGCTTATTACTGTAATGGTGGCTGACAAACTGCACAGGCATCAATATATCCGCAGTCTAAAACCTCTGATTGCATAACCTCACATACCACACCCCATTTCACAGGCAGATATCCCTATCTGTTTTGTTTTCATGTCTTAAAATCCGGTTACCCACATCCACCTCCTGAAAATCCGCCATGACCGGATTTTTTCCCTGTTGGAATCAAGGTTGTGAACTTGTTTCGCAATTACCTATGAAAAGAAGGAGATAAACAGGGCTGAAAGTGCTGATATGAGTTCTTCTGCAAGACGGGAGTCGTTACCGGTCAGATGCATGAGAGTTGCTTCCATTAGGGGCTCCTCCTTTCAGGCTAAAGGTCGATCTCTCTGCGCCGGAACAGTTCCAGGTTAATGCAGCTGAGTTCTGCAAGCAGCTCCGTGATGTCCTCATAATCTTTGATACACTGGGAGACTTTGTCCTTATAAGCTTTTGGGACAGAATCCAGCTGGGTCTTCCCATTGTAATAAGAAGAAAGGTACAGGCTCTGGTGGCCTTCGCCATTGGCACATCTGCAGTTAGGCTTGCCGCATTTGATGGACCTGGTGATCAGGGAAGCCCTTATGACATGGGCCGGGTCTGGCATCATGTCAAGGAGTTCCTGACGGCGGGCTTTGAGAGTGTCAGTGGTTGCTGATTTATAAGGTCTGCCGTTCTTGTTAGTGGTATTCATGATAAGATTATACCACAGGGAGAAGAAAAAGTCTACCCTGTGGCAATGGAAATTTACGGATTTCTACAGCAGTTTGGCAAGTTCAAGGAGAGCTTTTACCGTATCAACATCAAAATAGCTTTCGGAAAAAGCGTTCTGCCCGGCATCGGTAATCCAGGACTCCGGGACGGAGAAGATATCACCCTCAGAACGGAGCGAGTAGCGGCGCTGCCCGTCCACTTTCCTGATCTTCAGGATGGGGAAGCTCTGCTCATAGAGAGGATGGTAGGGATGAAGGATCGTTGCTGTTCCCAAATCCCTGCTGTGATCAAGTGCTTTTTGCTGTTGCTGTGCCAACAGCCCTTGACAGAACCATTCAACAGGCAATAGCACAACCTATATCCGAAATTTACGAAGAAATATTCAGTAATTACAGTTATGGATTCAGACCAGGCAGAAGCTGTCATGATGCCGTCAGACAGGCATTAGAATACTTAAATGGCGGTTATGAATGGGTAGTAGATATTGATATAGAGCAGTTTTTCGATAAAGTAAATCACGATAAATTAATCCAGATACTAAGAGAACAGGTAAATGACAGTACCACATTAAACCTGATTCGGAAGTACCTGAAAGCAGGGGTAATGGAAAAAGGATTGGAAAAAGCAACGATTACTGGCGTACCACAGGGAGGCCCACTTTCGGTTGTATGTTCGAATATCTATCTTGATAAGTTGGATAAGGAACTGGAGCAGCGTGGACTTCGTTTTACAAGATACGCAGATGATGTGCTGATATTCACAAAAAGTGAAATGGCAGCCAACCGCGTGATGAAATCGATAAGTAACTGGTTGGAACGAAAGCTGTTTTTAAAAGTAAATGCAGCCAAAACCAAAGTAGACAGACCGACAAGAAGTAAATATCTGGGGTTCACCTTTCTTAAGAATGGTCCGGAATGGAGAGTAAAACCGACCAAGGAAAAGAAAAGGAAACTGAAAGAGAAGCTAAGTGAATATCTGAAAAGAGGAAAAGCTGCTGCCAGGCCATTGGCGGTAACGATTAAGCGTGTCAATGAGATGGTAAGAGGGTGGATTAACTATTTCAGAATTGGTATGATGAAGCAGTTCATGGAAGAGTTTGGAGAATGGTTAAGACATAAAATCAGGGTCATAGTCATGAAACAGTGGAAAAGGCCGAAAACCATCTACCGAAATCTAAATTATTTGAACTGGAAACATAGAAATGGGTTTAGTTGCGAAGAAATATTTAAAGTTGCGAATTCAAGACTTGGTTGGTACAGAAGAAGTGGAATGAATGTAGTGAATTTCATTATCAGTAAAAATTTACTTGAAAATAGGATAAAAGATGGAGCGGGTCTGCTCAATCCCTTATCCTATTACTTGGTAAAAGTTGGAATATAAGTTGTAGAGCCGTATACGAGGCCCGTATGTACGGTTCAATGGGAGGGGCGAGAAATTATTCTCCCTCTACCCTATTATTCATGAAAAAAGGATAGTCAACAAAAAATCTATTTCAGTTTCTTAAAATTAAGTTTATCCCACGGCAATCCTGCGTATCGGAAGAATCATCAAATCAGCTTCCACACTTCAATTCCGGCATTCCTGTCAAAATCTCTGCCAATTTTGTCGTTTGATAAGTTGATAATTATTTCCCCGGTATAACTGATTTTTGCTTCTTTTAAATGGCCGGCGGGAACCTTAATTTCGCCTTTTGGATTCCAGTAAGAAAAGGCGGCATGGCTGTGCAAAAATGGCTGATTATCACAATCCATAGAAATATTTCCCATAAGAGAAATCATTTCGAGCATACCCGAAAATTCATGGTCTGCAAATACATTCTGTTCCGGTATGTAGGATGAAAGCGCCATTGTATCGCAGGCGCCAATTCCCTGGAAATATCCGCCGCATACGTTTTCCTTCTTACAGACTTTCGTGATTGTTTCAAGGATATTTTCTCCCCGGTTTATACGTAAATAAATCGTAGAGTTTTCTTTTTTGTATTCCATAAATCCCTCTCCTTTCATAGTTTGTCCCATTATGCCTTATAATTCCCGTTGCATATTACGGACCTCTCTTCACGGTTTACTAAGGGCTTCGGGTCCTTACGCCGGGGATGGTTCTAATGGGAAAGTTACCTGCACGCCGTTCAAAAAGTCACGAAAATCTACTTTATTGTGTTCAAAAGGTGTGATATGCTGTGTGTAAGGGAGAGCTCTTTGGTAACTGTTCTGTGGGTCTGTGCAGAAAGTTTTGCAATTTGTGGTCTTTTTGTATCGTGGGAAACGGCATTCTGTGAAGCAGAGACTGGAAAGAAAAGACTGGAAAGAAAAGGTGGAGATGCGATGAAAAACATTTACGACGACAGGGAATTTTTTGAGGAATATGGAAAAATGTCCCGCAGCCGGGAGGGGCTTAAAGGGGCAGGAGAATGGCATCAGCTAAAAGAGTTGTTTCCGGATGTGGAGAATAAAGTGGTTCTGGATCTGGGATGCGGATATGGCTGGCACTGTATGTATGCGGCTTCCCGAAAAGCTGAAAAAGTGCTGGGAATTGACCAGAGTGAAGCCATGATTGAAGAAGCCAGGAAACGAAATAAAGATGAAAGAATCCGCTATGAGGTATGTGGCCTTGAAGAGTATGAATATCCCAGAGAGGCCTATGATCTGGTGATTTCCAATCTGGTACTTCATTATGTGAAAGATTTGGAGCGGGTTTTTGAAAATGTGTACCGCACTTTAAAGCCCCAGGGAGTGTTTCTTTTTAATATGGAACATCCGGTGTTTACAGGGAGTGTGAATCAGGAATGGATACGCGATGAAAACGGCATTGCCAAATACTGGCCGGTGGACCGGTATTTCTATCCGGGGGAGAGAAAGACCAGCTTTCTGGGGCATACTGTCACAAAAGAACATCATACGCTGACACAGATTTTCACAGGGCTTCTTCGGGCCGGATTTTCCATTGAAGCAGTGGAGGAAGCAGTACCGCCAAAGGAAATGACAGATCTGCCGGAAATGAAGGATGAGCTGCGCCGCCCGATGATGCTCATGGTCCGTGCGAAAAAGAGCGGAGAAATCACCGCCCATACCATGGAATACCGGGGAGGTCCCGTGGAATCAGATTTCTTTATGAGGCCCTATACGGACGGAGATTATGAGGAATACAGGCGGGTTTACAACCAGTGCTTTTCCAGAATGCGGACGGCCCTCGGACTGGTTCCGGTGGAGTGCTGTGCTAAAAGAGAAGAGCTTTTGAGACGAAGGGACCAGATCTTCGTCTGTGAAAAAAACGGGGCCCTTGTGGGCTCTGTGGCTGTTTACGAAAATGAAATCGACGATCTGATTGTGGCGGAAGAATTTCAAAGACAGGGATGGGGCAGGAAGTTTCTGGAATTTGCCCTTCATAAAATGCAGAAGGAAGGAATATACCCCATCAGGCTTCATGTGGCGGACTGGAACCGGGGGGCCATGAAGTTGTATAAAGACAGGGATTTTGTCATCATAAGGACTGAGAAGGTCCGTCAAAAAGTCGAAAAGGATGGGAAATAATAATATAAAGGCAGAGGAGACATAGTAACAGTTTAGCTGCGAGTTACGAGACATAAAATCGTAAGTTTTGCAGTTATTGACTTTGGATTCTGTGTATACTACAATACGAATGATACCAGGGAGATGCAGGGCACAACTGTTACGAATACCGGAAAGGACTTGAACCGAATGGAAAGGGAAGATGAGGAACGAAAGTTAAGAAGAGAGCTGAGACGAATCCAGAGAAAAGAGCAGGAGAGGGTCCGGAATATGCTGATGCATGGGCTTTTGGGAGTTGTGACGCTTATCATAATCGCTGCGGTGATTGTCTGTGTAAAGCTGATTGTGAAGGAGGAAGTCATTGATCCGGCTGATGTGGAAGTTCCGGATACAGTCAATGTAAATCTTCTGACACCGAACCCCCATTCAAGACCTCAGCTTCCGCTGGAAAGGGTCAATGGAATTGTGGTTCATTATGTGGCCAACCCGTGCAGCACGGCCAGAGAAAATAGAAATTATTTTGAATCCTTAAAGGAACAGAACGAAACTTCCGTCAGCAGCCATTTTGTTATCGGTCTGGAGGGAGAGATCGTTCAGTGTATTCCTCTGGATGAGGTGGCTTATGCCTCCAACAACAGAAACAGCGATACCATTTCCATCGAATGCTGCCACCCGGATGAAACCGGAAAATTTTATGACAGTACATATCAGTCCCTGGTGGATCTTTGCAGTTATCTCTGTGTACAGTTTAAGCTGAAGCCGGAGGACGTAATTCGTCACTATGATGTGACAGGAAAAATCTGTCCGAAATACTTCGTGGATCATGAGGACGCCTGGGAGCAGTTCCATGAGGACGTAAAAGCCGCCATGAAGGCCATAAAATAAGCAACAATAAAGCCCTGCATCTTCCTGCCTGCTTATATCGGGCAGGAGGATGCAGGGCTTTATGCCTAAGCGGCCTGAAACACTAAATTTTATAAAACACCGGTTTCCGCTTATGATACACCGTATAGTAGCGGAATCCGCATTTTTTTAAGATCTCTTCTGCCTGCAAAAAGGCGCCGCCCACTTCCTTTGGCCTGTGGCCGTCGGAACCGACGGTAATAAGCTCTCCGCCCAGCTCCCGGTAGCGGGTCAGGATTTCTTCGTAAGGGTGGGGATGTCCAAGGCCATATTTAAATCCGGCGGTGTTGCATTCCAGCCCTTTCCCCTTCTGAATCAAAGTTTTAAGAATTTCATCCACAAGATCCTTGTAATCGGCCGGACGGTAATTTTTATTTTTTTCCGGGCCATAGCGGATAATGTAATCCAGATGGCCCAGGCAGTCAAAGCAGCTTAAGTTTTTTATCCGGTTTAAGGTGGATTCAAAAAAGCGACCATAGGAAGCAGACTCCGGACGTCCCTCATAGTACCGCCTGTCATAGACATCATAGCCGTCGATGAAATGATTGGAGCCGATGATATAATCCACAGGAAGCCGGGGAGCAATATCTTCCAGGTATTCTCTTTCACGCATCATGAGTCCAAGCTCGATTCCTGTGAGAACCAGAATGCGGCCTTTATATTCTTTTGCCAGTTCACTGATGCCAAAAAAATAAGCCGGCAGGTCAAGAATAAATTTAATATGAGTCATGGTTTCGGAACCATAGTCGTGGTGATCTGTGATGCAGATTTCTTTCATTCCCAGCCGCAGGGCGGCTTCAATCTGCTCTCTGGCCGGGGTGATAGAATCTCCGGAAAATTCTGTGTGCACATGAAAGTCTGAAAGCATAAAATCCTCCTCCTTCTCCCAAAGTATAGTATAGCAGCTCTGGAAAAGCAACAAAATTCGTGACGGTTTGTACCTTCACAGTTACCAAAATTCTCCATTTCTTTTCGCAAAATTTACCTAATTCTTACAAACATTTTAATTATAATTGAAAATGTGGCGGACTGTATGATATGATAAAAAAGTGGAGTTTGAATAATATACGGGGGATTGTAAAAATTATGACAATCGATAAGCTATCGAGCATCTTCACGTTTCTGGGAGGACTGGGGATGTTCTTATATGGAATGAATATCATGGGCGACGGAATGCAGAAGTCTGCCGGGGGCCGCATGAATCATTTTCTCAGACTGGTAACAAACAATCGTATTCTGGCCATTGCTCTGGGAGCGCTGATTACGGCAATTCTGCACAGCAGCGGCGCTACGACCGTAATGGTGGTGGGCTTTGTAAACGCGGGAATTCTGGATTTGACTCAGGCCGTAGGCGTGATCATGGGTGCCAACATCGGTACCACAATCACTGCATGGATGGTATCTTTAAACCAGCTTGGCGATGCCATGCGGATCCTTCAGCCGTCCTTTTTCGCCCCCCTGTTTGTGGGAATCGGTGCGGCCTGTCTTATGTTTTCCAAGAAGAAAAAGGACAGCCTGGCAGGCGAAATCTGTATTGGCGTTGGTTTTTTATTTGTGGGTCTTACGTTTATGTCAGGGGCAGTGGCGCCGTATACAGATTCACCGATTTTTGCGAAAGCATTTGCTGTATTGGGCAGCAACCCTGTTCTCGGCATCATCGTAGGCGCCCTGGTTACGGCTCTGATTCAGAGCTCTACTGCCTCTGTGGGTATTTTGCAGACTCTGGCCATAAGCGGAGTGGTGACCACCAACGCCGCTATTTACATTACTCTTGGACAGAACATCGGCTCCTGCCTCACGGCGCTGCTTTCCAGTACCGGAGCGAGCAGGAACGCCAAGAGGGCATCGGTGATCCATCTTACCTTCAATATGGCCGGAGCCCTGATTTTTGGCGTGGGTATGTATGTGATTTCCATTATAAATCCGGCTTTTGCACACAGTAATATCGATCCGCTGCGGATTTCCGTGTTTCATACGTTCTTTAACCTGACCAACACCATTTTGCTGTTCCCCTTTGCAAAACAGCTTGTGGCATTTTCTGGTCTGCTTGTGAAAGAAACCGGGGAGGAGTCGCCGGAAAAGACAGTGGAAGAAAAGAGAACCCGGCCACAGCTTGACAAGCGTATTTTCCAGTCTCCGCCCCTGGCCCTCGAAATTGGCGTGATGGAAGTGGTACATATGGGGAAGATGGCGGAAAAGAACTTAAAGCTTGCCCTGGATGTTTTGATTAACGGCGGGATTGAACGGGCTGAGCAGGTAATGAAAAATGAAGATTCCATTGATATTATGAACAAGAAGCTGACGGAATATCTGATTCAGGTCAATAACCTGTCCTTAAATGAAAAGCAGAAGCGCCTGGTCAGCAACCTGTTTTACAGTATCAGCGATCTGGAGCGGATCGGGGATCATGCGGAAAATCTGGTGGAGGCTGCCCAGTACATGGAGGAACATGGACTGAAGTTTTCCGAGACAGGAATTGAAGATTTGCAGCAGATTTCCAGGGCGACTGTGGAAGCTGTAAGCCATGCGGTGTCAGCCCGTCAGGAGAATAATATGGAAGACATCCGCAAGGTCAGCAAGCTGGAGGATGAGGTGGATAATCTGGAGGAGGAGATGCGGGATAAACATATCGAGCGCCTTTCCCAGCAGACCTGCAATCCGTCAGCCGGTGTGGTGTTCCTGGACATTCTAAGCAATCTGGAGCGTATTTCCGATCATGCGTATAACGTTGCCGGGTATGTAAAGGATGAAATTTAGTGATTTAACAATCCCATTTCTTTGTAAAACCGTTCAGCGCCGGGATGAAGGGCAATGGGAAGCTCATCATACATGAACCCCTCCTTGGACATGGAGGAGAGGGCAGGATGCTGTTCTTTAAGCTGTTCTGTGTTGTTATACAGGATGGAAGTGAGCTCATAAACCAGTTCTTCGTCCATGGATGCAGGAACACAGAGGAGACATTTAATGCCGAAAGTGGCCACATCCTCCTCCTGTCCTTTATAGGTTCCGGCGGGAATCACGTCTTTATAGTAGAAGGGATTTTCCTTTACAATGGAATCCAGTTCTTCGGGAGTATATTGAAGCACGGTGCAGGGGAGCCTGGAGGAGAGACCGGAAAGGCTGTTGACAGGAATTCCGGTAAAGCCGTGGACAGCATCCAGGGAGCCATCGCTCACTCTGGAAGCCCCGGCTTCCAGACTGCAGTTTTCCAGGGTGGAATTCCCGCTGCCGATTCCCATGGTATTGAGAACAATTCTGGCGGAAAGCGCTGTGGTGGAATCCTCGGGCCCAATTCCGATCCGCTTTCCCATGAGGTCGTGAACATAGCGGATATTCATAGCGGAGGGAGCCATCCAGTTGGAAAGACTGGGATAGACGGCGGCCACGATACGGAGATTTCCAAGGGGCTTCTGGTCGAATGCATCCTGACCGTTTACAGCCGAAAAAGCAATGTCGCCGCTTATAAGGCCAAGGTCAATTTCACCGTTTTCCAGAGCCTGGGCATTGGAAAAAGAGCCGTTGGAGGCACTCAAATTTACGGTGATGCGGGAATCTCCCTGGTTAATAATCTGTGCCAGAGCCTTTCCCACCGGATACATGGTTCCGCCGATGTCAGCGGTACCGATGGTAAGAATCTCCACGGGCTCCTTTTGGGATGAGAAGAATGCAGAGGCACAGCCACAAAGGGAGACTGCCATATATAATACTAAGAGATAGAAAAGAGTTTTTTTCATAAGTCCGGGTCCTGTCTGTCTATAAAGATTGTAACTGTATCGTGAAGCAATTTTAATGGCCATATGCTGTATCAGTTCAGAGACTGTCTGAACGATTACCACTTAACTATACCACAAAAGCGGGAGAGGGTTCAAGAAAAAAAGGACCGGCAAAAGAAAATGCCGATCCTTTTTAATGGGGGGAAATTTAAAACATCAGGCTTTAAAGAAACTTCCTATTACAGAGAGGAAAATAGGGTTGTAAATATCATCAATGATAACCGCGAAGGACGGATACAGAACCCATGCGATGTTATGCCATCCGTACTGGTCCATGATGGCTTTTTCGTTTGCAACAGCGTTGGAACCGGAACCGCAGCCCCAGCCGATGTTTCCGGCTGTCATAACGGCGGCGCCATAGTCACGGCCGAACAGGTTGAAGGATACAAAGATTCCGAACAGTGCAATGAGGATTGCCTGTGCAGCCAGGATAACGCCCATCTGGCCGGCAACCGGGGCCAGTTTTGTAAAGTCTGTGGTCATAAGAACCAGAGCCAGGTAAAGCTCTAAGAACATGTGCTCAATGGCATCAACTTCCGGTACATAGAATTTAATGTTACATGCTTCCATTACGTTTCTTGCAATGGCTCCGGCAAACAGACAGCCAATGAATTTTGGCATTTCAATCATCGGAATATTGTCAAGAAGACAGTAAATAGGCATACCGAGGGCGGCAAGGAGCAGAGTCAGGGCGAACATCATGATCATCCTGGTGTTGTTAAGCTCCGGTACCTTTCCTGTTGCGACTGCTTCCGGCTTATCGTTGGGGTCAGATTTTAAGCCGTGGCGCATGATTAAGAAAGCTGCCACCGGTCCGCCGATTAAGGAACCCATGATATTTCCAAGGGTACCGGCGGCAACGCCGATGGTGGTTGCATCCGCGGCGCCCCACCCTTCAAAGATCGGACCAAAGGCAGATGCGGTTCCAACTCCGCCGGACATGGCTGCGGAAGAACACTGCAGGCCCAGGAGAGGATTGAGGCCGATGACTTTACTGAGGGCGATGCCAAGAATATTCTGGCAGGTAATCAGCAGGCAGGCAGCGAAGGCGATCAGGATACAGAGCTTTCCGCCGGCCTTTTTTAACATCCTTGCACTGAATCCAAAACCAACGCAAAGGAAGAACAGGTTCTGGCAAAGATCCTTCATTATGGTGGCGTCAAAGGAGATGGATACGATTCCGAAGCCTTTGATGACGGAAATTAAAATCGAGAAGATAATGCCGGAAACTACGGGAGCCGGGATTGCATATTTTCTCAGTGCGGCGGACCGTGCAACTATGGCACGTCCGAGGAAAATTACAATGGCGGCGAAACCCAGGGTACACAGATATTCAAATTTGAATGAGGCGATAGCCCCGTCTGCGGCAGGTTTAAACGTGCCGAAATAACTGATAATACTTTCCATAAAATAACTCCCTTCCAATTTCGTTTTTGGCATCCCCATGCCCTATGTATTAAGGTATTAAAACTTTATAAAAAAAGTGTAAAAGAAATTAAAAGTAAAGTCAATTTAAGTAAGTATGTAACAGATTTTAGTAAGTTTAGTAACTAATGTTTTCCAAAACCATACCGGATCGACGGGCGGCCTCCGGTTTTATAGTCAATGGTGCTTATAATTTCTCCGGTGTCTACCATATAATTCATATAACGGCGGATGGTGATGCGGGACAGATGGATCTGCTCTGCAATCTGTTCGCTGGTGAAAAAGCTGTCAGAATGGTCAAAAAGAAAGTTCCGGATCATTTGAAGCGTTGTTTCACTTAAGCCTTTGGATAGCTGGGAAGAGGAGTCCGGTGCCCCTTCCCTGCGGGAAAAAAGCTGGTCGATGGCCGTCTGGTTTAAATTGTCATGGGCCTTTTCCAGACAGAGCCTCTTTTCATGAAAACGGTCCAGGGCCGCTTTAAAACGCACATATTCAAAGGGCTTTACCAGGTAATCCAGAACGCCGCGTCCAAAGAGAGAGCGGACGATGCCGGTATCGCTGGCGGAGGTAACCATGATGATGGATGGCGTTTTTCCCATGGAATGGAGTTTGTCGATAAAAGTATCTCCGTTCATTAATGGGGTATAATAATCCAGAATGATAAGATCACAGGAATTTTTCTTTAAATATTCCAGGGCCTCGCCGCCGGATTTAAAGGTGCGGTCCACCTGGAAGGGGGCAGTCACCTCCACATACTGTTTGTTGATGGCCGCTACCATGGGGTCATCTTCGATAATAATAACATGGTACATCAGACGGACTCCTTTCTCATGTAAGTAAATGTTATACAGGTTCCTTCGTTTTCTTCTGTGTCAATGGTAATTTCCCCGCCCTGAAGCGTTGCAATCTGGTGAATCAGATACAATCCCGTTCCGCGGTTTTCTCCTTTGGAGGAAATCCCCAGATCAAAGATATGAGGGAGAAGATCCGGACGGATTCCGCGTCCGGTATCTTCGCAGGTGATGATGGTACAGGCATCGTTCATGTGAATGCCAAGGGTGATTTCTTTTATGTCCTTTGGAGAGGCCGAAAGCTCTTCGATGGCATTTTCCAGGAGATTTCCAACGATGGTAATGTAGGATTCCATGGGCAAAAGCAGATCCTTGTTCGTACAACGACTGTCCGGAGTTACTAAAAGGCGGATTCCAAGCTCTGCCGCATGCATCGTTTTTCCGATGACAAGGGCACAGATCCGGGAGACCCGCAGACAGTCGGCTGTCTGGCGGATGGCCTGGCTGGACACCAGGCTGCTGTTGGTGATGAAGGTGATTGCCTGCTTTGTCTGACCGGTCTGGAGGTAACCTAAGATCACATGAAGCTTATTTAAAAATTCGTGATTGAAGGCCCGCAGCGTATCCAGCATGGAGCGGGCCCCGGAAAGTTCATCGGATAAAGCCTCCACTTCAGAGCGGTCATTGAAAAGAGTCAGAATTCCCTGAATGTCCGGCGGGGTTCCGATGGGATGTTCGCTGCAGATTATGGAACGGTTCATAAACCGGACACTTCTCGCGGGAACCGGATTTCCGGAAATTAAAATGTTTTCAAAGGCTGTGTCAGGAAACAAATTTTTAATGGAATCTCCCACCACAGGTGCGTCTGATTCCAGAAAAGAGCGGACCGTCTGGTTGGCGAAGATTACCGTTCCGTTTCTGTCAGAAGCAATGACGCCCTCCGTCATGGCATTCAGAACGGTGTCCTGTCTTAAATAAAGCTCCAAAAGCTCCTGAGGGTGGTGCCCCATGAGGGAGGAGCAAAGGATTCGCACAATACCGTGTGACAGAAGAATACTGGCCAAAAATGTAACAAAAGCGATGACAAGATAGGCCGGCAGCAGGGCCTTTGCCTGCTCGGAAATATAGGTGGTGAAGACGGAGGCCATCACAAAGCCGATGATGGTGCCGTCTTTTGCGGTGATGGCGTGGAAGGCGCGGCGCTGGGGGCCATGGGTTCCGAATCCGGTGGTGATATATGGTTTACTGCCGGAGAGGATGGCCGTTTCTTCGCCGCCCACCAGGGTTTCTCCGGTCTCCTGCCGGTTGGTGTGATAAAAACGCAGGCCATGGGTATCATAAATAACGATCAGATTCAGATCAGAAAAATGTTCATGGAGGGAGTCCAGCTCCAGCCTGGCCTCCTCAGTGGGATAGCCGATGGTGAGCATGTCCACCACATAGTCCATGGAAGCAATATAAGAAGAAATTCCCATAAGGTTTTTATCAATTTCTTTTTTCTGGCGGGTAAGATTATAAGACAGGGTTATACTTAAAGAGAGAAGCAGCATACAGGCCGAAATGGAAAGAAAGCTGATAAAAAGCTGGTTCTCCAAGGAAAGTTTCCTGAATTTTTCAATCATATCACACACCTCCCGGAAGCCAAAATACTGATTTTTTAAATTTATCACCAGTATAAAGAAAAAAAGCGAGTATGGCAAGAAAAATAAGTACCAGTTTACAGGGCGGGGAAAACCGAACGAAAACAGGCGTCAAGCTTGCTTGTAAGGCAGTTTTCGTCCGGTTTTCCACATCGGGCGGACACCCGATGCTTCTTGTACGGCTTAAGACGGACAAGAAGATACCCCCCTTATAAATTGTAACAAAATTAAAGCATCATTTTGTAAAAAGGTCTTGCTATTTCTGGAAGAATTAGGTACAATGAATGTAAGTTGTATAATATTTAACAATCATATTTCCAACAATCTCATTTTTTAGGAGGAATGAAAAATGGCAGTTAAAGTTGCAATTAATGGTTTTGGCCGTATTGGCCGTCTGGCTTTCCGGCAGATGTTTGGCGCAGAAGGATTTGAGATCGTAGCGATCAACGATCTGACTTCTCCGGAAATGCTTGCTCACTTATTAAAGTATGACTCCACTCAGGGCAGATACGCACTGGCAGATAAGGTATCTTTTGGTGAGGATTCCATTACAGTTGACGGAAAAGAAATCAAGATTTATGCAAAGGCCAACGCAGCAGAGCTTCCGTGGGGAGAGATTGGTGTTGATGTTGTGCTGGAGTGCACAGGTTTCTACACCTCCAAGGCAAAAGCACAGGCTCATATCGATGCAGGTGCCAAGCACGTTATCATCTCCGCTCCGGCCGGAAATGACCTTCCGACTATCGTTTACAATGTAAACCATGAGACTCTCAGCAAGGAAGATCATATTATCTCCGCTGCTTCCTGTACAACAAACTGCCTGGCTCCGATGGCAAAGGCATTGAACGATGCTTTCCCGATTCAGTCCGGTATTATGTGCACCATCCACGCTTATACAGGCGATCAGATGACTCTGGACGGACCGCAGAGAAAGGGTGACAAGAGAAGAAGCCGTGCAGCAGCTATCAACATTGTTCCCAACAGCACAGGCGCTGCAAAGGCAATCGGCCTTGTTATTCCGGAATTAAACGGCAAATTAATCGGTTCCGCACAGCGTGTTCCTACCCCGACTGGTTCTACAACTATCTTAACCGCAGTTGTTAAGGGACAGCCGACCAAGGAAGCAGTTAACGCAGCAATGAAGGCAGCTTCCAATGAGTCCTTCGGCTACAACACCGATGAGATCGTATCCAGCGACATTATCGGTATGCGTTTCGGTTCCCTGTTCGATGCAACTCAGACCATGGTTCTCCCGATCGACGAGAACTCTGCTGAGGTTCAGGTTGTTTCCTGGTATGATAACGAGAATTCCTATACAAGCCAGATGGTTCGTACGATTAAACACTTTGGCAAATTACTGAACGCTTAATGCATTGCAAAGAATATAATTAGGCTCATTAAGGGTCCGGTCTGATGAGGACCGGACCCTTTTATAACGGAGGGAAATGAAATGTCTTTAAATAAAAAAACAGTTGATGATATCAACGTAAAGGGAAAAAGAGTTCTGGTTCGCTGCGATTTCAATGTACCGCTTAAAAACGGTGAGATCACAGATGAGACGCGTATCGTGGCAGCTCTCCCTACCATTAAAAAATTAATCAGTGACGGAGGAAAGGTGATTCTCTGCTCCCACCTTGGAAAGGTAAAAAACGGTCCCAATGAGGGAGAATCCCTGGCTCCGGTTGCAAAGAGGCTGTCTGAGAAGCTCGGCAAGGAAGTTGTTTTCGTATCTGATTACAACGTGACAGGCGAAGCGGCAACAAAGGCTGTGGAGGCCATGAACGAGGGAGATGTGGTACTTCTCCAGAACACCCGTTTCCGCGGAAAAGAAGAGACGAAAAACGGCGAGGAGTTCAGCAAAGAGCTGGCTGACCTGGCTGACGATTATGTATGCGATGCCTTCGGATCCTCCCACAGAGCGCACGCTTCCGTTGAGGGTGTGACAAAGTTCATTACCGCAAAGGGCGGTTCCAATGTGGTTGGCTACTTAATGCAGAAGGAAATCGAATTCCTCGGCAATGCCGTTGAGAATCCCGTAAGACCGTTCGTTGCCATTCTTGGCGGCGCAAAAGTTGCAGACAAGTTAAATGTTATCTCCAATCTGCTTGAAAAATGCGATACCCTGATCATCGGCGGCGGTATGGCCTATACCTTTTTAAAGGCGCAGGGGAAGGAAATCGGAAACTCTCTGGTTGACGATTCCAAGATCGATTACTGTAAGGAAATGATGGAGAAGGCAGAAAAGCTTGGAAAGAAGCTGCTGCTTCCGGTAGACACCACTGTGGTTGCGGCATTCCCCAATCCCATTGATGCTCCGGTGGAAGTGGAATTCGTTTCCGTAGATGCTATCCCGGCTGACAAAGAAGGCGTGGACATCGGACCGGAAACCTGCAAATTATATGCAGATGCCGTGAAGAATGCGAAAACCGTAGTATGGAATGGCCCCATGGGCGTATTTGAGAACCCGACTCTGGCAGCAGGCACCATCGCGGTTGCGAAGGCGTTGGCAGAAACAGAAGCAACCACCATCATCGGCGGCGGCGATTCCGCGGCGGCCGTAAACCAGCTTGGCTTTGGTGATAAGATGAGCCATATTTCCACAGGCGGCGGCGCATCCCTCGAATTCCTTGAAGGCAAGGAACTCCCCGGCGTAGTAGCAGCTGATGATAAATAGGCCGAAAGCAACTTAGCGAAGCCGAGCCGAAGGCGAGAGCTGAGGTTAGTGCGAGGCCGTTCCCGACCCTTAATGAGCAGCCCTTTTAGGGCTGTGAATTTAGTGGAGGGAACATACCCGAAAGCAACTTAGCGAAGCCGAGCCGAAGGTTAGTATCATATTTTGTTACTGTCCACGGGGGACATCTTCTTGTCCGTCTTAGGACGGACAAGAAGAATCGGGCATCCGCCCGATGTGGAAAACAGGGCGAAAACTGCCTTACAAGCAAGCTTGACATCGGTTTTCGCCCTGTTTTCCCCGCCCCGTGAACTGTATAACCATATTTTGGAGGATAAATAAAATGGCAAGAAGAAAAATCATTGCAGGCAACTGGAAAATGAACATGACTCCCACAGAGGCAGTTGCTCTGGTTGAGACATTAAAACCGTTGGTGGCAACCGAAGAGGCGGATGTTGTCTTCTGTGTTCCGGCCATCGACATTATTCCGGTTGTGGAGGCATGTAAGGGAACCAACATTGAAGTCGGTGCCGAAAATATGTATTTTGAAGAAAAAGGGGCATATACCGGTGAAATCGCCCCGAATATGCTGACAGATGCAGGCGTAAAATATGTAATTCTTGGTCATTCCGAGAGAAGAGAGTATTTTGCGGAGACAGACGAGACTGTAAATAAGAAGGTATTAAAGGCCTTTGAGCACGGCCTTATTCCCATTATCTGCTGCGGGGAAACTTTGACTCAGAGAGAGCAGGGAATCACCATCGACTGGATCAGAAAGCAGGTTAAGATTGCTTTCCAGAACGTGACCGCAGACCAGGCTAAGAAAGCTGTAATCGCTTATGAGCCGATCTGGGCCATCGGAACCGGAAAGACTGCAACCACTGAGCAGGCAGAGGAAGTGTGTGCAGCCATCCGCGCATGCATCGGAGAAATTTATGATGAGGCGACAAAAGAAGCCATCCGTATTCAGTACGGCGGCTCTGTGAATGCAGGAAATGCGGCTGAACTGTTCGCACAGGGCGACATTGACGGAGGTCTTGTGGGAGGCGCTTCCTTAAAGGCTGATTTTGGAAAAATTGTTAATTACAAATAACGGGTTTCTGACAGAAATCTGATAGCTAGAAAATGTTGAAAAATAGGGGTATCAAGGGAAGTGCAATCCTTTGGTATCCCTTTTTGATGTCTTTGAGGTTGACTAAACTATCATAAAGATGCATCATAATATCAGAAATAGAGAATTCCCAAAACTATCATAAATTAGGAACTATCATATGTGAAGAGGTTCAACGGAAAAGGAAGCACGGACAGCTGCTATTATGGCGATGCAGGCATGGGAGAAAGAATACAGGAATAATGTAAATTTTAAGAAGTCCAAACTGTTTGGAGAATATATGACGGAATATCTGGAGAATAAGGTTAAGGGAACCTTTAAGAGGATACTTTTTCAGAATTTTAGCAAATAAAATTGCCAGCCCTATATCATACAGAACTGGCAAAACCTAATACTATCACTGGTTAATAAGATATTCCTGATACAATTTATTTCTATACTCTTTATCCTGTGTGACTCTGATTATATCCTGTGACCGTCCGTTTTCCATCAGCGTTGCGATCAGCATAGAAAGTTTGTTTTCACCTTGTTCGATACCTTGTTCGATACCTTCTCTTTTTATAGTCTTAGCTTCATATTCCAGAACTTTTCCACCCATAACTGCTTTCACTCCTTCCTTCACAGAATTATACTTTACAGCAATATGCTCCAATACCTTGTTTGACATGTCAATAATGGTACAACGTGTATATTCGCTGATGGCTCCCTGATTTAAAAGTTCTTCCAGTTTGTTTTTAATCTGCTCATATTCTTCTTGTAAAGACTTCAGTTTGGTTTTATCCTTTTCATATTCCTCAAACTGCGATTCATGGGAAAAGATATAAAAGGGAATCAACAGCAGGAGATTTTTCTCAAAAATCGCTTTTAGGGTGTATTGCTGGGATTTCATCACCTGGATATCATATTCTACTGTCCCGCCTGGTGTTACCATCCTTATTTTCAGCGTATCAGGTGTCGATGCATGATGCCTTAAGAACTTTTGTAATACGGAAGAATTTATTTCGGTATTCTTTCGGCGTGTAACCTGTTTGTTTTTTGAACACTCTGGTAAAGTGACTTTGAGAGCTGAAAGTGAGGATGGCGCTGATCTCGGCATAAGTATAATCTGAGAATTTCAGCATATTCTGTGCGGCTTCCATTCGCTTTGAAAGGATAAATTCGGAAACAGATTTCTTTGTTTCCTTTTTGAACAGTGTAGAAAGATAGCTTTCGTTCAACTTCACCTGCATGGCCAAATCCTTGACATGGAGCGGCTCGTGCAGGTGATTGTATATGTAGTCGATACATTGTGTGATCGGCTTGGAATAAACTGCTGCCTTATCGAGCGCCGCCATTTCCTTAGTATAGAAAGCAAACATATCAGCGTGAAGCGCCTTTACCTCGTCGACGCTTTGCAGCAAGTCCATTTTCAAAATATAGAGGTCGCTGATGTTATAGGCCCTTTCAGCATCCATCCCACCGGCAATGGCGCTCCGGCTTGCCAGCGTGGTCGACGCCACAAAAAGATATTTATAATTTCGCAGCGGATCATCGGAAATATGCCCCGGAAGATTGGAGGAAAACATCCGTACTCCTTCCTCCACGGCTCTCGGGTCGCCCATGCGGAGAAGATCGTATTGGTACATATCTTCTGTATGAGTATGATGCCGGTCCGAAGTCTCCCGATGTATGAACTCAAGATACCGAAGCTGTTTTTCGTTGACTGAATTGCTCATGTTCTTTCACCTCATGAATATATAATGATAATATCATAATTCCAATGAATGTGCAATATGCGGGATATGACGTATGTTAAAATAACGTAACAGTGCTTGATGAAGCAAATCCCAATGGTCTGTGAAAGGATAAATCAACTGATATGGACAATTCGGTCAAGAAACACAAAATGAAAGTCATAGATATGACAGAAGGAAATCCCATCCGCCTCATACTGGCTTTTACAATTCCTCTGTTCATCGGCAACATATTTCAACAGGTTTACAGTATGGTGGATACGATGGTTGCCGGATATAATTTGGGCGATAATGCCATTGCCGCTATCGGTGCAACTTCTTCGCTCTATGCTCTGATCATAGATTTGGCCGCCGGTCTCAACAGCGGTTATGCAATCGTTGTTACCCAGCGTTTCGGAGCGCACGATATGAAGAAATTGAGAGAGTCTGTTGCCGGTATGATAGAACTTGATGTAGTTGTAACAGTTGTTTTAACGGTATTGTCCCTTATTTTTCTGAAGCCGCTGATGCGCTTTATGAATACGCCTGACGCTATTTTCGAGGAGGCATACAGCTACATAGCTGTCATTTGTGCCGGAATGATCTCTGCAATCTGCTACAATATGTTCGCCGGCGTTTTGAGAGCGGTCGGCAACAGCCGCACCTCTCTGTATTTTCTGATCATTTCCTCTGTGTTGAATATGGGGATGGACCTGTTCTTCATTGTTGTTTTGAAAATGGGTGTGGCCGGAGCTGCTCTTGCAACCGTGATCGCGCAGACCGCTTCTGCGGTACTCTGTGGAATATATGTGTTCAAGAATTACCGGTCTGTTCTGCCGGGGGGCATGGACTTCCATGTATCGGGTGAAATACTCTCCCAGCTATTTTCACACGGCTTTGCTATGGCTCTGATGCTTTGTGTAGTCGATCTCGGATCAGTTATTTTCCAGAGAGCTAACAACACTCTTAATGAAATGATTATTTCAGCGCATACTGCCTCACGGCGCATCATCGGTATTATGATGCAGCCATTGGCAACCATTGCAACCGCTTGTTCAACCTTTGTCGGACAAAACTGGGGAGCGAAAAAAACGAAGCGTATACAGTCGGCATTAAAACAGGTGCTGGGTATGGAAATTGCATGGGCGCTGTTTTCCGGCGTCCTGGTTTTTGCCTTGGGCGGAGTCCTTGTTCGTTTCACAACAGGGACATCGGATAGCGGAATCGTAGACAATGCCGTTATGAGTCTGCGCTGGCACTTCGCCTTTTTCCCGGCGCTTGGTTGTCTGCTTGCGCTTCGGACTGCCATGCAGGCTATGGGGAAGAAAATTGCTCCGATTATTTCAAGCTGCCTGGAGCTGGGCATGAAGCTGTTATCGGCAGCGTTTTTGATACCCCGGCTTGGATTTTTCGGCACGAGCATCACAGAGCCGATTACCTGGACAATTATGCTGCTGTTCCTGATTGCGGCATATTATACGATAAAGAAGAAATTGTTTACATACAAAGAAGGGGGAGAGAGAGTTATGACAGAGCCGGAAAAAATGAAAGACAAGAGGGTGGTTAAAGCGGCGCCGTATGGCACACGGGCTCAATTACTTTGATTCCGCCTGGCACTATATCGAAAATCAGCTTATGATCGGCAAGTGCCTTGCGAAATATCCGAGAGAAAGCTATATCCTTGTGGGAAAGCTGTGCTTTACCAACGGTACATTGGAAACACGGGAGGCTGCGCTGGAGGCGTTTGAAAAAGAACTGCGCGACGCCCGCACCGACTATATGGATTTGGAGCTGATCCATACATTGGGCAGCCCCGGTTCTTTGCAGCGTGTGGATGACCTTGATATCTGGGGATTTATGCAGGAGCTGAAGGCGCAGGGGCGGATCAGGCATTGGGGATTTTCCTACCACAGCACCCGGAGGTCAAAGCGCTGTTTGACTCGGCCGATCCCACTCAAACCCCTGTGTCCTGGGCACTTCGGTATGCCGCTTCTCTTGACGGCGTTTTGACGGTACTCAGCGGTATGTCTGCCATTGAACAGATGGAAGAAAACTATAAGACACTGATGGAGAACTTCAAGCCTCTTACCGGGGACGAAAAGGTCATGCTGGCCGGCGCTGCAAAAATCATTGAGGGCAAAAAGCCTGTGGGCTGCACGGGATGCCATTACTGTACAGACAAGGGATGCCCCGCAGGTATCCGCATTCCGGAAGTCCTGAACTGCCTGAATCTGCTCAATCAATACCATAATCCCCGGATGGCGAGAATGTCTTACTATCCTGCCATCAGAGAGCATCGGCCTGTTGAATGTGTGGATTGCGGTTCCTGTGAGCGTGAATGTCCGCAAGCTCTGCCTGTTCGTAAGCTGCTCCATGAGGCAGATGAAAAACTCTATGCCGGTGAAAATTACGATGTGTGGGCAAACCATTAAAGAGGAAGCTGTATAAACCAGTTAAAAGGAAAACCCGGCGATCATTGCCGGTGCAATCTCCGGAAGCGGTCGTGCAGCAGCATATGCGCCTGCATTGCCGGGAATTGTATGGAAGCAGGCCCAACGGGGACAGTGAAATATAAAAAATGTAAGAGGGCCAGAATGAAGGGGGAGGCATGGCGCGGCGTATATTATCTGGCAGAAAACAGAGAATGGCAGAAAGGCGGGCGGGATGAGAGATCATTCCGCCCGGTTTTCAGCCTGGCTGCCGGTAATTCAGGGCTCTGGCGCAGAAGCCGGCCATGAATTCAATGGATTCCGTCATTCCATCCTGAGACCAGTGGACGACAATGGTGGAAAGAGCGCCCTCCCAGGCCAGGAAACGGTAATGCTCTTCACTTTCTCTGGAATGATCCAGTTTTTTTGAAATGGAATAGGTGCTGAATACCGGAGTATTCAGCATATGGGCCTGGAGGAGCAGGGAAAATTGACTGGAGTGTTCCTTAATGGAACGGAAGAATTCATAGTACCAGGCATATGGGTCTTCCTGAAATACGGGAGAGGTAAAAGAAGCGGCCAGCTCATCCAGGAATGCATTGCAGGTTTCATTTAGCACCTCTTCCTTGGAGCTGTAATTACGATAAAAAGCAGTACGTGAAACGCCGGAGCGCCGTACAATTTCGGAGATGGAGATTTTGTCAAAGGGCTTTTGTCCCATCAGATGAATTAAAGCGGTCTGGAGACATTCTCTGGTAAGGCGATTGGATTCCCTGTTGGACATCCGGAGTACATCCCGCTTTTCGGGTTCTGTTTCGTTTCTGGTTTTCTGCATGTATGGTTCTCCTTTCCCGGATGTTACAAAAATCGGGGATTTTGTTCAGCCCGAAAGTCTGTCTATTGACGGCATTCTGGTCTGATGTTACAGTTGTAAATACGGTATAAATGTAGCACAGTAAAATAGAAGTTGTCAATGACAGGGGAATTAAAAGAAAATGAAGCCAATTGGAATTATCACAGACAGTCACAGCAGTATTAGTCAGACAGAGGCGAAGGACAGGGGAATTCTGGTGCTGCCGATGCCGTTTTATATTGACGGAGAATGCTTTTATGAGGGGCTCACCTTATCAAGAGAGACTTTTTTTGAGAAAATGGATGCAGGGGCGCAGATTACCACGTCTCAGCCGTCCCCGGCTGCTGTTATGGAAATCTGGGACAGAGCTCTGGAGGAATATGAGAAAGTCCTTTACATGCCCATCAGCAGCGGACTGAGCGGTTCTTTTGAAACGGCGGCGGTCCTGGCCAGAGATGAAAAATATGAAGGGCGGGTTCTGGTGGTAGACCACGGACAGGTGGCGACTCCTCTGCATCAGATGATTCTGGATACACAGGAGTTAATAAAAAAAGGATATTCCGCAGAGAAAATCAAAGAGATACTGGAACAGGGCAGGGAACGGATGATGATTTACATAGGTGTCCAGACTCTGGAAAATTTAAAGCGGGGCGGGCGGATCACTCCTGCTGCTGCCGCTCTGGGAGCTGTTTTTAATATTAAACCGGTCCTGAAGCTGGAGACAGGAAAGCTGGATTCCTATAAAAAATGTCATGGCTTTTTAAAAGCCAGAAAGACTATGATTGAGGCCATGGCAAAGGAGCTTGATACCAGATTTAAAGAGGCGAAGGAGGCGAATGCCATCCATCTTCTGGCAGCCTCCAGCGCATCGGATCAGGAGACGGAAAACTGGGTTGGGGAAATTGAGGCAGCCTTTCCGGGCATGACCGTTATGTGCGATCCGCTGACTTTGGGGGTGTCCTGCCATACGGGACAGGGGGCCCTTGGGATCGGCTGTGCCGTAAAACCGGATTTCGGCATGGAACGGTAGGTGTGAACCGTAATGGAAGTAGCCCGGCTGTCCTTTTATAAGGAGGCAGCCGGGTTGTGTTTTTTAAAGAAACCATCGCATCGTTTTTGTACGGTCAGCCGACTTGCAGGTTTAAAATTTATTTTGTGTCGTTTGACAGAAAGTAAATGTGCCAGTATACTGGAATGGGAGAAGAGACAAGAAAGGAACAAGAAGCAAACAACAAACAAGAAAGGGGAAAGATATCATATGAATTCACTGAAAAAATTCTTCGGGCCCGTGGACATGACTGCCGGAACGCCCTGGAAAAATATTGCGCTGTTCACGATTCCCATGATCATCGGAAACATTGCACAGCAGCTCTACAATACGGTGGACAGTATCGTAGTGGGAAAGTTTGTGGGTGATAATGCGCTTGCAGCCGTGGGAAGCGCCAGCCCTATTTTTAATCTGCTGCTTGTATTGTTTATTGGAATTTCTGTTGGAACCAGCGTTATGGTATCCCAGTATTTTGGAGCCAGAGACAGAGAGCGGCTTTCCAACACCATTGGCTGCTGTATTACGCTGACCGCCATCGCTTCTGTGCTTATTATGGTCACCGGTTCGCTGTTCGTCCGGCCGCTTCTGGAGCTCTTAAATACTCCGGCCAGCATTATCGACTGGTGCACTTCCTATCTGACTGTGCTGTTTTATGGAATTGCGGGCGTAGCTTATTATAATATTTTAAGCGGCGTGCTTCGGGGGCTGGGAGACTCGGTTTCAGCTCTGGTGTATCTTCTGATTGCAACGGCCATCAACATTGTTCTTGATGTCTGGTTCGTAGCGGGACTTAAAATGGGAGTGTTCGGGGTGGCCCTGGCTACGGCCATTGCCCAGGCAATATCTGCGCTTTTATGTATGCTTAAATTAATGCGGATGCATGAAATATTTGAAATGAAGCCTCATCATCTGAAATTGAACCGGGAACATGCCCTGACTATCATCCGCCTGGGCCTTCCGTCAGGACTGACCCAGGCCATTTTCTCCATGGCCATGATTGTGGTACAGTCTTTAACCAACAGTTTTGGGGAGATGGTCATTGCCGCCAACGTGATTATCATGCGCGTGGATGGTTTTGCCATGATGCCAAACTTTTCTTTTGGAACCACTATGACCACATATGCAGGCCAGAACGTTGGCGCCAGACAATATGACCGGGTAGAACAGGGAGCAAGACAGGGGACCTTTATGGCAATGGGAGTGTCGGCATCCATTACGGTTTTAATCCTGATTTTTGGAAAATATCTCATGGGAATTTTTACTTCCACCACAGAGTTAGTGGACTTAAGCGTCCATATGATGCGGATTCTGGCCGCTGGATACATAGCCATGGCTGTGACCCAGAGTCTTTCCGGCGTCATGCGCGGAGCCGGAGATACCATGACTCCCATGTGGATTTCTGTATTTACAACGGTAGTGGTCCGTGTTCCGGTGGCTTATGGAATTTCCTGGCTTACCAGGACGCCCGAACTTCCCAACGGACGCAGTGAGTGTATCTTTATTTCTCTGTTGTTGTCCTGGACCCTGGGCGCCATTGTGACGGCAATTTTCTATAAGGCAGGGCGCTGGAAGAAGAAAGCTATCCAATAACAGACGTTCCGAAGATTCCGGAACCTGAGTGCGGACATTTGTCACAGAGGCAGAAAGGTTCGCCAAAATGCACAAAACACATGCAGGCTATAATTTGTGAAAAACGGCCACTTGAAAATTCCCGGCCCAAATGATAAACTACGTTATAAATTTAATAAGCAATCAACGACACATGCGGCGTATTTGTGCGCGTAAGACTGATTACGGAACAGATGTGCAGCGTGTGTTGGCAGTTGATGTTTTTTGGCACATGCGTCTGCATGTGCTGTTTTTTGCTCTGAATTAAGGAGGTTATTATGGAAAATTCAAATTATCTTGGTACTGAAAAAGTGGAGACACTGCTGCGAAAGTTTGCAGTCCCTTGTATCTGCTCCCTGATTATTTCATGTCTTTACAACATCGTAGATCAGATTTTCGTCGGTAATGGCATCGGCTATCTTGGTAATGCTGCTACTGGCGTTATTTTCCCGATTACGGTTGTAGGCTGGGGGTTAAGCCTGCTTTTCGGTGATGGAGCTGCCGCTGTACTGAGTGTATCTTTGGGGAGAGGAGAAACAAAAGACATTCACAGAAGCGTTGGGAGTGCAATTTCCGGCTCCTTCCTCTCCGGGCTGGCAGTTATTCTTATCGCATACCTATGGGGCGACAGCCTGCTTCGGCTTATTGGAGCAACAGACGCAAATATTCAAATGGCACATGATTACGGTGTTATTATTTTTGCTATGATGCCCCTTGCCATGACCCAGAACACACTGGCGTCCATTATTCGGGCGGACGGCAGTCCCAAATATGCAATGGCGGCAATGCTGACCGGAGCAGTCATCAACATCATTGGTGATCCGGTAGCAATATTTGTGCTGGGCATGGGGATTAAAGGTGCGGCATGGGCTACTATTTTGGGGCAGTTTGTCAGTTTCGCTATTTGCGCTGCCTATTTAAGATGCTCTAAAAATTTTCGGGTGAAGGCAGGCAGTTTCAGGCCCGGTGCCGATTTTTTGAAGCCTGTCATGGCTCTGGGGACCTCCAGTCTTCTGACACAGCTTTCTATTGTAATTATCACTGTTGTAAACAATATCCTGCTTGTGAAGTATGGCGCACAGTCAGTCTATGGCGCAGATATTCCTCTGGCGGCATTTGTGGTGATTATGAAGCTCTTCCAGATTGTCCTCAATATCGCTATTGGCATCGCTGCCGGTGCACAGCCCATTGTAGGCTATAATTATGGTGCAAAGAAGTATGACCGGGTGCGGGAATTGCTGAAGCTGATGATCAGGTGGACAGCTTTTTCCGGCCTGGTCTGCATGGTATTCTTTGAAGCTGTTCCTGGTGTATTTATTCGTATGTTTGGTTCGGCAGATGATCCGGTTTACTTTGATTTTGCCGTACTGTGCCTGCGGATTTATCTTGCCCTTATTCTGGTTACCTGCGTTCAAAAGGTCTGTGCCATTTTTTTACAGTCCATTGGCAAGGCAAAAGCCGCTGCTCCGCTGTCGATTCTGCGTGACGTGCTGCTGATTATTTTTTCCCTGCTGATTCCTGTTTTCTCAGGCGTTACCGGCATTTTCTGGTCTGCCCCCGTTGCAGATATTTTAGCCATTTTGATTACTGCCGCTGTCATGGCCCGGGTGTGGAAAGAACTGAGCTGCGAGAGCAAAGTCCAGGAGCCTGTGGCTGCAATTTTGCCCTCTCGCCGGGGCGCAATCATAACAATTGCAAGAGAACATGGGTCCGCAGGAAAGCGAATCGGACAGCTGGTAGCACAGCGTCTTAATATTCCCTGTTACTATAAAGAGCTGGTGGCTGTGGCGGCCCGGGAAAGTGGCCTTGCTCAGGAGTTTATTTCTGGTATCAATTCAGATGAAAATGCTGTTATGCGGGAACTGTATCTCACTACTGACCCTGTTAAACGTGCTGTCGCTGCACAGGATAAGGCTATCCGCAAAATCGCTGACTCGGGTTCCTGTGTTCTGATAGGCCGCTCAGCAGATTATGTGCTGCGGAATTATCAGGATGTGGTACGTATTTTTATCCATGCTCCCAGGAGCTATCGTGAGAAAAAGATAATAGAAATGTATGGAGACAGCCCGGAAGCCGCCAGAAAAAGTATTGCCCGTTCCGACACGGCCAGAGCAGCTTACTATAAGAGCATTTCCGGTCAGGAGTGGGGCGATCCGCACGGGTATGAATTATGTATTGACTCTTCTGTGGGAGAGGATGCCGCTGCAAGCCTGATTTGTGACTACATTAACCGAATGGGCAAACTGTAAAATCTGTAACAGTTCGGTACGGTTCACGGCAGGGGAAGAGACATAAAATTTTGAATAATTTATGAATGAAGTATAAATATTCCTAAAATAAAAGCATATAATTCTTAATAAAAAGTAAATAAAATAAAAATAAGAAAATTTGTTGAAAAAATAAAATAGTTCTGATAAAATAGAAATAATTACCGAAAATCAGCAAAAAAGAACAGGGGTGGTAGGAATGAATGGAAAACAGAAAAGGACGGCAATTCTGGCGGTGACAGCGGTTTTCTTTGCTGCTGTCGCGGTGACGGGCGGATGCAGCCGGTCAGCCGGTGAAATCAGATTTGCGGATGTGGGCTGGGACAGCGTAAAGTTCCACAACGCTGTGGCCGGACTGGTCGCGGAGTCCGCATTCGGATACACCTGGAAGGAAGTGCCCGGCTCCTCCCCGATTATGCACGAAGCCATGTTAAAGGGAGAGATCGATGTGAACATGGAGGAGTGGACCGACAATCTGGCAACCTATCACACGGACCTGACAGACGGAAAATTTAAGGAGCTGGGAGTCAATTTTGATGACAATATCCAGGGCTTTTATGTGCCCAGGTATGTGATTGAAGGGGACACGGAACGGGGAATTGAACCGGTGGCCCCAAATCTTCGCACTGTGCAGGATTTAAAGAATTATGCCGATGTGTTTCCAGATGAGGAAAACCCGGGCAAAGGCCGGATATACGGCGCAATTCCCGGATGGGAAATCAACGAGATCATGAAGCGTAAGGTGGAGGAGAACGGCCTCTCTGATTTTTACAATTATTTCCAGCCTGGCTCCGATGCCGCCTTATCCGCGGCCATTACCTCTGCCTGTGAGAAGGGGGAACCCATTGTGGCTTACTATTGGGAACCCACATGGCTTATGGGAAAATATGATATGGTGCTTCTTATGGATACTCCTTATATTGATGATGAGCATTATAAAGCCGGTCTCACAGAATGTCCGTCAGTGCGGGTAACCATGGCAGCCAGCAACAGGTTTTACGCAGACAATGAGGAGTTTTGCGGGTTTCTGGAAAATTATCAGACCTCCAGTGCCCTGACATCGGAGGCCCTGGCTCACATGCAGGAGACAGGTGACGACTATGACGGGACGGCCAGATGGTTTCTGGCGGAGCACGACGAGCTTTTAAGCTCCTGGCTTCCTGAGAGAGAGGCCACAAAAGTCCGGGCAGCTCTCGGCGAAAAGGAGGAGAAGACCAACTATTTCATGGACTTTCCATTTACGCTTCCCATTGATGTGGAAGCTTTCGACATATCGGTCAAGGCCTTTGCGGCGGAGTTCTCCGAATTCTTTAACGGGATTAAGGGCTTCTTAAACGGACTGATCGGTTTTATTGACGGAATTTTATCGATGATTCCCTGGTGGCTGTTTATTTTATTCGTATTTTTCGCCGGGATGAAGGTCGGGAAAAAAATCAGCACAGGCATACTGTATGCGGCGCTTGTGTCGTTTGTGGGAATGGTCGGTTTGTGGGATCTGATGTATGAGACGCTGTCTATCGTTCTTGCATCCGTGGTAATCTCTCTTTTTATCGGGCTTCCGGCCGGAATCCTGATTTCCGGCAGTGACTGGGCAAACCGGATCGTGCGTCCGGTTCTCGATACCATGCAGACCATGCCGGTGTTCGTTTACCTGATTCCGGCAGTGCTGTTTTTTGGTCTTGGAAAGGCACCTGCGGTAATTGCAACGACGATCTATGCGATTGTCCCGGTGATTCGTCTGACGAGCCATGGAATCCGGCAGGTGGATCCGGAGGTGGTGGAGGCGGCCAGGTCCTTTGGCTCCACCAGACGGCAGTGCCTGTTTAAGGTGCAGATTCCCCAGGCACTTCCAACGATCTTAACCGGCGTCAACCAGACACTTATGATGGCCATGTCCATGGTAGTGACATGTTCGATGATCGGTGCATCAGGGCTTGGAATGGAAGTATTGATAAGCGTAAACCGAATTGAGATCGGCCGCGGGCTTCTTGCCGGTACAGCGGTGGTCATTGTGGCTATTCTTATGGACCGGCTGACCCAGGGAGCCATGAAACGGGGGGAGGATGACATGCATGAATCATAGCAGACAGAATGAATATATTATTCAGGTGGAACATTTGACGAAGCTCTACGGGGCCAATAAGGCAGAGGCAGAACGGCTTTTACAGGCCGGGAAGAGCAAAGCCGAGGTGTTTGCAAAAACAGGGGTGACGGCGGCGCTCTGGGATGTCAGCTTCCGGGTAAAGCGCGGGGAGGTATTCGTGATCATCGGTCTTTCTGGTTCGGGAAAGTCAACAGTGGTCCGTATGCTTAATATGTTAAACCGCCCCACAGGTGGACGCGTCATCTATGATAACAGCGAAATTGAAAAGTTTGGCAGAAAGGATCTGAACGATTACAGGAGGAACAAGATATCCATGGTATTTCAGAATTTCGGCCTCATGAGCCACAGGGATGTTCTGGGGAACGTGGCCTATGGGCTGGAGGTCAAAGGAGTACCGAGGGTGGAGAGAGAAAAGAAGGCCATGGAAATGATCGAAATGGTGGGCCTTAAAGGGCAGGAGAGGACACCGATCGGAAGCCTGTCCGGAGGCATGAAGCAGAGAGTCGGAATCGCCAGGGCTCTCGCCAACGATCCGGAGGTGCTCTTAATGGATGAGCCGTTTTCGGCCCTGGACCCTCTTGTGCGGAAAGATATGCAGTTTGAGCTTTTGTCTTTGCAGAGAAAGCTTGAAAAGACTGTGGTATTCATCACTCATGACATTAATGAAGCTTTTAAGCTGGGCGATACCGTCGCCATCATGCGGGACGGGAGGCTCATCCAGGTGGGGACGCCGGAGGAGATGAGCGCCCACCCGGCGGACGATTATGTGCGGGAATTTATCGACAGTGCGGATAAGACGAAGGTGCTCTGCGCGAAGCATATCATGGTGACTCCCTGTGTCGTGCGGGAGAAGGATACGCCGCTTCATGCAGTCCGCGAGATGCGGTCCGCTGGAGTTTCGTCTGCCTATGTGGTGGGCAGCCATATGAAGTTTCTGGGGGTCGTCGGGATTGAAACGGCAATCCACGCCATCCGGGAGGAAAAGCCTTCCCTGGCGGGAATTTATGAAACCGATCTGGAGACGACCACCGAGGACACGGTAATAAGCGATATTCTGCCAATGGCCGCCGTCACAAAATTCCCGATTCCGGTGCTGGAGGAAGACGGGAGCCTGGCGGGGATCGTGTCGAAAGCATCTGTGCTGTCATCGCTGCTTTAAAGAGACGGATGGGACGTTAAATCTTCATAAGACAGATGCCACAAGCTTTTTGTCCGCGGTACGCGGGCAAGAAGATGCAGGGCTGAACTGTTACGAAATCGTGAAAACTCTCGTGAAAACTCAAGGGTTCCGTTCTTGACAATGGCAGGGGTTTACGCTCCTGTTTTTGACAGTTTGAGGGAAGCTTAGTGCCAGAATTCCTTGTAAAATCAAGGTTTCTGGCACTTTTTTACTCTGATATTTTTGCGTACTTTTTTTGCTTTTTTGTGTCACGAAAAATTTTTTTCATTTGTTTTTGGCTAACAATATCATAATCTGTATGAAAGCCAAATGCCTCGTGAAGGGAGTCGGTTAAATCGGTTCTTGTATAGGTTGGTATATATCCTTCACTGGCGATAATAAGGAAATTCATTTCCCGAAGGGCAGTTAGGATTTCTTCACAGGTATATTTGTAATCTAATGCTTTTTCAAGATAACGGAACAGAATCAGGGACAGGAAGCATGTCATGAAATGTGCCTGGATACGACTATCTGTACGGACGTAGGCCGGTCGTGATTTAAAATCGGTCTTCATGATTCTGAAACATTCTTCAATCTCCCAACGGCTGTGGTTGATTTTGGCAATCTTTGGTGGTTCATCGGAAAGGTTTGTACATACGGCATAAAAACCATCATAGCGTGCTTCTTCATCGATAACGCTTTGATCAAGCACATAAATTTCTTTGTCTGCAATCTCGCCATCTGAGGTTACCCCTGTTTTTTTGATAAAGCGCTTACAGTCATTTTGATGATGTTTTTTCAGAGAGGAAAGATTGCCATTAAGCATCTTTTCCGCACGTTTGACCTGCCGTTCTCGGATGCTCTGCTGATAGTATTTATATTTTAGGGAGAAGGTCACAATAAGTTTTTGTTCCAAACCGTCCTCCTTGATCCAGCGTTCTTTGTAAAATGTAGAATTTCTGAACTTATGTGCCAGATCCACATCGGTTTCAAGCTGGCGAATATCAAAGGTTATTGATTTTCCGTTTTTGTCTGTTTCAAAGCCTTCTAGTTTCCAGCCAGTTGCTTCCAGACACCATTCTTTTAAATGTTTTTTCAGTTTTTTTATCGACTGAGTTGTAATAAAGGCTCTGCCTGCCTCGTTATTGAATTTCCGGTTATCGGTAGAAGAAAGCCCTGCGTCCGTACAGACAATGAATTTTGCGTGTTGAAAATCCTTCATGATCTGTTCTTCTAAAGGAATAAGCGTCTGTTGTTCGCTTTTATTGCCCGGATGGATAGAAAATGCCAGAGGAATGCCATCCCCATCCATAAATAATCCCATTTCTATGATAGGATTAGGGCGGTGTTCTTTGGAAGGACCATACTGTTTCATGTTTTCTTCCTGTTCGATTTCAAAAAAGAAATTTGTACAGTCATAGAATAAGATCCTGTCATTTCTTTTCGAAAGAAGCTTACTGTTTTTATAGAGCTCTGACTGGATGCAGGCATCTTCTTTGCATAACACATCCAATGCACGGTATACATGCTGGAGTTCAAACTGTGGCGGTTCAAGAAGCTTTTTGGATTCTTCAAATGTGTTCAGTTTTGAAGAAGGAAATAAGATTCTGCCATAAAGCAGCCGTGAAAGAATGCTGTTTAAGTCGTAGGTAAATCTATATTTATCAGAGATGTCCTGGCAAATCTTATCAAGTCCCAAAGAATAGTATATCTGCTGCAGGAATAGATAGCCGCCATTACAAGAGCGCTGCACATTCATAGGAATAAGTTTGGACTGTTTAAATTTGAGAATAATTTCCCTGTTCTGTTGCTTTTCTTCCTGATTGAGCTTTGCAATATATTGTTTGGCCCACTCATAAGGGTCTTTACCATTGAGTTTTTCGAGCAGTTCTTTTTCGGTGCCAAGTTTTTCCACAGTAATGGTTCGTTGCTTTTTGCCCTCGTAAATGGTTTTTGTAACATAAAGGGAAGCGGCATTTTTTGAACGGGAAACTTTCAATCGCATAAGTGATTACCTCCAATCCCTTATATTATAATACATCACGTAACATCACGCAACAATAATATGAAAAATTTGACAAAAAAATACGCCTAAATCAAGGCTTTCAATGATTTTTCTTTTGTGGAACTGTCAAACTCCCGCTTCATAAGACAGATGCCACAAGCTTTTTGTCCGCGGTACGCGGGCAAGAAGATGCAGGGCTGAACTGTTACGAAATCGTGAAAACTCTCGTGAAAACTCAAGGGTTCCGTTCTTGACAATGGCAGGGGTTTACGCTATAATACCTTGAATGTAGTTATAAAGGGGTATTGTGCCCTGGATTTAAAGGAAGGTAAGATGTCATGGCAGATAAGAAACATATTTTGACTTACGCAGGTCTGAAAAAGTATGAAGATGAGCTTCAGGATTTAAAAGTAAACCGCAGAAGAGAAATCGCCCAGAAAATTAAAGAGGCCAGAGAACAGGGTGATTTATCCGAGAATGCTGAGTATGATGCAGCGAAAGATGAGCAGAGAGACATCGAAGCCAGAATTGAAGAGCTGGAAAAGCTCTTAAAAAATGCGGAAGTGGTTGTTGAGGATGAGGTAAATCTGGACAAAATCAGCATCGGCTGTGTAGTTAAGGTGTTTGACGTGGAGTTCGACGAGGAGATAGAGTTTAAGCTTGTGGGTTCCACCGAGGCCAACAGCCTTCAGAATAAAATTTCCAACGAATCCCCGGTTGGTCATGCCCTGATTGGCAAAAAAATCGGAGATGTGGTTGATGTGGAAACCCAGGCCGGAATCCTGCAGTACAAGGTTCTGGATATTAAGAGAGTCGATTGATTAACATAACAGAAGGAGAGATAACAGTGGCAGAGCAGGGAAACCAAAAGACAAAGGGAAACGGGCAGGAACAGGATATCCACCAGCTTCTTAAGGTGCGTCGTGAAAAGCTGGCCGATTTGCAGGAGAACGGTAAGAATCCCTTTGTAATTACAAAGTATGATGTAACCGCACATAGTTCAGACGTGAAGGAAAAATATGCAGAATTTGAAGGAAAGGAGGTTTCCATTGCCGGACGTATGATGTCCAAACGAGTGATGGGAAAGGCTTCTTTCTGCAATGTTCAGGATTTAAAGGGCAATATCCAGTGCTATGTGGCGAGGGACGATATCGGCGAGGATTCCTATAAAGATTTCAAGAAAATGGACATTGGCGATATCGTTGGAATCAGAGGCTTTGTGTTCACAACGAAAATGGGTGAGATTTCTGTCCATGTAAAGTCCATCACTCTGCTTTCCAAGAGCCTTCAAATCCTGCCGGAAAAATATCATGGACTGACCAATACGGATACCCGTTACCGCCAGAGATATGTGGACTTAATCATGAACGAGGAGGTAAAGGATACCTTTATTAAGCGTTCCAGAATCATCGCAGCAATCCGCAGATTTCTGGATCATGAGGGATTTATGGAAGTTGAGACTCCCATGCTGGTTGCCAATGCGGGCGGAGCGGCGGCAAGACCTTTTGAAACCCATTTCAATGCGTTGGATGAGGATTTAAAGCTTCGTATTTCTCTGGAGCTTTATTTGAAGAGACTGATTGTGGGCGGTTTGGAGCGTGTATATGAAATCGGCCGCGTATTCCGCAACGAGGGCCTTGATACAAGACACAATCCGGAATTTACACTGATGGAGCTTTATCAGGCCTACACTGACTACCACGGCATGATGGATCTGACCGAAAGATTGTACCGCTATGTGGCTCAGGAGGTTTTGGGAACCACTAAAATCGTATATAATGGAATCGAGATGGATCTGGGAAAGCCTTTTGAACGCATGACCATGGTGGATGCTGTTAAAAAGTATGCCGGTGTGGATTTTAATGAAATTCACAGCTCCCAGGAGGCGAGGGCGGCAGCCAAAGAACACCATATTGAGGTGGAGGCCCATCATCAGAAGGGTGATATCTTAAGTCTGTTCTTTGAGGAGTACGTAGAAGAGCATCTGATCCAGCCTACCTTTATCATGGACCATCCCATCGAGATTTCTCCGCTTACCAAGAAGAAGCCGGAGAATCCGGAATACACGGAGCGCTTTGAATTTTTCATGAACGGATGGGAGATGGCCAATGCATATTCCGAGCTTAACGATCCCATTGACCAGAGAGAGCGTTTCCGCGCCCAGGAAGCCCGTCTGGCCCAGGGAGATGAGGAGGCAAACCATACGGATGAGGACTTCTTAAATGCTCTTGAGATCGGTATGCCGCCTACCGGCGGTATCGGATACGGCATCGACAGAATGTGTATGCTGCTGACAAATTCCGCAGCCATCCGCGACGTACTGCTGTTCCCCACGATGAAAACGCTTGGCGGAAAAGACCAGTAAAATCAAGGGTTTGCGAACTTAAAGCTAGTATGGTACGACAAGAGTACGACAAAATAAACTCTCTTAAAGGGTTAAAATAAATGATTTTAAATTAAACTCGTGTCAGTTCAAGTTAATATTTTGTACGATAAGGACATTTTTCTAA
>ERZ808044.527-NODE-527-length-38953-cov-7.608216_pt1 | contig 38953 bp, 39 predicted proteins | sample MGYA00380195_ERZ808044 | MGnify/ENA primary metagenome ERZ808044 (study PRJEB31490, sample SAMN06133423) | mouse gut metagenome | isolation source: Z7_2 | host: mice | place: China: Chengdu | collected 2015-05 ...
CTTTCTGCCTTGTCCTCTAATTCCTGTATAATAATTGGGACTACTTGGCATATTGTTTCTTTTACAATGTCTTGTATGCTGTATTGATTTGCTTCACTTATGTAGTTACCTGTCTGTCTGATAGAAGGTAATACCTCACTTGTTACCCAATCTGTAAATCTTTCTGCTGCTTCCTTACGACTTTGAAATATTGTTCTATAAAGATTAGGCTCATTGATATATAGCAAATTTTGTATTCCTCCTGCTGTAAGGGTAGGAATAGTATGCACACCCTTTTCATTTAATCGTTCTTTCACTTTTTGTAAATAATACGCATAAAATCAGTCCAATTACAACACTTGCTATAAATAAAATTGCACTCACTATTATAGTAAAAATATTACTTTTTACTGCTCTAATTCATCAATAATAACACTTCCTGTTGTAAAGTAAATAATGTGGCGTAAACCGCTTTCATCATCAAATAGTATATAGTTGTTATGGTTTGTTTCTATGTCGAATCTTCCCTCGTATTCTTCTATCAATTTTCCATTAATGTCATAAACTTTCACCTGTCTGGGAATACCGCCAGAAACATTACTTGTAAAGTCTTTTAACATTCTTTTACCCTTTTCTGTAGCTGTAAAATGCCACAAGCAAGTCATAAGCATTAGAATAATCGTAATAACAGTAGTTACTCCACTAGGATAATTATGAAACTTATAAATAATAAGTGCTGCTACTATAACAATCGTAATCAAAACAATAAAATTCATAACTAAAACCTCCTTATTTTTCTCTGTTTTAATAGTATACTAAACTATTTTTCATTCTTTTTCATTTTTACACTTTGCCATTTTTTCTGAACCATTTTTTTATTTTTCCTTTTTCTGTTCTCTCAACTCCTTGATTTTACTAGCTTTTTCGATTGGCGAACAAAATGCCTAGTTCGTCAATATTAGTTCGTCAATATTTTCCTTTTTCTTCCAGTGCTTTACCTTGTTTTTTCTCTTTTGAAAAACTGTTAAACATTGATTCTACTAGCTTTTAAACAAGTTAAAAAAATAGTTAAAAAATCCCTCTTATTTTTTTAACTCCCTTCTTTCGCTCCTGTTTTCCCCTTTTCCCCCGTCCACCAAGAATGTCAATTATTCTTTCTTTTTTCTCACAATCCCTTACCATTCCTGCATTTCCCGCTTTTTTAATATTTTTCCCGCACTCTTTTTTTTGCCATTCTTTCTACCCCATTACAGCGGGCCTTATTACCCTTTTGATTTCGCAATTTTTTCACACGAAACCCCACGCCCGTTGCACGCCATATTGGTCCCGGAGATTTGACCCGCCCTACCGGGGTCAGTGATTATGCCAACGGTCGCCAGTTTCTGCGTGAATCTTCGCATGGCAGGATTTACAAAGAGCAATTAAATTTTCTCTTGCATGAGTTCCGCCCTGTGACAATGGCAGCTTGTGATGTATCTCTTCCGTTGGTGTCAGCTTTCCTTCAGCCTGGCACTTCTCACACAGCGGGTGGGCGGCAGCATACGAGTCCCTTATCCTTTTCCAGGCTCTGCCGTAGCGTTTACGCACAGCGGGGTCACGGTCATAGGTTTCGTAGCGTTTGTTTTCTTGGCTTTGATGTTCCTCACAGAACCTCCCGTCCGTTAGGTTGGGACAGCCTGGGAAAAAACACGGTCGCTTTGGTCTTCTTGGCACTTGTTTCACCTCCTCGGGCATAAGAAAAGCCCTGAAGGATTGCTCCCTCAAGGCTTGGTTTCATTCTGCTTTTCGCTGATTATATCATATCATAAATGCCACTGTGGTATCTTGTTGCAAAGTGTTGCAAAGTGTGCAGGCTTTATATTTTGATTGGATTTTCCGGCATGGTCACATGGTTGATGGCACTGTTATGCCAACGGTACACCGTGGTTCTGTCGGCATGGAGTTCATCCCCAATCTGCTCCCAGGTAAGGTTATGGATATAGCGGTAACGAAGGACCATACGCTCATCGGTATTGGCAACCTCATCAATAACCGTGCGTATCTGCTTTTTCAGTTCCACAAGATTGTCGATTTCGGCGTTTATTTTATCCTCCAACTCCATAATCTTAAAAACACTGCGTACAAAAGGAGCATCCGTATTTCTTGAGGTCTGTACACGCTCCTCCCATGTGGGAGAAGAAATACTGCTCGACATTTCCCTCAGTTTCCCAAGTTCCTCAATATCCGAGTTGATTCTTTGGTCCAGTCTGTATGCCTGGCCTAAATATTCCTTTACTTTCACGATTCTTCCACCTCCGCTTGTAATTTGGAGATTAAATACTCTCCATCCACTGAGGTAAGTTCCCTATACCACGCAGAGCGGAAGAACCTCTCCACCTCATCTTTCATCATTTTTGCTGACTCATTTCTGGGCCATTTTTTGAGTTTTTTCAAGGCATCCCTGTAGTCCTTTACGGCTAAGAGGACGATGCTGTTTGCAAGATTTTCATAAGGGTCGGTCAATGGGCAGCACCTCCAATTCTTGCCTTAACGGAATCGATAAGTGCCGATTGGATTTTTTCCTTCTTACGAAGAGCCTTCATCACATCCTCGTCAATGGTGTCCTTCGCAATAATATGATGGATGACCACGGTACTCTTTTGACCCTGTCTCCACAAGCGGGCGTTGGTCTGCTGATAAAGTTCCAGTGACCAGGTCAACCCAAACCATATAATCGTAGAACCGCCGAACTGGATATTTAAGCCGTGTCCCGCACTGGCAGGGTGTATAACGGCAACGGGGATATCGCTGTTGTTCCAATCCTTGATGTCCTGGCTTGTTTTTATCTCCCTTACCGAAAAACGCTCCTTGATTCTCTGCAAATCGTGGTTGTACCAATATGCCACAAGCACAGGCTTTCCGTTTGCACCTTCAATCAAATCCTCAAGGGCATCCAGTTTTCGTTCATGAATGTGGATGACCTCTTTTTCTTCGTTATAGACGGCACCGTTTGCCATCTGAAGAAGTTTCCCGGAAAGTGCCGCAGCATTTACGGCATCAATCTCCTCATCCTTAAGGGCTACCACCATATCTTCCTTTAGCGCCTGGTACACCGACCACTCTTTTTCCGAAAGGGCAACAGGGACTTCGTTTATAATGCATTCCGGCATTTTCAGAAAATCCGCTGATTTCATGGAAATCGTAATATCCGAAATCAGTCTGTAAATGGCATCCTCCGCACCTGCCCTTGGCTTGTAGGAGAAAATCATCTGCTGATTTCTCTTATCCGGCACAAAGAAGTTATTTCGGTAATGGGTAATGTATCTGCCAAGCCTCTGACCCATATCGAGGATACGGAACTCCGCCCACAAATCCATCAAACCGTTGCTGGAAGGAGTACCCGTAAGTCCCACCATCCTTTTTACCGTTGGTCTTACCTTCAGAAGACTTTTGAACCTTTTCGCCGCATGGGACTTGAAGGAAGAAAGCTCATCAATCACCACCATGTCAAAATCAAAGGGGATACCGCTTTTTGTAATCAGCCAGTCCACATTTTCTCTGTTGATTAAGTACAGGTGGGCAGGACTCCTTAAAGCTGCAAGCCTTTCTGCCTCCGTTCCGATTGCCACCGAATAGGTAAGACCCGTCAGATGCTCCCACTTTTCAATCTCCGCAGGCCAGGTATCCCTTGCCACACGAAGGGGTGCAATCACCAAAACCTTCTGTACCTCAAAGCGGTTCAGCATCAGTTCGTATATGGCTGTCAGTGTGATGACACTTTTGCCAAGACCCATCTCAAGGAGAACTGCCGCCACCGGATGTTCCAATATGAAGTTTGTTGCATAGGTCTGATACTCATGAGGATTGTATTGCACGGGCCACACCTCCAATCTGTTCTACACTGTCAACGCAGTAAACCGAAAAGCCAAGGCTCTCCAACTGCTTTTTTCGTCTTATCTGTAACGGACGCATCTTTTTGCCGGGAGCCTTGAATTCAACAAATGCCATTCTTCCCATCGGCAAAAGCACCAGTCGGTCTGGCACACCATCTAAACCGGGACTTACAAACTTCGGTGCAAGACCTCCCATTTTCTTCACTGCGTCCGTGAATTTTTTCTCTATCATCTGTTCTCTCATGTCTGCCTCCCATCTGACACAAGAAACACAATTACACAACTATTCCCTATATATTTCTTACGCGCCTATACACGGGTGCCTTTACCTTTACCCTTAAAAACAACCATTTCGAATATAAGGAGAATAGTTATGTTGTGTCGCAATCTTGTGTTCTTAACCTCCGAATTTGTAAAGTCGCTGCCTGCCATAAATCGGCTGACGCTTGATAGAATTGGTTCGCTCCCAACCGCTAATCTGACTCATCAGTGCTGCAATGGCATAGCTGTCCGAAGGTTTCAGTTCCTGCAGATTCTTACCAAAGCACTCACACCAGATTTCCGGATTGCTGACCTCCGTGCGTACCACCACGCCTTTATGATTAGGCTGACCGAACTCACTGCCCTGCAGGAAGTTCCTTCTTTGGTACAAATCCATGCTGTCCCAATCGGTTGGCAGTAAGGCATTCAGATATTCCTCCACCATACCAACACGCTCGTCCACTTCCATCGCAGACTGCTGCACCTTTTCGGATTCCGCAAGCACATCGCCCTCAAGGAACAATTTCTCGCCGGACTTCCAGATGGCTTTGGCTTCTGCCCAGAACTGCTGACGATATTCATCGGTAAAGTTCCAGGTCTTTTTCTGCTTTTTCTGATGCACCTTGATAATCCAAAAACGGCGGTTACCCGTAATGTCACGCAGATATCCACGCTCACCATTAACCGTGGCAATGATAATGCACTGTCTTGGGTGGGATTCCACCACTCGACCATAGGAAGGACGGTATTTGTCATCGCAGGTAGAAAGGAACGCTTTCACTTTCTCGATGTCGGCTTTCTTCATGCCTGCAAGTTCGCCGATTTCCACCGCCCAAAATCCCTGCAATTTTTCCGCACCGGACTTGTCATCCATATCCGTAAGGGACAGCGTTTCGGAATAATACTCCGAACCCACAAGGTCTTTTACTATGGTAGACTTACCGATGCCTTGCTCACCGTCAAGCACGGGAACGCAGTCAAACTTAATGCCCGGAACATAGATACGGGCAACGGCGGCTGCAAAGGTTTTTCTTGTAACCGTGCGTACATATTCCGTATCATCCGCCTGCAGATATTTGATAAAGAGGTCTTCCACACGCTTCACACCATCCCACTCCGGCAGACTGTCGAGATAATCACGGACAGGGTGGAAGTGCCTATCATCGGCAACCTTGGTAAATGCAACATCGTGGTTACGGCTGGAAAACGGCAGATAGCGGATGTCGATGATGGACTTAAGCTGTGCCGTATCCGCATCACGCCAGAATGCATTCCCTGCAGGACGCTCCCAAGGGAGAGAACCTGTAATCTGAATACGGTTTGCCATCTCATTGAAGGCAAAGTTTCTGAAATCGGGGTCATTGTTTAAGATGAGGTTTAAGTTATACACGCTGTTTTCAAGCAGACTGGTCTTCGGCTGATAACGGAGTTTTTTCTTCCAGTCATCATCACCGTCAGCGGAAAAATCCACATTTGCCTGTGCCAGTCTTTCATTGGCAGCAAGGAGTTTTACATCATCCTGCTGCATGGCAAACTCGCACATAGCGTTAAAGGACGCCTTGTCATCCTTATCCCCAAAACGGTGGATACGGACAATATCAAAAGCGTTGCAAAGTTTGAGGTATGCAGGATCTTTGGCATGATGGCTGTAGACGAACTTATCCTCCTTGATTTCCACGCCTGCCATACTGCTTGACTGAATGAAGTGCCAACGGCTCTCGTTATCGGTCGGCTCATATACATCCGACAAAAACATCTCCAGTGCTTTGGAAATCGGATGGTACACACGATTGAAAAGACCCACTACGCCTTCCTTGGAAAGCGGGTCCTGCACTTTCTGCTGTGTTACGCTGTTTGCCTTACTCTCCCTGGAGGAGGTAGGCAGTCTTGTAGGGTCAGTCCATTCCGGATGTGCAGAGAGGATTTCATCGGGGTCAATCCAACCGCCGTCCGTTTCCTTATACACAAATGCACCGTTCTGCGGAGTGGACGGCCAATACATCAGCTGATTGGGAAGATAGGAACACTCGTCAAAGTAATCGATGCCGAGCATCTGTGCCACATAACGGGATACGGCAACAAACTCCTCCGGCGTTACATCACGGGTCAGAGGGCAGACAATTCTTGCCCTCGGATTTTCTTCCGTGCTGCTGTGCGTGGTGTAAAGCACAGAGGTATATGGGAAGATAGCTTCAAACCCCTCTAAAAATTCCTTTGTAATGCGGTCACCGTCAAGAGAAAGCATAGAGCGTGATTCCACAGTGTCGATTTTTCTGCGGCCGCCTTTGAGAACGCCACCCACAAATCCACCGTGGTCTTTTGCCAGATCACGCTGCACCTTGTTCATCTTTGCGTATTCTTCTGCCGACTCCGGAGTTCGGATGGTAACTTTCAGGCGTTCCTTCAATTCATCAAACTGGATGGTTTTATTGACCCAGGTCTTTGCCTGTCTGCTGTTGCCGTATGCAAGTGATAAACTTCTCATTATCTGTCCCTCCTTACCTTCGGTGTCTGCCCGTATTCAAAACGCGCCTGTCTTGCCGCCTTGCGGGCATAACGGACACGGCTGTTTACGAAATCGTTGTATCTGTACTTGCCGTATTCGTGGGTAAGCATTGGAATCATCTCATCTCCCATGTCCTCACCGAAATGGGTAAAGAAACAGCGGTCGCGCCTGTCGTTATAGGCAAAGAGGTACGGCTTGTGGGTATCCGGATGCAGACCGATGGTTATCTCGTTTTCGTAACCGCCACCGCCGCCATCGTCCGTTTCCTGGCAGAAGATATACAAATCGTCATCCATAGGGTCACCAAAGCAGATGATACCCGCCCAACTGTCATGGTTCTGACCGTCACTGATTTTGGCAATGGCAGCATCGCCCTCTGCCGTACCACGGATGCCTTTTCTCTTTACTTCAAAGAAACAATGGAAGTCAGGGAGATAAAAGTCAGGCAGATAATGTGTGCCGTCACTTAAGACAATGCCTTCCGGCTCATACTCCCACTGGATACCGAGGGTATCAAAGAACACCGCCCAACGAGCCTCCAGGCGGGAACGGAACAAATATCCCTTATACTCGGTCTGTACCGCTTTAAATTCACTCATTACCGGACACCTCCTCACAGCTTTCGTTGAACCAACGGATGGTCAGCTTTCTCTTTTTTGCGATACCGATTTCGTGTGCCATGCCATCGGACACTCTGCTGCCGAACACCCAAAGTTCCGAGCAATTGCCAAGCAACACATAATTGAAATGCATCGCATCACTGCGTTCCGCAGGGTTCTCATCACACATAAACTGCGGATAAAGAAGATGTGGTGTCATAGGGATTGCACCCTGTTCGTAGGCAAAACGGCTGTACTTTTTTGCCTGTGCGGTGTTGAACTGCGTGTCCCCGGAATAAGGACTGCACACATACACCATTGGTTTATACTTTCTGAATTCGTCCATATCGAATCCTCCTTAAAAATTTAATAGGCAGAAGGACTTGTATCCCTCTGCCTATAAGCGAAGAATCCGATAGAATCGAACCCCCTAATTTTAATCTTTTTTATAAAAATCGCATTCGTATCCGTCTGCACGAAGAAGTAACCCTTTCGCCCAAGGCGGAGTCCTGCCCATCTGCTCACACACGGCATCCAGGGAAACCCTGCGGTCGCATTCGATGATGATTTCATCGTGGACGTGGGCAACGATGTCGCAGTGGCTCAAAGTCTGAATGGCAAACATCAGAATATCCCTTGCGATTGCCTGCACCACATTCTCCGTGAATTTAGGACCATAGCTTTCCAGACGCTCCCACTTCTTTGTTGCACCCACACCTTCATAGGTCACCGCCTCGCCGCCGAACTGGTTCTCTCCCATGCGTGGTTTCACATAGGCAAGCTGTCTGCCGGACGGAAGGGTCAAAAACAGAAATCCACTCTGATAATGAAATACAATACCGTGGGTTTCCGTTCTGCTTTTTTCTTTCACGCATTTCTTCACGGCACGGTCGATATCCCACCACAGCCTGGTTATCATCGGATTGGCATTTCTCCACGCAGATACAAGAGGCTGAAGTTCCTCCTTCGCAAGACCCATCTCAAGGGCACCCATCGCTTTCAAGGCACCGACCGAACCGCCGTAGCCGAGGGCGAGTTCTGCGATTTTGCCCTTTTGGCGGAGGTGTCCGTTCACACCGTGCTTTTCAACCGGAACACCAAACATTTGACTGGCACTGTTGCAATAAATGTCTTTGCCTTCCTCAAATACATGAAGACGCCACTGTTCTCCCGCAAGCCACGCAAGAACTCTCGCCTCAATCGCAGAAAAATCTGCTACGATAAATTTTCTGTCCTTCTGTGGCACAAAGGCAGTACGGATAAGCTGTGACAGGGTATCGGGGATATCTTCATACAGAAGTTCCAGTGCTTCATAATTTCCGCTGTGCACAAGACCACGAGCCTCTGCCAGATCTTCCATATGGTTTTGAGGCAGGTTCTGTAACTGAATCAGCCTTCCCGCAAATCTTCCGGTTCGGTTGGCTCCGTAGAACTGAAACATACCCCTTGCACGGTTATCCTTGCACACGGCATTTTCCATTGCCGTATACTTCTTAACACTGCTCTTGGCAAGTTGCTGACGTAAGGACAGCACATCGGTAATATCCTGTGGTGCTGTTTTGATTGCCGCCGCCACTTCCTTTTTTCCGAGACTCTCCATCTCCATACCGTTATCCGACAACCACATCTTCATCTGTTGCACGGAGTTGGGATTGTCGAGATTTGTCATATCCTGCATTTTGGAGGTCAAATGGTCACGGCTTATACTGTCGATTTCAATAGCCTCTTTCACAAGCACCATATCCACACCGATACCACGGTCATTGATTTCTTCGCTCACATGGTATTCATCCCAAATCCTATCCGGCACAGGAAAACGGGACAGCTTTACCTGGATGCCCATCTCCGTCTCCACGTCACGGAGGTTGTACGCCTTAAACTGCTGCCATTTTTCCATATCATGCTGTGGCAGATTTCTTGTGCGACCACCGTTTACCTTGGTCGGTGCACAGGGAACGCAGAAGTATTTTATTAAGGATTTACCATCGGTTAGCTTCTGCTTTTCCAGTCCAAGAACCGCACCGACACCTTCAAGGGAAAGGGGCAGACCCAGGGTTGCCGACCAAATCATGGTGCAGTGCCAACTTGCCGGATTTAAGTAACGGGCGCACTCCTGTGACAACGGATGATTGTCATGGAACGGGTCAAGGCTTACACCCATATCCAACAAATACCTGGACAGACACACCCTCTCAAAAGCAGCATTAAAGGCAGTTTTTATAACGGCATCATCGGTCAGTGCCTCAATAATCTCTGCCGGGATTTTCTCCCCACAGGCAAGGTCGACCACTTGCACCGCACCGCCATCTACGGCATAGCCAAATAGCAATATTTCAAAATCCTCGCTCTCTGCGTATTTGTAAACACCGCATTTTTGCAGATTGACCGAGGAGAAGGTTTCAATATCAATACTCAATGTTTTCATAGCACATTCCTTTCTATGACAAAGGCGGCAGAAGAATATCCTCCGCCGCCCCTCATGCTTACTCGGTCACATCTTCATTCTGTGCAGCCTTTTTCTGCTTACGCTTTTCACGGAAGGCTTTGACCTTCTTAACGATAAAGCGGATAACCTCACATACCGTCCACACGATGCCGTTGATGGCAAGACCGTAGATCAGGCAGAAAAGCACAATCACATCAACCTGTTTCATAAATTCGTATAATTCGTTCATATCGTTTTACCTCGTTTTTCGTAATTTTCGTTTGAGGCAGACGGTGGTATTTCACACCGCCTGCCAAGGGTTACACTTAAGCCAGGAAATCGTCGTCCTCAACAGTGGAGAAGTCATCGGTTGCGGAAGTACGGCCACCGAGATACTCGCCGTCACGGATTTTCTGGATGTTGCCAAGACCACAGGCAACACCGCGATTGCCGTTAGAGTTAAATGCGTAGAAGTTCAAGGACACTCTCGCATAACAGCCGGAGTAGACCTCATCACGGTCAAGGATAGGCTTCACAGCCTTGTCCACAATCTGAGGTGCAGTGGTGCTGTTGGCGTTCACGAAGTAATGACCCTTATAGGCGTCATCGTCACGCTCAACATCGCCATCACGGAGAGGCAACTTGATAGCACCCTTGTTAGGCTTTTTACCGCCGAACTTGGCGATGCCTTCCTCAATCGCAGCATCCACCGCAGCGTTGATAGCGTTGATGGTTTCGCTATCGTCCTTCGGAATCAGCACGGATACGGAATATTTCTCTGCGCCGCCATTAATGCTGACAGGCTCCCAACCGTGGAAGTAAGAAAGACGAGTGTTCTTGCCAGTGATAACCTTAGTTCTGTTTACGTTTGCCATAATATTAATCCTCCATAATTTCATTGAATTCGTTTTTTGCGTCTGATACATTCATTGCCTGCCTCTTATCCGAAAGGGGAACGAGGGTCGGCTTTCCGGGTGGTTTGATTACGAGGCCGCCCAGGATTTCCTCGAACTGCTTTTTGCCCATCAGCTTCTGCATTTCGGTCAGCGTGATAAGGCTCTGACGGTAAATGTCTGTGTAACCGTGTTCCTTGGCTGCCGCCGCCACCGCATCCTCATCGGAAAACTTACGGTTAGAACGACCTTCCACAACCTTGAACCCGCTCCACTCCTTACCGTGGTTAAGTGCCGCCTCCAGGGCATAGGCACTGATTTCGTTTGCCCACTTGGTGATATCCGGTAACATCGGAAGAATGGATTCAATCTCTTCATCAGTAAGTAAAGGTGGTAGCTTGAATTCTTCCTCTGCAATACGGAGTTTTTCTGCTGCCCTTGCACGGCACTTGACCGCCGCACGGCAGAACTGACACCATTCTCCGGGGCAATATTCTCCTTCGCCCTTGGCAGCCATTTGTGCCTTGGGTTTCAGTTCATTTTCCGCCCAATCCTTCAACTCCTCTACGGATACCGTCCATGTCTGGACATTCTCCCTGCGAGGCTGGAAAATGGAGAGGGAGACTTCCTTGATGTCATACAGGCTTTCATAGACACCAAGGGCTGCGATACCGTAACACATGAGCTGCGTATTTCGTTCCGCATCTACAAGGACTCCGAGTCCGTATTTTGCGTCTATGATATGCAGGGTATCGTCTGAAACCATAAGACAGTCTGCCGTTCCGTAAGAACCCGGTACAAAATCCGAAAGGTCAACCTTCTGCTCAATCAGCACCAGTGGATCAGGACAGGTCTGCTTTGCTTTTTCAAGCTGCTCCAACACAAACTCTACATAGCCGTCAGAGTGTTCTTCCATCTCATCGGTGTTAAATGCAGAAACAGGTCTTTTACTGCGTCTGCGGAGCGCCTTCTTCAGCTTGTGTTCGCACAGTGCATGAAAGGCGGTACCTTCCTCGGCAGCATTACTGCTCTTGTTTTCAAACTCCGTTTCCAGAACTGCACTCGGAGTGCAAGAAAGCCACCTGTGTGAACTGGAAGGAGAAAGAAGTGCGTGATTACCCATTGCCAAGCACCTCCGCATCCTTAATGAGGTCTGCGTAATGCGTCGGGTCCACATCCGACAGCTTGGTGCCGCCGTACTTGGTAATCAGACCTTTGACCTCGGCTGTCATTCCGTTCTGCGTTTTTACCGCAAGCACGGCACGGACATCTGCCAATGAAGGTGTTTTTTCTGCTGCTATCTGTTTTGCGGGTTGTCCTGTTTCGACAGGCTTCGACACTTCCTTGGCTTCAACGAAGATTTCCTGGCTGTCTGCGAATGCATAAGCCACAGCCTCCAGTCCGTCTGCCAACGAGTGCATCAGCTTCACCACATCAAGGAGCAGGTTAAACTTGTTTGCGTTTGTCATGGTTCTCGCCTCCTTTCAGTTCGTGAATCTCGACAGTCTGCACCGAGTCGCCGGGGGACAGAACCAGGACGTTTACCTGCTGACCGAAGAGAAAATCAAGTATTCTCTTACGAATCTGCATCGTTCCGCTTCGGACTACCGGAGAAGGTGTGCCTCCGGGTTTTGCAATGTTAATAGAGATTTTGTGTTTTACCATTGCACTTGGCTCCTTTCCGAGGAGTTTTTCTCACCCCTCTGTCCATAAGCGAAAAATGAGGGGGAATCGAACCCCCTCAAATCAACTTTTTTCAAATTTTCTTTTTCAGCGTTGCGTAAATCTTCGTGAGCCTGTTACGGATAGCTGCCTCAGAAACACCTTCCTCTGCTGCAATCTGCACATTGGTCATGCCACGATAGAATTTCTTGATAACGGTATCCTTCTGCTTGTCCGTCAGTTCCGAAAGAGCCACTTTCAGCTTTTCCATACGAACAGAACGCTCTTCGTTTGCGATGGAAGTGAGAATCTGCTGCAGAGGATTGTAGGTATCGTCCACAAGGTATGGGTTGCGGTCATCCGCATCGTCGCCGTCCCCATCGTGGTAGCCGTCCAAGTGAACCGGACAGTGATATGCCTCTCTACGCTGTGCATCCAGTTCGTCATCATCCATGCTGTGAAGCTGTGAGATAATGGTTGCGTTCTCTCCGTTTTCGCCGGGAGTGATGGTATAACTTGTACCATCGTTGAAGTAATAGATGTAATTTGTACGGTTGTCTTCCGCTGTTTTGAACTTTCTCATTTAAAGTTCCTGCCTTTCTTTTCCGCCCGATTGGGTGGCGGCAGGGACACAAAAAGAGCCGATGTGATGGTACACACCGACTCTGATACCGAAAATGGGCATGACAAAGCACGGTGGGTACATCTTTGGTCAGTCCACGGCTATACCGTGAATTTGACTCTTGATGTATCCCGCCGCCTTAAGGTCGACCACTTCGGGCATTGGAATATTTTTTATTTGAGTGTCTGGCACTCAGATGGATACGCATTTCTGTGTACCCGTCTCAATGTCAGGCGTTTTTATTTATAGTTTACACTGGATTTTTTTTCTGCGATGGACACGCCGTGTCCGCTAAAAATTGCCGTAAAACGCAAAAAAGCCAGAACACGAAGAGTATTTACTCTCATGTTCTGGCTTAATTTTATCTAAATTTTATGAAGGCTTTTAAGAACGAAAAATCGGAAAAACGGGATTATGGTTTAGGTTGGTTCTTAATCATCGCACTATAAATACTTCTCATATAGCGAATGCGTTTATTATTCCATTCCTTCTGAACGTAGATTTGTCTTAAATCATAGTGTTCCCGGAAGAATTTTGCCCACTGTTCTCTTGTGGTGTATCGGGCAAAGAAACCTGCCATATCCCATTTGCGCACAATCTCTTTCTCAATATAATATCTGGCCGTCTGATAATGGCATATTTTATCTTTTACTTCATCCCAATCTGATTCCGATGCGGTATATACGGTTGGTACCAGTTTCAGCCTGTGTAGGACAAATCGACTTTCTGTATGAAGCATCTGTGTAAAATCCGGTGCTAACGGCATTGAAAGTTCGGCGCATAATCCCGCCAGGCGATGCACCGGAACATCCTGAACCCCTACTTCTTCCGCATTGACTGCACAGGAATAAAACAGTTCTACATTATATTTCCATTCTAATGTAAACAAGGCGATTGTACCGAAAATAACATCCTCATCCGAGCCATCCAGTTTTTTAAGAAGCAGGCTTACCAATTTATCATAATCCTGCATATATTCAAGGAAGGTTGCATTGGATATTTTCTTTACGTCACAGATTCGCTTATTTACGATAGCTTTAAGCAGTGGATGGTCTGCAAGCGTATTTAATTCAAAATACTGCATCGGGGTAATATTATGCCCCTGCAGTTTTCCACGCATGGTTTCAACATCCACAGAAAGCAACTCCGGTATTTCAATACCTAAGTCATTTTTTACATGATTATACTGAAGGTCTCGATAATGCTGAGCATATGCAATATTTCTGCTGTCACGCATTCTTACATCGTCAGCATCCGTTCCTCGATTTTCTCTTAACGATTGTTTCGGCTCAGTCAAATAGTACGCATCTTTAAGAATGAACATGATGATACAATCACGCAGATTCTCAATGCTAAACGGGGAAACATCGTATAATTCCGGCTGCGGAAAAAAGTGCGCCAACCTGTTATCTATCATCGCAAGCATGGTTAATCCCATCATGTCACCCCCATTTCACCGGACACGCCATGTCCGTTTTTTTATGAAAAAAATTTTTAAATATTTACACCGTACTGTTCCAGATACTCTCTGACTGCCCACAATGGCTCCGGATACTTCACGTGCAAAGCCTCGCTAATCCACTGATGATCTGGATTCATAAGCTTTAACTTGCAATTCAAAACATCCAACAGCTTTTCACTGATAACAGGAGGAAGGTTCATGCCAAAGCAAATAAGAACCGCTGTTTCAACAGATGGATTTGTTGTTCCTTTCACTGTTCGGCTGATTGTTTTAGGGTCACGGTCAATCGCATCACCAAGGTCCGTGTACTTCATTCCACGCCAATCAAGCAATAAATCCATACACTGTTCAGGGTCATCCGTCATCTGCCTGCGAATTTCCAACCATTCAGCCTGTTGCTTTTTCCTCATCTCTACCTGGCGCGATTGCAGCGCGTTTTGATATCCGTTGTGATATGTAATATCAAAGGTTACATCGCTCGGCTCACGATTAAGGAAACAGGCAGTATGGTATGTGGATTCTACCTTGCTTGTGATTTCCATATCAAAAGCAAGACAGCATTCATCCATATGCGCTCGGGCATAATCAGTCAGTTCAAGTTTACCATCTTCGTTATAACCGACATATAGGGGAGCGTTATAAACAAAATGGTTATCCACGAAAAGATAATCGCCGTTTGCGGTCTTTTCACGGAGTTCCAAATTCATAAAACGCTGAACTGCAGCGTCTTGGGCGCTCAAAGTAAATGTCTGATTAACTTTGATAGCACCTTTGCGGAAACCATGTGGCTTTACATAGTGTCCATCAACATAGTTAAATGTGCCGATGGCTTCTTCAAAGCCAAGCTCTACCAATCGGATTTTTACGGCTTGTCTTGAAACACCATAATCCCGCTCCAATGCCCCGATTACCATTTCCATGACATCAACCGTATGCCTTGCATCGGTCTGTCTCATGAAATAGGCTATGTATTCTTTAGCCTTTATTGTAAAAGGTTCCTTCGGCATCTGGATTCTCGGTGCAAGCTGATTAGCCTGCTTTTCCATATACTTTGTAGATTTTATGGATATGCGGGAATCTGCGTCGCCAACAACCTCGCAACTAATGTAAGAAGCATCCGTATTGAATAGCTGTTCCAGTTTGAATGCCTTACGATGCTTCGCCCAGTGAACACACTCGTGGACAATGGTATTATTAAATGAACCAAGATTTCGAAGCAGATAAATCTGCGGGTCCACAACAATTGTTTTTCCTTTGATGTGTGTAGGAACATCTGCATCCTCGTTTGCATCGTACATTACTGTATCGGTATCATCAAAATAAATCTGTCCAAATACAGAACCATCTTCACGGATACGCTGATTTTTGACGGTTAACCCCATGTTCTTTGCAAGTTCTGTCGGGTCAACCCATACAGGGTCTTGACCACGCATTGGAATGCGAAGTGCCGCCGGATAATATTCCTGCAAGAATGCTGTTGCCACATCATCCAACTTTTCATATGGGATAATCGGCACAAGAGAATCGTCCATCGGGTCTTTCACACGGCTTTTGCCGTTGTATTTTGATACCCGCAGGATTTCAAAATCATCCAGGTTCTTATCCAGATCACCACGGCAATGAGCCATCATCCACACGATATTTTCATCATAATCGTCGTAATGGTAATCTCCCTCATGGGTTTCAAACCAAATAGAAATGGCCACATCGAAATGCACCTCCATGCCCGGTTTGTCTTCAACCCACACGTGTTCTACCTTGACATCTGAAATCTCCGTCTCTCCGGCACGATGGATTCTCTTTAATTCGATACCCAAAGAATCAAGGTTTGCCTCCAGGTAGCTTTCGGCAGCCGCCCAGAAATTATTATCAAATTTCTTTTTTACATATTCAGCAAATGAACGATGTGCTGCCATAATCTACCCTCCTTTATGTCTGCTACAACTCCAATTTTTCGATAGCTATTTTCTTTCGCCTCAAGTAACAATCGAAAAGCATATCAGCCGGAATCAAACGTATCTGGATATCCTCCAGTCCTAATTCGGAAAGCATATCCAATTTGGCGTTCCCTTTGTTTATTATTTCGTTTCCTTCGGTCGGCATCAAAAAGCAGTTCTTAACAACCGCAATATGGTGGTCTGCCAAGAATTTCTTATATGCCAACTGATACATATACTGCTTCACTACATCGCCAACGCCAGGGTTGCCCCTTAATGTGCGGCCTTTTTCAAGCTGAATCAGATAATACTTGGCATCGAAAATGATGAACCAATCCTGCCCACTGTACTCATTGATGGTAATGAGGTCGGGGATAAGGGTATCCTTGGGTTCGTGAACAAAGCCCTCTCCACACCATTTTGGCTTCTCAACCAAATCTATCAGCTTGGTTTTCTTATTGTATCCGTCTGCCAACGGCTCCTTCATTTGCAACTGACCAATCGCAACATCCAGTTTGTTTCCGAATGCGGCTGCACAAGCCTTTTCCCAAACTGCATGAAATGCGGTGGTGCCAAACATACTAATGCCTTGATTTTCTTCAAGCATTTTTCTGTCCTGTGAAATGTAGGTATACAGTGTTTTGAGCAAAATCTGCCGATGCGTGTTGAACTGGACATTCAACTCTTTCATGATTCGCTCAAGAATATATTCCTTTTCGCCAAAGTCCTCCAAGGCTTCATCACTTAAGGAAACAGAATCGATTTCAAACAATTCTTCCAGTCCAGCATCTTGGAGCTGCTTGGAACATTCCGTAAGAACGCACTCATGCAGGCGCTTGAAATAGTCCATATCATCTTCTACTGACCTATGAGTAATCAGTTCTGTATAATACGGGCGGCCTTCCTCGATAAGAGCAAATCCGTCATCGATGGTTCTGTTCCAAAGAATATCGCCTTCGCCGTTGACTTCCAAAATATCCTCGCTGTTGTTATAAACGCCGTACTCGTAGTAGTCGTTCAAAAGGTACAGGATAACCGCAAGAATATTAAAACTGCGGTTATCTCCGTCACCATTAAACAGATTTATGATTTGCTCCTCCGAATGGCTGTAGCGTTCAAGAACTTTCACAACCTGCTTCATTCTTGCAAGCGGTTCATTTTCAGAAAGAATATATTTCGGATAAACCTTGATTACACGATTTCCGATAGTAATGACACCAACATATGTAAACACATAATAGCAATCATCGTTTCCGGCAGTTTCATCCACCACCTGGACATCTTCATCAACAAGGTCTGTCAATTCTTTCTGCTCCGCAGTGTTTGCAACGGTCTTTAAAATACCGTAGGACTTTAGGCTTTTTATGAATTTTTCTACTCCTACATCATCGTAGGAGAAAAGAGTCCGCAGCTGATTCTTAGTGTAACGCTGCTGTTCTCGGACATAGCGAGAACGAATCTTTATCTCCATATCCTATCATCCCTTCTGCGGATTATAATAAACCTCCTCAAAATCCTCTCCGAAGATCTGGATTCCGATTTCGTCAAAGCTGTCGCATACGGCAGAATACTTGGTGGTATCCTCGCAACCGGAGAACAGCTTATGCTTATGCTGTTTTGCTGCATCTTCGTAAAGATACATGATAACCTTGCTCTTGAATACTTCTACAAAACGTGCTGCGTCAACAAGGGTGTCATTTTCCTCGCTAACGGTTTTCAGTACACGCTTGGAAATGAAGAACGGACCCATCAGCTTGTCTTCGTTTACCTTGTACTCCTTGGCAAGTTTCTCGTTAATTGCACGTCTCAGAACATTCCATTCAATCTCTTGGGTATTTACAGTTCCAACTGGTACACGCCCTTTGATTTTATCCTGATTCTCATTAATGCCAAGATACTCAAAATTCCAACGGCGCTTGAATGCAGTGTCCATAGGGAATACACCTTGGTCAGCACTGTTCATTGTTGCCCAAATGAACATATTATTCGGAATCTTGATTTTCTTGCACATAGCAATATCGCACTTCAGTTCTGCTGCCAGATACTTTCTGATATCTTCAGAAGTCTGAATTTCGTATTCGCTGACGCCATCCTCGTCGCGGTCAAGCAACTGGAATACGTCACCGAAAACAGCAGCCACCTTGGCTCTGTTGATTTCTTCAATTATCAAAATATGAGGCTGTGGATTCAAAGAACGCGCACTCTTCAATGCCTCAACATACACCCTCATGAACGGCCCCGGAACAAATTCATAGCGAATAGCGGTACCGTCAGAAACAGGCTTATATGTTCCAACAAACTGAGAATATGTGTAATCCGGATGGAAAGTCACACGCTCATAAGAACCTGCTGTGTCCTTCAGACACGCCTCGCAGTCTCTCTTCAAATTGAAACTCTTACCAGTACCAGGTGCGCCGAAGACAATGCGATTTCTCTCATATTTAGTTGGTAAATCTGTATTGTAAATCAGCGGCATATTGACCTCCTGTAACGCCATCAAGTACATCAAGTATTTCTTGACAGCACTTCTTTGGGTATTATTTTTCTTATCAGATGCTTCTAACACAACCAAGCAATCCTGCACTTCAATCACAGCATCTGTGTAGAATACACTGTGTCCTTCATGAGAAGGGAGTGGAGTGTTGGAAATGTTGCTTACATACTGATTGATGGAATTTGCCGTGTAAGGCTGTCCTGCATCGGAATCACCCTCCGGCTTAACCTGTGTTTCCATCCAAGCACGGAAGTTACGCTTATTACGTTCTTCCGGATTGTCAAACTCGATTTCATCGACTTCATCAATAATTTCTTCGCTACCGTAATAGTATCTATCATACAGGAACATCAAGTTTGCCTCATCGGTGAGAGGATAACAAGATGTCAATTTACCCTCGGATTTCACAGGGAGCTGCTCACCGGATGCAAAATTGCGATGCCATGTTCCAGGCTTCATATTTGCCATTGCAGATGTCGAATCATAGAAGTAATTTCCGATACCATCAACAAAAGCTAACAGACTTTCGCCGTCCATTGCAACGACAACAGTGCTTGCGTCCGTTTTATAAAAACGAATAAGTTCTCCTGCCTTGCGGGAGGCAACATTCTCGGCATATCCGAATTTTTCTTTCAATGCCTCCGTGATTGCACCCTTATCAAGACCTTCACCTGCGACATAATCCTCAAGAGAACCGATATCTCGCCAACCGATACCTATAACAGATTTCTGATTCCATTCTGCTGCATAATTCTTGGTATCATCGGAAGTGCCGACTCTTACAAACTGAATGATGTCTCCACCAAAGCGTTCAAACAGTACATCCTTGAACTCACCATAATACCATCCTGCATAATTGGAAATCATGGCCAACTGACCGCTACGAGTAAAGTATTTTTCACTCGGCTTGATTTTCAATGCATAGAGAATGTGGCGCTGCCAATCAGAGGAATGGAAACAACTCAGCTTATCTGGGCAAACCATCGCAAGGTACTTGTGGAACCAACCCCAATTACAGTACGGCTCGCCGACTTCGTTCCAAAGAGTAGTATCCAACTGCTCATAATCAGCAAGGGTGTCGAGAGTTGCATTCTGAACAATACCTGCAGCCTTGACCAACGCATCTCGTATGCTACGCCCCAGTTCTAAAGCCTCATCTTCCGTAAGTACCTGTGGTTTCTGAGGACTACCCGTTGTCCATTCTCCAGTTTTCTGTTTCTGGAACAGACCGAATTTATAAGCAGAACCACCGGAAATACTACCAAAATGCTGACGACACTCCTTGTTCATTTCAAGCCAACAGCAAAGGGAGTCCTGGTTCTCGCCAACAGTATAGAACAGGTAATTCAACAGTTCATCATCCGATAACGCTGCCAAAATCTCCGGAGAAAACTTGGATGTAAATTCTGTAAGTATAGATTCCAGATCATCCTTTTTCGTAGGAATGTCCAAGCCAGTTTCAGAGACATAGGACTGCAAATATCTGGCAGCCTTTTCGTACTCATTGGCATCATCATTTTGCTGTGTGACTTCATCAGTGCTTGTCTTCAGATAAGGTCTGTTATCATACATCGAGATATAATCATAGATTTTGTCCTTGTGTATTACCGCAATATAAATCCCTAACTTATTAACGATTCTATCGAAAGGCAGGGCAGGCGTGTAATTGTTAGGAATAATTATTTGATTACCCGGACCACTTCGCTGTCCATTCTTAGTTCCGGAAATTTTCTCAATTGTTTCCTCACCGCACTCAAGACTGAAGATATAGTTTTCATACTTATCAACAGAACTATTCAACCCAAAGCAGTAGTACTTAAGACCGTGTTCTAACGCATATCTCCATGCTACTCCACGCTCATACGCACCACTATCTCTTGTGTCAAAGTAATTTTTAGTATTATCTTGTTTATGCACCAAAGGGTAAACGAAAATCACGATTTGCTCTCCGGTCTTCAAGGACAGAACAAAGCCTCTTTCTTTCGTACCTTCTATGTACTGTTTTAAGGCTTCATCACAGCCCATATATTCATTTAAGGCCTCTACAGCCTGCGAAGTTGTATATGCCATGATGCATTCCTCCTTTCATTACTCTATGATGCCAAATGTTGACATTGTATCAACAACTGCTTCTGCGCAGCACTTCGCAAACAGCGGAGGCACTGCATTTCCAATCATTTTATACAATTCCATATTGCTGCCTTCAAACACATAATCATCAGCGAAAGTTTGTAATCTTGCTGCCTCTCTAACGGTTATGGTTCTCTGTTGAGATGAATCTGGATGGATATGGCGTAAGCCATCTTTATAAAGATGGGCGGGAATAAGGTTACTCGGCTCATCCCATCGGATAACATGATATTTATGAACATTGGAGTTCTTTCCCGTCATCTCAGTGTATAACTGTTTCAGTGCATCGATTGATGTATACTGATTTCTTCCAGACTCGATATCTTCAGTCAATAGTTTAAAAATCCCAACATCTCTGTCACTCTGCCATCTTGCTACATGGTTTGGAACATCACGTTCAGGAAGAGAGTGCCTTGTTCTTGCACCATTTACCTTTAGGTCCTCAGACAGAGGGTACAACTTCGGCAAGTCGCCGATTGCCTCATAAACAGTTTTTTTCTGCATGGTTTTATGTTTAGGCAAGGCTACTTTATAGAAATAATTTATAGCTTCGCTACTTCTGTCTCCAAAAGCGTCCTTGCGAACCCCGAAAATAATTATTCTCTTTCTGTTTTGAGGAACACCATAGTCGGTAAAGTCAATTATTGCCTCACCCAAATTGGAAAGCAACAGATACCCCGCCTCATTAAAACTCTCCTGGATGATGTCAATTATCGGTCTATCACCAGGCTTTGCACTTAATATCCCGGGTACATTTTCAAAGATAAATGCTTTAGGCCTGTATCGGTCTAATACCTTGATGTAGCTTTCAAACAGATAATTTCGGTAGTCATTTTTCATGCCAAACTCATCACGAACACGCCCTGCAATGGAATAAGCCTGACAGGGAGGTCCACCAATTACGACATCGATGCCGCCCACAGTGTCAATAAGTTTATCTAAACCAACTGAGCTACCATACTCTTTATCATTTTCCCAACCCACAAACAATTCATCCGTTCTTTGAATATCAAAGCGAAGAACTCGTGTTTCTGCATCGGGGTAATGCCACTTCTCACGCATTCTGTTTTCGAGATTTTTACAGGGAACTTTTTCCCACTCAACAGCTGCAATTGTATCGAAGGCTCCGGATTGTTCAAAACCATCCATCAATCCGCCACATCCGGCAAACAAATCGATGGAACGAATTTTAGTTTTGCCCATTTTCATTCTCCTGTATAATTCTCATTATCGCTTCTCCAAGTGCCTGTCCCAACAACGGCGGAACTGCATTTCCTACCTGTCTGCTTTGCTGTGTCTTTGTACCTGTAAAAACAAAATTGTCAGGGAATGACTGCATTCTCGCGCTCTCGCGCACAGTAGGAATTCGATTGTACTGATAATGGAAAAGGTTTCTGTGTCCTGTATCAACAGTCCTTGCCGGGGCATTTCCGTTCAGTCGCGTCCAAGCCATATGGAACTTTCTGCTTTCGCCCCATCCAGGAGGAAGGTCCTTATAGTTACCACCTTCTGGCACAAGAGCGATGGTATCTTTAACCATCTGTGTATGGTTAGTACCAAGATGGTTATAAAGGACTTCACAGTCACCCCTCATCAGTCTCTGATATTCAGTTAAAGGCTCCTGCTCATATTCAGAAACGTCATCACCAATACCATTTTCCAAAGCAGGCAAGTCACTTACAGCGTCTCTGCAGGTACGATATGTTTCTGGCGTAAACATAGGTTTAGGAAATTCCGGTACACCGAGGTCTTCTCTAATTCCCATGAAAATTAATCTTTTTCTATTCTGTGGAACACCATAGTCGGCAGCACAGAGAATCTTGCAGTCGATGTTATATCCCATAACCTTAAAACGGCGTAAAATTTCCTCTTTAATCTGTCCTTCATACAATGTTGCCATTCCAGGTACATTTTCAATGATAAAGGCTTTAGGTTTGTATTGCTTCACAATTTCGATGACCGCCAGATACAACTTATTTCTCTCGTCATCAAAATTTCTTGGTCCCGTCAAAGAAAAGCCTTGGCAAGGTGGTCCTGCGATAACCACATCAATTTCACGTTCTCCGGCAATACGTTTTATCTCATCAAAAGTCTCCTGCTTGGAAAGGTCTGCGTTCAGTGCAACCGCTCCATTATGGTTTTTTACAAACGTATTCAATGCGGCCTGGTCATTGTCAACGCCCACTATGATGTCAAATCCGGCATCCATAAAACCCTTTGACAAACCGCCGCACCCGGCGAACAAGTCTATAGCATTCATTCTATCATCCTCCAAAATTACTCTTTGATAAATTCGCAAATATCAGAAATGTCACAGTCAAGTCTTGAACAAATCTTGAGTAACACTTCCATACTAACAGGCTGATTTTTACTGAGTTTTGCAAGAGTATTCGTTCCAATTCCGGTCAATGCTCTCAATTCACTTTTATTTATTCCTCTGTCTATTATCAGCTTCCATAATTTGTTATAACTTACATCCATTTTACTCACTCCTCTATTCTTCAAGCAAAATTCCAATTTGTTACGGGCATGATATACCCAAGTCTATATCAGTATACCACCAAACTATGAATTTTTCAAGGGAGCAATAAAATATTTCGCCCTCTATACATTTTAGTCCGTTAATAAAGGGAGAATCAGCATTAAGTTTCTCCCTTCGTTAACGCTATGGTCTTGTAACCGAAAATCTTTTCCCTGAAAAATCAGCTTGATATAGGCCAGGGCTTACATATCTAAGAAGTATATGGTCGCGCCCATAGTCATCCAGGTCTTTTACGGAAATTACGTGAAACGGCCCAACATTCATTCTTTCCCTTAAATATTTACCTAAAACAGCACCACCTTTTCTTGTGGAAGCATCTCCATATGAAAGCTGCTTTGGGTATACCATTAACGGTGTGCTTTTTGACGGATAATATCGTTGTCCTCCTTGGAACGTCATCGTCATTATTGTACCATCATCCCATATTACTGTAACTGGATCAGATTTGCGTGTGGATTTTCCGCCTGTTGTAGTCCTTTTATTTGGAAATGGTTGAAATAGTAATGGATAATTATCTATATGGTCTGCCAAAATTGGAATGTACGCCTCAAGAGCAGTCCTTTTCTTAGCTGTATGCCCTGACTGGCTCCCCCAGTTCGGACCACCTCCTGAATAGGTTTTACGGTTTCCAGTCTTTTTATCAAAGCAGTACAACGGCATAATCGCAGTAAGTGGGTCAGATGTAATCGGAATATGTCCTTTCTTTCCCTTTGTAACCTTCAACTTCTTACTCTTTGCAGCTTTCACTAAAGGGTCGTTAATATCAATGGAATTTGCTTTGATATCGTTGTAATAATCAATAAAACTTGCAATGTAGCCCGAATCAGTCACTGCTGCAGAGTTCACTTCAGCCAACATTTCGGCGTTTTTAGCACTACACAATCCCTGCGTTGAGCAATTTGCCGAACCCACTAATGCATTAAAAACCATCCCAGAATTATAAAACAAATAGAGTTTTGTGTGGACGCGTTGTGTGTGAACAAAATTCATTTTCATATTGGGGTGTTTGGCTACAAGCGTACGCAATGCATCAAGAACTGTAGAGCGAATTTTCTCCACACCATACATACCATAATAAAACTCAAACGGAATACCTAATGTCGCAACTTCATCCACCATATCAGGAGACAGATATCCGCTAATAATCACAATCTTATCGCTCGCTTTTGCATTATCAATTACAGCCTTTTTTAAGTCATCGACAAATACTGCCATCAACTACACCTCCAAGTTCACTTTATATGTTACAACATATCATCACAAGGCATCTTGTTCAAATGCTGTTTTTTTCAACAAAATGCCTCTTATTGTTTATCAACAACTCTATCCACTCGACCTATTGCAAAATCATCTTATCAACTCAACCTTGCCCATTTTCAACCTGTCAACTCAACCCTTGTTTTCATAGCACAGCAAGGTTCTTTTATCGTTCAAAAGAGTAGATGAGAAACGCACTCCCAACTCTCGGAAATGCCTTGTTTTCAAGCCTTTTTTGGTATTTACTTCTGTACTTTTGACATCAAGACTACGCACTCCACGTGTAATAGTTAGGCTATTCCGCAGAATCTATCATCACTTCAAAATCCACTAATTTTACAATACTTTTTCAATCATCTTGTCTTTACGGCATATTTTTTTAATTAGGCTATTTTGAAAAATTTCGCAAAATAGTCGCATCATCATTCTCCATTGCAGAATCGGCATAATAGCAAAAACTAATATTAGGTTCATTACGAAAATATTCAAACAAGGAAGCTCTCAACAACTTAGTTTTGTCCGCATTAAATTCGCTTCTTCGACCACCACCTGGATTTCTTTTTACCTTGTTACAATAAATCTTATTAGGGTCTTCCGAGTCACTTCTACTAAGTGAACGAACCATCGCTGTCCTTTCTATATCAGAAATACATTCAGGAACATTCTTAGGGATTACATTTCCCAATCGTTCAGTAAACTGTTGAAGAATATCCCCTAAGTTATTTGTATACTCAATCCCAAAATATTCTCTTAACATTTGAGCTTCGATTATTAACCCTCTACTATTAGCTTCAGCTTGCATATCGTCGCTTAAATCATTAGATTTCATGAAATGTAATTTTACTAATGCATACTGATTTTCCCTTTTTTCAGTTCCTACAAATCTTTTTACGAGTACAATATACTCTATTCCCTTATATCTAAATATAAAGCTGCATATTGTCCAATCTTTATTTACCATATCACTTTTTAATTCCTTCAGATTGCTCAATAGCATAATATCACCCCTTCACTATTATTCTCCCAAAAGAAAACCATCAAGATTTCCACTCAAAAACCAACCATTTTTTTATCTTTTCAAATTCCATCCTATTTTCCGGCGATAAATCATCTTTTTCAAGTCGTATATACAGTGCTGTCGTTAATCTATCACAATAGCCAACTTTCTTGACAATGTTTTGAACGGTAAACAAATGTAGCCATGAGCATCCAGTGACTTGTTCCACTAAAAAATCATAAGCTTTGTCATATAGTTCCAAATCTTCATAAATACTTACCATTGCAAAGCTTATTTCTTGTTTTACCACATGCTCACTTTTCCCTATTTTTAACCCGGCAGAAAGAGCATTGGCCAAATTGTCTTCCCAGAAGTCTTTCCCCATCTCTCTAACATACGCAGCCTTGCAATGACCGCTACGCAACACATCACAATAAAAGTGATACTCTCGTTTATTGATGGCTTTCTCTCTGGAAATGTTTTCTTTCCCTTGTTGATTTAGTTCTGCCGCTTTACAATTAAGCTGATGCTCTTTGGTTTGCAAAGATTGCTCCCTTTTTCCTAATTCTTCAGCCTTTCTTTTTATGTCGTCCAATTGCGTTTGATATTCCTTTTTTAGCTCATCTGCAAGGCTTAATATTACAATGCTCTTTCCAGCAGGACGGGCTTCAATATCAGTATCAATATCAAGCGTCAAATAATATTGTTTAGCTATATATCCACTTAACGCATTCCCGCCCTTAGATATTTCAACCCTCTCCCACTTTTGTTTACCATCAATATCGGAAAGTGCAGAATACGTTGAAGCACTTATAAAAATTGTTCCATTATCCACCGTTCCACTAAACTTACAAGCTAAATTTGTACTATTACCAATCCATGCAATACCAAACTCATTTTCTGTGCCTTCTTGCTGTTCTTTTCCCTTCATTCCCACCTTAGAAATGGATACTTCTCCCGTATGTACACCTATGCCGCAAGAAATTCGATGTTTTATTTCCTGATCCAATACAGGATTAAGGAATTTATCAATAGCAGTAGTAATATATCTGGCTGCATGAACAGCCTTGTCTTCCGACTTTCCATCCTCATTATCTACGAAAACTGCAAGAACGCCATCTCCCATGAAATCTCGTACAACACCACCTGAATATCGAATAGCCTGAACAACTGTCCTAATATAACTTCTGTAAATCTTTACTAATTGGGTGCTGTTGAATCTTTCGGGCAATTTTGTAGATTCACGCATATCGACAAAAAGTATAGACACTTTACCGTGGTATATTTTGTTTGAGTCTGACAAGGCATCAGTTAAAGGCAATTGATCTGACATGGAATTTTCAAGTACTTCTGATGAAACAATCCTATTTATTGCTGTTGATAATAAATCTAATTCATACTTTGGTATTTTGTCTTCGCTCATATATATATCTCCTGCAATTAACTTCCTGATTCAAGATAATATGCTCCATCGTCTCCGGCTAAAGTAAACCGAATGCGTCCGCCCTTACTAGAAGGCCATTCATTTTTTACTTTTTTGGATACTTTTACTTTATTCTCCGTTTGGCTTGCATAATGAGAAGCAAAATTAATGCAATCTCCAAATGCTTTAACATCGTACGAGTCTGCAATACCAATCTTAGTAACAATGACACTGTCAAATGTAACGCCTACACCAATACTCACTTTAGGTCCGAGCTGCTCATCCCCAATAATTCGATTAATTACAGACTCGCAAACCTTCAACATGTCACGACCACATAAGCCAGCATTTTGAACAGCGAGTGACTTAACCATATTATCCTCTTCTCGTGCAGCGGCACCACCCCAAAATACCATTAGACCATCGCCCATAATATCAATTACTTTACCGTGATAATGTTTCACTACCTCCAGAAGTGCCGTAAGAAACACATGCATAGTCAAGAATGTCTTTTCAGCTCCTACGGTTTGTGCTCGTTGAGTAGATCGACGCATATCCACAAATAAAACTGCAAAATTTTCTTTATCATATGAACCAAATTCAAGTTTATCCGCTTCAAATCCAGGAATTACATCAGAAATGGCATCAGCTCGATGTTCAAACACCGCCTTTTCGATAATATTACTTTTAGCTTGTAGATAATGTTTATATGTATTTTGATAAATAGAATCAATATCAATAGCCATATTGCTCCTCCTATAATACAGATGCCACAATCAATATGCAAATAATGCTCGCTGTGATTAATGTTGATGAAAAAGAACGGATTACCCATCTATTTGTTCTTAACTTCTGACGATTAATGTCATTTAATTTATAAAGTTCAGCCGCCATATTCTCAATTATATCTTCATCTGTCATTTCTTGAACATCTCTTTTGTATACATCAAAAGAATACTCTTTTGATGTTTGAGACAAAAACCACTTTGACTTATATCCGATATGTGAAGAATGACCTCGAATTGTCAGTATACCAAATACAAATACTGCAACAAAACTTATAAAAAACAATGTGCTAAAAATTACAATAGTAATCCCCAACCAACTACATGGTTTGATGTTGTCCAAGGCACATAAAATCGGCTCATAACAAGAAACAACAGCAGCAACAAGAGCAACCATTGCAGCCATAATTATTGAAACCTTCGTGTCCGATAATTGAATATAAGAAGAAATGTCTGAAATGGCACTAGCTAAAAATGCTTGCTTTATTTCAGTCGTTCCTTTTAAATTTGCATTATCAGTTTGCATAGTATTATTTCCTCCCAAATCCGATTCTTTAATTCTCTGTTTATATTTTCTTTGAACTAAACTTTTTGCTCTTTCTTTGATTCCCACATTCACTCTTAACCACGTTGCTTCGCCGAGCTTTCTCAATCTGCACTGTCTCAAAAACTTCCTTTGAAATTATCGCAGGATTATTATCTGATGACAAGTAATGAACCTCACTTTTACCAGATTTCAAAAGTTTTACATCACCCGTATACTTTTCATTACTAAGCATTACATCAATCGTTCTCTTACACCATTTTTCTTTCCCAGTAGGCGAGAGAATATTTCGTTTTTCCAGCTCTTTGATAATTCCTATAACACTTTGACCGCTAAGATACAAATCAAATATCAGTTTAACATTTTCAGCTTTTTGTTCATCAATGATCAACTTGCCATCCTTATCATGTTTATAGCCATAGCACTTCCTGTCATACAATTTTGAAGTCCCTGTTGCTGCTCGTTGCTTAATACCCCATTTTATATTTTCACTTCTTGATTCATTTTCCGCCTGCGCCAGAGATTCAATAATCGAAATCATTAAGTCGCTATCCGTATTCGCAGTATCCAGTTCCTCCTGTTCAAATATCACACGAACACCTAATGTTCTTAATTGATTCAGGGCATCCAAGATTTCTACAGTATCCCTTCCGAATCTGCTGATATTTTTCGTAATTACTATCTCAAGCTTTTTTGAATTGCAATCTTCCAACAGCCGATTAAACTCTTTTCTTGATGAATCCGTCTTGCTGGTAGCGATGTCCATATAAACATCTGCTAATACCCATTGTGGCATAGTAGCCGTTAATCTTGTCAAATGAGATACTTGAGCAGTCAGACTTTTCAACTGCTCCATGCTGTTTATACTTACACGACAGTAAATACCGACTCGTTTTTCTCGTTTTGGTACCGGAGGTATGAAATGTATTTTTGAGTTTTCCTGCATATTTATCATCCTCCCATCTGCCGCCTAATCACTATAAGCCAATAATAGCATATAGTAATTAGCCAATTCAACCATACTTTCAACTCAACATATTAAATATCCATCCTGTCTACACAACATATCCAATATCTATTCCGTCAACTCAACTCTTCCGATGGATATGTTCCCACGCATTGATTTTACAAGGATTTTCGCCAACTTGATGCAGTCAAAAATTGCACCTCATTTTTGAAAATCCCTTGATTTCAAGCCTTTTTCATACTTTTATTTCTCAACCCTTGACATCAAGACTACGCACTCCACATGTATTGTATGGGGAAACATATCTACAGGCTGTACAACTTTCAAACAATATCCTTGCTGTATAAAAGTTTTAATATCTCTTGCCATTGTTGCAGGGTCACAAGAAACATAAACAATCTTTTTAGGGGAAATTTGTAGTATTGTATTTAAAAGTTTTTCATCACAACCCTTTCTAGGAGGGTCTAATACCACAACATCTATCTGCAAACCTTTTTTATAAAATATAGGTATTACCTCTTCTGCTGCTCCCTGCAAAAATTTTACATTTTCAACATGATTTCTTTTTGCATTTCTTTTTGCGTCTTTCACTGCTTCGGCAACAACTTCATTTCCTATAACATATTTCGCTTTTTGTGCAAAAAATAATGAAATTGTACCAATACCACAATACAAATCTAAAACTGTTTCATCACCATTTAATTGTGCAAATTCCAATGCTTTTTGATAAAGTATATTTGTTTGAAAAGGATTTACTTGAAAAAATGACAATGGTGAAATTTCAAATTTTAATTCTCCAATAGTATCTATAATGTATTCCTTTCCCCATATCACATTATTTTGTTTTCCTAATATAACATTTGTTTTTTCTCTATTTATATTACATACTATACTTGTCATACCTTTTATATTTTGCAAACGTTGTACCAATATTTCTTTATGAGGTAAACTTTTACCATTTATCACCAAACAAACCATAATTTGACCCGTTTGAAATCCAATTTTTACCAATATATGACGTATTAGTCCTTTATGATATTGTTCATTATAAATACTAATATGATATTCTTTTAAAAAATCCCTTATTATCTCAATAATTTTATCACTAATTTCATGTTGTAAAAGGCATTTTTGTGTATTAATAATTCTATGACTTCTTTTTCCATAAAATCCTATTGACACATTTTGATTATCATTTCCTACTGGAAATTGCACCTTATTTCGATAACGCCAACAATTCTGCATACCTAATGTTGGTAAAACTTCCACATTATCTATTTTTGCTATTTTTTTTAATGCCATTTCTACTTTTCTTGTTTTATATTGCAGTTGTCCATCATAACTGAAATGCTGTAATTGACAGCCTCCACATTTTGATGCAACATCACAAAGAGGTAAAACTCGTTTCGGAGAAGGTTTTAATATTTTTTGCAATTTACCATATGCAAAACTTTTATTTACTTTTACAATCAAAACCTCTATTTCTTCCTGAGGTAATGCTCCTTCTACAAATACAGCAAAGCCATCTATTTTTCCTATTCCCTCTCCCTGACTACCTAAATCCTCTATAGTCATAGTATAACATTTATTTTTTTGTACAATAATATCTGCTATTTTTTTATTCATTATGCCTTTTTCACCTTTCTCTGTTTTGGCACTTCCCAATAAGGACAAACTGTTCCCTTACAAATACAGTATCGACAACCTGCAACACTACAATTTGCTTTTCCCTGTCCTGTTTGGAGCATTTGACGCATATTTACCAATGTTCTACGTACTTCTCGTCTAATTTTTATAGTATTTCTAATATCAAACATATAATCTTTATACACCAGCCTACCATATTTAGGACGAATACCATATACATCTTCTATTAGTAAAAAATATGTGGCAAGCTGTAATCTATCTCCTGGGTGGGGAAAATTATCATCTCGTATACTTCCGCTTTTGATTTCTACAGGTACAATAGCATTACCAAATCTTTTCTGAAAAATATAATCTGGTTTACCTTGTATATCATATTTTTGGGAATATAATAATTTTCCAAAATCTTTTTGTTTTCTTGTTGCTTTTTGGTCTGCATATATCAATTTATAGCCAAAAAGTCCCTGTCTTTTTTTTCTTTTTCGCAGTGTCCAGCATTGTTCTCTTAACCATAACAAAAAAAACAGTACAAATGGTACATAAGAAAAAAGCCAGTCTGTATTTTTAATGGACTCCCAAAAAAGAAGCATATTATAACCCCGCCCTTACTTTATTATATCATCATGTCATTGTATTAACATAAATAAAAGCTGTAGATATGAGTAACCCCACAATAATATAGCAAGACATTGAAAACAATGTTCTCAATGTCTTTTTACTTTGTGCATAAAAATTTATATAAAAAATTATCTTAATAAAAATATTACAGTCTATCGATAAAGTCTTTTTTGTGGACTCTGTCCACACCTGCAAACTTTTCCCCTAAAAAGTTTGACAAAAAACTTTATTGGAAAAACTAACGTTTTTCCTTATAAAATTAACGTTTTAAGGAAACGTAGTTTCTGTTTAAAGTTCTTTCGCTTCCTTTCTTTTAAGAAAGGAAGTAGAGTTTGAGACGAAGTCTCAAGGTTTTTTGACAGACTGAACTATTTTAATAAAAATAGTACAAAACAAATTACAACTATCACAGCAATCAATATTAGTATTGCCCAAACTATTTTTTGCTTTTTTCTAAAATTTTCATATTCTTTTGCATGATAAGCACGTCCTCTTGCTAAATGAGATTCTCTTTTTTTATCTGCTGTTTTTTCTGTTGTTTTTTGTTTTTTCAATGTTGGTTCTACTTTTTTCGTTTTTGACATCTGAAATAATTTACTTCTACCATAATATCGTTCAAAATACCACTGATAAGGACAATAGGTATATCGGTTTACTTCTGATGCCGATATTGTTGTTCTGTCCCATTTTAATTTCATAAATATTCATTCCTTTTATTTAAAAATCGGATTTTCTAATATTCCTTTGAAGCATTTTTTGGTATCCTACCCAACTGCCTTGATTACTGTTATTTTGAATCATTTCCTCAATCACCTTTGTTTTTGCATCTAAATTATCAGCGCTATGAAGTATAAAAGCCTCTATTGTTTTAGGCAGTTTTGGAGAGCCATATTCATATTCACCATGATGAGAAATCATACAATGTTTTAATAAATTTTCAATTTGTTTTGGAAAACCTTCTATATGAGATGCTGTTTCTCTTATCAATTCTGAACCTATCATCAAATGTCCTAAAAGTTGTCCTTCATCTGTATAATCATTTTCTGGGAATTCTGAAAGTTCCATAATTTTTCCAATATCATGAAGCATAGCAGAAGCAATCAATATATCTCTATTTACAAATTGATACCTTGGTGCAACAAAATCACATATTTCTGTAACAGAAAGTGTATGCTCTAATAATCCTCCCATGTAACTATGGTGAATACTCTTTGCAGCAGAATGTGTTTTTAAATGTTTACTCACAATATCATTATGATAAAATATTTCTTCCAACAATTTTTTAATATATTGATTTTGTATTGTTTTAATATATGACATCAATTTTTGATACATTTCTTCTATATTTTTGTCTGTACAAGGAATATAATCTGCTGGGTCATATTCTCCTTCCAAACTACGTCGTATTCTTTTTACATTTAATTGAATATCATTTTGATACGTTACAACAGTTGCATCTATTTTTATAAATTCATTTTCCTCAAAAGCTTTAATATCATTTGTCATTTCCCAAACTTTTGCATCTACCATACCTGTTTTATCCTGCAATTTTAAAGATAAATATGTTTTACCAGCTCTAGATTTCAAAGACTGTTTGCTTTTGCAAAGATAATGTTCTATTACAGATTGTCCCTCTCTCAATTCGTTAATATATCTCATAAATTGCCTCCCACATTAGCTATTGTCATCTTCATTATATATTATTACATTTATTTCCAAAAAAACATATGTTTTTATTTATTATACTCTATTTTATGACATATTGCAAAAACAAAAAACGGCTTTTTAGTAGTATATTCCAAAAATAGTAAAAATATTTATATTTATATACAATCATTGGTAAAACTGATATAAAATATTTTTTCTTTTACATTCAAATAAATTTTTGAAAAATAAAAAAGAGTCACAATATATAAAATATATTTCGTGAACTCTTTTTCATAGATATTATATTATTTTGCACATTACATTAATTGTTTTACAAAGATGTAATGATAAATTATCTTAAATAATTACCAAATTTCGTACATTGTCCTAGCCATGTCAAGTTAATCGTACCTGTTGGTCCATTCCTCTGCTTTGCAATAATCAATTCTGCTTGATTCTTTTTTTCAGACTCTGGAAAATAATACTCATCTCTATACAAAAATGCTACAATATCTGCATCTTGCTCTATTGCTCCAGATTCCCTCAAATCTGAAAGCATAGGTTTATGGTCTGCCCTTTGTTCGCAGGCACGACTTAACTGACTCAATGCAATAACAGGAGCATCCATTTCTCTCGCTATTGCTTTCAATGAACGCGAAATTTCTGAAATTTCCTGTTGTCTGGAGTCATTTCTGCCATTACCACTCATAAGCTGTAAATAATCAATTACTATTAACCCTAATCCTTTTTCCAATTTTAACCTTCTACATTTTGAACGAATATCCATAGGAGAAATACCAGGAGTATCATCAATATAAATAGGTGCTTGAGAAAGAGGTCCCATAGCCTCAATCAATGCTGTCCAGTCTTTTTCTTCCATTTCTCCCGTTCTTAATTTTTGGGCATCTAGCATAGCCTCAGAGCAAAGCATTCTATTTACAAGTTGTTCCTTTGACATTTCCAATGAAAATACAGCAGTAGGTATATTTTCTCGTATTGCCACATTTTGAACAATATTTAATGCAAAAGCTGTTTTCCCCATAGAAGGTCTTGCAGCAAGCAATATCAAATCTGACTTTTGTAGTCCTGCTGTTTTTGCATCAAAATCTAAAAAACCTGTTGCAATACCAGTTACTTTTCCTCTATTACGATATATTTCCTCTATTCTTTCAAAAGCTGTTACAGTAATTTCTCTTACACTTGAAAATTCTTCTGTTCGACGGTTTTGTATAATATCAAATATACCTTTTTCCGCCTTTTCTACAATTTCATTTACACTTTCTTTTGCTTCATAACTAATTTGAGAAACTTCACCCGCTGTTTTTATTAAACGGCGCAATATTGATTTTTCTTCTACAATATGAGCATAATGTCTAATATTAACAGAACTGCCTACTGCTGTAGAAATGGATATAATAAAAGGTAGCCCTCCAATTTGTTCAAATATTTGTTTTTCTTCTAATTTATTTTTAATTGTTACAACATCTACTGGCACACCAGATAAAAATAATTCTTCTGCTGCTTCAAAAACTTTTCTATTATCTGGACGATAAAAATCATCTGCTTTTAATATTTCTAATGCTGTTGCAACGGCATCTCTATCCAAAAACATAGAGCTTAATACTGCTTGTTCTGCTGTGTCGTCATGGGGTGGCACATTTTGAAAATTTACAGCATTTTGTTGATTTTCTTCCACCTCCATTCCTCCTTTTATGCTTCAACAATTTTGATTGTGATTTCTGCTGATACTTTGGGGTGTAATTTAATCACGGCAGTTCTTTCACCTACCATTTTTATAGGGTCTCCTATCGATACTTTTTTCTTATCAATCTCCATACCTGTCTGTTTTACGATTTCTTCTGCTACTTCTTTATTTGTAACTGAGCCAAATAATTTACCATTTTCTCCTGTTTTTACTTTTACTGTTACCGTTTTATTTTCCAATTCTTTTGCTATATTTTGTGCTTGTTCTAATTCTTCCTTTTTTCTTTTTTCTTCTGCTCTTTGTTTTAATTCAAAATCATTCAAATTTGATTTTGTTGCCTCCACAGCTAATTTTTTAGGAAATAAGAAATTTTTTGCATAGCCATCGCTTGCATTTACCAATTCTCCTTTTTTTCCAACACTTTTTACATCTTCCAACAATATTACTTTCATTTTATTTCCTCCTTCAAATATACCTCAATTGCCTGTTTTAATTTTTGTTCTGCCTGCTCTATAGTACAGTGATAAAGCTGTGCTCCTGATATTGTCATATGACCACCGCCACCTAGTTTTTCCATAATCAACTGTACATTAATTTCTCCAAAACTTCTTGCACTAATATATACGGTATCTTCTAATAAACAGCAAACAAATGATGCTTTTACACCTGTAATATTTAATAAATCATCTGCTGCCATTGCTGCCGTTAATATAGAATTTTCTACATCAGAAGGACAAACAGTAAATGCAATATTTTTATAAATCATTTTTGCATCTTTTACAGCAGATGCTTTCGCTTGATAAGCTGCCATATCATTTTGAAAAAGCAATCTAACACGGACACTATCTGCGCCATGTCTTCTTAAAAATGCTGCTGCTTCAAATGTAATTGCTCCTGTTTTTGCACAAAAATTTTTAGTATCTACAGTAATTCCAGCCAACAATGCATCTGTTTCTAAAGGTTTTAATTTTATTTTCTCCCCAAAGTATTGTATCATTTCTGTAATTAATTCACAAGTAGAAGACGCATAAGGTTCATGATAAATTAATACTGCATTTTCTATAAAATCTGTACTTTTTCTATGATGGTCAAATACTACCACTTTCTTTGAAATTTCCAACAGTTCTGGGCAAACTGTCATCATTTTTCTGTGAGTATCTGCTACAATAACAAGTGACTTTTCATTTGCTTTTGATATTGCCTGCTGCTCTGTAATAAATACATTTTGATATTGTTCTTCCTCTATAATACGTTCATAAAGCCTTTTAATGCCAGCAGAAACTTGGTCTAATACAATATAGCATTGTTTTCCCATTGTTTTCGCTATGGCATAAATACCAATGCACGCTCCTGTACAATCCAAATCTGCTTTTTTGTGTCCCATAACAAATATATCATTTGCTTCCCCTATCATTTCCCAAAGTGCATCTGCTTTTACTCTTGCTCTAATACGAGCATTATGGCTAATTTCTCCACTTTTTCCACCATAAAACAAATATTTCTCTCTTTCTTTAATGAGTACTTGGTCGCCACCCCTTCCTAATGCAAGTGCTACTGCTGCTTTTGCATTTTTCATGGCTTCCTCTAAATTTTCCCCATCTACACTGATACCCATACTAATTGTTACAGGTATATGCTCTCCCACATTAATTTCTCTTATTTGACTTAATATTTCAAATTTCTTTTGCTTTAATATTTCAAGCTGTCTTTGAGAAAATATTAAAAAATATCTATCTTTTTCAAATTTTTTAATAATTCCCCCTACACTTGATGCTAATGTATTTAATTTTCTATCTATTACTGCTGTTAATATAGGCAAGCGGATTTCTTCAAGAGATTCTGTTACTTCTTCATAATTATCTAAATAAAGAAGTGCAACAACTGTTTTTTGTTGTTTCAGCATTTCCTCTAAATTTTGATATTTTGTTGTTTCCACAAAACATACCAGCATAGTATCTAAATCATCTGTTTTTGATTCGCAAAAACTTGTATATACATCAAATGTTCTTTGTTTTAAACAAAGTGTTTGTTTTTGCTTTTTCATGTCATATTCCGAAAACAGTTTACGAAACCATTTATTATTTGTATTTAAAAGTTTTTCGCCAAAAAGTTCTTCAAATAGTTCATTATAATAAAGCAATTTTTTTTGTGTATCTATTATAGCATAAGGTAAAGGCAATGCCGCAGGAAGTTCAAAATGCTGTATCGTTTCCTTTGATTGCATGCCGTTTTGTGAAAATAAATACGTTATGATGACTAACAAAACACTTTGTGTGATTGCAATAAAAAAAAGTATATTTGTATGATATTCTGCTTTTGTTCGTATAAACACACATAAGAATAAACACAATATGCTGACTGTATAAGGCAATATATTATTTTTTTGTTTCAAATCAAAACTCCCCCTTATAAAAACCAATCAGACAGCCAAAAGCAGATTTTTATTATAAAGCCATTAAACAATTTATATATTATAACTCCTATTGAACTTTATCAATTTATAGATATAACAATATCCTTAATTTTTTATAAATAAAATTTTACATTTGCCAATACAGTTTTTATATTTATTTTTTTGTTCTATTATCTAAATAATGCAATATACCTAAAAGAGAATTTTTCCATTCTTCATTGCTTTCTTCTTTTAATATACCTATTTTAATACGAGCAATCGCTTTTTGGTCTAATGTTTTGCAGGGAACTCCCAATTTTTCAGATAGTAAATATAATATCACTTCTATATTTGCTAATATTTCTGCTCTTTCTGCTGTTGTCATATCGCTATTTTGCATAGATAAAAATAATTGTGAAACAAGGCTTAATAACTGACATTGCAGATTGTCTATTATTTTAATATTTTTTGCAATTTCCATATTAAAAAACCTCCTTTGCCATTACAATACAGTATAAGAGCCTAAAAATTTAAAATATGTTGTTTTTCTGGATATCATTTTTAATGCTGCTTCTAAATCCTCTTGTACATCTGTTTCTAAATCCACAAAAAATACATATGTGCCTAACTGATGTTTCATAGGACGAGATTCAATTTTTGTCATATTAATATCCCATAACGATATAATATCTAATACACGATATAAATCTCCTGGCTTATGCCCTGTTGCAAATACAATAGATGTTTTTTTCCCTTTTGCTTGTTCTTTTGGTCTTTTTTTAGATACTACTACAAATCTAGTTTTATTTTGGTCATCATTTTGTACACTTTCATAAAGTGCTTTCAAATGATACATTTCTGCTGCTCGTTTAGGAGAAAGACTTGCAATATATTCTTTACTTTCTGACACCATTTTTGCCGCTTCTGCTGTAGAATTTGTAGCTTGTAAACATACATTTGGAAAATACTTTCTCAAAAATTCAGAACATTGACTCAATGCTTGAGGATGAGAAAGAATTTTCGTAATAGTTTGTCCATTATAATCCTGACGCACTAAAAAATCCTCACGAACAGCAATTACTAGTTCTTGTATAATATAAATATCAGATGTAAATATTAAAAAATCAATTGTACTTGTTACAGTGCCTTCAATAGAGTTTTCTAAAGGTACAACACATTCCTCTATTTCACATTTCATAACACCCTCTAGTGCTGCATAAATATTATTATATTGCAATAATACACTTTCTTGTGTAAGGGATTCTTGATACAATAATGCTGCCTGCTGACTGAATGTACCGTCTGGTCCAAGATAACCTATTTTCATGTTGTTTCACTCCGTTTTCTTATCATTGCTTTATCTTTTAATATTATTTATGCTACATTGCTGAACAACAAAATATTTTAGTATGATTATAAATACATTATATTTCAGCTTGTCAAAAAACCTTGAGAGCTTTGCTCTCAAACTCTCACTTCTTTCTTGAAAGAAAGAGGCAAAGAACTTTTATCCGAAACTACGTTTCCTTAAGAACATTGATTTTATAAGGAAAAACGTTAGTTTTTCCAGTAAAGTTTTTTGTCCAACTT
>ERZ808044.529-NODE-529-length-38875-cov-7.546214_pt1 | contig 38875 bp, 49 predicted proteins | sample MGYA00380195_ERZ808044 | MGnify/ENA primary metagenome ERZ808044 (study PRJEB31490, sample SAMN06133423) | mouse gut metagenome | isolation source: Z7_2 | host: mice | place: China: Chengdu | collected 2015-05 ...
CTGTCAGCATAAGCAGGAGTAAGGAAATCATAAATATTCTTTTCTTTTTCACCACATCTGTGAACCTCTTCTTCCTTGTAAATATCGAAATACATTGTCCAGCCGCCCATCCAACGTTTTTAATATGCTGTTGATTAACGGCTGAGTGACTTATTTAGATTGCGGAGCCTGTGTTCTCACTAATAAACTGAAATTACCCAAACAAGTTCATTTATCCCAATCTGCTTTTGATATACCTAATAAATTTTTATATCTTTTGATGCGTTCTTGCCTCTGTGCCTTTTGTTCATTTACAGATAATGTTTCCTGTTCATTATTTATTTCAGTAACTGTTCGTACAGTTTTTTCAATGATATTGATTTGAACGTCAAAGCTCCATCCATTTACAACATATTGGGAATTATAGATTTTACCTGGGTTTTCTTCAGCATTTACAATTATGACATTTCCATCACTAAGATATATGGAGTAATCCAACCCAATCGTTATGATACCCTTTATATCTCCCAATTCTGGATGGGTTATTTTTAATATTTCTGCTTTAACTTCACACTCATAGTTTTCTGATGACAGACCATACGAGAAATAGCAGTTGTCTTTTGTTAAATAAAATAAATCAATATCCCCAATTACAATGGATTGATCTAATTCATACCAATACGGTTCCCATTTTATGTTCACTACCTACTCTCCCTTACAATGCCTGATTTATTTTCTCTTTATCACACGACCGAACAATCCCAAACAAACCTATCCACCATAGCCTGTATCACCTCATCTGCGCTTTTAGCTCACTCGTCAGCATTTTCAGTAATTGGGATTTCATAAGCCTTTTTCTCCAGATACTCCCAATGCCCATTACCAACAGGTTCAAAAGATGTCCATGCCACTTTAAGCTGGTTTTCAGATATATAGAATTTGATACGGGTTAAGACTCCGTTACTTGTATCAATATCAGGCTCTGCCACATAATCAAACGTGTAAACCATGTGTTTCTGCGTCCAGTCCGAAATATCCCGATAATAAATCATCGCATTTTCTGCAGGTATCTTTATCAATCCAAACAGCTTCTCGCTTTCTTCTTTTCCGGGAAGATAGAAATAGCATCGTGTTCCATATGTAGCGATGTAAAATTCATTTTCTCCTGCTTTGTCCTGAAACAGAATCTTACCATCACTCAGATCGATCAAAAGCAGATTGCTTTCTTTGAGCCAGCTTTCCACATAGCCATTGTGGTGGGGAGCCGTCCAATGCTCCGCACAAACCCATGTTTTACCATCTTCCTGTACGCTTCCACGCATCGCCTTGCTTCCCACATCGGGATAACGATACACTACCGAACCATTTTCATCCAGGATATGTATATCGTAGTCATGGGTTTTCTCATAATCATCCGCTTTTTCCCATTGAAGATAACAAGAGCTTCCCTCAATGGGAGATTTTTCATCATAAGCATAGCAATCCCTGCTATAACCGGACGGATATATTACTTCATATTCTGTTGCGCCCGCTGTTGGATTACAGCCAGTCAATAATAGAACAACCATTGTTACCCAGCATAAAGAAACAGCATGGCGCACAATTTTTATTTTCATACCTGCCCCGTTCTCCTTTTCATGCCGCCTATCACACACCACGCCGCCACATACAACAGGACATAAACACCCGCCAGCACGAGGGCAGTGATGTACTTTTTCCGAAGTCCTGCTGTGTAGCTTTCCGCAGTCTGATCCGGCTCCACAGTGATATAGGAGCGGTCAGCGGGAATCGCCAGCACCCGCCGCTCCACTGTTGTTCCTGCATCCACAATCTTCTGGCCCAGCTCACGGGTGAGGGCCTGCTCGCTCCACTGATAGCCGCTCCCACTGATGTCCTGATAGTAGACCATATAAGCGGTCTTAGTCGGATTCATGCGTCGGCCCCGTCCGCTCGCACCCGTATTCTGCACCTGGACGGGCAGTACCTGATAGGGTGAAAAGGTATAAACGCCTTTGTCCTCGTAACTGTCAGCGGGGAGGATAGCAGACAGATACCTGAAGGAAAGATAACCCATCGCCGCTGCTAAGATCAGCAGCATAATTCCCACCACAAAGATAATAGATTTTAGTTTTCCCATATGTACCCCCTGAAGCTGCAGATGCCTGTTAAGTGTTATGCTGTATACAGATTTTCTCTTTTTAATACAGCAAATATCTTTTTCCGCATATCCTTGCTGATCTTTTCAATGGCCGCCAGATACCCGTCCTGATCCTGCTCCAGCCATGCACAGATAAAATTCCGGTAAAACTCCTTTTCCACTTTTGCGTTTCCGGATATGGCATAGATCGCGGAATACATCTGCATGATATCTTCTTCTGATAATTGGTATGTCCGGACTGTATGCTCAAGAAAAGAGTGTGCATAGGGCACTCCAATCTCACGCATCATCTCCTTCACCGGTCCCCGTACAACATCCACATATCCCTTTTTTATCCCATAAGCGATAAGTCTTTCCGTAAATGTGCATACCTTTGATAAATAACAGAGTTCCACATCTTTTCTGTGGGGAAATCCCATAATATATTTATTGACAGGCATTGTTTCCGGCATGATATCTGTTTCTCCTGACAGCCAGAAACGGAATGCCCGTTCTTCTAAAGGATTGCTGTTTATAAACTCCATCTGGCCGGCCCAGGCTGCTGCCTCCTCTTTTGCAATGTCAGCGCCTTTTCCCTGGGAATTCAAATAGATCAGGATATACACTTTCCCTGTATGGTTTGAACCCTGGAATACCTTTTTTGCCGTTTCCTCATTGTAAATCACAAGCTCTTTGAAATCCTGCTCTTCCTTTTTGCTCAGGCCCATGGAGCTTGCCTGTATATATTCCTTTATCCTTTTTTCTGCTTCCTGCTTTTCTCCTGCTGCTCCGTTCATGCAGACCTTCCTTTCAACGTAGTTTCCCGGCCAGATTTTCCAGCTCCGCTTTTGTCATAGGCGGAATCAAAATGTGATCCGCATCAAACTTTCGGACACCATATCCGTTCAGTTCCTCAATAAACCGCTCATAAGGAAACATTCCTTCCAGCACACGCTGCTCACTGTAAAGTACAAACTGTACAAACCCCTCTGTTACTTTCAGTTCACTCAGATTCAGAAACCCATCAGCCTGGACAGGAAAGATACTTTCACATTCTTCTGTTAAGGCATAAAAGGCTCCGATCTCTTTTGTATCGTTTTTCTGCAGAAGCCTTGGCTTTGCATAATAGACATCCCGTGCCTGAAGACCATGCAGGGTACTCTCAAAATCAGAAAGATCCGTACATGCCTCCCATGCGGCTACCTTGTCTTCCATCAGTGTATAAGGCCACCGCGCCAGCGTAAGGATATGGCTTTTAAATTCCTTATTTCCGCAAAACTGATTCAGTGACTTCCGGCTGAATGCAGCAAAATCCTCAATTCCCTGTTCCAGTTCCCTGCCGGTAAAGGCCCTCTCTTCTTCCACGCAGTACATCTCTGCTTTGCCCAGACGTTTTTCTATCTCTCCTGCAAGCCTGGCAAAATCTGTGATCTCCGCTCTGGTTGTAGGAATATTATAACTTATCTCATAATTCCCTTCTCTGGCTCTGCTGCCGTCAAAAAAGATTCCCCGACCGATATGCTCCGGATGATAAAAAACAGCCGTTCCGTTTGCCTGCTCATTCTCCTGCAAGATATAAAAATCATTATTGGAACCATAGCAAAAACCACAGGCGTGAGCCAGCGATGGGATATCAAGTACTGTCTTTCCAAATAGTTTCTTCTGTCTGATCTGCAAAGTAAATGCCATAACAAAATCTCCCTGTCTATTTATACAAATAAATGTGTTTTCATCTTTTCGTACCTTCTTTTTCGGAAAAGTACAAACTGAAACTTCTGATTTGAATGTTTATGCTAAGATACTTACAACAAGAGCAAGCACACAAATCAAAAATACTCCCATCCCAAATACGACTATCACTTTTTTAACCTTTTTATCTCCTTTAACAGCCGTATCTATTCTATCAGCAAATAAAGTACACACGATAGCCACTATCATCAGCGGCACAGAAATTAACAACACAGAAATTTTTTCCATACTTTTCCTCCAACAACTTCTGATTTAATTTACCATTCTTTTTTATCCTTAATTGCCTTTAGAATAAAACCTCCCATAATCGCAATCGGAATTGAAACAGAGAAAGAAACTGGTTCCAGAAATGCCCCAAGGACTCCACCTAAAACGGTACAAATTATTGCAACAATAATCATTACAATACCTCCGTAAATTTCATTTTTCTCTTTGTTCCACTTTATCATAAATTGAATTTATCTTTATAGGTCAAGCCTATACCCACAACCATGACAACAATTTGGCTTTTTACCACGGATTTTGAGCAACATACCACATTTCGGGCACTTGAAAAAAATGAGAGCTTGCATGATGCCGCCCAGCATAGCCACAAGGCCAATAAAAGCAACTGCATTTCCTAAAAAGCCGATTTTCATGCCTAAACCAAGACCAATAAATACAACATCCGCTCCTACGATTACCCCTATAGATAAAAGGAAATAACTCTTTTTATAACTCATATTGTTTTTCTCCACATTCATACTTAATTTTTCCAAATTATGATTTCGTTTATTTCCTGGCAAACTGGAAGTTAATTATCAATATCCCTCGTCTCAAAAAGAGTCCACTTATTATCAAGTAAAACAACAAAACCATCAGAAGTTATTGCATAAGGTGAATCCAATCCATCAAAATTTGCTTGTCCATCCTCCTCCGGCCATTGCGATAGAGAAACTGTAGATGTAATTTTCCCTATAATCGCATTCTCAGCCACTTCACCGGGCAGTTGCTTTCCTGTTGTGCAATAAATATCACCATTATACATTACAGACGGTACACAGGCATTGGGAGTGGAAGCTTTATTTTGACACCCCGATAATCCCAAAACAATCATTATAAGGAGAAGTGTCCTGACATATTTTTTCATAACATATTCCTCCATCTGAATACCAGTTTTCCAGTATAACAAGCTGGAATTTATTTTTTAGTCCATTTGCATAATTCAAAAAAACCGTAAATGCTCGCACAAACAGCAAAAACTTGTAACGAAACAGGTATATCGGAAAACAGCGCAATCGCTAAAAGTGCAATCAAAGTTATCCCCATACAACTTGCAACTAAGATTTTGATTGTTGATGCCTTATTCATACATATACCTCCTCATAACTGTTCTTGATGCAACATCCGCCAATACTTATAACTCACACTCCGCATGAAGTTTCTTCAAAACCTCTTTATGTATCAAGCGGCAGGAGCGCAGGTCAACATATTAACAACACAGAAATTTTTTCCATACTTTTCCTCCAGCAACTTCCGATTTATATATTTGATTTTAAAATCTTTATCTGCTATTTATAACGTATATTTATAAATTATTCCCCAATGTGTACACAATTCCGAAAAGAGAATTTCGTATATAACTATACTTATTTATTCCCATTCTTGCTGCCTTTGCCAAAATCCTCTCCAAATACCTCATGGAAAATATCTTTAGCGGTATTTTTATCAAAATTGAGAGCACTGGGGCTTTGGGCAGAAAACCCTTTTTTTCTAAGCATATCTACAAACTCATTGTAGCCTGCCAGACGAGGCGTAACGGCGATCTTCTTTGTCTTCTTTTCATCCTGAAAGTAAAAATACCATGCGGCAGGTGAGGATGGATAGAAAATGTTCGTCTTCGCATTTTGTAGTTCATCCCATCGAAACTCACGGTGATCTTTACGGGACAGGGCAAAAATAATTTTTTCATCATCATAGAAAAAGCCCCAGTTCCCCATATAGATCATGCGCCAGATTGTATGTATGGCTACACCACCAAATAAAAGAGTCATCGCGAAAAATACTGCGGGAGGCCGTCCGCCACAGAGCAATTCCCGGCAAGCGAAAAATGCTGCAACTGCACAAACAACAGCCGCCAAAACAGTAATAATACGGTCAGATGTACGTGGTATACATTTTTTCATTGATATTGCCCCCTGTCATTCCCTATTTATTTAGATTCATAGTAATCAGGTGATAGATAACATCTGTTCAGTATAATCAAATTTATTTATGGAAGTCGAATAATACGCCGGTAGCAAAAATAGTTTTTCAACAAACCTGGACAGCGCTCATTGACTGGATGACGGTAAAAAGCAGTATAACAGGGCAGGACATAGATTGCTCCGTCACCGCCGCAAAGCGAGCATCCCCCATCCCCACCTTTTGTATAGGATGTATTATCAATGATTTCATTTTTATAAGAATCGTATGCCATAAACAGCCCCAGCGTATTCGGCTGATCCAATACTGCATTTTCTTCGGTATTTCCGACAGCGCCCACATTATAAATTTCTCTCATTACATCACGCAATGTATCGCCCCACCAGAACAATGTGCGTGTGCCGCCATTACAAAGATATTCCCATTCATCTTCTGTCGGCAGCGTAAAAGGCCCTTGTTTCAGCGAGATAACCGCCTGCTCCAGGGATGGTGCGTCCTCGTCCAGCTGGCGGCTGTCCACCTCTACAATCATATCGCCAATATCGGCAGTACGCAGTGGAGACAAGCATCTGGACAGATGTTCATTCCATTTTGCCAGAAAGCCCTCCCAGCTTGCGTAACCTTTTTCTTCTATGTCCTCGTTCCACGATCGTAATTCTTCTTCCAGTTCCGCACGCAACTCGTCTGCTTTCACGGAATCGCCGTTTTCTTCTGCCTCCTCGATCTGTTCCTGATAGTCATCTTTTAAATTTTCCATTTCCTCCTCATAGTAATATTCATGACCGGAAGAAAATTCTTTCTGCAGGCCCTCTAATACGCCATCGCCCAAAGGACATTCATCTGTATCCCATCCCAAAGTGACATGTTTCCTGCCAGGTACAAAAATAAACTGGGAACCCTCATATTCCAAAAGCCATGTTTCCCGTTCTGCTCCATTTGTACCAGTTTTGACCGTTTTTACAAATTGAAAGCCTATCCCCAACGATTCAATGCGGGAACGAATATTATTTAATAATTCCGACATAGCATATCTCCTTTATTTTATAACTCACACTCCGCATGAAGTTTCTTCAAAACCTCTTTATGTATCAGGCGGCAGGAGCGCAGGTCAACATATTTTAACTTAGGCAGTTTCAGCAGTAACCGGCAATCCGTAAAATTTGTATTATAGAGAGATAACGTCCTCAGATTTTTACATTCTGTCAGGAAAGAAAAATCCTCCACACATATTTCACAGATCCGCAGTTCCCGTAAATTCTCCATACGCCCGATAGCAGACCAGCCCCGGAGGTCATAATAGTAAGGTTCCGGGGGAAAATGTTCCTCCGGCGCACGAAGATACGCATAGCGCCTTTCATCATCCCAACTCTGGACTGTTTTTTCGGACAGGACAAGCTGCAGCTTTTTCATCTGCTTTAACTTCCGCCCCCAGTCCCAGGCTGTGGACGGCAGCCGTCCGCCCGATTCCTGCCGGATTGCTAAAGCAATCAGCGGATGCAGCAAAATCCCATCTGTTGGTGGCGTCCGGTACATGCCAAGGTCAGCCAGTGCATTTCCTGGCATCTCCATACGGTACGGGCGGGGAAAACGGATATCTTCCGGGTTTATGCTTTCATAAAACAAATCCTTTAACACTGTGCCAGCCGCTTTGTAGACTTTACATTCCTCATTCCGGCGGAAAGAACGCTCTAATGCTTCTTTGTCCTTATAATCGTCAACATGGATCTGCCCCAGTGCAAACGGAAATGCCTCCTGCACCTCAAGCAATGCTTCCCGTAACCGAGAGTCGTTTACACGGGGAACCGACAGCAGGGCATAATGGAGCAGCTCCAAATCCTCCCGTTCCCGCAAAAAGTCCAGCCATATCTCCAGGTGTTCCTTTGCGTCTGGGAAACGTCCCAGATCATAGAGCAGTTCCCTTTTTTCCCTGCCTTCGGCTTTGTCCAGAAGAAACGCCACCTGCTCCAGTTTCACTCCGCCGCCAATCATTAAAAGCGGTATGGTGATACAATAAGATTTCGGTGAAAGTTCCGATAACTGATCCAAAATGTGTGCTTTCCATAACTTTGCCATCTCTTTCCTGTCCGCAGGTGTGTGGTACAGTTCATAGACTACCTGGTCAAACAGCCCCGCTTCCCACCGTTTATCCAAAAACTGTCCGTATAATTGGGGGGATACACGGTAAGCCAGCAAGGGCAGGCTGCTTACATCTTCCTTTGCAATCCAATCATCCAAAATCCTGCGTATGAAATGTTTGGAAGTATCCGATAAGGCCGGAAACTTGTCCATGCTGCTAACGGCCAGCAGACGTTCTTCTTCCGTATCGGCCTGGAGATAATATTTTTGCAGCGTCTCTTCATCACCATCCAGAGCAATGCCAAACCACCCCATATCGTAACCGGCTGCCGCCTCCCGCAGCCAGCGGATATACCAGGATAAAAAGTCCGGCTCCCTGGGAAAGAATATCCAGGAGCGCTCATATTCTATATAAACGACACGGCCCCGGTCCGGTCCTGCCACCAGCAGATAAGTAAAATAAGTATCTCCCTGAGATTCAATGGGAATACAGCCCCGCCGCCAGTCGTGATCCCTGTCGCCTAAATCTTTTAATGAATCCGAATCGGTTCCCGGAGCAAGATACGGCGTTTCCCCTGGCTCCACCTGCCAGCTCAGCCAGCCCTTCACCTGCTCCAGTGAAAACAGGCCGTAAAAAGGCCCGGCTCCGCCGTTCCCCGCCTGCAGCAGAAAGTTACGGTAGCCGTCCGGAAGTGAGATCCCTGTTTCCTGCTCAAATTCTTCTATCTCTTTCAAAGACGCTGGCGGATTCCATTGATATTTATGATTTTGAGCACCAAACTGTTTCAGAGCCGCATCTGTGGCCTTTGCTTTTTCTAACAATGAATGCAATTCTTCTATCGGAAATGTGTTCGACATAGGCTTTCACTTCCTTCTATATTCACTAACGAAGTTCCTTTTTCTTTAACAAAATAGTTTCTGATACCTTAATGGATTGTATGCTCCCATGTACAGTCTGGATATACCATTCCCGTTTGCATGAAATGTATAATGATCTCTGCCATTAACTGCAAATCCTCGGTCGCATGTTTTTGGGGAGTAGGCCCATCGCCAGTGATATTTAACTGCGTTTCACAAGTTGGAAACTGATCATTTACAAACTCATAATAATTCTCACATTCCTTGACAATATATACAGTTGACCACCCTTCCCGAAAATCAGCAACCAAACTATTTTCCTTTGTTTCATCGTCAAGTTGGACAGAACAGACAATTCCAGATAGTATTTGATCTGTCAAGCGATTTACGATTTCCTGTGTAAGTGACTCCCCCTGGAGATACGGAATGCGCTCGTTAGAGGGTATTCCTTTGATGTAAGAAACAAACATAGAATCAACAAAAAATTTATTGCTCATAGCATTTCCTCCATGACTTTAATATTTCTACAACTGGGCATTTTGTCCCAAAGATCAAATAATTCCAAACAAAACTGTTCGCCATAGACTACGCCGCCTCATCTACGCTTTTGGATTACTCATCTTCGGTGGGAAACCTGCATTTTGAAAGCCTTTTTTAATCCCCCACACAATCACGGCGGCGGTCACGCACACGGCAAGCCTGAGCAGAACATCCATCATCCAGCTTACTTTCCCATACCAGTACATATCCAACACATAAACCGGATCAACATCATAATCCTCCGCCATCTGGTTCAGCATCCGGCGCTCCTCGGTGGTGGTATAGCGGACATAGCCAGTTGGATAATTGTCCGCTCCCGTCCATGCCAGATAGTCGTCAAAATATACGCAAAGCCAGGAACCATCCTCCAGTTCCGCCAAATAATAGCGGTTATAGTACCCGCCCACAAAGCCCTGGACAAACCGCTGTAAAGGCGGGAGAGGGTAGTCGGCGTAAATATATTCAGAAACACTCACCGATCTTTTCACGCCACTGTTATTGTGAGTATGTACGCCCGCTTGTCCAGTATCCCGCAGACGAGCCAGTGGGCAGGCTTCCAGATTGCCGCCGTTCACGGTGGCCGGGGTACTACTCAAAAAGCAGGTCTCTATATCCTCCTGCTGCCAGAGCCGCTGGACATCTGCACTGGGCTGTTGGCCTTGTTCCGTTCCCTCCCCGACCCATAGATCGTACAGCCAGCCGGTGGGAGCGGATAGCATCACCAAGAGAGCAAGGATGACACATACGATATTCCGCAGGATTGTGAGCAAGGAGAATGCTTCTTTTTTCATAGTTAAAATCCTTTTTCTATCAACTTGAAAAATCCATCTATCATAAATTTCCGGTCTGCAGATAATGATTTAGCGCCTCCAGCAATTCTTCATTCGTGGCTTTCAGCTTTTTCTGCAATACCCCGGTTATCACTTCCATAAAATCAGTTCCGCTACATAGAACATATAACGGTTCTTTTTTTGCAGTAGCAGGGCAAATGTTTTCCCCGTTTTCTCCTTTCTGGGGAGGCTTATCTGCCTGGCAGTAATCTGACAGGCTAACTTTTGTTTTTGGGGTTTTTGTGTAAATATAGTATTGGCTTAGTTCATCCTCCCTTTCCCTATCCTTTATGCACAGCCTGGCTTCTTCAAACAGATATTCCAAACTGTCAAGGTCTAAAAAGATATGCTCTGCATCGCTGCGGTTGATCGCAGACAGGGACATCTCCCCTTCGGCTGTAGAACCAGCAAAAAGAGCGTTTCTGTTCTCATCATAGCAGCAAAAGACTTTTCCGCTGCTGGCTTTGTACTTTTTGATGGCAGCATAATCAATACCATACCGTTTCAACACGGACTTACTTGCAACCCAGTCATCCTTTTTGAGATCAAAGTATTCCTCATACTGCCACCCTTTTGTTTCCAATTCGTATTCCGCGCTCTGATAATCCACACAGGCAAGCGCCTCTATCAATACGTTCAGCAAAAAATCGGATAATTTTTCATTTTCCAGTTTCCACATTGAAAAGCCGTCTGCATTTTTGTGCCAGTACACAGGAGGATCATCTTTCTGCAGATCTTCTATGCGGATGCCAAACTCGCCCATGCCGCCTGCGTAATCACTGCCAATCACAAGATAATTGTCAACCGTCTGGGACCATTCTTCTGCCGGAAGCTGAAAAAGATCGTAGAGTGAGCGCTCATACTTGCCAGGACGCTTTGACCAATGGCCTTTACGCTCGTCTATCATTTCCTGTAGCTGGTCATAAAATGTGCAGGGAATATGCGCAGACGTTTTATGCTCCATTTTCCCGATCCAAAGATTGGACGTACCCAAAAGAGGACAGTCCACCATCAGCTCCATAAATTCTATGTAGGCTTTCGGCAGGCTTATCTGTTTCTCCTGCTTTAATTTTTCAAGCCATTCCCTGCCTGTTGGCTGGTCATAGCCCAGCATCTTTAACATTTCGACAGCAGATAAGTCATATTTCATATTCGTTCCTCCCGTTATTTATAAAATGTCTGGCTCACACATTCTGCGCCAGAAGTATTTTCGCCATTTTACAGATTCCGGATCAATTTCTTTCAGCTTATTTAAAATTGGCTCATACATTTCTTTATGGTCAAAAAGGCTGAACTTTGGGTTTATGGCCAGATTCTTATCAACCTCATCCCGAAGCTGTTGATAAAAAGAGAGCCATATCCCCAGACAATCAATAAACTGGCCAATGCTGTCATTAGCAAAAACTGGTATTTCTACAGAGTTTCCCCAGCTGTCTGCACGCCCTTTTTGTATTTGATAAACTTCCTGTGTTTTCATATCAATTGTCAGTTCCCCCATCATATCCATTGATGCAATGTCCAAAAAAGTGTTTTGCAGATGGGCGTGCTTTTTTATATAGGGCATATCAAAAAATGTTAGCGGCGCATTTGGAGTAATTTCATAACCCGCATGGAGCGGAAGTCCTGTTTCTGTTAAAAATTCAAATATCTCTGTTGGCAGTTTCAGCGGTTCCAATGTTTCTTTTGGGAATGGAATCAAAGATGCTTTATATTTTTCTGTTATTTCTATGTTCATGTTGGTTCCCCCAATCATTGCTTCCGGACAGGTGATAACAGAATTATTCCGTTACCATGTTATAATATTCTTCCCCATTCTCCATATATGGTACAGCATAAAAACGTTTTCCGATCAGAGTCCTCAGCTTTTGAATATCCGCCAGATCAAAAGAACCAAACTCCTGATAGCAGATAGTCTCACTTGTTTCATTTAACTGCTCATAAAAATCTGTGACAAAAAGGTTAAATTCATCCAGAAGCCCCTCAATCGGAACCTGCGTAAGATTTCTGGTTGACGCATCTTCTTCACCATAACAATCCGGCTCCATTTCAAATGTGAGAGATGTAACAAAAACCTCTTCATCGCCAACGCTATATCGACTTTTTGTTTTGTAAATCCCTTCTTCAATTTTTTGAAAATCAGATGTTGCATATTTTTCCGGTGTATAGTTCTTAAAATTTTTCATGTTACTGTTTCTCCTTATTACCTTTACTGAAGTATCCAATTACAGCCATTATAAAACCAGACAACACAAGAATGACAGCAGGCCAGAAAACATATATCGGCATAATCTCTAATCCTGCAAGAATAAGTAATGCGATACCAAAAAGCATCAAACTATTACCAAACATAATTTTTTTCATTCTGATCACCCTCTCAAAATGGAATTTATTTTTTTCTTGCAAAAATAAAAATCCCAATCGCAAGCAAAACAATTCCCACGATTATTCCTGTAATCGCTGGAGTACCTCCAATTTTACCAGCAACAAATATTGAAGTAGGACCATCTGCCCCGCCAATAACAGACACTGATTTTGTCACTGATATTTGTTCATTTATCTTAAAAACCAGACTTATTGCTGCCATTATAATTCCTATTACTGACAAAGTAATTCCTATCGCCTTTTTCATGCACTCATCTCCTCTAAATTCCAATTTCCCAATATAGCAAACTATAAGTTACATTCACTCGCCAGCCGTTTGCTTTCGCTTTGGGCGACAAGCAAAGTAGATAGCAAGAAAAATAATGGTAGGAATATTCCCCAACAGCCATACAAAAAACACTTGCCAAATTGGTGCGCCAGCCGACATATTAAAAGGATAAAGAAAACCAAACAAAAAAGAAATAACAGGTAAAATAAGTCCAGACCATTTGCGTTCTGTCCGCGACAGAAAAATTTGTAACAATACGATACCAATTAAAAAAGCGAATGCTAAAATTGCGCGAACCATAATATTCCTCCAATTCCGATTTTGCCTTACAATTTCTGCACGCCTAACTGCGTCAGCCAGCCCTGCAGCTTCTTTGCCGGGAAACCTGTAAAGGAATAGTTTTCTCCTGTCCGGCTGTGGATTGTTACCTGGGTAAATATCGCCACACCACTCACCGAAAAACCCTTAATGTTTTCCAGTGGTAAATCCATATCCAATGCGCCAGGCGTCATGCTGATTTTGAAACACGCTCGCTGATTGGTAATATAGATGTTCCCCTGAAACGGATTTTTGCTCAGTCCCTGCTTCAAATAGATTGACATCATCCCGCTACCGATCAGTGTCTCTCCGGGATTCAGTTGAAATTTTGCCATAGTTCTACGCTCCTAACTGTAATTATTTTTGCCACCTGCTTTGGGGCATTTTCCCCAAGCCTTTATTAAGAAGATTTGTCAGCCCATCAGAAATGAAACCCCCAGGGCGGCTCTCTCCAAACGATTGCCAATAAGTAAAATGCTGCAACAGCGCAAGGCACAGCCAAAAGCACAGGGATGACTGCAAAGATTTTGAAACGAGATTTTTTCCAGATTATCCACGCCAACACCAATAAAGCAACCGCTGCTCCTGCTGCCCCCAGTATCATAATGAACAAGAAAAAATACGCCAATCCCATGCTTCTCACCTGCTCTCTTGTTTTATTGAAATACCATACCAAAATTTACTCCTCTGTAAAACCGAAGGGCGTAACGCTCTTATGGATCAGTTTGCTGTAGCCTCTTTTGATATTTACTTACCTCATCCAAAATATATTTTTCAATAGTTTCGGTGTTCGTATCAAACCCACTCAAATAAAAGCTGTCAATCCTTATCAGGCAAGATTGGTCTTCTGGCCATGCAGGTTCCTTATATGTGAGCATGACAGACACCCCAGAGGGCATCACTTGTGCTTTTTCAAAGGTATCTGCGTAGACCTGGGACAATACCATACACACTGTTTCCAAATTTCCGGAAGAAACTGGCTCTATGTTCACATACAAATCAGAATAATAGACAGATGACGACTTGACAGGATAAAAATAGTCGAAAGAATATTGCACATCTGTATCAGCCGCCCGCGTTTCAAATGCCTTGCCGAAAATACCAAGTGAATAGGTGTCCTGTAATCCGTTACGAAAGCCCGGTACACCGAAACTTTCTCCCTCGATGATGTTGAATACAAAAAATTGTGTTTCCGGGTCGTCTTTGGGTGATACGGTATATGCCATTACCCTCCATACATCGTCATTATAATAATCATCGGTGACAGACTCGGACGAAAGCACCGTAAATTCCTGGCCGTACTGCTTTTCTAAATATTTTTCCACTTCCCGCTCGGATTTGAGACGGAAATCACATGAAGTAAGCAGTAACACCAGCGCACATATAAGACTGGCAAAACATATTCCTGTTTTTATTTTACCTGCCATCTTCGCCCTGCCTTTCATGGTATAATTCTACCAATCGGCTCTGCAATTCCAGCCCTTGCCTGTAATATTCCAATAGTTGCGCTGCGCTATATTCCTGCTTGATATTCTGGTCGGAATAGCTGTTTGCGCTTGCAGGGTCTATCCCATTCCACAAACGACATTCTTCAAAATTATTGCTGCAGTAATTTGTTTCAAAAAAACCGCCTCCAATGACAGAGACTTCATTCCCGTCCTCCAAAGACTCCGCCGTTATTTCAATCAGGACAGATACATCATAGCGGTCTTTGGAACCGGCATCCGCTGTGTTTTCAAACAGCGGCTCCTGCTTTATATTTCTCTTGCAGATCTGCAGGAGGACCGTTTTCAGAACATCTTCATACTCCTTCTCATCATACTGGCTGATCGGAAACAGCTGCATATTTTCTGTGTAAGTTTCCTCACTGATATATTGATCAAAACCATAGTAAAAGCAATACATTCCGCCATCCTGGTCCTCCAGTATTAAAACCGGACCGGCAGATTCCAAGTAGTAACGCATGAGTCCTGCATGCTCCGGCTCCCCGGTCATTTTCGACAGTACGGATACCTGGTATCCCCAGCTTTCAATCTCATTCTGATAATCCGGAAGTTTTTCAATGACAGCCTGTATTATGGAATACTCTGTTTCATACTTTTTATATTTTCGGATTATAAATGTGACAACCAGCAGAAATACCACCAGAACAGGAAATATCCATTTCCTGTAAGCACTTTTTTTCATTACAGCTTTCTCCATTTTTCTATATTTCTTCTACTATTTCTGCCGTTTATCCCCCTATCCTTATCCCTGTATAACAATCACAAGCGCCAGTGCTACAATACCCACCATCATAATCAACGAAATTTTGACCGGAGAACGCTCCCCACCTTTCCAGTCAGAAAGCAGGCCATTGTTGTCATCATCCATACTGTGTCGCCCGTTTCGGTTCCAAAGCATGATGTGATAGATTGCGGAAACAAGATCTACCGCTCCAAAGAGCAGCACAATGTTACGCGCAAGAAAAATGACCATGCCCAAAGGTACTTTATCCCCGCCGCTTCCCAGCATAACGCTTCCCCATATCAGGCGGATAACTGTCATGATGACAGCAACTAAAATACAAATCAGGGCAGCTGCTCCGTATTGCTTCGCTTTTAGTTTTTCGCTGGTATTTTGTTTTTGAGGAAACTTGTTGTTCATAATCCATTCCTCCTATTGCTGATTGTTTTCAATGGGATATTCTGTCTCATCACAGGTGTAAGCCATATCTTTAGGGTTAGGATTTTAAGAGATGCATCAATCCCAGGAAGCATTCAGGCCAGTGATTTCCCAAAACGGCATATAAAAATGAAAGTATCCGTTATGGGTATCAATGTTCCACCCTTCTTTGAGACCGATCACCGGTCCTCGATACATCCAGCCAGTTTCATCCTCTATTCCAACAGGGTAGCCGTCCCGGAGATGATACCATACTGGCAGGGTGATGGTCTCATTATTCGTCCAGTCCATCTCCTTTTCCTCCCAAAAACTGTAAGAAAATTCGTAGGAATGCCCATCCGCGCCGGTGACGGTAAAGTGCTCCGCCGTACCTTTCACATCAAAATCCAGACGAACCAACAGCTTATAAAGGCCGCCATAACTGATAACGCCGCTTTCCAAACCGATACCCTCCAGCAGTTTCGGCGACAAAACATCTTCCCCTTGCCGGACTCTGGGCTTCGGTGTCCAGAGCCAAGTTTTCACCGCATATTCCTCTAGTTCCATTTGAGAAAATTCATCGCAAGGCAGACAGTAAAAGGCATAATATTTCTTCACGGAATCCTCCAGTTCTTCCCTCACTGCTTCCGGTTCGTCCTGTGGTCCATGAACAACCGACTCTTGAAAGTTGTTGAACTGTGGAGCCCAGGTCCGCCAGGGCAGTTCCGGCCGGAAGTTATACTGCCCCTTTGGCACCAGCTGAGCCAAAGGCTTGCCCTCTGTCCAGGCAAAAAAGGCGGACAGCTGTTCCAGAGCGGAGCTGGCATCGGCCATAGAACTGTATTGGGTATAGAAAATGCTGTCACGCAGTTCCCAGGCATCCAGGCTGCCTCCCTCTTTCTGATATTGCTTCAGATAATATTCCGGGAGTACCTCTGCCTCATTGGAAACAAGCCTGGAGTAGAGCATCGGTACTGGATCGCCTCCGCCCTGGCCTACCCATACTTGAAAAGCCGCATCTGGCAGCTCATCAAACCAACATTTCCAAGTCTGAAGCCCCTTTTGCTGAATATGGAGCGTTTCATCCGGATATCTTCCGGTCAGGTATTCCTCTACATCTGCCTTGCTATAAGGTCCCCGATATTCATAGCAGCCCACAAGCGACAAAGCCAGCAGGCAGGCCATCCCAACAACAAATATTCTTTTCCAATTTGTAACTATTTTCGTCACCTCCCGGCTGATTGAAATATAGACATTCATGTTCTGAATAAGTGGATGGAACGCCGCCGGTTTTTAAAACAAAAAGGCGCTCCCCGCCGCACAGTTTCCTGCGAACATAAGAGCGCCACTTTTGACGGTATAAAATTGAGCATGACAAATCTTCGGAACTATATAGTTATAGTACCGCCCAGCTTGCTTGCTTGCTTGCTTGCTTGCTTGCTTGCTTGCTTAAGAATGGCACAGGTTATCATGTTTGTCAAGCTCTCTTTCTAAAAATTTGCAAAAGTATATTAACGCAATTATAGCAGAAATCTATATGTCACGCAAGTGGCGCATTGTGTCGATCCATAGGGGCTCGTGGGTTTATTTTGAGCATTAGCCTTATATCATTCTGTGTATAGTCTACAGGCATCCCGGTGTACGCATCTGTCTTGAACGGGGGATTAACAATATATCAGCTGTCTCCCGACACTTACCCTAAATCACCGGAAACCGACACTTCTGCAAACTGGAAGTTATTTTTTTCCCTTACAACCCCAAATGATAAAGGCAATACCCAGTACAATGATAATCCCTGTTAATACAAAAATGAGGGGATAAGGTTGCTTTCCTGCATACATCCAAAAATCACTATAAAAGCCATCTCCACTTACTTGCGCTTTCTGAAATGCTCCAAAAATGGGCAAAAATAGTAGTTCAACAATATAAAGGCACAATCCCAAAATGATAGTTTTGAAACCAATAATAATTTTCTTATCTTTCTCCATAAATTATTGCCCCTTTCAAATTCCGATTTTGCTTTCTGATTAACTTTACAACAAACAGGAAATATATTACTCATCTCTTAAGCAACATATTTCCGCTAATCTGCCATAGCCAAAATCATTCGTAACAACCTGCAGAGTAATGTATTTCCTGCCGCTGTTGTAGCACAAGTCTTCATCAAAGTTTTCCACCATACTACCCATTGATGAAGTGCTTGACTCATAAGCCCCTATAATGTACTCTAATAATGTGCTTCATTGCTCATTATAAACTTTTTTGTGTTAGTATTCTCTTTTATAAAAGTATAGTTACTTTATAATACCCACGAAGAGAACACTTGTAAATGCTTTTTGTTTCAATGGTAGAAATTTGCGTATCGAATGGTGCAGCCATGCACACTTATAACAGGCCGTCATGAAAGGATTCAATACTTTGAACCAGACCAATCAGGAGGTATAGGTCATGCTGCGGATAGCACTGTGCGATGACGATTTCAATTTCATGCAGGAATTGCATCAAAAGCTTATACAATGGTATCAGAAGTCAGATAACAGCAGGAATATATCTGTCTCAGAATTTTCTGATAGCAGCTATCTCGCACGGACGATAGACAATGGGAGCAGCTTTGATTTACTTTTTGTTGATATCGAGATGCCGAAGATGAACGGTATGGAGCTTGCCAAACATATCCGGGCTCGTCTGCCAATGGCAATGATCATCTTCCTGACTTCGCACAGCGAATTTTCCATGGAGGGGTATAAGTTCGGCGCCTTGCGCTATATTCCTAAACTGGATATGGCCCGACAGCTGCCAGAAGCGCTGGCTGCTGTACAGGCAGAGTTTGCCAAGTTGGAAAGCAGATTCCTGACTGTACGCCGTTATAGCGATATGATGCGAATCCCCTACCAGGAGATTGTTTATGTCCACCATGTACTCCGTACTTCCGAAATCACCACGCTCAATCTGGGTATCATCAAGGACAACAGAGGATTGAAAGAAATTCATGGGCAGCTTGGTGACGAACGTTTTATCTATATTGACCGCAGCACCTTTGTCAATCTGGATCATATCCGCCAGATCAAGGGAAGCGAGGTTATCCTGCGCAATTCGGAGCATTTGCCAATCAGCCGGCAGATGCTGACAAAAGTAAAGTATACCATCAACCGCATGTGGGGGGATTGAGTGATGCAATATTTTTTCCTTGTTGAATGGGCCGCTACGTTTGTGGAGAGTCTGATCCTCCTCTGTACGATTACTGCAGCTTCCGGCAGGCGGTATGAAAAAAGCCGGCATTGTCTTGCTATGCTGCTGTCTACAGTCTGCCTGACGGTTCTCATCAATGTCCTGAACGCTGTTTCCATATTTTCCTTTTTGACACCAATAATTTCGATGTGCTTTGTCATCTTCATTCTATCCCGTATCACTTCCACCGGGTCGCTGCTTATCCGAAGTACGGTCTGCATTATGACCTATTTGGTGATTATTACAGTGGGATACGTCATTTTTGTACTGCTCCGCGTGGTTTATGTGGGGGATATATATTCTGCTTTCACCTTCTTCCTGTCACCCGGACCTTTTCGGGTGGTGTTTCTGACAGTGGACAAGATAATCGATACATTGTTCTATTTCTTCGTCCGCAAATCTTTGTTCAAAATTTCTACATTGAAGAAAAAATATCAGATGGTGCTGCTGGTGATTTCTCTTGCGGCCTATATCAGTACGCAATATCTGTTCGGCGTATTCCTGGACACAGCTAATGATGCACTGTCCGCCGTCGCCATATTTTCCTGGCTTTACATTCTTGCCTTTGTCACGATCACCATCATCGTGTTTGTTTTGATTGCAAGAGCCGAGCAGGAGAGACAAACCCACATCTTTCTGCATTCCGCCAACCAGCTGCTGACAGATAATTACCAACAGCTCCATGCCTACCAGCAAGATCACGCAAAACAGATACATGACTTTAACCACCATCTCACCGCACTGAAAGGATTGACCGCTCTGGGAAAGCACGAGGAGGCTTTAGCCTATATGGAATCCCTTCTCTCCACCACATACCAGGAAACGGCATTGTGCCATAGCGGAAGCGACATTATAGATGCCATCATCAACTGTAAAGCCGCTGAAGCAGAGCAGCTTGGAATCGATTTCCGCTTTACTGTAAACTTCCCTGTATCGGCTGATATCGCCCCTGTGGATATATGTGGTGTGCTGGCCAACCAGATTGACAACGCATTCGATGCCTGTAAGCAAATGCCTCCTTCTTATCTCCGTGAAGTCAGGATTACAATCAAGCAGGTCGAGAACTTTGTATTCTTCCGAGTGGAGAACACTGTAGACCATGATCCTTTTGAAAATAACAGCTCTTTGTCCAGCACAAAGACAGATACCTCCGCACAGCATGGCTTAGGGTTGAAGAATATCCGCGATATTACAGACAAATATAGCGGATTCCTGCGTAATGAATATAAGAGCGGACTCTTTATCTCTGTTGCTTCATTTTGCTATGAGACATTAGACACCTAAAATCTGATACCGGGGGTTTTTAGATGTAGCTTCCCTGTAACACCTTTGAGAAGCAGTTCCCGATCTTCTCTACCTGCAGAATTTCTGTTTTCTGCAAAACAATTAAGTTCTATGATAAAACACCGATATAACAATAAAGAACAAAAATCTGGTATTGGACAGGAGGTTATTCTATGACAATCACGCAGATCGTACAAAATCAACAACAGCAACGAATCGGTAAAATTTCTCAAAAAACACAGGGTCAACCTCATGTCAATCCTTATGGTACACCCGGTATGAGTCTGAACAATGCAGGTGATTATCGAAAAATCGTTCCCGTAGATGAAAATGTGGCACAACAGGTCAGGCAAATCGCTTTTGACCACATGAAAAATGGCTACGGGGTGAGCAATGGCGAGGACATCAGCCAGGTCATCCGGGACTACACCATGTCTCTGGCACCGGAACAACGGCTCAGTGCATCCTGGACACTGAATGAACTGTTTCACAGCGAGGCAGCCCGTCTGGGCGAATATATCCACCAACAAGATCCCGACTGGGACTGGGGAAAGCCCTTTGACACCAGCATTTTGGATGGTTATCAGCAGGGCATGGATATACTGGTATAATTCCTTTGGAGCAAAATGTTTGAAAGAGGAGCGCATTTCATAATGCTGCTCCTTTTATATTTAAAAACTGATGTTGTACTAATAAGGAAAGGATAAAGCTGCTATTATTACAGGCTATATCCTTTTCCCTTCTGTTTACAGATGAACCATTGCTGTTTATTCTATGCTTCTATTACTGATTGCCAGCTCTGGCCGTACACCCATATTTCCCATACTCATACATCTTCATGGCAAGTATTCTGGTAATCCTTTCCATACCGTTTAGAATAGCCTCCACATCTTCATTCTCATCTTCCCCAAGACGCTCACAAAGATTCCGCTCTGCCTGATAAATACCTTCATATAGAAGGCAGCACTCTTTTCCTTCAGCAAATTCATCCTCAATAACATGCTGTCCTGGCAGCATAAGTAAGTCTTCCGTCAAAAATCCATTCATCTTTTCAAAAATCTGTTCCTTCTGCATAGCATATCCTCCTTTTGTCTCACTTTTACAACCGATTTTAATATGTAATTCAACTAAAATCAATAGTGATGGTGCAAAAAGTGAGACAAACTTCTCGACATATTTCGACAGAATGGAGGATATCATGCCAAAACCAACAGGATCATCAGGAGAAAAGAATCTGATCAGCAGCCGGCTTATAGAACTCCGCAGACAACAGGGTATTTCCCAAAGGGATCTTGCCCACAAACTGCAGCTTGCCGGATATGATATGGACAAGAACGTAATCACACGCATTGAGACCAACAAAAGGTATGTGACGGATATTGAACTTCGGGCCTTGTCACAGGTTCTGGGTGTCAGCTATGCCTATCTGATTGATGGGACAGATGGATAAGAACAGGACATCCGGCTGTACGCAGAGCAGAATCCTGTTCTCCATGTCATATTCAGCTAATCTTCGTTGTTCTATGGGCATCCTAATGCATATCTAGTTTCTCCGCCCATTTCAGCCCTTCATTCTCTTTCAAAAGCCCCATATGATACAGCGCCTGCACACAATCCACATACCCCTGAATATAGGCACGCTTCTCCTGAGCAGATGAAAAATCCTCCAGGCACTCTTTCATCTCTTCTGCCTTTTCCTGTCCGTCTGCAGGCAGGCTTTCCAGAAATACTTCCCATTCCTGCTCTGTTTCTTTCCACGTTTGCAGAGCTGTTTCATATTCCGGAGTACGCACATAACTCTCCCTTTTTACATTCTCGCCGTTTAAATTACCCAAAAACTGGGCTATTTTCAGCCATACATCATTTAACATTTCACTTCTCCTTTTTCGATATATTCTTTCACATTTTCTAATATTTTTTACCCATATACTCCATTATACATATCATGGAAGAATTTTATCAACCATAATCGCTTAATTATTTATGCCATGGAAGATAAAATTAGTCTATGACAAGGAGGTAAGGGAATGGATGATTTACTAAACCAGATTGGCAGCCGCATATTAAGCCGCAGGAAACAGCTCCGCATGACGCAGGAAGAGCTGGCTGAAAAAGCGGGCATTACTTCGCAGACCGTTTCCTCGGCGGAACTTGGCAAGAAAGCATTACGCCCGGAAAACATCATCCGGCTTTGCTCTGCCCTTGACATCAGTACCGATTACCTGCTCCTTGGCGAAATAAATGAAAACGACCATTCCATTCTGCTTTCCAGGATTTCAGACCTTCCTCCTATACAATACCGCCATCTGGAGGATATTATCAACAGTTTTATCCTTGTTTTGGAAGAACGGGAAGCACAGAACGGAAAGTGATCCCCTCCCTGTGCTTTTCAGCTGCTCCGAAATGCTGACATGGTATCTGCGATCAGTGCCAGCGTTGCCTCGTTCATCTCTTTTGGCGGCTGTTCCCCATCTCTGTTCTTTGCCGGTTTGACAGTTTCGCTTTCTGGTGCATACTCCTTCCGTATATCTGACCTGCGTTCCGTCTTTTTCCCAGTTTCCTTCCGTCCCAGAATCTCCGCAACAATCTCTTCTATGGCTGCCCTGTCAACGGTCTGGGGAATGGTGATATCCGGTGTCTTCCCACAATGGATATAGTGGAGAACTGCATTTGCAATAAACTGTGCTTTTTGTCTTGGCCCCTGCTGCTCCAGTATTCCAATCACGGTTTCATGCGATGGATCATTCTCATTGAATTTAATACTGAACCGCTCCCGGTCCTTTTTCTTCCCCATAGATTCACCTGCCTGTCGTTTCCATCTTATAAAGAAATTCATACCCCTTTGCATTGGCATTGATATCCTCTACAAATACGGCATTTCTCACTTTTCCGGAGGCTTCGATCTGACGGCGCAGGAGAATGGCCCCGCCGCCCACAAATACCACTGTCCCGGACATCAGATCCAGCATACGTTCCCGCAGGCTGTTTGCCAGGTCATTTATAAAATTCTGTGCCAGTTTTTCCACAAGGGAAATGACTTCCGGGGAATAGCCGCTTTTACTGTTTTTCAGGATATCGTCAATATCCGTCTCTTCCAGCAGAATGTCAAATTCCGAATTGACCTTTGTACGAATCCGGTTATAGAGCAGGATGACTCCGTTTTCCAGGGAATCGCATATGCTTAAGTCTGCCCGGCCGGAGCGCATCATCAGATAGTCCGCCGTAAACCCGCCGATATCCACGATCAGCACCCTCGGCTTGTCCAACAGTTTGTTCATCATGGTTACAGCCGCCGCAAAAGCCTGTGGATAGCACCGCACATCTTTAATATAAATGGTATACGGATTATCACGGTACTGGAAGTTTACAATGCCCCTGCCTAAAAAATACCGTATGAAAGCCTGGCTCTGTGCCCCATAGTGGGCCGGTGGAAGCCCCACCGCCAAAGACACATGCACCACTTCTTCCCCATATTTTTCTTCTATGTGGAGTTCCTCCGCAATTCCGAACAGGGTAAGGATAAAAAAGCGGTCATCCTCCGTCTTATCCCTCTTATAAGGAATCCTCTGGTTTGACAGCGTATAAAATTTATCCTGATATTCCAGGATATTGCTGCCGAATGGTCTGGTGATGCTTTCCGCCAGCCCGGATACAAAAGGCGGGCAGTGGATCGTCTTCATTTGTTTGTTTCCATGGTCGATTGCAATTAACATAGTTTCCCATCTCCTTTTTTATTTTATACTTATCCTTTACGCATGGATTACGCATTTTTTCAACAACAAAAGAAAAAACAGGGCTGGCCGTTCTGTCTGAACTGCCATGCCCTGTTCTTTATGCTCCATCACCTTCCCTGGCCTCTCCGGTCAGGTATGTATCCCATAGTATGCTTTTTTCAGATTCTCCCGGCCGTGAAGGATAACTCCCCCACACATTCCGGCCCCATAGGGCGTCTGTTCCTGAAAGAAAAAGCTGTACGGCTCGAAATCATCATACAAAGTGATCTGCCTGCTGCCTTTCCATCTCAGGAAATGGTCTCCCATGAACTTTCCCAGTTTCTTCCGCAATGCCTTTGTCTCCGCCACTGCTTTCAGGTTTCTCCTGCTCTGGAATGTAATCTTGGGCCGGCTCTTTTCCTCTAAGGACAGCATCCTTTTCTGGATGCCGTTTTTCCGGCTTTCCTCCACCATTTCTTTGAATTCCTCATAGAAAATCCGTATCGTTTCCGTCATGCCGGATACCTTTCCGCCCCCAGCGTCACTGAGCCAGGTAAAATCAATCTCCAGAACATCCCCCTGCTCTGCCGTTTTGCGTAATGCCAGTTTTGCAAAGGAACGGATATCGGATACCGTCAGATATCCTTTTTCCTCCAGTTCCAGCATTTCCTTTTCTGTAAGGATAAATCTCTGGGGAGACTGATAGCCTCTGGAAAATGTCCGCAGGGAAATACAATCGTCAGATACAGACAGCTTGATCATAATCCGGTTATTCATCTCAAATCCTCCTTAGCAACAGGGGGAGAGCCTGTCTTTTCTCTCCCCCATATACAAAATCAGTTACCTGTTCCTGTCTGGCGCTGCTCTTTATTCGCCCGCCATATGGAAAAACTGCGCCGGTGTCAGAACCTTTATGCCCAGTTCCCTGGCCTTTGCCAGCTTGCTGCCGGCGTTCTCCCCACAGACCAGATAATCCGTTTTCCTGCTCACCGAACTCCCTGCATGGGCGCCCAGGGATTCAATCATTTCATTGATGCCGCTGCGGGTATAGGGTTCCACCTTTCCGGTCACCACAATGGTCATTCCCACAAAAGGATTTTCCCTCACCGTATCCTTATTCTCTTCCATTGTTCTTTTTTCAATATTTAACATTTGCTGTAATACCTCCCATACATACAGATTTTCTTCATCATAAAACCACTCATGGATATTGTTATGCAGGGTATCCCCAAAATCGGGAAGCTGTGTAAAATCGTACTGGTGATGCACCGCATCCTCAAATTCTGCCAGGTCCCCGTGGAACTTTCCGGCGAGCGTCCGGCTGGCAGTATTCCCCACCATAGGGATATCCATGGCAATCAGATACCTCTCAAAGGTGGTATTCCTACTGCCCTGGATGGCATCCCACAGGCGCTGCCAGGATTTCTCCCCAAAGCCTTCCATGTTCACGATCTCGTCCCTGTGTCTGTCAAGTTCATAAATATCCATGTAGGTATGAATCCATCCTTTTCCAATGAATTTCTCCAAAGTGGCCTCGGACAGTCCTTCGATGTTCATGGCTTTCTGGCTGACAAAATGCACAAACTGGCGCAGGCGCCTGGTCTCACAGTTCTGGTTATCGCAGAACAGGGTCTTTGTGACTTTTTCTTTCCCATTCTCCACGGAACGGCTTTCGTGGATGCGGGCAGGCTCCCCACAGCAGGGGCATCTCTCCGGCACGGCCTGTTCCATAATGAAGCGGCCACGGTCCAGGTTCTCTTCCACATGGGGAATGATCATGTTCCGCTTGCTGACCAGTATCCGGCATCCGGGCATCAGTTCCATCCCTTCAATAAAGGAAAGATTATGCAGGCTTGCCCTGGATACTTCGCATCCGTCTATCTCCACAGGCTGAAAAACCGCCACCGGTGAGATCTCCCCGGAACGGGAAGGGTTCCATTCAACAGAGAGCAGCTTTGTCTCATGGAGTTCATCTTCAAACTTAAAAGCCAGCCCGTCCTTATAGTGGTGCCCCGTCCTTCCGCAGGACCGGGAAAAAGCGATGTCATTATAAGACGCCACAATCCCGTCAATGGGGATATCATTGTCTTCTGCAAACCGGCGCAGGCTTCCGATGCCTTCCTCCATCTCCCGGCAGGTCAGGCTCCGTCTGCTGATGACAAATTTGCAGACCTGAAAACCCAGTTCCGGCAGTTTCCGCAGTTTTTGGGACTTTAATCCCATTTCCGGAAATCCCTCCAGTACGGCGAAGGGCATGAACATCACCCTGCGCCCCCGGCAGGCAGCCGCATCCAGAAGGCGCACGGAGCCGGCAGCCAGGTTTCTTCCGTTCTTATAGCGTTCTCCGTTGCTGTCGGTCAGTTTTTCCTGCAGTTTCTCAAAATCACCGGGCCGGATAAATGCCTCCCCGCTCACCACCAGACGTTCCGGATAAGGAATACATTGGGGAATCCCAGAAATGCCGCGGACATTGTGCGTCACCACTTCGCCGGTATCTCCATCACCACGGGTAGCAGCCTCGACCAGTCTTCCTTCCTCATAAGTCAGTTTGACAGTCAGGCCGTCCAGCTTCAGCATCAAAAGGATCTGATGCTCTCCGGTAAAGGAGACCAGTTCCTCCACGCTTTTGGTCTTATCCAGTGAAAGCAGGGGGATGGGTTGTTTTCTCCAACTCACTGACAGCCACATAACCGACTGTCCGGGTAGGGGAATCCGTCATACATATCCCGGTCTCAAACTCCAGCGATACCAGTTCGTCATACATCCTGTCATAGACTTCATCCGAAACGGACGGAGCATTGCTGTTATAGTATTCATCCCTGTACCGGTTTAACTGTGCGGTCAGCGCCTGCACTTTCTCCCTTGTGTTCTGTGCCATTTAAGCCACCTCCTGTCCTGTGATGCGAAATGACATTACAAGAAATTCTTCCGTGTGCTCCTTATCGCTGCAGTATATGCTGCAGATCCCATCCTCAAATTCCCAGAACGGGGCGTTGCTCCACCAGAGGACAAAGCCCTTCCCGTTATTGGCAAGGGTGACCTTACAGCCCGGCTCATCCGGCACGATACTGTAAAATCCCTGGGTATTTGCCACCGTGACTTTCCGTTTCTGGCCTACATATTCCGGGCGGCAGTGGGCAGTGATCTCAAAACAGGTTCCCTTCTTTAAAGTCTTTTTTAACTGGTTCAGATTTTTTACCATACGTTCCTCCTTGTGATTTAAAAAGGCAGGGTGCCCTCAAACACCCTGCCAGTTACTTATCAAGCGGCATCTGCCAATGCAGTTCCCGCAAGCGCCTCTTTGTTTTCCATCAGATCCTTCATCAGAACATCAGCCAAAAGCTGGCCCCGTAGATCGCCGGTATGGATAATGACCTGATTCTCCCGCATCTGTGTAAATTCCTGGTTCCGTAAAATCCGGCTTTTTTCTGCAAGCCCCCTTTCTTTTGCGGTAATCCGTTTTGAAATGACCTTCTGCCACTCTTTCAGAAATTTTTCTGCATCTTTGATATCTGCTTTCTGACGGTCATACATCGTCCGTTTTTGCCTCACGGTACCGTCCGGTTCAATCTCCAGGGTATAATAGGAATCCTCCGGTTTCGAAACCTTACGCAGAAACAGCACATAGCTTTCTCTTCTTTCAATGCGTTCCCAATACCGGTCGCTGCTCCCGACACAATGATGGAGTTTTTCTCCCTCATCCATGATCTCCTCAATCCGTGACGGGACAATGACAGCATAATCTTTCCCTGTATACTCATAGATGGCCTTTACATCCCGGTAAATATCCTCGACATGCGGATATTTTCCCAAAATCTCTCCGGCTCTGATTGCCAGTTCTTTCTGCCCGCAGAGTTTCACCAGTTCATCATGCCTCCGGCGCAGTTTCCGAACACGGTAAATGATCGCATCATTCGTGTCCATTTTGAGACGGCAGGCCATAGAAAGGTAATCGCTCCATGTGGTAAGGACCTCGCCGCTTTTCATATGATTTTCCCGCATCTGGCGCCGGATGTAATTATAGATCTGTACCATGCTCATCCTGTCTGTGATAAACCGCAGTTTGTCCGGCAGGATATTTTCTTTGCAGAACCATGCCGCCACTTCATCAGGCAGGCATTTCCCCGTGGCCTTTTCATATTGCAGCCATGCCAGGAACTGCCGCCCGCCCCTGTTTTCCCGGAGCCGTTTCAACTGCTGGGAGTCGATTCCCAGCAGTTTCAGCAGGCTTCCGGATTCCGGATTCTTAAAGGCTCTCTCAAAATTATAATAATCTCCCATACATTCCGCCACCAATACAGGCAGATGGGCCTTTGCTAGCTGCTCTAACTGCGGTATTCTCCTGAAGACTGCAAGGTACTTTTCAGGGTCGAGCTTTTGATTATCCTGCAGGGTTTCTATCATCCCTGTACAGCGCAGCTCCCTTGCGGCAAGTGTCGGAAGGGTTTTTCCATAGACCCGGCCCTTCCCGTCTCCATACCAGTGCGGGCTGCAAAAACCAGTTCTGATCCACCGGGTTTCACATTGTTTATACACACCCCAGTAATAAGCATTCAGAGGTTTTGCATTATGGTCATAGACAGCCCTTCGGATCTCCCAGCTGCAGACTTCCGGATTCTTATAATCCCCTTTTGGATATTTGCGGTATCCTTTAAACTCCCGGAGGATAAACCCATCCTCGCATCTTTGCATCAGATACATATTACTGCACTCCGTCATAACCGTGCCGGCTTTTCCGATGGATTTATAAGTAATCTCATGGCGGCAGCGCGGGCATCGTCCCATCTTGTTATGGCGGGGCTTACTGGCTGCCACTTCTTTTTCACAAAACGTACAATATCCTGTTTTTGCCCCTTTCCTGCTGTACTGGTAAAAAATATAATTTTCTGTAATACCGACTTTATTCACCCAGTGCTCCCAGTCTTTAGGCAGCTTTGGCGTCTGCGCCAGATCCAGATCCCAGGGGTCGGTCTCTCTCTTATGTCGCCGTTTTAACTCCTCTGCGCGGATCTTCAGCTGATATTCCAACAACCCCTGATAGCCTCCATGTTCTCCGCCGAGATATTTTTTTACCAGGTCATACCCCTGCGGACTGATCCACTTATTGCTCGAACCGTAGAAATCTCCCGGCCATGGAAGCATATCTACTTTTGCCGTCAGCCATTTCTTTCTGATACGGTCACAAGTGATAAATTCCCCCTTTTCCTTGTCAATATATAACTCATAAGCAGGTTTTCTCCCTCCCGTCCGCATATGGTCCGGAAGGAAAAAAGCCACTTTTAAATAGCCATGTATGATCTGGCAACGCATATAAAGGCTGCACTGGTAAGATAAGTAAACCTGCTCGCCATTCCAGCTCCTGTATATCCTGCGCTGCGGCAGGTCTGCATCTGCCATCTGCATCATTTTGGAAGTAGCATTTATGGCTCTTAATTTCAGTAATTCTTTTTTCTTCACAGCAGAGCCACCTCACTTTCTGTCAGATCCGCACCATACCAGATATCAGAAAGAAGCTTTATTCCGTCCACCTGTGCCAGCGCGATCTGGATAATGTGCCCGTCAACCGGGTTTTCCTTTGCAAAAGCCAGGATATCTCCCTTTTTACCGCGTGCTACCGGATCAATCCCTCTCACTACGGCATACCCGGCAGCCGCCTCCGCCTTATCCTTTACTACCCGACAGCTCCATTCCCGTAACGGATGGTCAGCCATAAAAGCGAGGCCATGGAGAAAGAAATCCTCCTTGGTCAGTTTTTTCAGTACTGTCAGCTCCGTGCAGGATATCTTTGTATCATTTCCATCCTCGTCAATGTCGCCACCGGCATTTACAATGTAGTATTCCGCCTGATCCATATTGGGGTAATAGGTAAGGCAGTCCAGCGGATTTTCCGCGCAATGGAAACCATTCTCACGGCAGTTCGCTTTCTCCGTCTTATTAAGCCCCGGTACAAACTGGTATCCCCGGCAGATAAGGCCGGGAGCAAAACCTTTATAAGCAATCATCCTTTTCACCTCCATAAAATGTTCATCCTGCCTTCTTTTCCGGTGTCAGCATACCTTCAAGGGAAAGCTGCTCCATAAAAGATATCTGTCCATCACCGGTAGAGGCCTTTTTTTCTGCTTTCTTTTGTTCTGGCTTTTTAGCAGGAGATTTCTTTGTGCCCGTCTTCTTTCCTTTGGAGGCGGTTGTCGTCCTTCCTGCATAAGGTTTGGGAACAAATTCCTCCTCGTCCTCTTTATCTTCCTTCACATCTGCGGTCCGGAAGTATTCTTCCGCCCAGTGGTAGCAGAGGTCATCCGGAATATCGCTGGAATAACAGGGCGTATCCCGTCCCGGCTGAATACCGGCTACCTTCATCTCGTCCTAGACATATTCATATGCCTTCCGGTTGATATACTGAAAGCAGCGGACCATGTTCTTCCGGGGAAGCATGACCTGCCTCGCAAATGCAGCATCTTCCAGGCATGCAGTCTGAACGTATTCCGAAACGCATTCTTTCATATTGCGGCGTGTCAGTTTCTCCGTGTCAGTTCCCACTCTTTTCATGGATTCCGACATCAGTTCCTCCTCACTCATAGCCATGATGCGCTCTATCTGTACCCTTTCTGCATCTTTTTTCGCCTGCTGCCTGGCCTCCCATTCCGCTTTCCGTTTTGCCTCTGCCGCCTCATGCTCCGCACGCTTTTTGTCTTCTGATTCCTTCTCTGTATCAGAAGTTTCCATACCGTCTTCCTCCGTTTCCCTGGTTCCTTCTGTCTCATCAGTTCCCGGACTGTCGCTATTCTCTTCCGTGTCCGGCCATACTTCGTTTGAAACAGTTCCCTGCTGAACCGGAAGAGAAACTGCCGCCTGGTCTTCCCCATCGGAATCGAAGGGGTTTTCTCCCAATGTGTCAATATCGGTAAATCCATCCAAAAATCCGTTTTCTTCCTTTTTTGGACTTTCTGCCGGCATTCCTCCATCCTCAAAAAGATTCTCTTCCATGCTGACTTCCATATCCATATCCTCAAATACACTACTCATATCTGCTCTCCTTTCATAAAAAACGGCATGGAGAGGGATCATCCCATTCCATGCCTTCGCTGCTGTCCGTCCTTCACCCTTTCTTTGCCAGAAAGGGCGAGAAACGCACAGGTTTAAATGTTCTGCCGTCTATGTAAAAATAGCGGCGGCCTGTTTCATCATCCAGCTCCACCACATCCGAAGATGCAAGCGGGCGTCCTTTGTAGCCTTCCGGCACACGGTTCCCATAATGCGCCGAAATCTGTTCCAGTATCTCCATATCCTTCCATTCTTCCGGACAGGCAAGCTCCGAATCGCATACCAGCCGGTAATCCGAAGCCGGAGGCTGTTCATATCCGGCTTTATACAGATCCTGGATTCCCTTAAAAGCAAAGGGGATGGTCTCCCGGCCTTCATCAAACAAAAGCTGGTAAATGCGGAACCTGCACCCGCGGGAAGAAAGGCCGGTCTTTTCTTCCGGTATTCCCTCACCTTCCTGGCAGAAAAATACCCTGTCTTTCTGTAAATTCTGGTCTTCACCTTCTTTCTGCTGTTTTTCTTTCCGGAGCGCAAGCTGCCAGTCATCGATCCCCTTGTAATTGGGATTCCAGGTCAGCCTCCGGCACTCCATGCCATGCTGTCTTGCCAGCAGGTATATTTTAGAACTTCCTTTTGCGATCATCTCGTTGCTGTATTTGTCCATGTCATGCGCCTCGATGATCAGTTCCGTGCCATTCTGCGCCAGGAGCGCAAACAGAGGCCCCAGCTGTGCTACATTGTTTGCCCCTGCCACCGCCACAAAGGATCGGTTCAGCAGTACATGGGCAATGTCCGCCTTCAGTATCCCCTCCGTGACATAGATGGTCCGGGCAAAGGGATTCCCTATAAAATGTACCGGGCTCCCGGAAGTGACTCCCATATTCTTTGCGGATGAGGAAAGCCAGATATATTTCGTTCCGGCTTTTTCCGGCGGGTCGTCCCTGTCTTTAAAAGGAACATCCAGAAGGATCTGCATCCCATGGATCAGCCCGTCAATACCGATGGCCGGTATCAGGATGCCTGCCGTGCGGCTGCTGAACTTTGCCGTCCAGTATCCGCCCTCATGGAGATAGAACCCTGGAACTCCTTCCACCCTGCATCCCTGCTTGATCAGCCTCTCCGTCAGGGAACGGCACAAAAAATAGGGCGGGGTACTCTTAAATCCCAGGCTGTCGATCTGTTCGTCCGCAAGTCCCCGCTTCTCCGAGCGCAGATGCGCCCGGTGTGCGGAGTTCAAAGACAACATTCCGAGCATCAGGGAATAGGTCTGGTGTATTTCCTGCGGGCTGGCACGTTCCGCCTGGGTGATCCCCATATCCGGCTGTCTGCCTGCGTGGGCTTCCCTGGCTGGGACCCCTGCATAAACGTCCGCGCTCTCTGCTCCCTCATATCCCCAGGAGGTATCCCCTGCCTGGAGGGCGTCACAGATTTCCCGGTAGGCTTCGGAATTGGTGGTATTGTTGACCCTGGCATACAGGTTCAGCATCCCCCCGTGTTCGCCGCAGTAGTTGCATCGCCACACGTTCTTGACAAAGTTGACATTCATCTTTCCCCTCCGGTCGCCGCAGAACGGGCAGTCCGTATAGGCGCTGTCCGCCTGTCTGCGCCGGATATGCAGATGCAGCAGTTCCACCACGTCGAGAATGCCAAACGGGAAATCCTGTGAAAATGAGCCCATCACCTGTGCCCTCCTTCCTTATCATTTATTGCTGTTTCTTAGTCGCCTCTGCAGTTTTCCATGCGTCACCTTACCCTGCTTTTTTGACAGCCAGGGAATCCAGCATGATCTGAGCCGCCGCACGGAGGATATTGTTATCCCCCCGGTAACCGCCGTACAGATAGAATTTCAGGCTGGGCGGACGCCGTTCCGCCACTTCCGCAATGGTCTGCCCTTTGCAGACACCGGTATCCACTACTACCTTTCCTGCTTCTTCCAGCGTCATCAGGCTGACGATCTCTTCCACAGGCATATCCGGTGTGTATCTGGCATTTGTTTTCTCCTGCGCCGGCTCCCCGGTGGCAGGCAGAGCCTGGCTCCCTGATTCCGCTCTTTCAGCCTCCATATTTTCAACACTTCCGTTATCTCCACCGGAGGGTGCAGCCGTCTTTTCAGAAACATTCTGTCCGCCGAGCAGCGCCATCATTCCCTGTACTGCCGTCCGGGTATCTTCCTGTGCATTCGCTCTTTCGGAAACGGGAAGACTGTTCCCCGACTTTTCCGCTGCAAGTGCTCCTGTGTCTGCCTGTACAGGAAGTGATTCCGGTTCCGGCGCTTTCATGGGCAGCTCTCCGGTTCCGGCAGCCTGCATTTTTTCCTGTGTGCCCGCCAGCAGCTCTGCCGGCAGCCTGTCGTTTCCAGCCTCTTCCTGAGCCATAACCGTCTGCTCCACGTTTGTTTCAGCGGCGGGCGGAATCGGGAGGCTTTCAAAACTGTTTTCCAGATTGGCCGGAAGGCTTTCTGCTCCGCCCGGAGAACCGGCCGGAAGGTTCACAGCAGGGGTTTCTTTCCCTGCCATGGCTGCAGGCAGAGCCTTTGTATCGGTATTCTGTGCCGGACTGTGGCCTTCCGTTCTCTTTTCTTCCGCTTTTACAGCTGCAGCCTCCTGCCTGCCCTGGACGGGCATCCCGGAAGCCTGTGCCGGTTTACCCTGCCGGGATATCCCGGTTTTTCCTGCAATCATGGGGAAAGTCTTTGCGGTACTTCCCACAGGCGCTGCTGTCTGCTGCGGTCTTTCTGTGGAAACCGTTCCCGCAGCGGACGGGGCTGCTGCCTTTTGGGACTGCTGCCCTCCGTCCAGAGGAACCCTGCTCCCATAACGCCTGCCGTTGCCTCCTATGCCGACATCGGCAAATTGGATGCCAAAGCCCGCATCTGACAGGGCCTCATCCATAGCCGCCTGCTGTGCCGCCTGGATATACTGCCCTCCCGGCGCTTCTTCCTTTGAGCAGCTGGAAGTAAAACTGCCAATGGGGTTTTCATCGGTACGCTCCAGAAAGATCTGCGCCTCATAGATCGCCATCTGCTCCGTAATGCGCAGTGCGTTCAGGCGGATGCGCCCTTTGGGATTCGCCAGCCGGAACCATAACTTTTTATAGCGGAGGTCCAGCTGCATCATTTCCTCCCCGTTTTCCGGGGATGTGATGCGGCGGAGGAGCCTCATCGGGTTGAAACCCGGCACCTTATTCAGCTCTGCCACTGCGGGGATCGTCTCATACATCGTTGCTGTCTGTTCGTTCTTATTCATTTTTAAAACTCCTTTCATAAAATAAATAAAGGATGCCCTGCGCTTTTTCTGCACTGCATCCCATTTTTAACCTGCTGCTTTCAGTTTTTCTTCCAGGAACGCCGGCATGGCAAGCCCGGCGCTTTTCGCATAAGCCTTATAATACAGGCAGATGCGCTCTCCCAGAAGGGTATTCCTCCTGCTGATCTCATTCTTGTGGATAGCCATGAACAACACGCTTTTTTCGCCTGCCAGCACGACCTTCTTCTTTGCACGGGTGATCCCGGTATACAGAAGGTTCCGGTAGAGCATGATGTAGTGGGCTTTCAATATCGGCATCAGCACAATATCATACTCGGAGCCCATCGCCTTATGGATCGTAGTCGCATAGGCAAGGTCCAGGTTCACCAGATCCTCCATGCTGTATTCCAGGCTGCGGTTCTCCCCAAAGTCCAGACCGATCCGTTTTCCCTCCGGTGTGTCTTCAATATAGCGGATAAATCCCAGATCTCCATTGGATACCTTATCCGTGTTCCTGGTCTGCATAATACGGTCTCCGATACGGAATGTTTTGTTTCCTACACGGATTTCATCTTCCGTGGAGCGGAACGGGTTTACAATCTCACGGATAGCCGCGTTTAAATGGTCTGAGGATGCTGCTCCTTCTGTCCGGAAGGGGGAGAGGATCTGCACATGCTCGATCCCGTTACCTTCAATCTCCTGGCAGTATCTTTCGATGATGGCCGCCGCCGCATCTTCCTGGCTGTCACAGGGCAGTAACTGAAAATCATCCCCATAGTACAGTTTGGTATTGCCGTCATGGATAAACCTCGCATTATGGGCGATCAGGCTGTCCTTTGCCTGGCGGAATATCTCATCCAGCACTGTGACCGGCACAAGGCCGCACTGGATCAGCTCCTTAAATACGTTTCCTGCGCCAACGCTGGGCAGCTGGTCCGGATCACCGACCAGAACAATTTTCGCTCCCTTTTTCAATGCAGGAAAGAACTTGCTTGCCAGCCACATATCCACCATGGAAAACTCGTCCACGATCACCAGATCTGCGTCCAGGCCATCTTTTTTCCTGTCACGGCTGCCTTCTTCCTCTTCACTGACCAGGCAAAGCCCGCTGTGAAGCGTGCATGCCTCCTCGAATCCGGTGCTTTCCGCCATCCTCCGGCTTGCACGGCCCGTAGGAGCCATGAGCATTATTTTCCTGTCAGGATAAAGCCTGCGGTAAGTTTCCAGAATGATCTTCAACACCGTTGTTTTGCCTGTACCAGGGGAGCCGGTGATCACAGACAGGTTGTATAAAAATGCTGTCCGGACTGCGGATTCCTGTTTCCCGGAAGTCCGAAGCCCCTGTTCTTCCCTGACTGCCTCAATAACAGCAGAAATATCTTTCACCGGCGGCCTTTCCTCTGCCAGAAGCCTTGCGATCCGGCTGGCGGTCTCATCCTCCTGTGCAAATGCGGCAGGATGGTAGATATTGTCCCTCATGGAGACCACAGCGCCGCTTAATATCATGGCGTCCAGTTCCCTTTCCACTTCTTCCGTCTTTACGCGCAGTTCCGGAAGCGGGATTTTTTCGTTCAGCAGCTTAAATGCTGTTTTGCACAGTTCTTCTCTTCCCAGGAACAGATGCCCCTGTTTTCCTTTTGCCTCATCCAGTGTGCAGTGGAGCGCCCCTCTGATCCGCATGGGGTCACGGGGACGGTTATCGGTCTTCCTTACAATGGCATCCACCCTGCGGAATCCAAACCCCGGTATCTGGCACAGCTCAAAGGGGCTTTTTTTCAAAAGATCCAGACAGGCCGGCCCGAAATGCTGGTAAATTTTAAGCGCCGTCTTCGGCGTCAGCTTAAAAGGCGCAAGAAGCGTCATGATATCCCGTAACATCCGGCTCTCCGCAAAAGAAGTCCGGATATCCTCCAGCCTGTTTTCTGTTATCCCCCGGACCTCCAGGAGCCGTTCCGGGTGGTTTTCCAGTATGTCCAGCGTGCCCGTGCCGAACCTTGCCACGATCTCCGCGGCGGTTTTTTCCCCGATCCCTTTGATCAGGCCGGAACCCAGGTAGCTTAACACGCCCTCCCTTGTTTTCGGTACGATCTCACGCCACTGCTCCACCTGGAGCTGCATGCCGTATTTTCCGTTTACCCATTCCCCTTCCAGTTCCAGCTCCACGGCGTCCGTCATGGGGATCTCATATCCGACAGCGGTAAAACGGATCAGGTGGTCCTTATACCGCCTCTTGTCCCTTGCCTGTTCCGGGATGGAAGTATCTGCGGTCTTTACCACTACGATACAGAATTTATTTGATGGATTGTGAAATATCTTTCCATCATAAGTTCCTTTATAACTCATTCTCTCACCTCCATAAAACCCATAAGATCAACAGGCTCACAATTACTGTAAGGACTGCGCCCAACAACGGGGAGAGTACGAAAAACCATCCCAGCCGTATGATCTGGAATATTTTCATTGCTATGAGAATCAGGAAAAATACTCCGATGATTCCCCATATAAGTATTTTTTTGATCATTTCTCTTTTATCCTTTCTTTCATCTCATCTGTGTTTTTCAGGCAGCATCCATGGCGCTGACCTTTACATGGAAGGTCCGAAACTCCAGGGTCGTTACAAACTGCTCGTAAATCTCCGGATACTGCAGTTTCAGGCGGAGCAGGTTATCTTTATCAACGATGGGTTTCCGGACAGGGTTATACGTTACCGTATAATGGTTCCCGCCCATATCGCAGACAGCTTTACAGCTTGTTCCCATTTCCGCAGCCATGATCGCTTTCAGCCGCTGGATATCAGCCTCCAGCTTTTTCGAACAGGTATCCGACTGTTTCTTTTGCTCCTGAAGCTGCATGTAACGCTTTAATGTAGAGGGCATAGCCCCGCTCAGGACAACCGTTTCCGCATCCTTGTCCGCCCGTCCGCAATACTGCCTGGCGCTTGCAAGGATTACATCCCCGTCTTCCAGATAAGGCGGCGGAACCTGTTTCTGCACATGGCTGTTCCAGAATTCCTGTTCCAGGAATATCATCTCTTCCTCATAGGCCATGTCTCTGCGGAGTTCCCGGATAATGACCTCATCTTCCGTGTTGCCGTACAGACAGCAGAAAAATACCCGGTCAATATCCATCACGGCCATATAGTGCCTGCCCTGCGGCTCATAATAGACCGGCACGGCCTCCCTGCCGTTTTTCCACCAGAGATCCTTTGCGTTATAGTTGGTGGTTTTAATCTCCAGGATCGCTTCCCGGCCGTCCGGCATGGTGATGAAGTAATCCACGTCTGCCAGCATGAACGGATAAAGGGGATGCCGGAACATCTTCTTGATCTGATAGATCTTAAATCCCGTCTTCCGCTCAAAGATCTTTGCCACAAGGTCTTCCAGGAGATGGCCCATTTCCATGGCTACCCAGTTCCCTTCGTCTTCCTCTACTGCGGCAATCCCCAGCTTGTCATAGTAGGTATCCCGCGCAGTTCGGAATGGTGAGACCCCTATGATGGCAGCGACATCGCTTCCGCCAATCCCATGCCGGCGCCATTCCAGCCATTCTTCACGGGTAAGGTTCTCCGTATCCACCAGCACCAGTGGACTGTGCCTTTCCTTATCTTTGTTCGTATCAGGCATGCTTACGCCCCCCTTCTTGCCCTGTGTGTGAAGTTTACTGTCCGGATCGTGGTACAGTTCTTCCAGTACTGGGCATTGGCTTTCCGGGCAGCAGTATCCTGAAACGGATATCCCGCCGCCTGTTTCTGCCAGCTCCTGCCGGCTTTTTTGTTTCTCATGCTCATTCTTTCTACCTGCCTTTCTAAAATGTTTTTATCCTCAAAGCCGTTACCGGCATCTGGGCAACAAAAAAGCGGGAATGACTGTCTGCCAAATCTCTGGCGTCCATAGATATCCATGAACCGAAGCCATTCCCGCTCTGAAAGGGAACATGTTCCCTTAACATAAAAAAGCCAGTAAACCACTGCCCGGAGGGCATAATGGTACTACTGGCACAAAATACAAACTTAACAGCGTGTGCAATGCAGAAGGTGCTCCGCATACAGCCTGGATGGACTGTATTTCCCATTTGGGTACGCACAAAAATCAATTACAAGGACAGTTTAGCACAAGATATTGATTTAGTCAAGTTATGAATACTATATATAGTATTTTAGTAAGCTTCCTTATATTATCTTTATCAGGGCTAGTCAAATACTGTGTTTTCCTTTCCTGCTATGACGGTATACGCTTTCTGAGATTGATGAGGCTAAATACATCATCCATAATTTCTCTATCCCGTACATCCAGCATCAACCATTTCTGTCCATTACCGGTTTTTGTGTTTTTGAATACTGTCTGCACATAGTCGGAACATTGCGGCATAAGAAACTCTGCCTCCGTAAGTTCATGACTTCC